>Ga0335070_10001078_pt1 | contig 31242 bp, 20 predicted proteins | sample Lox_Sample_13_FD_206722 | JGI IMG/M metagenome (GOLD analysis project Ga0335070, IMG submission 206722) | Soil microbial communities from Loxahatchee National Wildlife Refuge, Florida, United States - Lox_Sample_1.3 | ecosystem: Environmental > Terrestrial > Soil > Wetlands | place: USA...
TTCCTGCACGACCTGATCGAAGCGCACACCCGCAACCTGTACAAGGGCTATCACGTGATTTCATCGGGAGCATTTCGCGCCACCCGAAACAGCAATCTTTATCTTCACGAGGAAGAATCGCGCAACCTCTTGGAGTCCGTAGATACTCAGCTGCACAACCGGCGCAAGGGCGACGTCGTCAGGCTGGAAATTGAAGCTGATGCTGCCCCTGAAATCATCCATCCTCTGACCGAGCAATTCCGGCTCCACGATTGGCAAGTGTTCAAAACCCCTGGGCCCGTCAATTTATCTCGGCTTTTCTCTCTGGCGGAACAGACACCTCGCCCCGATCTGAAGTTCCAGCCCTTCGTCGCAAAAGCCCTTAGCTTTCCGGCCAGAGTCTCCAACTTGTTTGAACGGATCGATCAAGGCGATGTTCTGCTCCATCATCCGTATGATTCCTATGAACCGATCGTTTCATTCGTGGAATCGGCGGCGCGTGACCCTCGCGTGCTCTCGATCAAGCAGACTCTTTACCGCACAAGTGAGGATTCCCCGATTGTCCGAGCCCTCATTGAAGCTGCCCAGAGCAAAGAAGTCACCGTGGTCGTTGAATTGAAGGCCCGGTTTGACGAAGCCTCGAACATCCGCTGGGCACGTTCGCTCGAGGAGGCCGGGGTTCAGGTGTTTCATGGTCTGGTAGGTCTCAAGACGCACTGCAAGCTGACGCTTTTAGCCCGGCACGATCAAGATGGAGAAGTCCGGCAGTACGCCCATCTGGGCACGGGAAACTACAACCCAGTCACGGCGCGTTTCTATAGCGATCTCAGTCTCCTGACTTGCGATAAGGAAATCACCTCGGCCGTGCATGCCGTATTCAATTTTCTGACGGCACGATCGGAACAATCCAGTTACAAGCCGCTCTTTCTCGCTCCGCTTAATATGGCTCAAAACTGCATCGCTCTGATTGATCGTGAGGCCGGCCACGCCCGCCGGAAACGTCCAGCGCGCATCATCGCGAAAGTGAATGCTCTGCTCGACCAGCCGGTGATCGAGGCTCTCTATCGTGCCTCGCGTGCCGGGGTGGAAATCGATTTGATCGTGCGCGGCGCCTGCGCCCTGCGGCCCGAGGTTCGAGGCCTAAGCGACAGGATCCGCGTGCGAAGCATCGTGGGGCGATTCCTCGAACACAGCCGGATCTTTTATTTCGAGAACGACAGTGATCCGGAGATATATCTGGGCAGCGCCGATTGGATGCCGCGCAACTTGTATGAACGGGTCGAGGTCCTGTTTCCGATCAAGGACCCGCAGTTGCGCAAGCGCGTGTTCGAGGAAATCCTGCTGAAGTACCTCAAGGACGCCAGCAAAACCCGGGTACTGCACGCTGACGGAACGTACGCGCGCGCCTATCGCGCCGACCTTGCCAAAGTCCATCGCAACGGCCACCGCTTCAATGTTCAGGACTTCTTCATTCAATTGGCAGAAGGAAAGCACGAAATCGAGCCCACCGTTATGCCTAGGGTTCGGCCTCTGGCAATGAGCGCGGATTGAGCCCCGCGTGTCCGGATTCTCTTCTGCTATCTCCTTCATCCCATGGCATTTCCAAAATGTGAGGTTGGTGCTGCTGCTCTGGTACGAAAGTCACCCCTGCGAGTGATAAGAATCACGGCGAACCCGGACGTAGGAGCCTTAAATGGCCCTTGGGCACGTTCCGCCCCGCGCGCAAACCGGCCGCACCACGGTCAATCAGGTTGCGCCGATGGAGGGCAATCCAATGAGTTTCACCATTACGCCGCCCGGCACGAAAGTGGCGGGCGATTCCGTTGACGAAGTAATGACCAGTGTCAAAGCCAAGAACCCCGCCGAACCTGAGTTTCACCAGGCGGTGCAGGAAGTCTTCGAGTCATTGCGTCCCGTTCTGCAGAGGCATCCGGAATTCCGCGCCGCCCGGATTCTGGAGCGCATCGTGGAACCCGAGCGCGTGCTCATGTTCCGTGTCCCCTGGTTTGACGATCAGGGAAATGTGCAGGTCAACCGCGGCTTCCGCATTGAAATGAACAGTGCGATTGGGCCTTATAAAGGTGGCCTCCGTTTTCATCCTTCCGTAAACCTGGGCATCTTGAAGTTCCTGGCCTTCGAGCAAGTATTCAAGAATTCTCTGACCACGCTGCCCATGGGAGGCGGCAAGGGCGGTTCCGACTTCGATCCCAAAGGAAAGAGCGATAACGAAGTCATGCGCTTCTGCCAGAGCTTCATGACCGAACTGTGGCGGCACATCGGTCCTGACACCGACGTTCCCGCCGGCGATATCGGCGTGGGAGGACGCGAAATAGGTTTCCTATTCGGCCAGTACAAGCGGCTCGCCAATGAATTCACGGGCGTGCTGACCGGCAAAGGGCTGAACTGGGGCGGTTCGCTGATCCGTCCGGAAGCTACAGGATACGGTTGCGTTTACTTCGCCTCCGAAATGCTGAAAACCCGCAAGGACTCGCTCGAAGGCAAGCTGTGCCTGGTTTCGGGAAGTGGCAACGTTTCTCAGTACACTGTAGAGAAGCTGCTTGATTTGGGTGCCAAGCCGATCACAGCTTCGGACTCGAACGGCGTGATCTTCGATCCTGACGGCATTGATCGTGAAAGACTGGCCTGGATCATGGAACTGAAAAATGTGCGGCGCGGCCGCATCCGCGAGTACGCCGACCACTTCAAGCAAGCAGTCTTCATGCCGACCGACGTCAAGCTGGACCACAACCCCATCTGGAACATCAAAGCTGACTGCGCGTTCCCCAGCGCCACGCAAAATGAAATCGGCGCCAAGGATGCAGCCAATCTCATCAAGAATGGGGTGAAGCTGGTGGCAGAAGGCGCGAACATGCCCAGCACCCTCGAAGCTACCAAGATGTTCCTGGAAGCGGGTGTATTGTATGGACCGGCAAAGGCCGCGAACGCGGGTGGCGTGGCCACCTCAGGCTTGGAGATGGTTCAGAACAGCATGCGCCTGAGCTGGACGCGGGAAGAAGTGGACGACCGCTTGCACAAGATCATGGTCGCCATCCACCGCAATTGCTTTGAGACCGCGCAGGCCTACGGCACTCCGGGCAATCTGGTGAACGGCGCCAACATCGCAGGCTTCCTCAAAGTGGCCAATGCGATGCTGGACCAAGGCCTCGTCTAACCCGGGTATCTTCACGGGAATTACAGCGGGGTGGACGAGTTCCACCCCGCATCCTTCTTGCAGTCAGTTATCCATGAGTGTGCGCAGCATGATCGAGCCAGCGGTAGACGCGGAGCGCCGCTTCGAGGGCTTCGAAAACCTCATGCCCTTCCGCGTGCAGGACATTCTGCTGGTTTCCAGCTACTACGACTCTTTCATCCTGCGGGAAGATGGGCGGCTCAATGAGCTGCTGATCGGCGAGTCTCTGGAGCTGAATCTGCAACAGATCCCCGGAATTACCCACGTATCCAGTGGTTCCGAAGCGCTCACTCTGGCCGAGGCGCAGCCACGATTCAACCTCATTGTCACCAACCTCAGTGTGGGCGACATGGACGCGGCACGCCTGGCGCGCGAGATCAAGAACGCCGGTCTCGACGTTCCGGTCGTCGTCATGTCGTACGACTACCGTGAGATCAAGAACTTTGTGGCGCGCAATCCGGTCACGGATATTGAGCGGATTTTCCTGTGGCAAGGAAACGCCCGAGTGCTGATCGCGATCGTGAAATACATCGAGGACAAGCGCAACGCCTTCCATGACACCACCGCCATGGGCGTACCGGTGCTGCTGGTGGTGGAGGACAACATCCGTTACTACTCGTCCTTCCTGCCGGTGATCTACACCGAAATGATCACACAGTCGCGGCGCGTGATTCGTGAAGGAATCAACGTCGCTCACAAATTAGTGCGGATGCGCGCCCGGCCGAAGATTCTGCTCTGCTCAAACTTTGAGGATGCGTCGGCGCAGGTGCTGAAGTACAAGGACTACTTGCTGGGAGTTGTATCCGATGTCGAATTCCCCCGTGAAGGGCAGCTCAACCCCGAATCCGGCTTCGACCTGGCACACATGGTGCGGCGTCTGGTACCGGATGTGCCCATCGCTCTGCAGTCCAGCCGCACGAAGTTCAAAGTGAGAGCACACGACGAAGGACTTTCGTTCCTGCAGAAAAGGTCCCCCACTTTACTGCGGGATTTGCGAAAGCTTCTGACCGGGCAGTTCGGCTTCGGGGACTTCGTGTTTCGCTTGCCGGATGGCACTGAGGTCGCCCGGGCCAGCGACCTGAATACCCTTGAAGCGCTCTTGCACCGCGTTCCCGCCGAGAGCATTGCCTACCACGGCCAGAGCAACCACTTTTCTCACTGGCTCATGGCGCGGACCGAATTTGCTCTTGCGCAGAAACTAAGACCGCGCAAGGTTTCCGATTTCCCCACGCATGAGGATTTGCGCAACGACTTGATCGCTTCCATTGCCGAATATCGGCGGGAGCAGAGTGACACCCTGATTGGCGACTTTACTGCCGCGACCTTCAAGGCCGCAGACACCTTCTTTCTGCGTATCGGGGCCGGTTCCCTGGGCGGGAAAGCCCGCGGCTTGGCGTTTGTGCGCCATTTGCTGTACAAACACTGGGTTTCACGCCGCTTCGGCATTCGTATCGCCGTACCACCTGCCGTGGTCGTGGCCACCGACGTCTTCGACCGCTTTGTCAACGAGAACAATCTCTTGGATTTTGCGATTCACTGCGCCGATGACGAGGAGATTCAGCGACGATTTCTGGCCGCGCCGCTGTCTGCCTCGTTGCGCGAAGATTTAAGGGCGTTCCTTGCGGAAGTGCACTATCCGCTGGCAGTGCGTTCCTCCAGCCTGCTGGAGGACTCGCAATACCAGCCGTTCACCGGCGTGTACGAGACGTTCATGCTGAGCAATCACTCCTCCGACATTCATCAGCGCCTCGAACAGTTGATGGAAGCCATCAAGCGTGTCTATGCCTCCACCTTCAGCCAGCATGCCAAAGCCTATGTGCGCGCCACGCCTTACCGCCTGGAAGAAGAAAAAATGGCGGTCATTCTCCAACAGGTAGTCGGTTCTCTTCACGGTTCCCGTTTCTATCCTGATTTCTCTGGCGTGGTTCGTTCGCGCAATTTCTACCCGGTTCCGCCCATGACCTTTGAGGACGGCATCGCGGCTGTGGCTCTGGGGATGGGCCGAGCGGTGGTGGACGGCGGAAAGTGTCTTGTGTTCTGCCCGCGCTATCCGAAGCACCTGGTGCAGTTTTCATCGGTGGAGGATATCCTGGCGAACTCGCAATCTGAGTTCTGGGCGCTTCAGTTGGATCATCCCCAGCACGACGATCCGGCCGCCGAACTGCGCGAAGTTCGTTTCGGCCTGCAGAAGGCGGAGACAGACGGGACTCTGCACTTGCTAGGCTCGACCTACTCCCTTGATAACCATGCCGTCTACGATGGCGTCAGCCGGCCGGGTGTTCGCGTGGTCAGTTTCGCTCCCATCTTGAAACACGGAGTTTTTCCCCTTGCGCCTATCCTTGACCGTCTCGTCAAAATGGGCGAGGAAGCACTGGGCCGGCCGGTCGAAATCGAATTTGCCGTGCGCATGCCGCGTTCCCCTTCCGAAGCGCCGGAGTTCGGCTTTCTGCAGATTCGCCCCCTGGTTCTGTCGAGGGAAGGCGAAGCGTTGCAGATGGAGGACGTGGATTCTTCCCAGCTCCTTTGCCAGAGTACCCAGGTTCTGGGAAACGGGTGCTTGCGGGATCTGCGCGACATCGTAGTCGTCGATTCGCAGCGCTTCGAACGCAGCCGCAGCCAAGAAGTGGCTCAAGCCGTTGCCCATTTCAACGCAAAGCTTAGCGGAGGGAACCGGCCTTATTTGCTGATCGGGGTTGGGCGTTGGGGATCGAACGACCCGTGGCTGGGAATTCCCGTGGGCTGGGACGAAATCTCCGGGGCCCGCGCCATTGTCGAGGCCGGGTTTCGTGACTTCCGGGTCACGCCCTCCCAGGGCAGTCATTTCTTTCAGAACCTCACGGCGTTCCAGATCGGGTACTTCACGGTTAACCCGGACGCAGGGGAAGGCTTTGTCGATTGGCAATGGCTCCAGGAACAACCTGCCGAAGAGGAAGAGGGCTGCGTACGGCATCTGCAATTCGAGTCGCCATTCCTGATTGTCATGAATGGCAGGATGGGTAAGGGGATGATCTTCAAACCCGGGGCGGAACCGCGTCCCAATGGGGTATGAGCGGCATTTTCGGGCTGGAATGCGAGGGTTCGGGGCAGGTCACAAGGCTATGTGAGATTTCTCACGGCCGCAGGAGGCTGCGGTCACTGCCCAAAGCGGCGGCAAGGACCTCTAATCAAAGAGTAAGCGTGGCGTGAAGGCACCGGAGAATCAGAACCGTTTGCCGGAGGTTAGAGAAATGACAGACAAAGAATTGTTGACCTGCCCATTGCTCAAAGGGCTCGACGCAATGCATCGCGCGGAAATGATCGGCTTGCTGAACGACAGCAACCTGCGAGCAAAGCTCGAGAACTGCGTGGCCAGAATCGCCTGCGCGGAAGAAGCAGCGAAGGAAGCGGCTACCCCCGGCAACGAACCGCGCAACTTTGAGAAGGAAGTCCACAGCTGGAAGCCATATGTTCCCGTGTGGAGCCGGAGTTCGAAAGAGTAACGCCCGGAATCAGACAAAGATTGGGCTTGGGGACGTCGTCCCCAAGCCCATTTTGTTTAACGGTGGTGGCCGCTACCGCCACCCGAAGGGTGGGACTGTCCACCGCCTCCGCCATGGCTGCCACCTCCGCCACCACTCGGAGCCCCGCGGCTGCCTCCGCCATAGGACGGGGCATGACCACCGGAATAGCCACCCGATGGGCGAGGAGTGATGACAGGCTGCCGCATATCCAGCGGGGGCCGCGAATAGCTGCGGGACGGTGCGTTGTAGCCTCCGCTGTTTCCGGGCCGCGGACCGTAATTGCCAAAGTTGCCATTGTTCGGCCGTGCCGAAGACTCCGGAGCCGAAGGCCGAGGCTGGGGCGTGAGGTGCCGCCAGCTATCCGAGTTCGGGTTGCCAGCCGGCTGATTGCCCGGACGAGGAACCGCATTGGTGGAGCTGTTCGGCCGGGGTTGTGGAGTGAAACGCCGCCAGGCGTCGCCGCTGTCCGGCTGTTGCCCCCGGTTTGCGGCTCCGGAGTTCATTGAACTGGGTGGCCGCGGAACATTGTTGGCCGGACGATTTCCGCTCTGTTGCCCTCCAGGGTTCGAGAAGCCGCGCCAGCCTGACTGCTCGGAGGTTGGCCGCGAGTTCTGCGGCGATGCCGTCTGTGGTGGACGCGGAACGCTAGGCCTGCCGGTTGATACATTCTGCCCGCCGGCTGGATTGCCGCTGCCAGCTTGCGGCGAACCGAAGCGCCGCCAGCCATCGTTCGCCGGACCGGCGTTCCTTCCCTTGTTCCCTTCCATACGGTTGGGATTCGCCGTCTCGGACGGACTTGGTCGGGCCATCGTTCCCTTGGTGTCAAAGCCGCTACGGACCGTTCCTGAGGCCTGCGGTGTTCTCGCGTCGGCGTTCGTGTTCACCCGCATCTGGCTGTTGACCGGGGTGAAGCGGCTGTTCTGCCGGATTGACTGCTGCACCTGTGCTGCCTGATGGTCGAATGACTGTGGCGCCGCCACCGGCCCTCTCCGCGAGAAGAACTGCTGTGGTTGCCCGCCACGAATCGTGCCCGGGCTGGCAGACCGATTCGAGGCACTCAAGGTCTCGCGCGTGGGAACCACGGGAAGATTCCCCGTCATGAAGCGGCCTCCCCGGAACGTTGCCTCGTCCACCGGTCTGCCCATCGCTCGTCCAGTGCCAAAGTCATGGGCGGGAACGGTTAAGATCGCTCCGCGGATATGCGGGTTATTGTTGGCCCACCGCAGATTGGAGTATGTCGTCCCACCGTGCAATGGCGCAAACCCGCCGCCGTGTACATTGTGGATGTTGTAGATATTGGTGACGTTCACCACGTTGTAGTGGTTGCGATAGCCTCCCCACCACGGATAGAAGCGGTCGCATGGTCCCACCGGCAGCCAGCCGAAGGAGCCGAAACCGAAGCCAACGGAAACTCCTACGCCACCTCCGAAACCAAAGAAAGAAACATACGCCGGCGACCAGACCGGCCGGTACGGGTGCACATAGCCGAAGCCGACGACCGGCCCGGGCCACCATACCCACGAACTGCCGTAGAAGAACCAGCGCCCATAGTGGTAAGGAGCCCAGCCCCACGGCTCATAGGAAACCCACGTCCATCCCCAGTAAGGCTCCCAGACCCAGCGTCCGGCCCTATAAGGAACCCATTCAGGACCAACCGCAGGCACCCACACTGCGCCGTAGTCGGGAACTGTCGTCCAGCGGCCGTAGGCGTCCAGGTCCTCCGATCCGGTGTAATAACGGTTGGTGTGGCCCCACGACTGAGCATTGTGGATGACGTTGTCGCGGTCGCTGTTCCAGCGATCCCAATCATCCTTGGAAGGCGCTTCTGCAATCTTGTATTGCGTCGCATCGCCCGTGCCACGAACCGTGACCATCTGTCCTTTTTCCACGTGCGTGCTGCCTTGCGGTGTTGAGATGTCGGCTTCTCCCTTGCGCACGACGATCTCAGTATCGCCATCGGCTCGCACCTCAATGCGGAAGCTGCCATCACGGCGTCCGGGATGGAGCGACACGTTCGGAGTATCGATCTCGGCGTTGGCCTCGCTATCTTTGAAGACGTCGTAGTTCGCGATGCCCTGCCCCAGCTGAATCTGAATCTCTGTGCGAGTCAGACCAGCAACCGTGGCTTGCGAGCGGTTGCCTAAACGAAGAATGTTGGCGTAGTCCAGCTGGACTTCGGCGCGGGACTGATCGCCCGTGGAAATCTTGTCACCGCTGACAATCGGAGCGTTCAGTGCTGCCGCCGCCCAGTCACCGGAGTCGCCACGCTGGGTTGAGACGTCGCCGTGGATCAGACTGATGCGTGCAACCCCGTCCGAAGTATCGACCTGGGCCTGCATCGTGGCGGCACCCAAGAGTGCCGTTGCCAGTACTGCCAGCACCGCAAGAAGTCTGTTTTTCATGGCCCTGCCTCCGTGGACCCTCGCAGAGGGTTTCACGCCTAAGAGAAAGGCAAGTGCCGTGCCAGAACTTGAGTTTCGTGTTGAGCGCGTTAACGAATTTAGTTTCAATGAGATAAAGGCGACAGAGAAAGAGATAGTGATTGTCTAAATCGTTGATTTCTGGTGGTTCTGGGCCAGAGTGGTGGTTTTCGGCCACCACAAGTGCAGACGGAGAGCGCAGTCTCCTTTGAGGTTCCGCTCTGTCTGTGCATCCAAGGATTGATCCCGGCGGCGACCGAGTCCAGTTTGCCTCAGCCTTCCTTCTCCCCTTCGTCGGCAATGCCAATTTTCGACAGCCGGTAACGCAGAGCATTCCGAGACAGGCCGAGCAGGCGCGCAGCTTGGCTTTTGTTTCCATTGGCGCGGCGCAGGGCTTCCCGAATCATCTCGTCTTCCCACTGCTCGAGAGTCATACCCGCAGGAAGGAACCCATCAGCGGCGTCAACAGGCTTGGTGCGCTGCGTGTCCAGCCGGATGTCCGCTACCTCAAGCACGGAACCGCCAGCCAGAGCGCAGGCTCGCTCGATGATGTTCTGCAATTCGCGGACGTTCCCCGGCCAATAATGGCCCATCAGCACCTGCATAGCTTCCGGAGTGATGCCAGTGATCTTCTTGTCCGATTCCGTGGCGAAGCGAGTGATGAACAGATTCACCAGATCGGGGATGTCTTCCTTGTGCTCGCGCAGCGGGGCGATGTCGATGGGCACGACATTGAGCCGGTAGTAAAGGTCTTCGCGGAATGTGCCTTCTTCCAGGGCCGCTCGCAGGTCGCGGTTGGTGGCAGCGATCAAGCGCACATCGACTTTTAGAGTCTTTGTCCCACCAAGCCGCTCGAACTCGCGCTCCTGTAGCACACGCAACAGCTTCACTTGCGTGGCAGGCGGCACATCGCCGATTTCGTCGAGAAACAGAGTTCCCTTATCGGCCAATTCGAACTTGCCCGGCTTGCTGTTGTTGGCTCCGGTGAAGGCGCCCTTTTCATAGCCGAAGAGTTCGCTTTCCAGCAGGTTCTCGGGAATGGCAGTGCTATTGATCTTGATGAACGGGCCCGAAGCGCGCCGGGATTTCTCATGGATGGCGCGTGCGATCAGGTCCTTCCCTACTCCGCTCTCGCCGCCGAGCAAGACGGTGGAATTCGTCGGCGCCACTTGCTCCACCGTCGCCAGAACCTGCTGCATTTTGGCGCTGCGCGCCACGACGTTGGGATGTTCATAGCGGCGGCCGAGCGCTTCGCGCAGCGAGCGGTTCTCCTCGCGCAGACGTTTAACGTCCAGTTCCTTCTGGACGACCATTCGCATCTCGGCAAGGGAAAACGGCTTCAGCACATAATCGCTGGCGCCGGCCTTCATGGCTTCGACTGCCGTTTCCACGGTGCCAAAGGCTGTCATCACGATGACAGGCAATGCGGCGTTTGTCCGTTTTGCCGCTTGCAGGAATTCCAGACCGCTCATTCCCGGGAGCTTCAAGTCGGTCACAATCAGGTCGACTGAATTCCCGCGCAACAGCTTGATAGCGCTTTCGGCATCCTCGGTTGACAGCGTGTTAAATCCTGCCTCGCCCAAGTCCAATTCAAGCAAGCGCCGCATCTTGGCTTCATCTTCGACGATGAGAATCGTGGGCATAGGCTTATCCAGAGACCGATGCTGGTTTTGCAGATGCGGGATGTTCATCGACAGGGAAGAAAACCACGAAACTGGCGCCCTGGCCCTGCGGACTTTCCAGCCGAATTGAGCCGTGATGTCCATCCACGATCTTGGAGACGATGGCGAGCCCCAGCCCCACCCCGGTTTTCTTGGTGGTCACGAACGGGTTGAAGACTTGTTCTCTCTGCTCGGCGGGAATGCCGGGTCCCGTGTCCTGGAGCCGCACCTCCACGCCGTAACGGCCGTTTCGCTCGGTCTCGGACACACGCAGGGTAAGTACCCCTCCCTGGCTGCCCATGGCCTCATAGGCGTTCTGCACGAGATTGACGAAGGCTTGCTCCGTCAATCCTGCATCAAGTGGAACACGCGGTAGGTTCGATGCGTACGCTCGCTCCACGCCGACAGTTCCGCCTTGCCACTGGTCGGCCACAAGTTTCACGGAATGATCGAGCAACGCTGTAATATCCTGCGGCACGCGCTCCGGGTTCAATGGACGAGCAAAGTTCAGGAACCGGGTCACCAGGGCGCTTAGGCGGTTCACTTCAGTTGAAATGTAGCCGGCGAGTTCGCTGGCCAGAGGATTTGAGTCGTGCAGCCTCTGGTTGAGCATCTCCGCAGAACCTTTGATCACGCTCAAGGGATTGCGGATTTCGTGCGCCAGTCCGGCGGAAAGTTGGCCTAGCGCCGCCAGCCGCTCCGAGCGGCGAGCATCAGCGTGTGCCCGCTCCAGCTGACGATTCGTCTCGGCGAGCTGCTCGGTCTTCTTTCGGTTCTCCAGGGTGAAACGGTTCACCACCATCCCAGCGAGGAAAAAGAACAGGATGCGCATGGTCAGTATCTCGACGCTCTCCGACGTCAGCTCGTATTGCTGAAGGGCGGGATAAAGGTAAGAACAGTAGGCCGCCGACGTCAGCAGCGTCCACCCCAGCGTGGCCCAGGTGCCGAAGTACATGGAGGCGGTCACCACCGGCAAGTAGTAAATCGGGTAGTAGCTGCTGTTGATGCTGAGTTCACTGGTGTGATCAATAAGTAAGGTTGCCAGAGCAATTTTCAGCAGTACAACCAGGATCGGGCCGCGTCTCGGTGAGTGGGCAATCAGCCGTCCTTCGAAAATCTGGACGATGCCAATGGCCAGCAGAGTGAGCTGCTTGTGAACCTCAAAGACCGGAGGCAGAATGGCGAGGCCAGCCAGAAACAGCAGCCAGAGCACATCGAGCCAACTGATTTTTGCCAGTTTGCCGTTCGTCATCGAACTGAGGACAGCCTACCACCAGGCGTAAAAATCGGTCAGCAGTTTATGCTGGCCGGGATAGGCTCTCGTATTCGCGGGCATCACCAGAGAGCAACACCCACAGCGTGTACACCCCGAGCGCAGTGCCGAAGGGAGGATGCAGAATCACGAGGCACGCCACAATCAGACCTGCTACCCGGGCCCAGGGCTGACGCTGCATCAGCCCCAAGCCGACGAAAATGCCCGCTGCCGCCACGAGAAAGAATACAGAGCCGATCATAAAGAGGAACGGGGGAGCGAAGGAACCGGGGAAGATTCTGTTTCCGTCCACCGTGACATGAAAGGGGCTCCCGGCAATAAACAGCGCTAGCGAGGGCAGCAACCAGAATGCGCCCGCTACGATCCAGAGGATCCCTATTGTGCGCACATGGCGCGCCAGCCTGCTCTCTGTACGGGCAGGAGGCGGCATGGTGACACCGGCATGGATGATCGTCACGCCGCACTTGGGACAAACGTTGTAGTCAGGCTGAATCGCGGCTCCACACCGGTTGCAGAACATAGTCCGTACCTCCTGTCCAATAGTTACGCGAGCGGTTGGTGGAAAGTTCTGGAAAACTCCAGCCTTTTCCTGGACATGCCTCTGTTGTCCCCGCTGGTACACCATCCCTTCGTTCATTGGCGAAACCGCAAGATTCGGGGAAAATCGAAGCGATGTAGCACTTCGCCTGAATCTATGTCTGCAAGTGAAGAAAAGATGCCAGTGAATGGCAGCCAGCCCAGTCGTGAGCCTCCCGAGGCTCGGCGGCGGTTTCCGCGTCATCCGATTGATATCCGGGTTGCCGTCTCGGCATTTCGTTCTGGCGAGACCATTTCCCTCTGGGGCCGTTCCAATGAGATGGGGGCCGATGGAATTGGGGCGACCCTCACCGGCGAGCTTCAGCCGGGAGAGGTAGTGTCCCTCGAACTGGCCTTACCTATGGCGGCTCAGCCTGTCAAGATCCGGGCCCTGGTCCGTTACCGCGTGGGACTGCGGCACGGCTTCGAGTTCCTCACTCTCAGTCCCGACCAGCGAGACGTTGTCGACCGCGTTTGCCGGATGCTGGCCGCCCAATCCTGAATTACCTCCGTAACTTTCAGGTAATAAACGATCAATCTAGCATTCTGAGGTTGGTCTTTCGTCATGAAACGGGGGTAGTTGGAATGGGTGAGAGGGGCACCCGGTCGCCGAAGTCTGCCGACCTTGGACGTGCGAAGATGCTGCGTGAAGCCTTGCAGCAGGGGCAGCCCGGCCTTTCTGTCCCCCAAGACACCACTCCTGAATTACCTGTGACAGACAGCCCGCTGACTCTTGACTCCGCCAGCGTGGAAGTGCAAAGCGCTTACCTGGAACAACTTGTGGAGTGTGCGCCAGAAGCAATCAGCATCCTGGACGACCAATACCGTATCACCCGCATCAACGGCGAATTCACTCGCATGTTCGGCTACACGCAGGAGGAAGCGGTTGGCCAGCGAATCCACTCCGTCATCGTGCCCCCCGACCGCCACTCCGAAACCCGGTGGATCAGAGAAGTCCTGAAGCAACGAGAAAGAGTCTCGCTGGAGACGAGGCGGCAACATAAAAACGGCACCTTGCTGGAGGTTTACATTTCGGCAGCGCCGGTCGTGGTCGGCAACAAGCAAGTCGGTTCCTACGTCTTGTACCGTGACATTTCGGAGCAGAAGCGGACGGAATTCCTCAACTCGGCCCTTTATCGTATCGCGCAGAAAGCCAGCTCTGCCCAGGATCTGCACCAGTTCTACGCGTCGATCCACGCCATCGTTGGCGAACTGATGTATGCCCGCAATTTCTACATCGCGCTGTTTGATTCGGCCGAGCAGTTGGTCAGCTTTCCGTATTTCGTCGATGAAATTGATCCGGTACCCGCGCCCAAAAAGCCGGGGCGCGGCTTAACCGAATATGTGATCCGTACGGGCGAGCCACTTCTCTGCACACCAGATGTTTTCGACATCTTGGTTCAGAAAGGCAAAGTCGAACTCATTGGAGCGCCGTCGCTGGATTGGCTGGGCGTGCCGTTGAAATCAGGCGGCCAGACGTTTGGAGTGGTGGTTGTTCAGAGCTACCACAGCGAGGTGCGCTATCGCCCCAGGGATCGCGAAGTTCTGACCTTCGTTTCCCAACAAATTGCCGCCGCCATTGAATACAAACGCCACGAGGAAGCCTTGCGCCGTTCGGAGGCCCGCTACCGATCACTCGTGCAAAGCGCGGTTTATGGCATCTACCGCTTCAGCCGGGAAGGAAGGTTCCTGGACGTCAATCCGGCTCTGACGGCCATGCTCGGCTACGAATCGGCGGATGAAGTCTATGGTCTGGATGCGCGGCGAGATGTCTTTTGGGATTCCGCTGATTACGCCCGGCTCATGGACGAGTTCGCAAAGAGCGGGTCCGTAGGGAATGTCGAAGTTCGTTGGAAACGGAAAGACGGCCACTCGATTGCGGTCTGTCTGAGCGGTCGCGCGGTGGATGGCTCGGAAGAATCCGGACAAGTCTTCGAAATGATTGCCGAGGACGTAACCGAGAGGCGCGCCCTCGAAGAGCAGTTCCGGCAAGCCCAGAAGATGGAGGCCGTAGGCCGGCTGGCGGGCGGCGTTGCTCACGACTTTAACAATCTGCTGATGGTGATCGGCGGCTACACCGAAGTATTGCTGGAGCAAACTGCCGCGCATGATCCAATCCATGCCAAGATTGAAGCCATTCAGCAGGCGGCCGCGCGGGCCACGGTGCTCACCAAGCAACTGCTCGCGTTCAGCCGCAAACCGGTTCTCGACCTGAAGCCAGTCGACATCAACGGTGTTGTGACGGACATGGAGCGGCTTCTGCGTCCGCTCACTGGCGAGAACATTGAGCTGATTACCCGTTTGGCGCCCGACCTGGGCCGCACACGTGCTGACGCTGGACAAATTGAACATGTAGTGATGAACCTGGTGGTGAACTCCCGCGACGCTATGCCGAAAGGAGGAAAGATCACGATCGAAACCGGAAACGTCGACATTGACGACGACCTGCGGCATCACTACAGATATCTCCAACCCGGCGCTTATGTGATGCTCGCCATCTCGGATACCGGAATCGGTATGGACCCGGAGACCCAGTCGCACATCTTCGAGCCATTCTTTACTACCAAGGAGAAAGGCAAAGGAACGGGCCTGGGACTTTCGACGGTTTACGGTATCGTCAAGCAGTGCGACGGATACATTCTTCCGGAGAGTGAATCAGGCAAGGGCACAACTTTTCGTATTTATCTTCCTCGTATTCAACAGCTCGCTAAGGAATCAGGCCAGGTTCATTCCGCGCAAACAGCAAGCGGTGGTTCCGAGACCGTGCTCCTGGTGGAGGACGAGGATTCGGTTCGCCAGTTGGTACGCGAGACGCTGGAAGCCAGGGGTTATCGAGTGCTTGAGGCAGACAACGGAGATGCCGCTCTGCAGGCAGCCGAGAGCCACGTGGGATCCATCCATATGCTGATTACCGACGTGGTGATGCCTGGTATGAACGGATACGAGCTCTCCAAGAAACTCAAGACACGCCAACCCGGCATCCGGATGCTTTACTTATCCGGGTACACCGAGGGAACAGTGGTCGAAGAAGATGCCATCTCACCAGGCACGGCGTTTCTGCAGAAACCCTTCACCCTGCACGCCCTTTCCCGCAAGGTTCGGGAAGTATTGGGAGATCAGCAGCTTTAGCTCCCAAAACCCGTGCAACTTTTGCCTACCAAATGCGTCCTATTTAACAGACAATACTTTTATTCCTTTCTGGATGTGCTCGTAGTCGTGGGGGAGGGACACTGCAATGCTCATCAAGAAACCTGCGGACATTCCATCGTCAGAAATTACCCCGAAAAGCGCTTACCTGAATCGTCGCAAGTTTCTGACGGGTGTGGCCGTTGCCGCTGGCGCGGCCGCCGGGGTCGAACTGGGCAAGCTGGGGACGCCGTCTTCCGCAGTTCAGGCCAACGCGAAGATTGACGGGATCCAACAAAGTCCCTTCTCCACGACAGAGAAGATCACGCCCTACAACGACGTCACCAACTACAACAACTACTACGAATTCTCTACCGACAAGTACGAGCCAGCGGGTCTGGCAAAGGATTTCAAGACGCGACCGTGGACGGTCAAAATCGACGGGTTAGTACCGAAGAAACAAGTACTGGATGTGGACACCGTCATCAAGATGTCGACACCCGAGGAAAGAATCTACCGGCACCGCTGCGTGGAAGGCTGGTCCGTCGTTGTGCCGTGGGTCGGATTCTCGCTGAGCGAGTTGGTCAAGAAGGCTTCCCCGCTGGGCAAAGCCCAATTCGTTGAATTCACAACTATCCTTGCGCCGGGAGAGATGCCCGGTCAACGCACTTCCGTACTCCAGTGGCCCTACGTGGAAGGCTTGCGGATGGACGAAGCCATGCACCCGCTCGCGCTACTGTGTTTCGGGATGTACGGCGAAGTGCTGCCTAACCAGGACGGCGCGCCCCTGCGCATCGTCGTCCCCTGGAAGTACGGATTCAAGAGCGCCAAAGCGATCGTCCGCATTCGTTTCGTGGAGAAACAGCCAATCAACACCTGGAACCTGTCTGCGCCCCACGAGTACGGTTTCTATTCCAACGTTAATCCGACTGTGGACCATCCTCGCTGGAGTCAGGCCAAGGAACGACGATTGGGAGAGTTCTTCAAACGGCCCACGCTGATGTTCAACGGCTACGATCAGGTTGCGAGCCTGTACAGTGGCATGGACCTAAGGAAGAACTTCTGAGGCTATTCTTGCTGCCATGATTCGCTGGTTCAAAGTTTTGGCATTTCTGGCTTGCCTCGGGCCACTGGCTCGTCTGGGGGTGAAAGCCTACAACGGTCTTCTTGGCGCCAACCCTATTGAGGTCATTACTCATTCTACGGGCGACTGGACACTGATTCTCCTATTGGTGACCCTGGCCGTGACGCCGCTTCGGAGGTTGACCGGACAGCCGTGGCTAATTCGCTTCCGGCGCATGTTTGGGCTGTTTGCTTTCTTTTACGCGTTTCTCCACTTCCTGACCTACATCTGGCTAGACAAGTTTTTTGATATTCATGAAATGCTGGCCGATGTGGCCAAGCGCCGGTTTATCACTGTGGGATTCACCGGGTTTCTCTTACTGATTCCGTTGGCTCTAACTTCCACCAGCGGTTGGATTCGCAGGCTCGGAGGACGGCGGTGGCAGTGGCTTCACCGCCTGATATATGTCAGCGCGATCGCGGGTGTGATCCACTATTTCTGGCTGGTGAAAGCGGACATTACTAAGCCTTTGGAATACGCATTCGTGTTGGGTCTGTTACTGCTCTATCGCGTGATCGTTTGGGCTCTACCCGCAAGAAACAAGGCCTTCGCGCGTGGCCCGCACAGAGTGCAGGTACCGGAAGGATGACCTCTTATCCGGACTCTGGAATGACCTGATCTACTTGCCCTGCAAAACCCACTCAGAGTTCTTTTCTACGAACTGAAATCCGTAGCGCGGCCAGGGACCGCTGAGTTCTTTCCGCACCACTCGCGCACGGCCCACATACCGCTCCGTTCCACTGGCCAGAAATACCTCCACGTTGGAATCTTTCACCAAAGCCGCCAGACATACGCAGAAGAACCCTCCTGCGCTGATATTCTCCGTCGTGGTTGATTCCTCAAAGGGCTGCCCGGTCGCGTCGGTTCCACGCAGCTTCAGCAGCAAGCGCATGCGCACCCGGACATGGGCTCGCCGCTCCGGCCGCGCCGCCTCTAGTTCCGCCGCAAGCGTCTCACGCAGTGCCTTGAAATCCAGCGGCTTCTCGAAGAACCCGGTCGCACCCAGTTGCTGACAATGCTCCTTGTACTTCGCGCCTGACTCGCCGGTGATGACATAGATCGGGATGCGCGAGGTGTAACTCAACGAGCGCAGGCTCTGGCAGAGCTCCAGTCCCGAGAATCCCGGCATCATCAAATCGAGAAAAATCGCGTCTGGCTTGCTTTCCAAAACCAACGCCAAGGCCTGTTCCGGATCGCCGGTGTCGATAACTTCATACTTGTCCATTAATCGCATGCGCAACAGGCCGCGCATTGACTCGTCGTCGTCCACAATCAAGACTTTATGCAAGGAGCTTCCTCCGCGGCGGCCGACCTGCTTGGCCGATTGTATTAAGCATGAGCGCTGCCTGCTCTTTCGCCCAGGATCTCCCGCACTTTGCGGCCAAGACTCTCGCGAGTGAACGGCTTTTGCAGGAACTGACTGCCGGACTCGAGCTTACCAGCCCCGTCAAAGCTCTGGCCCGTATAGCCCGACATAAACAGGACTTTTGTTTCCGGACGCTGTTGGGTCAACTTTTCCGCCAGACTGCGGCCGCTCATTCCCGGCATTACGACATCGGTCAACAGCAAGTGGATCGGGCCGTCAAAGCCCCGGCTTAGCTCCATTGCCTGCGCCCCATCCTTCGCCTCTAAGACTGTGTACCCGGACATTTCCAGGAGGTTGCGCGTCAGTTGACGCAGGGAGAGCTCGTCTTCTGCCAGAAGCACGGTCTCGTGTCCGGAGGCCGCTGGCAGGACTTCAATCTGCGGCTTGTCTTCGGCAATGGCTTCGTCAACCCGAGGAAGATAAATCTTGAATGTCGCGCCGCGACCGGGTTCGCTAACGACGTCGATGTAGCCCCCGCTTTGTTTGACGACACCGTAGACAGTGGAAAGCCCGAGTCCGGTGCCTTGGCCTTTTTCCTTGGTGGTGAAAAAGGGCTCGAACATTCGTGCCTGGGTCGCGGCGTCCATTCCGATTCCGGTGTCGGCGACCGTCAGACAAACATAAGCACCCTTCTGAATAGGATAGGCGCGGCTCTGAGCATAGGTTTCGTCGAGCTCAGCGTTGGCGGTGGAAATCGTGAGCTTGCCTCCTTGCGGCATTGCGTCGCGGGAGTTCACCGCCAGATTCATGATGATTTGTTCGATCTGCCCCTGGTCGGCCTTCACCCGGCCGGCGGCGGGGTCAAGCCGGGTGGTCAGCTCGATGTTCTCCTGAATTAGGCGGCGCAGCATCTTCTCCATGTCGGAAACGACCGCGTTCAGATCGAGGACCTTGGGGTCGAGCACCTGTAATCGGCTGAAGGCGAGAAGCTGGCGGGTCAACGAGGCGGCGCGCCTGCCGGCCTTTAGAATCTCGTCGACGCTACCACGTAGAGGGTGGGTTTGTTCCAGTCGCTCCTGCAGGACTTCGCTATACCCGATGATGACGCCCAGCAGGTTGTTGAAGTCATGCGCCACTCCTCCGGACAGGCGGCCGACGGCTTCCATCTTCTGGGCCTGATGGAACTGGTCCTCGAGCTGCCGGCGCCGGCTGATGTCCCGGTTGACAATCACAAGTTTCTCGACTTTCCCCGCATCGTCGAGAATGGCGCTGGCAGTCGATTCCAGATAGCACCAGGTGCCGTCTTTCCGGCGCATCCGATATTCAATTCTCCGGCCTGCCCCACCCGTGAGGGCTTCTTTGGCTGCTTGTTCCACCACCGGGCGGTCGTCGGTGTGAATTTGCTCGAATGAGGACGTGCTCTGTAATTCCTCGATCGTGAAACCCAATACCCGCTGATAGGAGGGACTGTTATACAAACGGCGGCCCTTGGAATCGACAACGGCAATCATGTCCGCCGCGTTTTCCGTGATGAGGCGGAAGAGTTCCTCACGTTCCCGCAAACGGCGCCGGATGCGGTAGATCTGAAGTTGCTGAAAAACCGTGTACAGGTCGAAAAGCAGAACCAGTCCGACCAAGCCGCGGATTGCGTTGCTGAGTTGGAAACTCTCCAGGGCGCTTTCGCCTTGCCGCAGAATGGGCACCACGAAGGAGATTATGGCGGTGGTTAGCAGCAGAGTGATCAGGATCGCCGCGGCCCACAGCCACCACTCCCGGCGCTCGATCTTACGCATGCGAGCTTCGAGCGAACCCTCCCCGATCGCATTGTCCATGAGCTCGATTTCAGGATTCATGCCGTCTCCAGCGCACAAGAGTCCCGCAGCAGCCCCGAGCAGTTCCCGGGTGCGGCCGTAACAACTTTGGAAATCAGGAAATCCTGTCTTCTCATAGTGAATGCTTATTCCTAAGCCATCCACCTAGATGCCTCGTGTTACGATTTCGGAACACCCCTCCATCTTCGCCACTTGTTCGCCCATTTTGGCCCTGTACTTCCGCGCATGCAACCCAGAACTTTCTGCAGGAAACTGTGTTAAAAGAGGAGAAGTCGCCTCCGCTCCGGGTCCTTGTGGCTCGACACTTCATCGCTGTCGTTCGGTCAGAGAGAGCAACTGCTCATCTGCCGCTGGAAAATCTATGAAAAGAATCTGCCTGTCGTTCGCGCTCGTTGCTCTTGTGTTTTGTTTAGGTTGTGGATCGTCGACGTCTTCCGGCCCCCCACCCAAAGGGAATTTCTCGAATGCCAGTCTTAGCGGACAATACGCCTACTCAGTTACCGGCTTCAACCTAAATACAGGCGCCCCCTATAGCGAAGCCGGAGTGTTCACAGCCGATGGAAATGGAAACCTCACCAGCGGGACCGACGATTTTTCTCAGGGCAGCGTGCTTACAGGTTCCGTGTCGGGGAAGTACTCGATCAGTAACGATGGCACCGGGACCGCCACCATCAACGTTTCGAACGGAAGAAGCGTGTCTTTTGCGTTCACCTTGGTCAGTTCCTCCAAGGTCTACGTGATTGTGGCGGCAACGAACTTTCTGGCCACCGGCTTCGGCACAGCAGAGAAACAGGACAGCACGGCTTTTGCGGCGCCACCCAGCGGCACCTTCGCATTTAAGTGGCACAACATCAGCGCAACCTCCGTGCCGTCGGCCAACGTGGGCGCGTTTACCGTCACCAGCGGTTCCGTTGCCGGCAACGAAGACGTGTTGGCATTGGGAGGTATCCCCAACTCGCTCACTCTTACCGGACAGTTCAATGCGCCAGATACCTCGGGCCGTGGCTCGGGCAGCTTCCTTGATAGTTCTAATGTGACTTCGACTTTCATCTACTACGTGCTGAACTCCAGCAAGATTCGCTTTTTCATGACCGGCGGCGTTCTGGGTGGAGGCAGCGCTGAAAAGCAATCCACAACGACCTTCAACACTGCTTCTTTCTCAGGCGGCTATGCGTTTGGCAGCGTAGGAGACACAAACTCCTTCTTTGGAGGGGTGAACAGTGCTGGAGCCTATACCGCGGACGGCAACGGCGGCATCAGTTCCGGGGGAACGTACGACTCAGTGCAGGACGGAAACGTCACATCGAATGCATCCATCTCGGGGACCTACCAAGTGACGCCGAATGGACGCGTGACCGTCAGCCTTAATGCCGGGGCAATCCAGCAGATCCTGTGGTTGGTTAGTCCCTCCCGAGCGTTCTTCCTGTTTGACGATTCGAACAAGGTCGAGGATGGCACACTCGACCTGCGGCAGACAGGATCTTTCTCCAATTCCACCATGAACGGCCAGTTTGCGCTGGTAATGGACGGTGTGGACCTCGTCTTGGGAAATACCTTCGATCGCGTGGGAACCCTGCAATGGAATGGAATCGGGCAACTGGGCCTGAACGAAGCCATCAACTTCAACGGAACGACGTCCTTCCCCGGCTTCTTGCCCGGGTCGTACTCCGTGTCGAGCAACGGACGCGCTACTGGGACGATCGGGGGCTTATCGAACAACCTGATCTTCTACCTGGTCTCGGGAAGTAATGCCTACGTGCTGCAGACCGATGCCGGCGTGGAGATTAGCGGTGTCATGAGCATGCAGTCGCAATAGACTGCGATGCTTCTTGCTCATCTGTTGCGGCGGCGCGCTTCGTCAGCGTGGTGAAGCCGCGGATGGCGCTGGCGACAAGCCGTCCAGTGGTGCGAGGACCAGAGCACAAGCAGAGTTGGTGCACGTAAGCTCCGCCTTACGCACGATCTTTACCGAAGAAACATCCGGGAACTTGACCGGGTACTCTTTCTCCTGAAGCTTGCTGCTTACGCCATTAAGCGCAGCATCGCCTTCCAGATATTCCACGCGGTCGGGCTTGTTCGAGCTGTCGAAGACCAAAGCGAAACGCGCGGAGGCAGTTCCGGTCGTGAGAGCCGGCAGTTTGATCGTGCGCATTTGCACCAGTTCCTGACTGGCCTGGGCGATTTCCTTTTCAGCGGCTGCCGCGTCAGACGATAGCTTGAGCAATTCCTGCCGCGATGCCTGGGCCTCGCTACCGCCGGCCGCAACCGCCAATGCAAAAGCATGCCTGGATTTCTCGCGCTGTCCTTCTTTTTCCAAAACCTGAGCTAGACGGTTGCCGACAGAACCCGACTGGCCAAGCATCCAGGAAGCATTCAGGTACTGCATTGCCTCCAGAGTCTCTCCCTGCAGAAACCGGGCCCAGCCGATTCTTGCCCAAGCCAGCGCCACCAGGTTCATAGCGGAAAAAGCGGAGGGGCCCAGCCGGTCATATTCTCCGGAATCAAACTGGTCTCCGAGATCGCTCAAGGTCTGCCTCGCGTCGTGCAAGGTCACGTTCGGGTCGGAAACGTCGCGCAGTGCGGCAGCGTATGCGTCGGAGCCGGCAACCGCTGACGAAACCCCGATCACGCTTTTCATGAGGGCGTCTGCCTTCTGCCTGTCCCCGCTCCGGCCATAGATCTGCGACAGCGCAATCTTCACCTCGGGATCATCCGGCGGGATAGCGGCGGCAGCCTCTAATTCACTCTGGGCTTCAGGATCGCGCTTGAGCTGAACCAACAGCAAACCAAGCCTCTTGTGGGCCAGCTTGTCCGAAGGAGCGATCTCGAGTTGCCTTTTGAAGGCCGCGACTGCTTCGTCGAGCTTCCCTTGCTGCTGCAATTCCTCCGCCAGGTCGCTGTTGGCGCGCTCGTGGTAAGGATCAATCTCCAGTTGCCGACGAAACGCGCGCACCGCGTCATCATGTTGGTTGAGACCAGCATAAGCGCGGCCGAGATCGTCCCAGGTGTCTTTCAGATTCGCGTCCCGCTCGAGCGCCCGCTTAAGTAATTCGACGGCCGTAGTGAAATCCCGGCGCTGCAGGGCAGCGAATCCGGCGCTACGCATTTCCTGCGGGGTGCCGCCTGTTTTGACGGCTGCGGCGATGGCCGTCTTGGATGGCGGCGAGATACTGCACCACAACCCTTGGTCCGCCTGTCCGGCAGTCAAGGTGCGAAACGAGTTGTAATCAGCCCAGCGGGATGGCGGCAGCTCGTTCACCTTCAAGACCATGCGCCGTTCCGCCTGCAGAACACCTCCATTCAACCGGTAGGAAGACGAATACTCTCCGTAATCGCGCGTCATCTTCACCGCGGTGGGAACGTGCACAACGTAGTTCGCTGGAATCTGGATGCGGGCGCGATAGACCCGCTGCTCGGCCGGTCCGACATCAATCGGTTCTGCCGGCTTCTTGCGGTTGGGGCGGGTAGCAACGGGAGGTATCGGCGGCGGGAGCAGCCGGAAATTGGTTCCTGATGTCGGAACCTGAAAGTAGTTATCGACGTGGAGGCGATATTTGATTTGTAGGGGCTTGCCAGTTTCTTCCAGCGGGCTGATATGAATGTCGGAGACATCGCCGGGCAGACCCCAGTTGGAAGTGAGGTACTCAACGGTTTTCTGCCAATTCGCCTGAGGAACCTCTCGGAGGACGGCTCGCAACGGAAAGTCGCTGTCGCCCTGAGCCGTCAACTCGAGATCGGCGTCCATCGCGCCCGGTTCGGTGAATTTGCCGTCAACGTTTATGGTGACCAGGTTTTCGATCGGAGATTCTGCCGGCGTTCGCACCAGTCCTGCGCTGGCATCGTCAGTAGCAAGCACCGCCTGCTTGTTGCGAAGCTGGTAGAGGAGCAGCCCGTAGGGAGCAACCTCAGTGGTTGTATCAAGCCAGGTGAGGCCGTCTCCCAGGCGCACCGCTGTGATCACGTGATTGAACTGCGCAGGCGATGGCATGTCCGCATCGAGCTTGCGCCCACTGGTGATCAGTACGGGGTAGCTCTGAATGCCTTCTGCGCGTAGGAGCCCGGCCAGTAGTGTGTGTTTGTCCTTGCAGTCGCCGTAGCCATTTTGCAGGACCTCCGAGGCGGCATGGGGCTGCAAACGGCCCACCCCAAATGACAGGCTGACGTAACGGATGTTCCGCGCCACGTAGTCGTAGAGGCGGCGGGTCTTCTCCTCCGGCGAGTTTGCCCCTCGCGCAAGTTCGTCCGCCTTCTTGCGCACGTTGTCGTCCACCACCACTCGCTCGCGCTGCAGCTTGGCATACCAATGCGCGACCTGCTTCCAGTCGGAAAAGGTGGACAGCTGAACGTCGGTCGTGTCGCTGTCGTCATCTTCGTCGTCAGCATCGGGGTTGGTTAGTCGCTTCGGCAGGAAGTCCCTGATCGTCCAGGTGTAGACCCGCCGGTCGCCGTTCTCCTGAACGTCATACTTGTGGTCAGGGCTCTCAAGTTTCACGTCCCGCGACTTCGGAACGTCAATCTGCAAGCTGTCCTGCTGCACCACGACTTGCCGGGGGAAGTCGTGCTCATACCAGAATTCGCCGGGTGCCAGCGGGGAAATGGTGGTAACGGTCCGATACTCCAAGATGTCGCCGGGCTGAAGGTCAACAACCGATACATGCCTCTGCCGGTAGTCGCTGTACATGGGGGCTTGTCGGAGGATGTCGGGCGCAAAATCCTGGGCGCTTGCAGCGGGCGTCGCAACCACCTGCCCGCTTGGTTTTCTCACGCGTACATAACTGACTTCCAGCTTTTCCGTGGCGGAGGAGTAGCCGAAAATCAGTTGTCCGAACTGCTGGACCCCTCCCTGGCTTTGTATCCGGATGACGGCGGTGGTTTCCCGTGTGCCCGACCCATCGTTCTCGTAACGCACACGGTTTTCGATGAGTTGGAATACAAACGCCTCCTTGGAGGGATCAGGTTTGGCAGAGGATTCGGTTTGCGCCGACAAACATAGGGTCAGACCTGCAATGAAGGGAAAAAGTAACCGCCAACGTGTGGGCATGTTCGGGTTTTAATACTTCATAGGCGGAAAATCAATGTTATGCGGCATTCTGCAGCCGACTTCGTTCCTCTATAATCCGCACAGGTGAGGACGTTGCCAGTGCGCCTGCGATCCCGATTCATCTTGCTCATCGTCACCCCTTGTCTTCTGCCGGGTATCACGCGTGCCCAGCAGGCCGCCGCGGTCGGAGAACCTCTCATAGTTAGAACCACCTCTTTGCCCAAGGCGTTGCTTCGCCAGTCTTACCGGCTTCAGTTGCAGGCAGACGGGGGAATCAAACCACTGAAATGGACGTTGGAGAACGGTGGGCTCCCGCGTGGAATCGACCTGAGCGAGGACGGCGTTCTTAGCGGGAGCCCCAGTCAAAGCGGCGAGTTTCACTTCACGCTGACGGTTGCCGACAGCGGTAAACCGGGCCGTCAGAAGAGTCAGGACCTGGTGTTGCAGGTGGTAGCCGCTTTGGTAGCTCAGTGGGACCGCTATCCGAAGATCTCGGGCCAGCGTCTGGAAGGCTCCGTCAAAGTGTCCAACCGGACCGATCAGGACTTTGATCTCACGTTCGTGGTGCTTGCGGTAAACGGTATCGGGCGCGCGACGGCAGTAGGCTACCAGCGCCTTACCTTGAAGCAGGACACTACAGACTTTGAGATTTCATTCGGAGAGAGCCTGCCTCCGGGGAGGTATGACGTCCACGTGGATGTGGTAGCGGAGGTCGCAGAGGAAGGTACTATCTACCGCGCGCGCCTGGTCAGCAACGAAGCGTTGGATGTGCGACAGGGCCCGTGAGCCAGGGCGGCAGAGAAAAGGCCAGCGTCAGCCCTTCCTGCAACCTGTCAGTCCACACTTGGGGGAGGGTTAATCTTCCGAGGTAGAACGGGCAGAAAAGATGGGAAGACGCTGGAAAGAATAAGGGTCCCGAGGTGGTGTTAAGCTCATTCGTCTCGGCCAGTAGCTCGCGTTAGACCCTTGCAGACCTGCTCTCGCTGCTTCCCCTTGCGGGGTCGCCTCGCGCGATCATTACTCGGGCTCCGGGCTTACCGCCAACCGGATAAACCAGCTTGACGCCTCGGGACTCTATCTTGCCTTCGACATTTCTTCCTGTTCTTCTCAACCAGCGCTTTGCTATAGACCCTCGCTAACCCTCACTCCATCACCTTGCGGTGTAGAGTGTGATTTTGCTTGAGCCCCGGACGCCGCACCAACCGGAAAAACTTAGGAAGTTGTCAAAGAACGAGTGTCTTTTTACTCCTCCTATTTTCAGAGTCAATGAAAATCACGGTGCTTTATCTCGTTTTATTTCAGCTGAATGCAGGCCGTTCACAAGTAGATGACAGGTATTGGTGCAACCAGCGTTCACCTGCCTTCGTGCGGGATTACATTTTCCGCGAGTTTTTGACTGTTTTTCCCGCTCGGTGTCGCTCACTGCGAGTTTGGGCCCTTACTCGCGATTGTGAATATCCCGGCGAAAACCGCGCCAGGCAAGGGATTTGCAGCGATCTCACTCGTGCAATGATTGAGGAACTTCCGCCAAGCGCATGGTTCAGATGGGCAGTGTACGGAGAACACTTCTGCCAAAACGGATACAATGCGCATCTCCGGCTGCGGAGGACATAGGTTGACACAGCGAATAAGACGGGCAGTCGTTGCTATGCTCTTCATCGGCGCTGGTATCGCCGCTTCGGCGCAGAACTCTGCCAGCCCGGAGCAGCGTGCCGCACGCTACCTCGATGCCATCCGCCATAGCCCGCCACAGCTTCTCGCCTTTCAGCACGAGATGCCCAAGGGAGGCGATCTGCACAACCATCTGGCGGGTTCGATCTATGCGGAGAGTCTCATTGACTTTGCTGCGCAGGATGGGTTCTGTGTGGACCGAATCACGTCGCTCCTGATCGCTCCACCCTGCGACCCCACCTGCGATCGCTTCGCCAGCAAGCCGGCTATAAGCTGCGCTTACCGCGATCATGTTCTTTACAACTCGATCGTGGATGCGTGGTCCATGCGCAATTGGAAAAGCGAGGGAGAATCCGGCCACGATCATTTTTTTGGCACCTTCGACAAATTCATGCCCGCCATGACGAATCACATCGGTGACTCGCTAGCTGAGGTTGCCACCCGAGCCGCTAACGACAAACTCCAGTACCTGGAACTGATGCATACGGCTGACGGCACTCAAGCGGCGCAGCTTGGAACGAAAGTCGGATGGGAAGATAACTTTGGGAAACTGCGGGAAAAGCTGCTAATCGTTGGGATGAAGGAAATCGTGGCTTCGACACGCCAAACGCTCGACCGTGACGAAGCCAGGATGCGCTCGGTCCTCAAGTGCGACTCGGCAGAACCGGAGCCAGGATGTGCCGTCACCGTTCGCTACCTGTACCAGGTGCTCCGAGGATTGCCGCGAGAGCAGGTGTTCGCACAAATTCTGCTGGGATTTGAACTCACCCAAGCCGACCCGCGTTTTGTCGGCTTGAATCTCGTCATGCCGGAAGATTGGTATGTTCCCATGCATGACTTTGATCTGCATATGCGGATGCTCGACTATCTGCACAGCCTCTATCCGAAGGTACATATCAGCCTGCACGCGAGTGAGCTCGCGTTGGGGTTGGCGCCGCCGGAAGGTTTGCGCTTCCACATTCGCGAATCGGTCGAACGTGGACACGCCGAGCGCATTGGGCACGGCGTCAGCGTAATGGAAGAAAAGGATGCGATCGGTTTGTTGCGCGAAATGGCCAAGCGCCATGTGCTGGTCGAGATCTGCCTGACTTCCAATGATGTGATCCTCGGCGTGAGAGATGACGATCACCCACTGCCGGTTTACCTGAAGTACGGCGTGCCAGTTGCCCTGGCCACCGACGACCAAGGCGTCGCTCGCAGCGACATGACACACGAGTATTTCCGCGCGGCGCAGAGCTATGGGCTGTCCTACATACAACTGAAGAACCTGGCGCGGCAAAGCCTGGAGCACAGTTTTCTGCCCGGAGATAGCCTGTGGGCTGCAACCAGTCCGTTCCGCCGTGTGACGGCGTGCGCCGCGGATCGTCCTGCACAGACGAAAGCTTCAACTGGCTGTCAGGAATTCCTCGACGCCAGTGAACGGGCAAGGATGCAGTGGAAACTGGAAGGTAGTTTCGAGGAGTTCGAGCGTAAGTTCTAGCGGACTACTGGGCAGCTTTGTCGAGGCCCGCGCGAATCACGTTTGCCGTATCCTTCGGCAGCGGCAACTTGCAGGCTTCCTCCCAAGTGAACCAGCGTGCTTCGTCGGCGTCGCCAGCGGCCTTCAGTTCTCCGGCGACTCTCCGGCAAAAGAAATCAATCAGCACATAGTGGTAGCGCACCCTCGAGCCGTCCCGCACCACTCGGTCAAATACGCCTAGCAACTCTCCCGGTTCGACCGTCAGTCCGGTCTCCTCGAGAGCCTCGCGCACAGCAGCCTCGCGCACGGTCTCGCCAACCTCGAGCACTCCTCCGGGAATGGACCATTCCCCCAGCAGCGGAGGATGACCGCGCTTCACCAGCACAACACGATCGTTCTCCACGATGATGGCGCCAACGCCGATCAACGGCCGATCCGGATATTCGCGGTTCATGATGGCTCGGTCTTTTCCGCTCCTGGAAACCTACTTGCCTCAGAACTATAATTCCCTCACTCGCTTTTTCCGCAAATTCACTAGCTTCACTTGCCTACCCCGCCGTGTCCAGCCAGTAGTCGGGCAGCTTTGGCGGCGGGCCGGAACCTTCACCTCCCAACAACTGCGAAAGGAGTTGCTCTATGTATACGCGCATTGTGGAATGCCAGGTGAAAACCGGCAAGAAAGACGAATTCACCAACAAGCTGCACAATGAGGTGCTGCCCATCCTGCGGCAACAGCCCGGCTTTGTCGATCTGGTGAGCCTGCTTTCCGAGAAGAATTCGGAGCGTATGATCTCCATCAGTTTCTGGAACAGCAAAGACGAGGCCGAAAGATACCAGCGTGAGCACTACAAGGGCATCGTTGAGATTCTGAAGCCATTGATCAAGCGCGATCCCACGGTCGAAACCTACACCGTGGATACTTCTACCACTCACCACATCGCTGCCGGCAAAGCAGCTTGAACCCGCAGCCCCGGTTCGCCGCAGCCATGGTGGCCGGGGCAACCCAAAACCTTTCGCACAGCTTTTCCCCTGAATTCTTCCAGAATGGCTACGAACTGCTGAGCCCTGCCTGTGGGTAGAATGGGGTCGTGTCGTTAGAAGAATACAAACGCAAGCGCCGCTTCGAGGAAACACCCGAGCCTCCGCCGAAGCTGGAGACGAAATCGCAGCACCGCTTCGTGGTGCAAAAGCACCGGGCGACACGTCTTCACTACGACTTCCGCCTGGAGATGGATGGCGTGTTGAAATCGTGGGCCGTTCCCAAGGGCCCGTCGCTCGATCCAGCAGATAAGCGCCTCGCCATGCAGGTGGAGGACCACCCCGTCTCATATTTCGACTTCGAAGGCATTATCCCCGAGGGGAATTATGGCGCCGGTACCGTGATGGTGTGGGATGTGGGCACGTGGGAGCCGCTTTCGCCACAGCCGGTCAACGGGAAGTTCGTGCCGGGCACCGACGCCGAGGCTTTGGCAATGTTGCAGAAGGGTGATTTCAAGATTCGCCTTCACGGGAAGAAACTGAATGGCGATTTTGCTTTGATTCACATGCGCTCGCGTCGTCCAGGAAGCAAAGGGACGGAATGGTTGCTGATCAAGAAGCAGGACGGCGCGGTGATCAAAGACTACGACATCGAAAAGGATGACACTTCGGCCCTTACAGGCCGAAGCATGAAGCAGATTGCGGGTGACGAAGGCGCTGCGCAATGGAAGAGCGGCCGTAAAGCATCTGGCGGCAGGTTGAAGGCGCCCTGGCTGGCCGATGCCTTGGCGAAGCTGGATAGCAAGAAAAAAACCACAGAGGACACAGGGGAACAGAGAGGAAAAAGGAACAGGAGTAAGACCGCCGCCGCAAGGGCCTCTGCACCCTCCAGGTCCTCTGTGGTCGCGTCTTTGAACGGCGCGCTCAAACGCCCCATGCCCAGGCAAATTACCCCGATGCTGGCCACGTCGGTGGAGAAGCCATTCGACAATCCCGAGTGGCTCTTCGAGATCAAATGGGATGGCTACCGCGCAGTATCGTTTATCGAAGACGGCCAAGTGCGCCTGGTGTCACGTACGCATAATGACCTGACGGCGCGCTTTGCGGAGCTGGCGACTCTCGCAGATGTCGTGAAGGCCAAAAATGCTGTTCTCGACGGCGAGGTCGTCGCTCTCGATGAAGATGGGCGCTCATCGTTCAGCCTGATGCAACAACGCACCGGCATACGGAAGTATGGGCGTCAGAAGGCAGGACACCCCGAGATTCCGGTTGTTTATTACGTCTTTGATCTGCTCTATCTGGATGGATACGATCTGCGCCGTGTGGCACTGGAGAAAAGAAAAGAGGCGCTCCGGCAGATCGTCGAGTCCGGTGAACTGGTTCGTTATTCCGACCATTTTGACCGCGGGATCGCGCTATTCGAGGCCGTAAAGCAAAAGGGGCTGGAGGGCATCCTAGCCAAGCGGCGAGGAAGTCTCTACCAGGAGCGGCGGAGCCGCGAGTGGCTGAAAATCAAGATCACGCAGACGGTGGACTGCGTGATTGGCGGCTATACCGACCCGGAGGGATCCCGCCAACACTTCGGCGCGCTTGTCCTCGGGCTTTACAACCGAGACCAACAACTCGTTCATGTGGGTCAAGTGGGCACGGGCTTCGATTACGGGATGCTCAAAGACGTCCGCCAGGCATTAAGCAAGAAAGAGACGGCTCGCAGCCCTTTTTACGGTCCCGTGGACGCAAAGAATGTCCATTGGGCCCGGCCGGAACTGGTGGCAGAGGTCAAATTCACCGAGTGGACACACGAGACGGCGGAAGGCGGGGTGAAGTTACGCGCGCCGGTGTTCTTGCGGCTGCGGGACGACAAGAACCCGAAGGAGTGTGTGTTCGATCCGGAAAAGATGTAAGCCCAGAGCTCACAGACGCGACGTGGAGGACACAGAAAAACGAGAGCGCCGAGTGATGAATTACTTGATGTCCTTCATCATGAGCATCGTGCCGTAATCGCGTCCTGAGGGCTCAACGGCACGGGCAACTACTCCGGCAAAGGCGTTGCGCAGTTCGGGATATTTCGCCACCAGAGCTTTGATCACTTCCACATTGTCTTTGT
>Ga0335070_10001079_pt1 | contig 31207 bp, 29 predicted proteins | sample Lox_Sample_13_FD_206722 | JGI IMG/M metagenome (GOLD analysis project Ga0335070, IMG submission 206722) | Soil microbial communities from Loxahatchee National Wildlife Refuge, Florida, United States - Lox_Sample_1.3 | ecosystem: Environmental > Terrestrial > Soil > Wetlands | place: USA...
AATCTTTTACTTGTTGATCCCCTGTTCGGTTGATATTCCAGCCGTAGGCACCACAATGGTAGACGGGAAAGAGCCGTATACGCTCGCCTAATCCAATTCCTTTCTCGATTTCTACTGCGTTTTTAAAAGGAATTTCATCGAGATGATACAGCTTTACAATCTGGTCATATGCAGCTGTCCCGAGAGCGATGATCACACTTGGGCAGATAATATCGATAAATGGTCGTAATAAATGGGTTCCGCAATTATCATAGCAATTCTGGGAGATGGAGATATGGGAATGCCGGTATTGTTATGCGGTATTTCCGGTTGGATCCTCATCGCGCCCGCAGACCATGAGGAATACCTGGCGTGCCTTCCAAGGGCTTGGCGAGGCTTGTATAATGCTGCACTACCGGGCACCACCACCCTAACCGGCACAAACCGATACCGGCCCTCCCGCTCCTCTCTGATATAGACCTGGACTATGCGCGATCTATACGTGAGAATGACTAAAGGTATAGTGCGACAATAGGAAACTTTAAATTAGGCGGTCACGGTCAATTTATAAATATTTCTGCAATTTCTCTCTTCTCCGTCGAGAATTATCCTTTGAGAAGTGGACATATTCACCTACCACTCTACCGGGGCACCGTACCATACTTTACCTGTCGGGAATGGGGAAAAATGTTTGGAATGATGAGGATGTTCCTCGTTGGTAACCAGTCTCCTTATCCATTGGGTTCATCGATCCAGATCATGACATCAACCCGGATGAACCCGGATATTACGCGATACCGGTGAAAAAGGCTTTATTCATCGGCATTGGCGCAGAAAGGAGATCGAAGGATAAAAGAGTTCGGATTGGTCGCCATCTCGCTGCCCTGACTTGGGGCAGGAGAACCTTGCCCGGAAATAACGTACCCAGGTGGGTGAAGGGCGTGCCCTACTTCGCGTACGCCTCGACGAGGTCGCGGGCAGTGATGATACCTGCCACCTCCCTGTTTTTGAGGAGCGGGAGTCTCCGGATATGCTTTGTTGCCATGAGCGCTGCGGCCTCGTGAATGCTGATACCCACCGGTGCGGTGCAGAGTGGTGATGAGGATGTCTCACCAACAGGCACATCAAGGGGCATTCCCTTGGCGAGGAACGCGGAAAGGAGGTCCCGTTCGGTAAAGATCCCCCTCAGTTCCTTCTTCCGGGTGACAAGGACACTCCCGATCCGTTTGCTCCCCATGATCTCCGCGGCCCGTGCCACGGATGCCGACTCGTCCACGGTGACCACGTCCCTGCTCATGAAGTCATCCACCCGGAGACTGGTTTCAGGCGCATCGGGCATGCCCCGGATGAGATCGGACGCAGTGATGATCCCCACCAGGTCCCCGCAGTCAAAGACGGCAAGCCTCCCCTTCCTCCGTATCATCATCTGGGCAGCCTCCCTGATCTCCGTCGTCGGACAAACTTTGACGAGCGGGAAGGACATCACATCCTCCACCTTCGTCTCCCGGAGGTCCATCTTCCCTGCGAGGACCTTTGTCAGGAGATCCCTCTCGGTGACGATGCCGATGGGGGTGCCATACTTCTCGACGATCAGGCTCCCGATATGCTTCTTCCCCATGATCTTCGCGGCATCGTCCATCGGGGTGTCTGTCGTCGTGGTCACGACGTCCCTGCTCATGATGTCGGCGATCTTTTTGTGCCTCTGGGATTCCTTGTAGGCGCTGTCGAGAACGCTCGGGAATTCCTTTCCAAGATCCTTTTCTTTCACCTCGTACACCCCCGTATGAAGAGAGCAGGCACCCTGAAATAAATATTTCGCTTCCCGGCCATGGAGCGACCACCAGGATTCATCTGATGTCTTCTTCTGTCCGGAGACAAAAAGCAGTACAGATCTCTCGCATGCCCCTCTTTCGAGTCACCCGGGCGTCCGGCATCCCTCTCGTCGGCTCCCTCTACTTCGGGATCATCGACCGGGGGACGAACCTCCTCCAGGTGCGGCCGAACTGCTCCTGCAACATCAACTGCCCCTTCTGCTCGGTTGATGCCGGCCCCGAGTCCAGGACCCGGATCACCACGTACGAGGTGGAGCGGGACTACCTCGTTCAATGGGTGAAGCAGGTGGCGGAATTCAAGGGAGACGGGGTGGAGTGCCACATCGATTCACCGGGCGAGCCCCTCCTGTACCGGGAGATTGTCCCCCTTGTTGCGGACCTGAAATCCCTCCCGGGGGTCCGGGTGGTCTCCATGCAGTCCAACGGGACCCTCTTCACCCCGGAGCTCGTTGGCAAGCTCGAGTCAGCGGGCCTTGACCGGGTGAATCTCTCCCTCCATGCCCTTGATCCTGCCCTCGCGAGGTCCCTTGCGGGGGTCTCCTGGTATGACGTGGAACAGGTGAAGGAGGCTGCCCGGAGGATTACCGAAAGCAGGGTCGACCTCCTCGTCGCGCCGGTCTACCTGCCGGGGAAGAACGACGGCGAGATCCCGGGTCTTATCGATTTCGCCCGGGAGATCGGCGCCGGGAAAAGGTGGCCCGCCGTCGGGATCCAGAAGTGCGAGCGGTACCGTTACGGAAGGACTATCGGCGGGATGAGGTTCCAGAACTGGTGGCAGTTCTACAACCGGTCTATCCGGTCGTGGGAGAAGGAATCCGGCATGAAGCTCCTCCTCACCCCACGGGACTTCGGGATCGAAAAGAGGGAGATGCTCCCCCCGGTCTTCAGAAAGGGCCAGAGGACGCGGGTGGACATCCGGGCCCCGGGCTGGATACGGGGCGAGATGCTCGGGGTCGGAGAGAACCGGGTCGTTTCCGTCATGGACAGCCCGAGGATGGAGGGGACGGTCCGGGTGGAGATCATCTCCGCCAGGCACAACATCTACGTGGCGAAGCCAATCTGAGTGCAGGCGGCCCCGAAAGCTTGCGATGGGGGAACCGGGCCGGAACCCCGGCAGCCGGGGTTTCACCCGATCAGGTGCCTTTCACCCGGTACGTATGCCAGATCCGGCAGGCACCCTCGTGGCTTACCATGCAGGGACCGATGGGCCTCTGGGGGGTGCAGCCCTTCCCGTAGAGCCGGCAGTCGGTGGGTTTGGCGATCCCCCGCAGGACCCGGTCGCAGAGGCAGGCCGGGTGCTTCTCCACATGCTTCACGGTGAGGCCGTACTTCTTCAGGGCATCGAAGCCGGCGAACTTCTCCCTCAGCCTGAGGCCCGAGGCCGGGATGACGGGAAAGCCGCGCCACTCGGCATCGCAGGGCTCGAAGACCCGGTACATGACCTCCCGGGCCTTCGGGTTCCCCTCGCGGGAGACCGCCCTCGGGTACGCGTTCTCCACCCGGTGCTCACCGGCCTTCGCCTGTTTCAGGAGCATGAGGAGCCCGAGGAGGATGTCCTCGGGGAGGAACCCGGCGACCACCTGGGGCACGGGGAACTGCTCGTAGTCGGCATACCCGCTCACCGTGCAGACATGGCCCGGGAGGAGGAAGCCGTCGAGCTTCGCCTCGCCCTGGGAGAGGAGCCATCCCATGGCGGGCGGGACGAGCCGGTGGAAAGAGAGGATGGAGAAGTTCTCCGGTGGATCGGCGAGAAGGGTCGCCGCCACGGTGGGGGCGGTGGTCTCGAACCCGACGGAGATGAAGACGACATCTTTCCCCCCGGCCCGGGCGATCTCCACGGCCTTGTGGACGCCCTGGACCACCCGCACATCCCCGCCGCAGGACTCGAGGGAGCCCTTCGAGCCCGGCACCCGGAGGAGGTCCCCGTACGTGGCGAGGGTGATGTCCCTTTCGGCAAGCCCGAGGGCGCAGTCGATCTCCCCCTGGGGGGTGATGCAGACCGGGCACCCCGGGCCCATGACGATGGAAAGGGTGGGGGGGAGGAGGCTCCGGAGGCCGGAGCGGGCGATGGAGGCCTCGTGGGTCCCGCAGATATGCATGAAGGCCAGGGGGCGGTCCGCAAGTTCATGGATGGCCCGGGAAATCTCCGTGGCGATGGGCATGGATTTCTCGAAAGCTTATCTCGCAGGCAAGAAGATAAGCATACCCCCGGACCCCGTAACGCCGGCGGAGCCATGGGAGCGGTGATGGCGCCGCACTGCGGCCTGTAATCCGGCCTGCTATGAGTGCTTCTTCTCCTTCCGCCTCGGCACCTTCACCGAGGTCCGGCACCGGGGGCAGGAGGTGTACCAGTCTGCATTCCCCTTGTAATCCCACTGGTAACCGCATCTCTGGCACTGGAGAAGCATGTTTGTATGTATGTATGTAAGTTGAGGTTAAATCCCTGCCGATATATTTATATATGTATGTAGGTATGTATGTATGTAGGCAAAGGGGTAACTGGTATGCAAATGCTCATGCTCCCGATCCTCGAACACTACAACGAGACCCAGCAGAAGATCCTCTATTACCTGTACGGGAACCTGTCCCGCGGCCAGCACTACTTCAAATCGAAGTACATCGCGAATGATCTCGGCCTGTCGTCCAAGGAAGTCGGAACCAACCTAGGCATCCTCTCTGATATCTGCGATGACCTGAAGATCACTAGGTGGTCATACTCCCACAGCACGACCTGGATGGTAACACAGAGATCCTGAGAGCACACCTGCACGTATCCTCCCTCACACCCATGATCCGGGCCTCCCCGGATCCCTCCCTCACCTCCCCGGGTCCAGTGACCCCTTCGCCGTTTTTCTCATCGCTGCCCGGAGGAGGGCCAAAACATATCTTTTATCCTCCCCGTGGCAGACCATCTCCCCATGCTCGGGATCTCCAGCTTCTGCCTCCATGATCTCCCCCTCACCGCGGCCCTCGAAACCCTCCGGGGACTCACGAACACGGTCGAGATCATGGATGACGGGAACCATTACCTGGAGACGGCCGAGCCCCTTGAGAGCTATGATCTCAGGTTCTTCCTCCACGCTCCCTCCCGGGGGGTGAACATCGCAAGCCTGCGGGAGCCCATCCGGAGGGCGAGCGTCGAGGTCCTGTCCCAGTGCTTCGGCGTCGCCGCCGAGGTGGGCGCCCCGGTGATCATCCACCCCGGCTACTTTGCCTGGAAGGAGGAGCGGGAGGCCGCCCTCGGGCAGTTCCGCCGGTCCCTCGGCGAGCTGAAGCGGGCCGCGGCTGACCTCTCGGTCACCTTCTGTGTCGAAAATATGCCTGCCTGGGACTACTTCCTCCTCCGGTTCCCCGGGGACGTCGCCCTCCTGGAGGGGCAGGGCCTCGCCCTCGACGTGGGCCATGCCCGGCTGAACGGGTGCCTGGGAGAGTTCCTCAAGCTTCCCCTCACCCATGTCCACCTCCATGACAACGACGGGAAGAACGACTCCCACGCGGCCGTCGGGAAGGGGTCAATTGACTTCGGGGCCGTCATGCGTGCGGTGGAACGGGACCATGCGCCGGCGATTGTCGAGGTGGCCACCCTGGAGGGGGTGCTCTCGAGCATGGTGTCCCTGGGGAAGGCCTGAACTCCCGCCGTCCCCGGGGGATCCTGGACGGCTCTCGCCCCCCCAGGCCCATCCTTCGTGAGCTACCGTTCCCGGCCCTTCAGGATAAGGGCGGCCAGGGCGGCAAGCCCGGCCAGGGCAGCAGGAGCCCCGAAACCAGGCGACTTCGTGGTCGGGGTGGTCACGGGGGTCGTGACCGCAGGGGTTGACCGGGTGGTCGCGGTGGCGGCGGCGACAGTGGTCCCGGTTACCGGTGCCGGAGTTTCCTCGGGCCGGAGGTGGACGGGCTCAGGTACCGGGGACGGTGTGCAACCCGCAAGCCGCTCGTAATAGATGTCAAAGGACCCCCCGTCCCGGTCGTCCGCCCACGCGACGGTGCACCCCCAGATCTGGGGGGCCAGCTGCTGCCCGAAGCTCGTGGTCACCTCGTGCTCTCTCCCCGAGGAGAGGTCGTACAGGTAGATGTCCCGGTTCCCGTTCCGGAAATCGACCCAGACGACCTTGTCGCCGGAGATCGCGGGGGTGAAATGGTTCGAGAAATCCGTGGTGACCGGGGTCACCTTCCCGGTCTCCAGGTCAAGGACCAGGATCTCATCCCAATCGTCCACCGTTTCGGCCCAGGTAATCCGGGTCCCGCCGAGGGCGGGGGTGCCCTTGATCCCCCTCTTCTCAAGGACCCTGCGCCAGCTCTCCTCGCCGATGTCATAGAAGTAGACCGCCGGGGCGGTGAGATCGTCGAGCCAGGTGACGCCGTTTCCCGAGATGTCAGGGTGATAGGCCCAGGTCCTGGAAGGCACCCTGAGCGTGACGTTCGTCTCAAGGTCGTGGAGCATGACGCTCACGCTGCTCCGTCCCGGCGCCTCGTCCTGCCAGGCAATGATGGATCCGGAGATCCGGGGATACAGTTGATCGCCGGGGAGGGTGAGGCGCGTCGTGTTCCCGGTGGCGATGTCATAGATGAAGAGGTCGGCATCGCTCCGCTTAAAATTCACGACCTCGGAGGAAGAATAGACGATTTTTCCCCCGGAGAAGGAGGGCGATGTCTGGAGGGCCGGGCCGGTGGCCACCGCCGTCGTCTTCCCGTCTGAAATATTGTAGAGGTAGATGTCCGAGTCCCCCTCACCCCGTTTTGCCTCGTACACGATGTAATCTCCCTCGGACCTGCCCGGGTAATCGTCCGAGGGGCCGGTGCTCACCCTGACCTCGACCCCGGCGGGTGCCGGGGTCCAGGTGGGCACGGGAGTGGGTGCGGGGGTGGTTGCCGTCGTGGCCGGGAATAGCCGGCCCCGGAAGACGATGGCCCCCGTCACGTACCTGCGCCCGGGGAGGCTGCCCCGGGGGAGGGGATCGGTCATCGCATAGATGGAGTACATCCCTTCCTGGAGATTCACCGTGGAGAGCGACGTGTCCCACTCGAACTTCCAGGCATAGTCGGTCACCGTCACCGAGTTGAAGGAGCCGTTTCGCGCCATCGCGGAGGTGTCGGTGAGCATCACCCCGTTCTCGTCGAGCCCCGGCCCGGTCAGGAAGAGGAAGGTCGTGCCGTTCTCGGTGTTCATCCCCGACAGGGTCACCGTTTCCCCGATCTGGAAGTCCTCGGTGATGGGCATCATGGAGAGGAGTGCTCCCGCCGGTACGATGGCGAGGAGCGTGAGGAGGGCGGCAGCCGCCACCGCCGCCCGGACACCATGGCCCTGTATCGCAGCTGAGCATCCCCCGTGGCCGGCCCCCCCGGCAGAACTACCTGAATTCACTCCCCAACCACCACAATTTATTAGGGACCCCCACCAATAAAAAAGAATAGCTGCCTCGGTGGCATAGCGGTATTGCGTCGCCTTGGTAAGGCGAAGGTCGCGGGTTCAATCCCCGCCCGAGGCTTGAGACAGGAAGGTCCCTTCCTCCCCTCCTCTTTCCCTGTTTTTCCCTTTGTCCGTCACCGGCACTTTCACCCCCCTTCCGGCGTGGTTTTTTCCTCCCTGCAGTTCCCCTTATCCCTGTGGCATACGATGACCTGAAGGAACAGGAGGGGAGGGTCTATACCGGCATGCCCGTCGGAGGGGAACATGCCTGGGTATATCCCCGCGGGATCTGGCAGGAGCGGAAGCTCGATCCCGACCGGTGGGCATTCACCTTCTCCTCCCTGAAAACAAGGACCCGGAATGCGCCGGAGGGATCGGGCGCCGCCATCGGGACAGGGTACCACTGGTTCATCCTCGCCCACCAGCGGGTCAGCAAACGGGACAAGGACAGCTACGAGACCTTCATGGAAGGGTTCAAGTTTAAGATCGCCCACCGGAGACCCCATTGGCGTCACTGGAACACCGAGTACCCCGACCAGGAGCCTGAACGGGAGAAGCTCATCCGGATCCTCGAGGAGGAACTTGCGAGGCTGCGGAGCGTTACCCCGCCGGATCCGGAGGGGGAGGATAGGGGAACCCTCCCATGATGGCCGCTTCCCCGCTGCAGCCCCCCTGCAGGAACCGGTGCGCTACCCTTTTCACTCAACACACTCTTCTGCCAGGAATTTGGCGAGGGTTAGACCTGCAGGGCCACCACCGATGATCACGATATCCGCTCTCTCGCACATCTGCTTGGACTAACGCTGGAGTGGAGCGTATTTAATGAGATCGGTTGGGCATGAACCTGTTCTTCCGGAGCATGGACGCCGGGGTGGGCCGGCAACTGTCCCAGCGGGAAAATGTGGCCCAGCATGAGCCTTGAGAATGATTGAAGATCAAGGGCTTGGTCTCATTCCATGGTCAGGATCTTAGATCGGCTTTTATAATAGTCAAACAGGCGTTTTGCCCAGTTGATGGCCCTCGGATTGCTGCTGTAGAGATCCACCGACCCGTCGTAGAGGTTCCCTTCCTTCTTGTTGAGGCCGAAGGAGAGGTGCTTGTCGGTCACCGTGATGCCGACCCGGAGAGCCTCTTCGGTGACCCAGATCCTGAAATAATCAAAGTTCAGGAGTTCCTTCAGGACACTGGCAAAGGGTTCCTGTCTCAGAGTCTCTGCCACCTTCTTGTTCACCACGAGTTCTATGGGAATGCCGGCCACGATCCTCTCCCTCAGGACCTCTGCGATCTCCGGGCTCATGACTGAGGAGATCCCGTAGATATACTTCGCATCCTTCAGGATCTTCACGAAGTGGGAGAAGACATGGAACATGTCATCGGGGGTATCGTACTTCAGCTCCGAATCCAGGAGATCCCCGATTTCGAGGAGGAAGGGCTCGGGTATCCCCATAATGTCATGAGTCGACAGGAACTCCTGGTGGTGCATGACCTCTGCCATGGTCATGATGAAATTCTCTATCTTCGCGGTGATGATTTTGCCGACGGAGGTGAGGACGTACCCTTTCTCACCGGACTCGATAAGGGAGAGGCGTTCCAGGCCCCGGATCTTCGGGATGATGGCCTGGGAGGTGCTTCCGGTTACCTCCCTGAGGTCGGCAAGGGATTTGGGGCCACTGGAGATGGAAAGGAGGATTTGGATCTTCAGCCGGGATGAGTAGATGGATTGAATGGATTTATATGTCTTGTTGTAAATCACGAGGGGTTCCATCATAAGATCGATGCATTAAAAAGTATATATAAGTTGACAAACCCCGCACGACGCCAGCTCACATGGCTAGAGGGAAGAGCGGCCCCGGTTCTTCCAGCCCACGCCATACGGGATCTCACAGATGAACATGGAAGGTGACGAGGACCATGAAGGCCCCGGCAAAGAAGATATATTGCCCGTCGATAAGGATATCGCAGACGATATCCTTCACATCATGTCTCTCGAGCAGGTGAATGCAGGCCTGTGCATACACGATGGTCATCCCAAGAAGGAGGGTCAAGAGGGGAGTCAGGAAGGCACAGCTCAGGATGAGGATCGCGCCCCCGAATGCCAGATTTACACCGGTCATGATCTTCCGGGTTCTCTCCTCGCCGTAAATGACGGGGATGGTCCTCACATTGGAGCGCTCGTCTCCTATCCGGTCCCTGATATCGGGGCTCGCGGAGGCGAGGAAGCCCCAGGAGAAGAACAGGAGGAACAGGATGAGGGTCCTCATGCTGGGGGCACCGCCGCTCAGGCAAACGGGGAGCATAGCCGCGGGGAGTGCCCACGAGATGCAGACCACCAGGTTCTTGGCCAAGGGGATCTCCTTGAGTCGCCGGTAGGGGCTCACCGGCGGGAGCCAGGGAATGCTGTAAAGGAGGCCAAAGAGAAAAGGGGTAAGGGTGATGAGGAGAGAAGGGAGGTTCAGCAGCGCCGAGACGCCGAGAGCCGACGCGATGGCAGCAAGGGAACCCCCTAAGAGGTATTTCTCGTACCTTTTCGTGAACCGGTACCTGGCTTCGCGGTTGATGGCATCCTCCTCTTCATCGGTATTACGGTTGAGGTTATAGATGCCAATGGTGATGAACAGCGGGATCATTACCGCGGGCGCTGAAAGAGGGATCTCCTGGATGGAACAGGAGATATAGGTCATGGCCACGCACTCAAGGGCGAGATATACCGAACTGAATACCAGGAGATCATAGAGATTCCTGATCTCGCTCTCCATCCTCCGGAGAATCCAGATTGGATGAACTAAGTCGAATACCTTTCCGTAAGTAGTGAAAGACATGCGGGGCAAATAGGGAGAAAGTCAATGATAATATATAAATATTTTTAAATAACCTCGGCAATAATTGGCTTATCCCCAATTATGATAATTTATATTTATTGATTTTTTTTTAAACAAGTTCAGGATTATATGTTAATGAAGATTAATTAAATGATTTTTAGAGTATGCATCAAAATACTCATAAACCTGGCGATTTTCCTGATGGGAGAGAAAATCGCTATTCATCGCACCGATGAAGATTCATCACCGCGATGAACGGGTAAGGTCGGGATTAATATATAATTCACCTGATAAAGTTAGTTATCGGGGTGAAGAAAGCAGCGGGACAGGAATCTTCTGTTCGCTGGCCACACCACTCACCAGTTTCACCCCTTTGAAATGCACGAATCACCCTTGGGAAGGGAAGACATCATGGAGTGCGAGAACAGCATGAACACGGGGGAACTCCTTTTCGAGATGATCCTTGCTTCCATGGCCCTCGGGCCCCGGATGAGCACCGAGGAAAGGATTCCCGACTACAACCAGGAGATGCTCCGGTCCTCGGGGATCTTCGTCAACGATCTCCGGACCATCCTCCTGGATTGCAGCCGTATCGGGGGAAGGATCATACGGATCGGACGGTTTATCATCGATCTCGAGACAAAGGTCGGGGAGAAAGCGCGAAGCGTCCGCGACGAGGGACTAATCAAGGGGATCATCCAGTCAGACGGGACGGTCAGCATCGAGTACGTCGGGAATAAATTCCGGAGAAAGCTCGAGTTTGTCTCATATGAAAGCATCGATGCCGGGATGAGGATGCCCATCCAGGCGGTTCCCCTGGAGGCAGCGAGCCCGCAGCCACATCAGGCCTCCTGAGAACGGGGCACTGCGAACCAGTCCACCCTTCCTATCTTCCTTCTGCGAACCTGCGGCCTTTGAGTTGCCGGCACCCCTGAACGACCAGGCCCCTCGCCATCATCCCGGTCCATGCCATACTCTCATGAGGGGAGAGGGGCATGCTAAATGGGATGGACCCGAGCTTTATCATCCTCCACCTCGATATGGACAGCTTCTTCGCCTCCGTCGAGGAGCGGGAGCGCCCGGAGATCCGGGGGAGACCCGTCGTGGTCGGGGCGGACCCGAAGGGCGGGCATGGCCGGGGGGTGGTGAGCACCGCGAACTACGAGGCCCGGAAATACGGGATCCGGTCGGGGATGCCCATCTCCCGGGCGTATGCCCTTTGCCCCGGGGCCGTGTACCTCCCCCCTGATTTCCCGCTCTACCTCGCGGTGTCCCGGGGTGTGATGGGGATCCTCGGGAAGTATGGCAAGGGTCCCGGGCAGGTCAGCATCGACGAGGCCTTCCTTGATATTACCCCTGCGGGGGACTACCCCGCGGCCCGGGAGCTCGCCGTTCGAATAAAGGAGGAGATACGGGAGAATGAGCACCTCACCTGCTCCATCGGGATCGGGCCCTCACGGATCGTTGCAAAGATCGCGTCGGACTTCCGGAAACCGGACGGGCTGACCGTCGTCCCGCCGGAGGAGGTCCCCGGGTTCCTCGCCCCGCTGACGGTGGGCAAGATCCCGGGGATCGGGAGGAAGACGGGGGACGAGCTCGCCCGGATGGGGATAGAGACCATCGGCGACCTCATGAAGGTGGACGTCCAGATCCTCCAGTCCCGGTTCGGCAAGTGGGGAACCATGATGCATGAGCTTGCCCATGGCCGGGACGTGCGGGGTGCGAACGAGGAGAGGGTTTCAAGGTCGGTGAGCAGGGAAGTCACCTTCGCGGAGGATACCGCCGATCCGGCCGCCCTCCTCGGGGCCCTCGACGGGATGGCGGAGGACCTCCATGCCAGCCTAGGGGAGGAGGCCCTCCTCTTCCGGACCCTCACCCTGAAGATCCGGTACACGGGGTTCATCACGAAGACCCTGTCCCGGACCCTCCCTCACCCGGACAGCTCCCTGGCGACCATCCGGGGACTCGCCCGGGAACTCCTCGCTGCCGCCCCCGGGGGATCGACGGTGCGCCTCGTCGGTATCCGGCTCTCGGGACTCCAGGAGCGGGGTGCGGACCAGCGTTCGATAGAGGAGTACCTTGCGGCAGACTCCGGGGAAGATCACGCAGGCCGTTAGCCGATCTGCAAAGGCTGCGCCCGGGGGCCAGCTGCACCTGGCGGGATCATCGTGACCGGACGAGGCCGGCTGGATTCAGATCACCGGGCGATGCGGTAGCTGCCACGGGGAACCACCATGGTGAACCGGGCGCCCTTTCCCGGCTCCCCCGTCTCGTGGATGGAGATGCCGGTGATCCCGAGGATCTCCCGGACGAGGAAAAGCCCGTAGCCGGAGGCCTTCGAGAAGCCGGGTGAGAAAATGCGTTCCCGGTCGGCGGCCGGGATCCCCGCGCCGTCATCCTCGCAGGTGAAGGTGAGCCCCGCGGCCGATTCGGTGGCCGAAAACCGGATCATGGTAAGGGGCCCGCCGTGCCGGAGGGCATTGTCGATGAGGTTGTAGACGGCCCGCTCGAGGAGGGGGTCGGCGAAGAGCTCCACCCCCTCGACCCCGATGGCGAGCCTGACCCTCCCGAGGCTGCACCTCCCGCCGGCCAGAACGATGACCTCCCGCAGGTCCTGCCATGCCGGGGCATGGATCCCCACCTCCTGGTACTCCTTCGTGAACTCGATATGGTGCTGGATGGCCCGCGCAGCCTCCTCAACCGAGGTGATGATTCTCGTCGCCTGATCGGGCCTCGCCTCCTGCCTGAGGAGCTCGGTGTACCCGAGGATGACCATGAGCTGGTTCCTGATGTCATGCCTCGTGATTGACGAGAGGAGGTTCAGCTTCCGGTGGGCGGTGAGGAGGGCCTCCTCGCCCTTCTTCCGCTCGGTGATGTCCCGGATGAAGGCGAGGGTCGCGGGGGCCCCCAGGTAGGTGATGATGCCCGCGTTGATGGCGAGGTGGACGGGAGTCCCGTCCTTCCGGTGAATAATGGTGTCGTACACCCGCGGGGTGATCCTTCCGGCGAGCCTGGCACGGTGGATCTCCGTGACCCGGCCGACCTCCCCGGGATCGAGGAGGTCCACGAACCTCTTGCCGATGTTCTCCCCCCGGGCCCCGCCCCATATCTCGGCGGCCCGGCTGTTGGAGAACCTGATGATCTCGTCCTGGATGACGAGGATTCCGTCGCTTGCATTTTCGACGAGGGTGCGGTACTTCTCCTCGCTTTCCCTGAGGGCCTCCTCCGCGCGTTTCAGCCCGGAGATGTCCATGATGGAGATGACGCTGTCCCTGCTCCCGGGGATGAGGGCCACCGAGAAGATCCCGTGCTTCACCCCTCCCCACCGGTCCACGAGCCGGGCCTCGTAGTGCTGGGTGGCGGAGGCAGGGTCCTCGTGGAGGAGCCGGAAGTACTCCGAGAACCGGGGGAGCTCCGCGGGGGGGATGAAGTCCGCGAGGGCCATCCGGCCCTCCAGCTCCTGCGGCGGGAACCCGAAGAGGGGCTCCACCTCCCCGTTCGCGAGGATGATGGTCCCCGACCCGTCGAGGATGGCGGTGGCCGTCCCCGTCGTTCGGAAGATGGTCCGGTACAGGTTCTCGGAGGCCCTGAGCTTCCCGTCGGTGTACCGGAGCTCGGTGATGTCGGCGATGGAGATGACGGTGTTCCGGGTGCCGGGGATGAGCTTTGCCGAGATGATCCCCGCCCGGATCCTCCCGTGCCGGTCCACGAGCCGGGCCTCCAGGCGCTGCGAGGCCCGGGACGGGTCCTCGTGGAGGAGGCGCCAGTACTCGTTCATCCTCGGCAGTTCATCGGGAGGCACAAACCGCGACCAGTGGACCCTCCCTTCGAGTTCCGCCGGGAGGTACCCGAGGATGGGCTCGACCTCGTCGTTCACGAGGACGATGGTCCCCGACTCGTCAAGGACGGCGGTGGCGGACCCCGTGATCTCGAAGATGGCGCGGTACCGCTGCTCGCTCTCCCGGAGTGCCTTCTCGATGCGCTGGTTCTTCACCGTGAAGACCACGATCCGGGCAAGCTCGGCGAAGAGGTTCTCCGGGTCCCCTCCCTTGGCAAAGTAGAAGTCCGCCCCGAGGTTGAGGGCCTCCATGGCGCCCTGCTCGCTCCCCTTTCCCGTGAGGATGATGAAGGGGGTGGTATCCCCCTCGTCCCGAAGCATCTTGAGGAACTCGATCCCCCCGATATCCGGCATGTTCAGGTCGCAGACGATGGCGTCGAAGGGATGCGCCCGGTGCATCCCGAGGGCTTCGGGCGCGGAGAGGGACGTGGAGAGCTCGATCCCCTCAGCGCGGCCGACGAAATGCCGGGCGAGGTCGAGGAGCTCCTCTTCGTCGTCCACCAGGAGGAGGGATATCATGTCGTCGCCCCGGACAGGTCCAACGACGAGTATTCGGACTGGGGGAAGATGTACCTTTCTCATTGCATGCCATACCGGCATGCCCGCTGCCGTCCCTGCCTGACCGGAGGGGGGGGGAGAGGCCCTTGGCCGCCCGGGCTCGTTCCCCGTTACTCGATGGTCCGCTTGTAGGTCGCGATGCCGAGGATGATGGCGGCAGCCGAGAAGATGCAAAGGGCGATCAGGTCGTAGCCGATGACCGTGAGCCCCTGCCCCCGGAGGAGGATGCTCCTCAGTGCATGGACCGTGTACCACTCCGGGTTTATCGTCGTGATCCAGCGGAGCCAGTCGGGCATCCCCTGGGGTGGGTAGAATGCTCCGCTCGTCATGAAGAGGATCAGGTTGAAAAAGGCAACGGTGGAGGCGTATTCCTGCTGGGTATTGAACCGGGAGGCAACCGAGACAACGAGGGCCGTCACGCCGACGCTCGATATGGCAAGCACGAGGAGCACGAGGAGGAACTGGTCGAGGGTGCGAATGACGATCCCTGCGACGACGACATCCACAATCACGATGATGAACCCCGCGAGGAAGGCCTTCACGGTGCCGCTCCCGATGATCCCGAGGATAATGGAAGAGCGCTTCACGGGGGTGACCAGGTACCCCTCGATGATCCCCTGCTCCCGGTCCCGGATCAGGGCAAATGCCCCGCCCATCATGGTGGTCATGAAGATGGCCATCACGATGACCCCGACCCCGAAGAACTGGAAGTACTCGATCTTCCCATAGATCTGGTTGATGGCTAGGGGTTTCGTCGCGCCTGTCGATGCCACCGACGCCGTGATCCCGCCCTCCATGAGGGCCGGGATCGCGTAATCCGAACTGTCCTCGTAGACCCGGACGGTCGTATCATCCGGGAGCGTTGATGGGAAGACCACCACTCCGCTGATTTCCCCGCGTGCAAGCGCAAGCTTTGCCGTATTCTCATCAGGGTAGATCGTGACATCGAAGACGGTGGGTTTGTCGGCGGCGGACCGGAAGTTGCGGAGGGCCTCGACGCTCTGGGCGAAGAGGGGGGTCTCGACGGTGTACGGTTCGCTCTGGACCACCCCGATGTGGATGCCCGTGATGGTCCCGCCTATGGCATTCCCGAAGATGACCAGGTACATGATGGGCATGAAGAGGGTGAAGACGATGACGTACGGCGTGGAGATGAATTTCTTTATGTCCCGCCGGAAGATCGCGATCGCTCCCTTGATGAGTGTCATGCCGGCCGCCCCCTGGTCGCGGGCTGAGGCTGCTCCCCCTCGCCGGAGTCCAGCTTCCTCCCGGTGAGATGGATGAAGACGTCCTCGATGGAGGGGGAGCGGATGGAGATGGAGGTCATCGGGACCGAGAACCTCTCGAAGATGCCGATGATCTGGGGGAGCACGCTGTTCCCGTTCCGTGCAGATATCCGAATGGTTTTCTCCTTGACCTCGGCCGAGGTGATGATGCCCGAGTCCCGGAGCGCGGGAAGGACCCTCTCGTCCAGCCGATCGAAGCCGATGTCGATAAGATCACCCGAGGGAAGGGCCCGCTTGTGGTCCTCCGGGGTGGCGAGGGCGATGAGCCTCCCATTGTCCATGAATGCGATGCGGTTGCAGAGCTTCTCGGCCTCGTCCATGTAGTGGGTAGTCAGGATGATAGTCGTCTCCGCGGTGTTCAGGTCCTTGATCTGCTTCCAGACCTCGAACCGGGAATCGGGGTCCAGGCCGATGGTGGGCTCGTCCAGGAAAAGGATGAGGGGCCGGTGAAGGAAGGCCCTCACGATCTCGAGTTTCCTCCGCATTCCCCCGGAGAAGGTGCTGACCCGGGAGTTGGCCCGGTCGGTGAGATCGGCCATCTTCAGGAGCTCCCAGATCCGGGCATCCCGGACACCGTCCTCCACGTTCAGGAGCCGCCCGTAGAAATCCAGGTTATCGTAGGCGGTGAGCTCCAGGTCGAGGGTGCTGTTCTGCGGGCAGACGCCGATGATGGACCGGACGTCCTCCGCACCCTTCGTCACCTCGAAGCTGCCGACATAGGCCGTGCCGGAGGTGGGCAGGATGAGGGTGGTGAGGATCCGGATCAGGGTGCTCTTTCCCGCCCCGTTGGGCCCCAGGAGCCCGAAGATCTCGCCCTTTCTGACGTCGAAGGATACGTCGTCGACCGCGGTAACCGCGTGCTTGTTCCGGAAGACCTTGGTCAGGTGTTCCAGCCTTATGATCTCCTCATCGCTCATGGGGCAGTCCTGGTCTGACGGGCGACGATCCTGGTCCCTTCATGCGGGAGCCCGGCGGGTTGCAGCACGGTAATCAGGTACCGATCTCCTCCAGCTTCAAGAGCTATCTCCTGCCCGGAATAAAGGCATTGCCGTGAAGGCGAAGGCGGGGTGGTCCGCAGGGAGCATGTCTCGCCTGGGTCCGTCCCGCTCCTCCCTGGAATGGAACCTGTTTCCCGGGGGAGGCCACCGGGGAGGGTAATTTCATGGGAACGGCACGGATGGATCACCTTATTTTTCCCCTCCACCTACTACTGTACCGATGCTCCCCCTCATTCTCGACCTCACCGGGCGCAGGGTCGTCATCTTCGGAGGGGGACCAGTGGGTGCCCGGAAGGCCCGGTACTTCCTCGGGGAGTGCAAGATAACGGTGGTGAGCAGGTCCTTTTCCGGGGAGATCCATGGCATGGACGTGGAGCGGGCCGCCGTGGACCTCGGGAGCGCGTCGGACCAGCACCTGAAGAACCTGATGGAGGGCGCCTTTCTCGTGGTTGCCGCAATCGGGGACCCGGCCCTGAACAACCGTATCCTCCGCATTGCCCGGGAGGCAGGGATACCCTGCGATACTGTCTCCGGCGAACAGGGGGACGTCATCATCCCGGCCGTCTGCTCGGGGCGTCACCATCTCGTCGCCGTGACAACCTTCGGCCGGTCGCCTGCTACGGCACGGTACCTCCGCGAACGGTTCTCGGGGGATGCGGAGCGGACAGACCAGATGATCGAACTCCAGGAGCGGGCGCGGGAGGCCCTCAAAGGACTGGAGCCCTCCCAGGAACGCCGCGCCGCCATCCTCCACGAGATCCTCGCGGACCGGGCCGCGTGGGAGATCCTCTCCCGGAATCGGGACTCTGCCTGGGAGTATATCCGGCGGAGGTACCTCCATGGATAGGCAGCTCCACATCCCCCTCGCCATCGCAAGCCTCTCACACCACGACGCCCCCGCCGCGGTGCTCGAGGCGGCACGGTTTCCCGACGAGGGGGCATTCCTCGCCGCGGCCCGGGGGCACTTCAGGGGGGTGCTCCTCCTCCAGACCTGCAACCGGGTGGAGATCCTCGCGCTGGGGACCGGGGAGGCCCTCGGCGGGTTCCTCACCTCGAACGGCCGGATGGGTTTCCGGGTCCTCGAGGGGACCGCGGCCCTCCGGCACCTCCTCGAGCTCGCGGCCGGGATCGACTCCATGATCGTCGGCGAGGACCAGATCCTCGGCCAGATGAAGGCGGCCCTCGCCCGGGCGAAGGAGGCGGGGGCCTCCTCGAACCTCCTCGAGACCTGCGTGGAGAAGGCCATCCACGTGGGGATCCAGGTGCGGAGGCGGACGAACATCAACCGGGGCGCGGTCTCCATCGGCTCGGCCGCGGTCCAGCTGGCCGAGAACCTCCTCGGGAGCCTCTGGGACAAGCACATCCTCGTCATCGGGAGCGGCGAGATGGGGATGCTCGTCGCCCAGGCCCTCGCCGCCCGGGGCCTCTCTGCCATCTACGTGGCGAACCGGACCTACGAGCGGGCGGTGGCCCTTGCAGCGAAGATCGGCGGCCGGGCGGTGAACATGAAGGACCTCTACCACTTCATCCAGCTCTCCGACGTGGTCATCTCCTGCACCGCGGCCCCCCACCCCGTCATCCACTGCGATCCCCTCAGGGAGGCCATGAAGGACCGGCGGTGGCCCCGCGAGGACCAGGTGAGGCCCACCATCATCATCGACATCGCCCAGCCGCGGGACGTGGAGGAGGGGGTCGCCGGGATTGCCGGGGTGAGCCTCTTCTCCATCGACGACCTCCGGGTCGTCTCCGAGAATAACCTGCGGGAGCGGCGCGCCGAGGCGGAGCGGGCGCAGGAGTTCATCGGCCATGAGCTCGGGCAGTTCGTCTCCCTTGTGAACCGGACGGCCGCCGACGACACCCTCTCCGGCCTCTACACCTGGGCGGAGGCCATCCGGATCCGGGAGCGGGACCGGGCGGTCCACCGGCTCGGGGAGGACGACCGGTCCCGGGAGGTCATCGACGACCTCACCCGGGCCATGGTGAAGAAGCTCCTCTCGGACGTCACCCTTTCCATCCGGCAGTGCGCCGAGCAGGGCGACATCGGGGCCGCCGAGGGCATGGTGCGGGCCATCACCCGGGGGAACGGGTCCTGCCTCCGGGACGGGGCCGGCGAAAAGAAGGAATGAAACCGGGGACCTCCTCACCTCCTGGACCCCCGGAAGGCTTAATCAGGGACTATGAGGGGGCCGTCGAGGCCCGGCCGGAGCCTCCCTCTGGATTGCCCGGGTTTCAGGACCCGGCTTCTGTTTTCAGGACCCGGTCCCCCACCTTCACGTCCTTATCGACCTTCAGGCCGATCTCCTGGCCCCGGGTTGCCCTTGCGATGGCCTGGTGCTCGACCTGCATGGAAGCCGCCTTCTGGGTAAAGTCCGTGCGGGGGCCGGTGAAGCGTATTTCCTCGCCCTGCTTCAGGTCATCCGTGAGGGCCACCACCGCGACCCCGATCTTCGGAAAGACATGGGTCACCTTGCCGACAGGTTTCTCCATCCGTATCCCTCAGGAACCACATACGGGCCCCGCACCATAAAGGTTTTTGCGAAAACCCTGTAGCCTCACGAGTCCTGCCTGCGTCCCGAGGAGCCCCTCCCACCCCGGGACAGCCCGGCTCCGTCACGGGAGCCGGCCTCTCCTCGATCGGTATCTTCTTTTGGATAGAACCTGAAACCTCAGGTAAAAGAAACGGGAGGAGATGCCATGGATGGGTTCCCGGCAAGGAGAATGCGGAGGTACCGGCGGAGGATCGTGCAGGAGCTCTTCACTGAGACCTGCATGCACGTGTCGAACCTCGTGGTCCCCGTCTTCATGGAGGAGGGTATCGACCGCCCGGTGCCCATCGGCTCCATGCCCGGCCAGTCCAGGCAACCCGTCGGGGACCTCCCGGCCTTGGCGGAACGTCTCCAGGCCCTCGGCCTCCGGTCCGCCCTCCTCTTCGGGATACCGAGGGAGAAGGACGCCGTGGCGAGCTCCGCCTATGCGCCGGAAGGAGTGATCCAGCAGTCGGTGAGGGCCATGAAGAAGGCGGTCCCGGACCTCGTTGTCGCCACCGACGTCTGTGCCTGCGAGTACACGGACCATGGCCACTGCGGGATCATCGGGAAGAAGGGTATCGAGGACGACCTCCTGAACGACCCCTCCCTCGGGCTCATGAACCGGATCGCCGTCAGCCACGCCGAGGCCGGGGCGGATATCGTTGCCCCGTCCTGCATGCTGGACGGCATGGTCGGCTCCATCCGGGCGGCCCTCGACGACGCCGGGTTTGAGGACGTCCTCATTATGTCCTACTCGAGCAAGTTCGCCTCGGGTTTCTACGGCCCCTTCCGGGAGGCTGCGGACTCGGGGTACAGCTTCGGCGACCGGACCACCTACCAGCTGAACCCTGCCAATGCCCGGGAGGCCATCCTCGAGTCTGCCCTCGACGTGGAGGAGGGGGCGGACATCCTCATGGTGAAGCCCGCCGGCTACTACCTCGACATCCTCGCCGGCCTCCGGGACTTCGGCCTTCCCCTCGCCGCCTTCCAGGTGAGCGGCGAGTACGCCATGATCAGGGCAGCGGCCGAACGGGGCTGGATAGACGGCAGGGTAGCGGTCATGGAGAGCCTCACCTGCCTCCGGCGGGCGGGGGCGGACCTCATCATCACGTACTTCGCCGAGGAGGCCGCGGGGTGGGCGAGTGAAGAGCAGTGAGCTCTACGCCCGGGCCGTGAAGCTCATGCCCGGCGGGGTGAGCAGCCCCGTGCGGGCCATTCGGCCCTGGCCCTTCTACACCCTGTCGGGGAGGGGGAGCAGGATCCTGACCGCCGACGGGCAGGAGCTCATCGACTGCTGCATGGCCTACGGCCCCCTCCTCCTCGGGCACGCCCACCCCGAGATCCGGGCGGCCATCGCGGCAAGGCTGGAGGAGGGGTGGCTCTACGGGACGCCCACGCCCCTCGAGCCTGAGATGGCGGGGCTCGTCACGGAGGACTACCCCTCCATCGAGATGGTCCGGTTCGTCTCGACGGGGGGCGAGGCGACCATGTCCGCCCTCCGGGTGGCCCGGGGATTCACGGGGAAGAGCGACATCGTGAAGGTCGAGGGGGGGTTCCACGGCTCCCATGATGCCCTCCTCGTGAAGGCGGGCTCGGGGGCGATGACCATCGGGGTGCCCGACTCCGCGGGGGTGCTCCCCGACCTCGCCCGGCACACCCTTCAGGTTCCGTACAACGACCCGGAGGCACTAGAGGGGGTCCTCTCGGGAAACCCGGACGTCGCGGCCTTCATCATCGAGCCGGTGCTCGGGAACATCGGTCCCGTGGTCCCGGAGAAGGGGTACCTCGCCGAGGTCCGGTCCATCACGAAGGCCCACGACGTCCTCCTCATCTTCGACGAGGTGATCACGGGGTACAGGCTCGGGACAGGCGGGGCACAGGGGATGAACGGCATCCGGCCCGACCTCACAACCCTCGGGAAGGTCCTCGGCGGGGGGCTCCCCATCGGGGCCTACGGGGGGCGGCGGGAGATCATGGACTATATCGCCCCCTGCGGCCCGGTGTACCAGGCCGGGACCTTCAGCGGGAATCCCCTCTCCCTCGCCGCGGGGATCGCCACCCTCAGGTACCTCCGGGGGCACCGTAATCTCTATGGCCGGCTGGACCGGATGTCCCGGGCCATCGGGGAGTCCCTGCCCCGGGGAGCGAAGGGGTCCTTCGTCCGGCTCGGCTCGATGTTCAAGTACTTCTTCAGGGGGGATCCCCCCAAGGACTACCGGCAGGCGAAGGAGAGCGACATGGCGGCCTTCGGCGAGTTCTGGAGGAGGATGCTCGCGAGGGGGATCTTCCTTCCGCCCTCCCAGTTCGAGACGAACTTCCTCTCGGCGGCGCACACCGATGGGGACCTGGAGGCCATCGCAGGGGGGTACCGCGAATGCATCTCGTGATCGGGACCCGGGGAAGCAAGCTCGCGCTCAACCAGGCCGAGCGTGTCTGCCGGGCCCTCGCCTCGCAGGGGGTCGAGGTGGAGACTGCCATCATCCGGACGAAGGGGGACGAGGAGACCGGCCTCCCGCTCCACGAGGTCGGGGGGCAGGGGCTCTTCGTGAAGGCCCTCGATGACGCCATCCTGAAGGGCGAGATCGACTGTGCCGTTCACAGCATGAAGGACATCCCGGCAAAGCGCCCGGGGGGGCTCATTACCGCGGCCATCCTGGAGCGGGACTCCCCCGCCGATTTCCTCGGCCTCTCCACGGCCATGGATCAGGTGAGCATCGTGGGCACCTCGAGCATGCGGAGGAGGGCCCAGATTCTCAGGCACGACTCCGCCGTTGAGGTGAGGCCCCTCCGGGGGAACGTGGACACGAGGATCCGCCGGCTCCTCGCGGGAGACTACCATGCCATCGTGCTCGCCGAGGCAGGGCTCCAGCGCCTGGACTACCGGCTCCGGGGCTACCGGCTCCCGCCCGAACGGTTCGTCCCCACGGCGAACCAGGGGGCCATCGCCGTGGTCGCCCGGGACGACCCCCACCTGATCATCACCCTCTCCTCCCTCGACCATACCCCGACAAGGAGGGATGTAGGCTCCGAGCGGGCGGCCCTCGAGGAGCTGGGGGCCGGCTGCTTCACCCCGGTAGGCATCTACTGCCGCGACGGACACCTCATCGCCGAGGTCCTCTCCATCGACGGGAAGCGGACCGAGCGGGTCGAGGAGGACGTGGCCGACAGCGAGGCGGCCCGGGCCTGCGGGAGGCTCCTCGCCGGGAAGGCGAAGGACCTCCTCGAGGAGGCACGGGGGCTCACCGGAGGGAAGGGCGATGCCGCGGCGGGGTAAGGAGGAGAAGCCGGGGAAGGCCGCGAAACCGGGAAAGGTCTTCCTCGTCGGAGCCGGCCCCGGGAGCCCGGACCTCCTCACCGTGAAGGCCCGGAGGGTCATCGGGGAGGCGGAGGTCGTCCTCTACGACCAGCTCGCCGGAGGGGTGCGGGAGCTCCTCCCCGCGGAGGCTGAGCGCATCGACTGCGGGAAGTCGGGATCCCGGCACACCCTCGAGCAGGAGGAGATCGAGGGGCTCATGGTGGACCGGGCCCTCGCAGGCAAAAAGGTGGTCCGGCTCAAGGGCGGCGACCCGTTCCTCTTCGGCCGGGGCGGGGAGGAGCTCGAGGCCCTCCGGGCGGCGGGGGTGCCCGTGGAGATCGTCCCCGGGGTCACGAGCGCCATCGCCGTCCCCGGCTGCGTCGGGATCCCGGTCACCCACCGGGATCATGCCTCGGAGCTGGTCATCCTCACCGGCCACGAGGAGCCGGGGAAGGCGGAGTCCTCCCTCGACCTGGATCTTCTCGCCCGATTCCGGGGGACCATCGTGATCCTCATGGGGGTGAAGAACCTCGCCTCCATCGCCTCCGGCCTCGTCGGCCGGGGAAAGGACCCGGCCACCCCGGTCGCCATCATCGAGAAGGGGCTCGCCCCGGGCCAGCGGGTCACCGCCGGGCCCCTCGGGGAGATCGGGGGGATCGCTCGGTCGGCAAAGGTGAAGCCCCCCGCGGTCATCGTCATCGGCGGGGTTGTCGGCCTCTACGACGAGGAGGAGCTATGCGGAGCGAAACGGTAACACAGGGATTTGCCCGGGCGCCCAACCGCGCCCTGCTGCGGTCGCTCGGGATAACCGAGACTGAGATGGACATGCCCTTCATCGGGGTCGCGGACGCCTGGAACACCATCGTCCCGGGCCACGTGCACCTCAGGCAGATCTCGGAGAAGGTACGGGAGGGCATCGCGGCGGCCGGCGGGGTCGCCTTCGAGTTCGGGGTCATCGGCATCTGCGACGGGATCGCCATGGGGCACGAGGGGATGCGGTACTCCCTCCCGTCGAGGGAGAACATCGCCGACTCCGTGGAGCTCATGGTGGAGGCCCACCGGTTCGACGGCCTCGTCTGCGTCGGAACCTGCGACAAGATCGTCCCGGGGATGCTCATGGCGGCGGTCAGGTGCGACGTCCCGGCGGTCGTCGTCACCGGCGGCCCGATGCTCCCCGGTTCCCTCGGGGGCCGGGACCTCTCCCTCATCGACGTCTTCGAGGCGGTGGGGAGGGTCGCCGCGGGGACCATGGACGAGGGGGAGCTCCACGCCCTCGAGTGCGCCGCGATGCCGGGCTGCGGCTCCTGCCAGGGGCTCTACACGGCAAATACCATGGCCTGCGTCACCGAGTCCCTGGGCATGTCCCTTGCCGGCTGTGCGACCATCCCGGCCGTGGACGCCGGGAAGCTCCGGATCGCGAGGCAGAGCGGGGAGCGGGTGATCCAGCTCGTGAAGGAACGGCTTACCCCGAGGCAGATCATCACGCCCGAGAGCCTCCGGAACGCCATCCGGGTGGACATGGCCCTCGGGGGATCGACGAACACCGTCCTCCACCTCATGGCTCTCGCCACGGATGCGGGCATCGCCCTCGACCTCGACACCTTCAATGCCATCGGTGCGGAGATCCCCCGTATCTGCGACATGCAGCCCGCGGGCCCCCACTCGATGCTCACCCTCCACCGGGCCGGCGGCATCCCGGCGGTCCTCTCGAGGCTCAAGGGGGTCCTCGAGGACGCCCCGACGGTCACCGGGCCGGGTATCCGGGAGATCGCGAAGATGGCCCGGGTCGCCGACCCCGGGATCATCCATACCCTGAAAAAGCCGGTGCATGTGGCCGGCGGGCTGCGGGTGCTCCGGGGGACCCTCGCCCCCGACGGCGCGGTGGTGAAGGCCGCCGCCGTGGACCCGAAGCAGTGGAGGCACCGGGGCCCCGCCCGGGTCTTCGACGGGGAGCAGGCGGCCATGAAGGCCATCCTCGCCCGGGAGGTCCGGGAGGGGGACGTGGTGGTCATCCGGTACGAGGGGCCATGCGGCGGGCCGGGGATGCCGGAGATGCTCTCCCCCACCTCGGCCATCTACGGGCTCGGGTACAGGAAGGTGTCCCTCGTCACCGACGGGAGGTTCTCCGGCGGGACGAGGGGGGCCTGCATCGGCCACATCGCCCCCGAGGCGCAGGCCGGCGGGCCCGTCGCCCTCGTCCGGGACGGGGACACCATCGCAATCGATATCGGGAAGATGCGCCTCGATCTCGAGGTTTCGGAGGAGGAGCTCGCGAAGCGCCGGAAGTCCTGGAAACCGAAGAAGAAGGCCCTCGCCGGTGTGCTGGCCCGGTACGCCGCGACCGTCGGGCAGGCGAACCTCGGCGCCGTGCAACGGTGAAAAGGACGGGTTCGGTCCGTTTCCCCTCCCCCCATTTCTTACTTCCTCTTCCTCTCTCTTTATGCACTGCCCGGACAGGGACATTTCCCCGGGATCCCCTTCATACCCTTTTATCTCTCTCGGGAACGAGTTCACGGTAAGGGTGCGGCTGGGTACCGGCACCGCCGATGCGATGACCATGATCGACAAGTTCCTCGAAGGTAACCATGCCTTCATGATCGGCGAGTTCGCGAAGAAGAAGGAGTTCTACACGGGCCTCGCGAAGGGGCAGAGCCCGAAGGTCCTCTGGATCGGGTGCGTGGACTCGCGGGTGACCCCGGAGCGGATCACCTCGGCCGAGGCCGGGGAGCTCTTCGTCCACCGGAACATCGGGAACATTGTCCCCCATGCCTCCTGGACCTTTGCAACCGTGCTCGAGTACGCCATCAGGCACCTGAAGGTCGAGGAGATCGTGGTCTGCGGGCACTCGGACTGCGGGGCCATGAAGGCCCTCGGGAAGGCGACCGGGGACACGTACATCCCCCTCTGGCTCAACAATGCGGGGGATGTGCTCCCGAAGGTGGACGCGGAGATTGCGAAGATGGCCCATCCCCCGGACGAAAAGGGCAGGCGACGCATGATCGAGCTCGAGAACGTCCGGCTCCAGATCGCCCACCTGAGGACCTACCCCCTCGTGAAGGATGGAGAGGCCCAGGGGAGGCTGAAGGTCCACGGCCTCTACTACGACCTGGAGACCGGGAAGATCTCACGCGTCCCGTGAACCGGAGAGGGCCGCGTCGATCTCCCGGGCGATCCGGTCAAAGGAGATCCTCCCGATGGGGGTAACCCTCCCGGCAAGGAGGATAATGGGGAGCGGCGGGTGGAACTGCTCGAAGATGAGCCTCACCCGCTCGGGGACCGCGTCATCGAGGAGCGTCAGGGTGACGGTGATCCGTTCCCCGTACTTCGCCGCGAGGGCGTGCCTCAGGGCCTCCACGGCCTCCAGGAAGGACCCCGACGGGAAGCATTCCGTGAGCCCGCAGGAACGGTCCGGGTCGCAGGGGAAGGGCCCGCACTCGGCAGTGGAGAACCCGATGATCTCGAGGGATAGGGAATCGGCCATAGCGGAAAAAGGGTTGTCCCCCCGGTCTTAAAAAGCTATCAAGGGCTGGCGGGCGAACCGGACAGAAAACCGGGGCCTGGACCGGAAAAAACCGCAGGCCATCGCTGCACCAGTGTCGGCCCGGCCCGGTGCCTGCCGATACATCATTCCTTCGCTCAGGAAGGTTTTCCCGGACCGGCAAGGGGAAATGCCCCCGTTCCGCTGAGCTAAGTTTAATAACACCCATTGAAACATGGAAGTAAAGGCCCGGCCGGGAGGCGCCCTGCCCAGCCATGGATCCTCCCGGACACACGACCGGGCAGGTCCGGCACAGACATGACCCCGTTGTCCAGGAAGGGTGAGGCGGAGCGGTTCGCGCTCCGGGCGGAGGCCCTTGCCGAGCAGGGGAGATTCGAGGAGGCCGTCGCCGAGTTCGACCGGGGCCTTGCCCTCGCCCCCTCGGACTGGGAGATCTGGTTCAAGAAGGGCCTCGTGCAGAAGACCATGGGCCTCTACGAGGATGCCCTTGCCTCCCTTGACCAGGCCCTCGGGGACCGGCCGGGTGAGGCCCTCGTCTGGTTCCAGAAGGGGCTCGTCCTCGGCATGCTCGGGAGGATCGAGGAAGCCCTCCGGTGCTTTGATACCATCCTTGTGCTGGACCCGAGCTATGCCATCCGGGCCTGGCATGAGAAGGGGGTGAGCCTCGGCCGGCTGGGCCGGTACGAAGAGGCCCTCCAGTCCTGGGACCGGATCATCGAGAAGGACCCGAAGTACGTCATGGCCTGGTACAGCAAGGGCATCATCCTCTCGTACCTCGGCAGGTTCGACGAGGCGCTCCACTCCTTTGACCGGGGCCTCGAGATCTATCCCCGGAGCCCGGACCTCTGGTACCAGAAGGGGCTCATCTTCACCCGGACAAAGAACTTCGGGCGCGCCCAGAAATGCTACGAGATGGCCCTCTCCATCAACCCCCGGCACGAGGGGTCCAACCTCGAGCTCGGGATGATCCTCGAGATGAACGGCCACTACGAGAAGGCGTTCCTCATCTTCGACCGGGTCCTCAAGATGGACCCCGAGAACCCGAAGGCCTGGTACCAGAAGGGGACGACCCTCCAGGGGCTCGGGAGGAATGACGAAGCCCTGGAGTGCTTCGGGAAGGCCCTGGAGCTCGACCCCGGGAACATGTATATCTGGTTCTCGAAGGCCCTCCTCCTCGCATCCCTCGGCCGTGTCGGGGAGGCCGTGGAGGCCCTCGACGGGGCCCTCGCCATCCAGGACGTCCCCGAGGTTCGGAGGCTCCGGGACTCCCTCGCCGCCGGGTCCTCCGGTGACACGGGTTCGCCGGGCGGCTGAACCGCCGGAGGATTAGGGGATCCGAACGGGCGGCCCGGCGAGAGGGCGTCCTTTTCAAAAATTGTTCCCCGGAAAAAGAGGGTGAGCCACCGGCTCCTGCAGGCCGGTCCCTTCAGCGGGACCGGGCCCGTCCTGCCATGGCAGCAAGGACGGCGATGGCGATGGCCGGCAGGATCTCCGGCAGGGGCATGGGCGTCGGTGCTGGGTTCGCCCCGGTCCCGGCCTGGCCCGGTGCGGCGCCCGTGGGGGAGGCGAAATCATACATATAGATGTCGGCATTCCCGTTCCGGTGGTCCTCCCAGACGACCCGGTCGCCCCAGAGGGCAGGCGAGCGCTGGTCGGCCCCGCCGGTAGCGAGGGCGGTCTCCTTCCCGGTGGAGATGGTGTACATGTAGATGTCGACATTCCCGTTCCGGTAATCCTCCCAGACGATCCGGTCGCCCCAGACCCGCGGGTTGCGCTGGTCGGACGGGTCGGTGGTGACCTGCAGCTCCTTCCCGGTCGCGGTGTCTAAGAGGTAGATATCGTCGTTCCCGTTCCTCTTGTCCTGCCAGACTACGAGGTCCTCGTAGATCCAGGGGTTGTACTGGCTCGAAACCTCCGTCGTGAGCCGGGACTCGCTCCCGGTCGCGAGGTCGCAGAGGTGGATGAGGCTCGTCCCGGTGCTCCCGTCCGTCCAGACCAGGCGGGTGCCCCAGATGGCCGGAGAGCGGCGTGAACCGGAGCCGGGCGGGAGCTTTACCTCCCGGGCATCGGTGGAGTTATAGACCACGATATCGGCCTGGCCATCCCGGGAGGTCTCCCAGACGACGAGGGGGCCGGATACCCGGGGGAACTTCTGGTTGACGGCGCCGGTGCTGATGAGCCGGCTCGTCCGGGAGACCAGGTTGTAGAGATAGATATCAGGGCTTCCCTGCGTGAGGTCCGTTGCGGCGATGAGGTTGTCCCAGATGGCGGGGGACTTCCGGTCCTTCGGGCCTTTCGTGATACGGGTCGTGCTCGCCGTGTCAATGTCATAGAGGTAGATATCGAGGTTCGCGTTCCGGGCATCGGTCCAGACGATCCGGTTTCCCCAGATGGCGGGACCGGTCTGGTCGGCGGGGTCCGAGGTGATCTGGACCTCCCCGGCGAGGGCGCAGGAGACGAGGGGGACGAGGAGAAGGAGGGCAAGGAGGACAACAGGCGGCCGTGGTGACATATGCAATCATTCTTTCGTTATAATATATAATGCCTTCCTTTTCATTTTATGGTGTTATCAAGTGTATCATTGCTTTTCGCAAAAGATATTTGGGAATATGTCGGCTTCCGCCCCGGAGTCCCCGTCGGTGGGTCGTCGGAATACGGGCCCCGGGGGGCCCATCCTTTTATGCTCGACCGGGCCTACTCCCTTCTATGCAGCTCTCCGGCCCGGTTCTCCTTTCCCTTGCTATCGCCTCCCTCCTCCTCGCCGCCGGATGCCAGGGTCCCGCCGGAAATACCGGCGGGACCGGGTCAACCCCTGCCGCCGGGGGCACCACGGTGCGGGGCCCCGTGGTCGCCGCGGATGCCTACCCGCCCGCGGAGCCGTATGAGATCGACCCCCGGTTCGTGAGGAACAGCCCCCAGTACCGGGTTGACCCGGCCCTCTTCACGGAGGTGTTCCACGAGCAGTACTCCATGAACTACAACAGCGAGGGGCTTATCGCCACCGTCGATGAAGCCCCCCTCGTCATCGACTTCTCGGTCACCCCGGGCAACCGCGACCCCGTGTACAGCTTCTTCATTCTCACGGTCCGGGACGCCAGCTCCGGGCACGTGGTCGGGCAGGAGGGATACGGGCGAACCTTCTCCACCGAGAGCCCGAAGCGGCTGGTCTTCCTCGTCCCCGGGAAATACCATCTCAACCTGTACGGGAACTGGGTGGACGCGGACCTGAGTATCCGGATGAAGAAACAGGGGCCTCCTTGACGGCTCATGATAGCAGGGATGCTGCCACGCCGGCGGATATCGTGGAGGCCGTACGGGATGAGCTTCGGCATCATGCGGATGAAGCGACAAGAGACGGCGCACGGCGGTTTTTCAGGGAGGAGATCACCCGCTACGGCGTGAAGACGCCCGTCGCAAGAGAGATCGCCCGGCGGTATTTCCGGGTTATCAGGAACAGGGGAAAGCGGGAGGTCTTTGCCCTCTGCGAGGAGCTGTTCAGGTCCGGGTACATGGAGGAGGCCTTTATCGCGGCTGACTGGGCGGACCGGGTCCACAGCGAATACGAAACCGGCGACTTTGACGTCTTCGAGGCATGGATCGGGAAATACGTCGATAGCTGGGCGAAGTGCGATACCCTCTGCAATCATGCCGTCGGATCCTTCATCGAACAGTTCCCGGAGCACCTGCCGGGCCTGAAGAGATGGACCGGGTCGAGGAACCGGTGGCTGAGGCGGGCCGCGGCGGTGACCCTGGTCCTCCCCGCCCGGAGGGGGCTGTTCATTGAGGATGTTCTCGACATCGCAGGCCGGCTGTTGCAGGATCCCGATGACCTCGTGCAGAAGGGATACGGGTGGCTCCTGAAGGAGGCGGGCAAGGCTCACCCGGACGAGGTCTTCCGGTTTGTTATGGAACACCGGAAGGACATGCCCCGGACCGCTCTCAGATATGCCATCGAGAAGATGCCGGCGGAATGGAAGAGGCAGGCGATGAAGAGGTGAAGGCCGGGAAAATGCGAGGGGAGGGATTTGAACCCACGAACTCCTACGAGACTGGCCCCTCAAGCCAGCGCCTTTGACCTGGCTTGGCAACCCTCGCGCCTACATATGTACACTCGTGGATCACAAGAATCTTCTCCTTCGCACTACCCCGGGGGTTCCGCCATTGCCGTCATATTCGTCCCTCTGTCATGACCCTTCCGGGGCATGGATGTATATATCTATACGACGCTTATTCTCCTCCATGTGGTCCCTCATCCTGCAGGAGTTCGCCGACTCCCCTGCCCAGGCCCGGGTGGCGAAGTTCCTCCTCGAGAACGGCTTCGGGGTGAACGACGAGGGAAAGGTGGTGGCGAACGGCGTCGAGATCCCGGCCACCCACATCGCCCTCGTCATCGGGGCCGACCGCCGGGTGGTGGATGCAACGGCCCGGCGGATCCTCTCGGTGCCTGCCATCAGGCCGGTCTTTCAGAACCTGCGGGCCACCCCCGACCTCTCCCGGGTCGCCGAGGCCCTCGGGCTCTCCTCCTTCACGGTCATCCCTAAGAACGCCCAGGAGCGGGGGATCGTGAGCGCAGTCCTCCGGGTAGTCCAGGGGCGGAGGCTCACCATCCGGCAGATCTTCGTCACCGATCCCTACTTCGCCGAGGAGCCGAAGCTCGTCGTGATCACCGAGGAGAAGGTGCCGCCCGGCCTCTTCGAGGAGATCCGCGCCCTCCCGCAGGTGAAGCAGGTCATTATCTGAAGCATTCCATCTCGAGGTAGAGCCGGTAGATCCTCCGCCGGACCCTCTTCTTCTGCCGGATGGCTCCCGCGAGGGTGTCCTGGATGCACGCCTCCCTGGTACCGTGAACCAGGTTGTCGGCGTTCGCCACGATCTTCTCCTCGAGGGTTTCGGGTATGCAGTCCCTCGGGACGAGCCGCCCGAGGGAGCACTCGTCGGCGGTGAGCCCCGCGCCGATGTGCCGCTCGATGATGCTCGCGATGGCGGGGTCGAGGCCGTACGACCGGGCGATCTCCGCGCCGCGCTGGGCGTGGGCGATGCCGTGGATCATGCTCCGGCCGATGTCATGGAGCATGGCTCCGGCCAAGACGAGATCGCGGTCGGCGACGGAGTTCCCGGTAAAAGAGAGGGCGAGGCCGGTGACCGCCTTTGCGTGGGCGATGACCGAC
>Ga0335070_10001080_pt1 | contig 31181 bp, 27 predicted proteins | sample Lox_Sample_13_FD_206722 | JGI IMG/M metagenome (GOLD analysis project Ga0335070, IMG submission 206722) | Soil microbial communities from Loxahatchee National Wildlife Refuge, Florida, United States - Lox_Sample_1.3 | ecosystem: Environmental > Terrestrial > Soil > Wetlands | place: USA...
TGCGAGCCCGAGCGCCGCCAGCAGGAGCAGGCGCCGCATCGCCTCAGATCACCCCATCGGCGCGCAGCGCCGCAACCTCGTCCCACGAGTAGCCGAGCAGGCCCGTCAGCACCTCCTCCGTGTGCTGTCCGAACTCCGGCGCGGCCGTCCGGATTCCGCCCGGCGTCTCGGAGAGGCGCACCGGCATCCCGATCATCGCGGTCTTGCCGTGGCTCGGGTGCTCGAAGTCGACGACGTAGTCGTTGGCGCGAACCTGCGGATCGTCGGGGAGCTCGTCGACCGAGTTGACGACGGTGAAGATGAAGTCGCCCGGGCTCTCGCGCAGCACGCGGAGCCACTCGGCGCGCGGTCGCGCGGCGAAGGCCTCGTCGAGGAGCGCCACGCAGGCCTCGGCGTTCTGCGCGCGCGCGCGGAGATCCGCGAAGCGCGGATCCGTGGAGAGCTCCGCGCGGCCGATCGCGCGCGCAAAGGCCGCCCAGTAGCGATCGGGCTGCAGCATCGCGAGCGCCAGCCACTTGCCGTCGCCGCAGCGGTAGTGGTTCCACAGCGGGTTGCCGGCGCGGCTGCGCGCCAGCCGCGGGATCGCGAAGCCCATCATCAGCTTCGACGACACGCTCAGGCCCTGGAGCATCAGCATGCTGCCGAGATGCGACGCGTCGACGTCCTGCCCGACGCCGAGCCGCTCGCGCGCGAGCAGGGCCGCGAGCACGCCGTAGGCGAGCATGATCGCGCCCATCTGGTCCGCCACGCCACCGGCGATGGCGAGCGGCGGCATCTCGGGCTCGCCGGCGGCCAGCATGATCCCCGAGCGCGCCAGCCCGAGGTGGTCGAAGGACGGCTCGCCGGCGTCGGGTCCGCGCGGCCCGTATCCGCTGGCGCTCGCGTAGACGAGCTTCGCATTGCGTCGCCGCAGCGTCGCCGCGTCGAGCTCGAGCCGCGCCGCCACGCCCTGCCGGAAGTTCTGCACGAACACGTCCGACACCGCGGCCAGGCGGTAGATCACCTCGCGCGCCGCGGGCTTCTTCAGATCGAGCGCGATGCTCTTCTTGTTGCGGTTGTTGGCCTCGAAGTAGAAGTTCGGGCGCGCGCCGAGGTCGAGACCGCTCATGCGCAGGAGCCCGCGGCCGGGGTCGCCGCCGTCGCGCGACTCGATCTTGATCACCTCGGCGCCGAGGTCGCCGAGCATCGCCGAGCAGACCGGGCCCTGCTGCCAGATCGTCCAGTCGAGGACGCGGATGCCGTCGAGCGGGCCCCGCATCTAGGCGACGCGGACGCGCCCCGGCGGCGCCGGCCGGGCGGGCTGGAACTCGCAGCGCATGTGCTTGATGCCGTGGATGAAGAACGACGCGAGGCGATCCGGCTCACCCACCACCTGGAGGTCGGGCAGGCGCCGGAGCAGCTCGCGGAACATCACGGTGATCTCGCGGCGCGCCAGGTGCGCGCCGAGGCAGAAGTGCGGACCGGGGCCGCCGAAGCCGACGTGCTCGTTGGGGTCGCGCAGTACGTCGAAGCGGTACGGATCTCGGAAGACCTCCTCGTCGCGATTGCCCGAGCAGTACCACATCACCACCTTCTCGCCCGCGCGGATCGGCTGGCCGCGCAGGACGGTGTCGTGCATCGCAGTGCGGCGGAAGTGGATCACCGGAGTCGCCCAGCGCACGATCTCCTCGACCGCCGTCGGCGCGACCCGGTCGAAGTCGGCCGCCCACAGCGCGCGCTGCGCGGGGTGGTCGCAGAGCGCCTTCATCCCGTGGCTGATCGCGTTTCGCGTGGTCTCGTTGCCGGCCACCACGAGCAGCACGAAGAACGAGCCCAGCTCCTGCTCGTTCAGCGCCTCGCCCTCGATCTCGGCGTTGACCAGCGCCGAGATCAGGTCCTCGCCGGGGCTCTTGATCCGATGGCGCCCGAGGTCCTGCGCGAGCTGGGCGAGGTCGGCCCCCGCCTTCAGGATCAGCGGGACGATCTGCGACACGTCCGGCGTGTATTCGGGATCGCCCGCGCCCAGGATCACGTTCGTGCGGTCGAACACGAAGCGGTACTGGCTCTCCGGGATCGCCATCATGTCGCAGATGATCTTGAGCGGGAGGGCGGCTGCGATCTCGGTCACGAAGTCGCAGCTCCCGCGCTCGATCACCGCGTCGACGATCTCCGTGGCGGCGCGCTTCACGTCGCGCTCGACCCGGTTGATCACGCGAGGCGTGAATCCCCGCGACACGATGCGGCGCAGCCGCGCGTGCCGCGGATCGTCCATGTTGATCATCGACCCGAAGAACTCGGCGAACGGCTGCGGCAGGTCGCCGATGTTCGAGCCGCGGCCGGAGGCGTAGGTCTCGGGGTTGCGGCTGACCTCGAGGATGTCGGCGTGGCGGGTGACCGCCCAGAACCCGGGTCCGCGCGCCAGCCCGAGCTCGGCGGGCGGCTCGGGCTCCTCGTGGAACGACACCGGGCGCTCCCGGCGCAGCGTCGCGAAGGCGCCCTCGCGCTCGGCCATCGGGCGCAGCCAGAACGCCTGCTCCGATAGATGGATCTCGTCGACCGACAGGACGCTCTTCGGCTCCACCGCCCCTCCCCGCGCGCCGGCGCGCGGCACAGGATATCCCGCGACCGCGGCGCCCGCTCCGACTCAGGAGTCCGGCGGCGCCTCCTGCGGCGGCGGCATCTCGGGCGGCATCGCGAAGCCGAGCACCTCGCAGCGCGCGCGCTCGCCCACCAGCGAGAACGGCATGTTGCCGGCGTCGCGATACTCCATCGACGCCACGCCGCCCTGGATCAGCGGGCGGCAGACGTCGTCGTTGGGGAGCATCGCGACGAGATCGAAGCCGGCGGGGATGCCGACGCGGCCGACCAGCGGGAAGCGCCCGCGCACCAGCACCAGCTGCTTGCCCTGGTACAGCGTCGTGAACTGCACCTGTGCGCGCGGCAGCGGGCGGCCGCGCCGGCGGAAGGTGCGGTCGCGCCACGCGACCAGCGAGGCGACGCCGACCGGGTCGCAGTTCTCGTTGTCCCGGGTGATGCGCCCGAACACGCCCCAGCGGGCGTAGACGACGCTCGACTCGGGCTTCAGCACCCGCGCGCAGGCCTCGCTCACCGGGGTGAAGAGCGTCAGGTTCGCGCCGCGCCCGCGCAGCTCGACCAGAAGGTACGGACCGAGCTGCGAGATCGAGTTCACGCTCGCGTCGGTCGTGCTGAACGGATTGAGCGTGCGCGCCGCGTCTTGACCGGCCTGCTGGGCGTGCTCGCACGCCAGCGCCAGGGCGGCGGCGGCCAGCACCGACACCGCGCGAACGCTCACCCGAACTCCGGCAGGACGTGGCGTCCCATCAGCTCGATCGTCTGCATCACCTTCTCGTGCGGGATGCGGTGCGGGTTCACGAGACACAGTAGCAGGTCGACCCCGGCGGCCTGGTACGCCTTGCAGGTCTCGATCACCTGGTCGGGATCGCCGCAGATCACCGCCTTCGCGTCGCGCAGCCACTCGAAGTTCAAGAGCTGGTGCGCTCCGCTCTCGACCACCTGCTTGACGCCGGCCAGGTACTCGTACGTCCCGAGCTCGCGCTTCATCTCCGCCAGCCAGCGCGGAACCGACGAGATCAGCTCGGCGGACGTCTTCACGTACCAGACGAACGACTCGGCGGAGATCGCGTACGACTCGGCGGCGGTGGGCGCGCAGTTCACCATCGTGAAGGCGGCGGCGCGATCGTTGACGAAGGCGCCGAGGGGCCGCGTGCAACCGGCGATCGCCTTGCGGTAGAGATCGATGCGCCGCTTCACGTCCTCGGGCGGAACCCCCACGCTGAACGAGCAGAGCCCGAGGCCGAGCTCGCCCATCAGCTGGTGCCCGTCGTCGCTGCCGGTGGCGCCGAAGACCGGCGGATGCGGCTGCTGCAGGGGTTTCGGAAGCACGCGGCGGCGCGGCATCGACCAGTGCTTGCCCGCGAACTCGTACTCGTCGTGGGTCCAGCAGCCGACCACGTGCCGCACGGCCTCGAGCCACATCTCGCGCGTGTCGGACGGATGGATGCCGAAGCCCTCGAGCTCGGTGCGCGTCGAGGAGCGGCCGGTCCCGAAGTCGACGCGCCCGTCCGACAGCAGGTCGAGGACGGCGGCGGACTCGGCGGAGCGCACGGGATGGTTGTAGGGCTTCGGAGCCAGCCGCACGCCGTAGCCGATCCGCAGCCGCTGCGTGCGCGCCGCGATGGCGCCGTAGAGCACCTCGGGATTCGAGCAGTGCGAGAACTCCTCGAGGAAGTGGTGCTCGACGGTCCAGAGCGCGTGGAAGCCGACCCGGTCGGCGAGCACCGCCTGCTCGAGCACGTTGCGATAGGCCGTGTGCTCGCTCTCGCGGGTCCACGGGCGCGGCACCGGAATCTCGTAGAAGAGCGCGAACTTCATGCGGCCTGCCCTCCAGCGGCCGCACGATCCGCCAGCCCGAGCCGGCTGGCAAGGGACGGGGGATCAGGATGTCTCGTTGGCGGGCGGCGGCAGGCCGGGCAGCGTGCCCCAGTTGGGCTGGATCCCGAGCTTCTCCATCTTGGTGTAGAGCGTGCGCCGCCCGATCCCGAGCGAGCGCGCCGCCGCGGAGCGGTTGCCCCGGCAGCGCCGCAGCGCGTCGAGAATGCGCCAGGACTCCGCGAGATCCAGCCACGCTCGGAGCGTGAGGCGCTGGCCTCCCGCGGATGCGCGGCGGTCGAACTCGACGAACAGCGCCTGAAGATCGGGCTCGAGGGCCATGGCTCGCGTGCTCCTCGTCATCGCTCCCATGCCGGCCGCGAACGCGTGCAAGCGCCGTTCCCGCGCTCGCCGGCCCGCGCGGTTCACCGGGCGAGAGCCGCGCACATCGCGTTCCGCGGCTGCCCGCGGGCTGGGCAAGGCGCTGCTCACGCCGTGAGCACGAGGGCATGCGCGAAGCGGCGCGACTGTGCCGAAAACGCGCCAGAAGCATCGACACGTTCGTGCTGTTCTTGGCACGGCGGTTGCTCCATAATCGGCTCACTTGTGCCGGCCGGCGCTCGCGCCGGCTCGCGAGGGAGACCGACCGATGACCTGGACTCGCGAAACCCGGGGTGCCGCCGTGCTCACCGCGCTCGCCGGCGCGCTTCTCTGGGCGGGCGCCGCGTCCGCCGAGGGACAGCCCGCCCCCACGCTCGACACCGGAAACACCGCCTGGATGATGACCAGCTCCGCGCTGGTGCTGATGATGACGATCCCGGGCCTGGCGCTCTTCTACGCCGGCCTCGTGCGATCGAAGAACACGCTCAGCCTGTTCATGCAGTGCCTCGCCGTGGGAGCAGGCCTCGTCGGCGTGCTGTGGATCCTGATCGGCTACAGCCTCGCCTTCGGCACGGGTGGCGACTGGATCGGCGATCTCAGCAAGCTCGGTCTCTCCGGCATCACGCCCGACACGCTCGCCGCGGGCAAGACCATTCCCGAGTACGTGTTCGTGATGTTCCAGGCGATGTTCGCGATCATCACGCCCGCGCTGATGATCGGCGCCTTCGCCGAGCGCATGCGCTTCGGCGTCTGCCTCGCGTTCATCGGCATCTGGCTGCTGGTCGTCTACTGCCCGCTCGCCCACATGGTCTGGGGCGGCGGCAAACTGCAGCAGATCGGCGCCCTCGATTTCGCCGGCGGCATGGTGGTGCACATGTCGAGCGGCTACTCGGCGCTCGTCGCTGCGATCTTCCTCGGCAAGCGACGCGGCTTCGGCAAGGAGCCGATGGCGCCGCACAACCTGCCCTTCACCGTGATCGGCGCCTGCCTGCTGTGGGTCGGCTGGTTCGGTTTCAACGCCGGCAGCCAGCTCGCCGCCGATGGGACCGCCGGCCTCGCGTTCCTCACCACCAGCACGGCGACCTCCACCGCGGTGCTGACGTGGATCGCGATCGAGTGGCTGCACCGCGGGAAGCCCACCGTGCTCGGCGCGGCGTCGGCCGCGGTGGCCGGTCTGGTCGCGATCACGCCCGCCTGCGCCTTCGTGAGCCCGCTGGGCTCGATGGCGGTCGGCGCCGGCGTCTCGATCCTCTGCTACGCAGCCGTCACCTTCCTCAAGCCGGCGCTCGGCTACGACGACTCGCTCGACGTGTTCGGCGTCCACGGCGTCGGCGGGACCTGGGGCGCTCTCGCCACCGGGCTCTTCATCGCGGACTTCGCGCTGAAGGGGACCGGCCACACGTGGGGCGAGCAGGTGTTCATCCAGCTGAAGAGCGTGCTCTTCACGGCCGTCTTCGCGCCGAGCGCAACGCTCGTCATCCTTCTGGTGCTGCGCGCCCTCTTCGGCTCGCTGCGGGTCAGCGAGGAGGCGGAGTACGCGGGCCTCGATCTGTCCGAGCACAGCGAGACGGCCTACACCTACGGCCCGGCGAGCGGCTCGCCCGCATCGCTGCTCGAGCCCGCCGGGCACGCGGTCGCGGGCGTCGGAGCCCATCGCACCGCGTAGCCTGCGCACGCCGCGCGCCCTCGAGGCCGTGCGTCCCCCCCGGACGCACGGCCTCGCTGTATTCTGCCACCTCCGCCCCGAGGAGGACGCCATGCGACTCAAGAAGCCCCGGATCGCCCCGCTCCCCGAAGCCGCCTGGGACGACGAGACGCGAGCGCTGATCGGGGGCGCCGGGAGCGGCCGCGTGCTCAACATCTTCGCGACGCTCGCGCATCATCCGAAGCTGCTGAAGCGATGGCTCGTGTTCGGCAATCACGTGCTGGCCAAGTCGACGCTCGCGCCCCGCGAGCGCGAGCTCGTGATCCTGCGGGTCGGTTGGCTCTGCCGCGCCGAGTACGAGTGGGGCCAGCACGCGGCGATCGGCCGCGCCTCGGGGCTCCGCGACGACGAGATCCGCCGCATCACCGAGGGCCCGCAGGCGCCGGGCTGGAGCGCGCTCGACCGCCTGCTGCTCGAGGCGGTCGACGAGCTCCACCGCGACGCCATGATCGGCGACGCCACCTGGAACGCGCTCGCGGAACGGCTCTCGACGCAGCAGTTGATCGACCTCCTGTTCGCGGTCGGCCAGTACACCCTCGTGTCGATGGCGCTCAACACCCTCGGCGTCCAGCGCGAGCCCGGGGTCGAGGGCTTCCCCGCTCCGGGCGCCGGGCATTGACAGCCCCGCTGGGCTCTGGAACTATCCAGCACTCTATCCGAATAGATCGATACGATTTCCCCTGCGCGACTCGACGCCAGGGAGCGCGACTGCAGGAGGGCCGATGAGCGCCACCGACCGCGTTCCGTTCCGCGTGAAGGACCTCGCCCTGGCCGACTGGGGACGCCGCGAGATCCGCCTCGCCGAGCACGAGATGCCGGGCCTGATGGCGCTCCGCCGGCGCTACGAGGGGCGCCGGCCGCTGGCCGGCCAGCGGATCATGGGCAGCCTCCACATGACCGTGCAGACGGCCGTCCTGATCGAGACGCTCGTCGATCTCGGCGCCGACGTCCGCTGGGTGTCGTGCAACATCTTCTCGACCCAGGACCACGCCGCCGCCGCGGTGGTCGTCGGCCGCGACGGCACCGCGAGCGCGCCGAAGGGCACCCCCGTCTTTGCCTGGAAGGGCGAGACGCTCGAGGAGTACTGGTGGTGCACGCAGGAGGCGCTGGTGTGGCCCGACGGCGCCGGCCCCACCCTGCTCGTCGACGACGGCGGCGACGCGACGCTCTTCGTCCACAAGGCCTTCGAGTTCGAGAAGGCCGGGAAGGTTCCCGATTTCGACCCGCGCGCGGACTCCGAGGAGTGGGCGGTCGTGCTGGAGGCGCTGCGCCGCGAGCTCGCCGGGAATCCGGGACGCTGGTCGCGAATCGCGCAGGGCGTGCGCGGCGTCTCCGAGGAGACGACGACGGGCGTGCACCGCCTCTATCAGATGGAGCGCAGCGGCGCGCTGCTGTTCCCGGCCATCAACGTCAACGACTCGGTGACCAAGAGCAAGTTCGACAACATCTACGGCTGCCGCCACTCGCTGCCCGACGGCCTGATGCGCGCGAGCGACGTGATGCTGGGCGGCAAGGTCGCCGTCGTCTGCGGCTACGGCGAGGTCGGCAAGGGCTGCGCGCAGGCGCTGCGCGGTCAGGGCTGTCGCGTGATCGTGACGGAGATCGACCCGATCTGCGCGCTGCAGGCGGCGATGGAGGGCTACCAGGTCACCACGCTCGACGAGGTTCTCGAGGAGGCCGACCTGTTCGTGACCGCCACCGGCAACTGCCACGTCATCGCCGCAGAGGACATGGCGCGCATGAAGGACAAGGCGATCGTCGGCAACATCGGCCACTTCGACAACGAGATCGACATGGCGGGGCTCCGGGCGGTGCCGGGGATCCAACGCGTCGAGATCAAGCCGCAGTACGACGAGTGGATCTTCCCCGACGGCCACAGCGTGCTGGTGCTCGCCGAGGGCCGGCTCCTGAACCTCGGCTGTGCCACGGGGCATCCGAGCTTCGTGATGTCGGCCTCCTTCACCAACCAGGTCCTCGCGCAGCTCGAGCTGGCCCAGAGCGCGGGGCGCTACGAGAAGAAGGTCTACATGCTGCCGAAGCAGCTCGACGAGGAGGTCGCGCGCCTGCACCTCGAGCATCTCGGCGTGAAGCTGACCGAGCTCACGCGGAAGCAGTCGGAGTACATCGGCGTCCCGCCGCAGGGCCCGTTCAAGCCCGACCACTACCGCTACTAGCGGGTCGGAGCGTCAGACCTTCGCGATCATGAGGTCGGCGTAGCGGCGCAGCGCGTCGATCTTCTGCTGCAGGCTCATCGTGTCCGGCTCGTAGGCGTTGCGGAAGCCAACGATCGCATCGGTCACGCCCTTGTCCTCGAGCCGGCGGATGCCGTCGAGCGTGTAGGCATCGAGCGAGATCACGTGCACCTCGAAGGGCTCCCGCTCGCGGCCGTACTCCCGGCGGAGCGCGCGCAGTCGCTGCAGCATCCGGTCGAGCGCCTCGGCGTCGCCACCGGCGTGCATCCAGCCGTCGGCCAGACGCGCGGCGCGCCGCAGCGCCGGGTCGGCGTGACCGCCAATCAGGATCGGGATCGGCCGCGCGGGCACCGGGCAGATCTGGATGCTGGGGATCTGGTAGTGCGCACCTCGATACGAGAAGAAGCCCCCGCGCGTGAGGCCGCGAACGATCTCGATCATCTCGTCCATGCGCGCGCCGCGCGAGGCGAAGTCGGTCCCGGTCGCCTCGAAGTCCTCGGGCCACGGCGAGAGCCCCACGCCGAAGCCGAAGCGATCGCCGGTCAGCACGGCGACCGAGGCCGCCTGCTTCGCGACGAGGACCGGCTGCCGGATCGGGAGCTTCACGACGAATGTCGTGAATCGGAGCCGCTCGGTCACCGCGCCGAGCGCAGGGATCAGCGAGAACGGCTCCAGGAACGGTCGGCCCTCGAGGAAGCCGCGGTCACCATCCTTCGTGTAGGGATAGAGGCTGTCGGACCGTTCCGGATAGCAGATGCTGTCGGGAACGGTGAACGAGGTGAAGCCCGCCTGCTCGGCCTCGACGGCCAGCGGCAGGTAGTGGCTCGGATCGCACATCGACTCGGCGTAGCTGAATCGCACAGGTCCTCCCGGCCGGCGGCGCGGAGCATAGCCCGCACCGCGTCCCCGCTAGCTCGCGAGAGCCGCCGATCGATCGGGACCGCGCCAGTGGATCCACGCCACCAGCAGCACCGCCACCGCCGCGAGGCCGAGGCACAGTCCCCACCACACGCCCGCCAGTCCCCACCCCGCGCGCAGCGCGAGCCAGGCACCGATCGGGATGCCGAGCAGCCAGTAGCTGATCAGGTTGAAGAGCGCGGCGGGCCGCGTCTGCCCCATCCCGCGCAGCACCCCGCAGCCGACCACCTGCGTCCCGTCGAAGATCTGGAACGCTCCCGCAATCGGAAGGATCGATGCGCACAGCGCCAGCACCCCCGTGTCCGGGGTGTAGAGCCGCGGCAGCTGGTAGCGGAACACGACGAAGAGCACTGCGGAGGCCGTCATCACGCCGGCGCCGAGCGCGAGGGCGACCCACGCGGCGCGCTGCGCCTCGGCCGGGCGCCGGGCTCCCAGCAGGTTCCCGACGCGGGTCACCGCGGCGAGCGAAATGCCGAGCGGGATCATGAACGCGAGTGCCGCCATGTTGAGGGTGATCGTGTGCGCGGCGAGCGCTGTGGCGCCGAGGCGGCCGGCGATCAGCGTCGCGCCCGAGAACGCCCAGAACTCGAGCGAGGTCTGCAGGCCTACCGGCAGGCCGAAGGCCAGAATCTCGCGCAGGCCGCGCGGATCGAAGGCGGCCACGGACCACGGCTGCCAGGCGTCCCGGTGCAGGTCGAGGCCGCGCACCAGCGCAGCCAGCGCCGCGAAGCAGAGGACGCGCGTCGCGGCAGTCGCGATCCCGGCTCCCACCAGCCCGAGGGCCGGGAAGCCGGCGTGGCCGAAGATCAGGATCCAGTCGAGGCCGGCGTTGACGCCGTTGGCGAGCAGGATCACCCACATCGCCGGCCGCACGATCTCGCGCCCCTGCAGATACTGGCGCAGCGCGCTGAAGCCGAGGAAGAAGGGAATGCTCGGGATCTGCACCGCGATGAAGCGCTGCGCGTCGCGCGCGAGCAGCGGATCCTGTCCGGTGAGGCGCAGGAAGACGTCGCCGACCGTCCAGAGCGCGGCCAGTGGAAGGCTCAGGTAGAGCGCGAGCGCGAGGCCGCGCTGCAGCGCGAGCCCGGCGCGCGAGCCGTCGCCGGCACCGTGGGCCTGCGCCACGATCGGGTCGAGGCCGAACAGGATCCCGGTCACGAGCTGTAGCGTGCCGAAGACCCAGACGTTGCCGATTGCCGCTGCGGCCAGCGCCGAGACGCTCGCGCGCCCGACCATCAGGGTGTCGACGACGCCCAGCATCATCGTGCTGACCTGCGTGGCAGCGACCGGCAGCGCGAGCGCCGCCAGCCTCCGCATCTCGGCGCGGATCGGACCCATCGAGTGCCCGGGATGGAGTGGAGTGCGGGACTCTACCGGAGCCGGCCCTCGAGGAAAGAGCGCCCCGGGCCGAGCCGTGCTCGGACCGGGGCGCCTGGGCGGGCTTGGCTGGGGAACGGGTGTGTCGGCAACCGGACCCACACCGCCGCCCAGCCAAGTTACGCCGCGGGTGGCCGATCGGATGGCTTGCGCCGCACGACCACCACGCGCCCGACCATCCGCGGGTCGGGCGCTGCGGCTCGGGTGAGCTCGATACGGCGGCCGACGCCCTGCACCAGTCGCGGTCCCTCCGCGGTCTCGACGAATCCCTTGGCGCGGAGCGCGCCGAGCGCGCGCAGGCGGGCGACGAGCGCCTCGGGCTCGATCCCGGGGTCGATCGCGACCTCGTCGGTCTCGAAGGCCTCGTGGGCGTGGGGACGGGCCGCCACCGGATCGCGGGCTCCGCGCAGCGCGGGCGGCCGCAGGAGCGCCGCGTCGACGGCCGCGTGGCGGGTGCGCACGATCGGCGCCTCGGGCTCGATCTCGCGCAGCGCGGCCTCGAGGCGCGGCAGCTCGGCCTCGGGCACGCGGTCGACCTGGTTCAGCAGCAGGAGGTCGGCGGCCGAGACCTGCTGCTCGAAGGTCTCTCCGAGCTCGCTTCCCTCCGCGAGCTGCTCGGCGTTCACCAGCACCACGGCCATGTCGTCGCCGACCCACTCCGACACCGGCGGGCGCCAGAGCGAGAGCTGCGTCTGGTAGGGAAGCGCGACGCCCGAGGTCTCGATCACGATCCGGTCGGGCGCGTGCTCGCGCCGGAGCGCCTCGAGCGTGTCGACCAGCTCGCTCGAGAGCTCGCAGCACACGCAGCCGCCGGGCAGCTCGACCGCGCTCGCAGCGCCCGCGCCGAGGAGCGCGCGGTCGATGCCGAGCGCGCCGAACTCGTTGGTCACCACGGCCAGGCGCTCGCCCCGCGCGCGCGACTCGTCGAGCAGCCGCCGCACCAGCGTCGTCTTCCCCGAGCCGAGGAAGCCGGACACGACGAGCACCGGGACGTCGGGGGCAGCTCGCACGAGGGCGGGACGATACCCTGCCCCGCGCATGCCGCCTCCCAGCCCGCCGGCGGGTCCGCTCGCCGGCACCGTCGTGCTCGATCTGACGCGGGTGCTCGCAGGTCCGTTCTGCACGCTGCTCCTCTGCGAGCTCGGTGCGCGCGTAATCAAGATCGAGCACCCGGAAGGCGGCGACGACGCGCGCCGCATCGGTCCCTGGATCGGCGGCCGCTCGGCCTACTTCCTGTCGCTGAATCGGGGCAAGGAGAGCCTGGCGCTCGACCTGCGCGAGCCCGCCGACGCCGCCCTCTTCGAGCGCCTGGTGGCGCGTGCCGACGTGCTCGTCGAGAACTTCCGGCCCGGCGTCCTCGAGCGCCTCGGCTTCGGCTGGGAGGCCGTCCACGCGCGGCATCCGCGCATCGTCTACGCCTCGATCTCCGGCTTCGGACAGACGGGGCCCTGGGCCACCCGGCCCGCCTACGACCTCGTCGTCCAGGCGCTCGGCGGCGTGATGTCGATCACCGGCCAGCCCGGCGGCGCGCCGACGCGGGTCGGCACCTCGGTGGGCGATCTGGACGCCGGGCTCTTCACCGCGCTCGGCGTCACCGCGGCGCTCTCGGATCGCGCGCGCACGGGCCGCGGCACCCGCGTCGACGTCGCCATGCTCGACTGCCAGGTGGCGATGCTCGAGAACGCCATCGCGCGCTTCGCGGCGACCGGCCGGGCGCCGGGTCCGCTCGGCAGCCGCCACCCTTCGATCGCGCCGTTCGAGGCGTATCCGACCGCCGATGGCCATCTCGTGGTGGCGGCGGGCAACGACACCCTGTTCGCCCGGCTCGCCGACGCGCTCGAGTGTCGAGCGCTCACAGCGGATCCGCGCTTCGCGAGCAACGCGCTGCGCACCGAGCACGCCGACGCCCTGCGCGACGAGCTCTCGGCGCGGCTGCGAGCGCGCCCGACCGCGGCGTGGCTCGAGCGCCTCGAGCTCGCCGGCATCCCGTGCGCGCCGATCCAGGACGTCGCCGAGGTGCTGGCGCATCCTCAGGTGCGCGCGCGCAACATGGTGGTGCATGCCGAGGACGCCGAAGCCGGCCGCGTGCCGATGGCCGGCAACCCGATCAAGCTCGACGGGGTGCCCGATCCCGCGAGCCGCCCGCCCGCGCCGGACCTCGACGCCGATCGCGCCCGCATCCTGTCCTGGCTGGACGGAGCGGACGCAGAGCCGCCCGCCGGCTAGCTCGGCTACAGCCCGCGCTCCATCCAGAGGACGTCCCAGTAGCGGCCGAACTTGCGGCCCACCTCGCGGAAGACGCCGAGCGGCTGGAAGCCCGCGCGCTCGTGCAGCGCCACCGAGGCCTCGTTCGGCAGCGTGATGCCGGCGACGAGCCGGTGCAGGTCCGCACCCGCGAGCTCGTCGAAGAGCCGTGCGTAGAGCCGCCGGCCGATTCCCTGCCGGCACGCCTCGGGCGCCAGGTAGATGCTCGTCTCCGCGGTGGTGTCGTAGGCGGCCTTGTCGCGGAAGGGCCGGCTGCAGGCATAGCCGACCAGGCGTCCGCCCCGCTCTGCGACGAAGAGCTGATGCCGGCCGCTCTCGCCGAACTGCGCGAACCAATCCTCCCGGCGCGCCAGCGGCATCGGCTCGAGGTCGAAGGTGATCGCCGTCTCCCGGATGTAGTGGTTGTAGAGGTCGTTCAGCGGGACGACGTCGCCGGCGCGGCCGCGGCGGATCGAGACCTCGCTCACGGCGCCGGCTCCGCGCGCGGCCGGAAGATTCCGAACGCACTGGTGTAGCCGTGCAGGAAGGTGCGCTCCGCCACCGGCCCGATCTCCCCGTTGCAGAAGAAGCCCCCGAGCGGGATCGCTCCGAGGTGACGCCGGAAGACGTCGCTGTCGTGGTTGGGGCGGCCGTAGAGCGGTGCGCCGCGCCCGAGACACGAGAAGAGAAGCGCGCCGGACGGCGCGCCGCCCGGCCCCGGCCGATAGCCGGCGAGCCGCTCCTCCAGGTCCTCCGCCGAGGTCTGCGCATCGCGCAGGTGGAACTGCACCACCAGCCCCTCGCGCAGCGCCGCTGCCACCGCGAGCACGCCCGTCCCCGGGTCGGCCCCCGCCAGGTTGCGGATCAGGAAGTCGCCGCGCCGGTACTCCGAGAGCTCCGGCCGCATCTCGATGCCGAGGAAGAGCGAGCTCTGCATCAGCGCGCGGTCGCGCCGGCTCCCCTGCTCGAAGAGCTCCTGCAGGCACTGGATCGGCGGCCTGCCGTCCAGCTCGACGAGGAGCTGGCCGCGACAGCGCGTCACGAACATCGGGTGTCCGATCGGGCGGCAGCCCTGGGCCACGACGCTGTCGACCTTCACGTCGCCGGCGAGCGCCACGCCGACCAGCCCGTCGCGGTGCAGCCGGTGGCCCAGGAAGAGCGCGTTCTCGCCCGGCTGCTCGGCGCCGCTCGCGAGCCCACCCACCTTGGCGCTCGCCGGGAAGTCGGCGTCGAGCTGCCGGATCAGCGACTCCGCGTCGCAGCTCCAGGGATCGGCGAGCAGGACGAAGCTCGGCGCGGGATCGGGCGGCAGCTCGAAGGCCTCCCGCCACGCCTCCGCGCCGCGCGGGAAGCCGTCGCCCGCGATCCGGACCGGCGCGAGCGACACCTTGGGGAGACGGGCGCCCACGATCGACACCGCCGGGTGTCCCTCGATCTCACGGCCGGCGCCGATCACGCTGCGCCCGCTGCACCCGACCAGGAGGCCGCCGCCGAGGCGATCCACCACCCGCTCAGCGAGCCGCGCGTAGTCGGCCGCATAGGCGTCCGAGCAGAAGAGGAACGCGAGGTCCGGCGCACCCCCGAGCGCCGACCGCAGCGCGTCGCTCGCCTCCGCGGCCGCGCCCTCCGCGTCCGGGCGCTCGGAGAGGGTGGACGCCCACCGCATCGAGCCCCCTTCGTCTCCCGCGAGAGCGAGCGCCATCGGCGCGAGCCTACCTCGCTTCGGGTCTCCATGGGCTACCGTGCCGCAGTGAGCGCTCCGGCACCGGCTCCGCCCGAAGCGACTCCCGGACAGGGGCGCCGCGCGCGCGCGTGGCGCGACAATCCCTGGTGGATCCCTCCCTTCCTCGGCAGCGTGCCGGCCGGCATCGAGCCCCGGCTGATGCAGGTGTTCGCGCTGGTGGCGCTCGGGCTCTTCTTCGAGCAGTACGACTTCTCGCTGCTCTCGGCCGCGCTGAAGCACATCGCCGACGATCTCCATTTCCCCAACGTGGGCCGTTACCTGGCGTTCGAGCGCTTCGGCGGCTTCCTCGCCTTCGGACTGCTGCCGCTGGCCGATCGGTTCGGACGCCGCATCGTGTTCCTCGCCGCGATGGTGGGGATGAGCGTCGGTACGCTCGCGACCGCCTTCAGCCAAACGCCGTCTCAGTTCATCGGCATCCAGCTCCTGACGCGCGCTTCGCTGCTCACCTGCTCATCGATCGGCGTGGTGATGCTGATCGAGGAGTTTCCGGCCGAGCACCGCGGCTGGGGCCTCGGGATGCTCGGCGCGCTCGCCAACATCGGGAACGGCCTCGGGGCGGCGCTCTTCGCGTTCGTCGACCACCTCCCGTTCGGCTGGCGGTCGCTCTATGCGGTGGGCGTCGTGCCCGCCCTCCTGCTCCCGCACTTCCGACGCACGCTGCAGGAGACGGGCCGCTTCCGGCAGCTCCAGGCGCAGCGCGGCGCGGCATCGCGCTCGTTCGGCTCCTCGCTGCGCTCGCTCGGCACGCTGGCGCGGACGTATCCGTGGCGCGCGTTCTGCGTCGGGCAGGCGGGGCTGCTGGCCTCGCTCGGCGCCATCTCCGTGTTCCAGTTCGCGTCCTACTTCGTGCAGACGCAGCACGGCTGGGAGCCGTGGCGCTACTCGACGATGCTGCTCACCGCAGGCGGGGTCGGGATCATCGGCAACGTCGTCGCCGGCCGGCTCGGCGATCGCTTCGGGCGCCGCCTGATCGGCTGCGGCGCCTACGTGATCTACTGCCTCGCGTCGGTGGCGTTCTATCACGGCCCCGGCTGGAGCCTCGCCCCGTGCTTCGCGCTCATCGTATTCACGATCAGCGCCGGCGACGTGGTCGTCCGCGCCTTCTCGACCGAGCTCTTCCCGACCTCGCAGCGCGGCGCGTCGCAGGCGTGGATGCAGTCGGTGCAGACGATCGGCGCGATGGCCGGCCTCTGGATCGTCGGCAACGACCTCGCCGGGAATCTGGCGGGGATCGTGAGCTGGCTCTCGATCGGCGTCGCCGCGGCGGGCATCTTCCTCCTGCTCCTCCCCGAGACGCGCCAACGCGAGCTCGAGACGCTGAGCCAGGAGGCGTGAACCTCAGCGGCACTCCATCGAGAGCGGCTCGGATGCCTCGCACTGGATCGATGCGGTGACGCCCGACGAGATCGCCGCGCAGGCCGTCGCGACGGCGGCGCGCTCGGCCTCCTCGCGGCTCCCGGCGCGCGCCGCCGCGCAGTGCTCCCCGCCGCCGAAGCGCACGCAGGCGCGGCACTCGCTGCCGGCCTGCGCCAGCGTCGCGGCGTAGAGCGCGGCTGCGACCGCAGCGGCGAGGGCCGCGACGACGAGCGCGGTCCTCATTCTCGCGCCGGAGGGACCGCGGTGGGCCCGAACAGATCGCGCTCGGGCTCGACGAGGCGCGCGTCGTCTTCGCGCACGTCGTTGACCCTCGTGGCCACCGGATGGAGATCGATCCACTCCGCCGGGCAGGGTCGGAGGAGCGGAGCCACGCGGGCCTCGGGATCGAGCCAGCGCGCCCAGTCCTCGGGCGCCAGGATCAGCGGCATGCGGTCGTGGATGGTACGGATGCGCGCGTTGGCCTCGGTGGTCAGGATGGCGACGCTGTCGATCGCCGCGGGAGCGCCCGGCACCGCCGCTCCGCCGCGCTCCCAGCGATCCCAGACCGCTGCCATCGCGAAGAGCGCGCCGCCGCGGATGCGGACCGCGAAGGGTCGCGCGCTGCGGCCGCGATGCTGCCACTCGTAGAAGCCATCGGCCGGGACGAGGCCGCGCCGCCGCGCCAACGCGTCGCGGAAGATCGGAAGCGACGCGGCCGTCTCGGCGCGCGCGTTGATCGGACGCGGGCCCCGGCTCGGATCCTCGATGCCCCCCGGCACGAGCCCCCATCGGCGCAGCTCGAGCACGCGCCCGTCGTCGCGCCCGAGCGCACGCACCACCGGGACGTCCTGGCCCGGCGCGATGTTGAAGCGCGGCACCAGATCCGGCGCCGCGACCAGGCCGAAATGGCGCGCGATCTCGGCACCCGATGTCGAGAGGAAGAAGCGTCCGCACATGACGTGGCAGTCAGGATACCCAGGATGGGAACTGCGCTACCACGGATGCGTGGGCTCCGGCACCGGCAGATGGACCGCAGCTCGCTGCGCGAGCCAGGCGTCGGCGCGAGGCGAATCGGCGATCGCTGGCCCTCCCGCACGCTTCTTGCACGCATTCGGGGGGTACCCCTCTGCTTCGAGGCACACAGATGCTGCTGCGATTCGCTGCGATCTCCGGGGCGTGCGCCGGCCTGCTGCTCGCAGGCTGTGCGGCCCCTCTCAACAACACGCTTCCGAACATGCCGGTCTTCAATACGGGCGCTTCCGCCGTGATCATCTCGCCGGGCCAGGCCGCTCCGCCGATGACCGGCTACTACCCGCCGGGCGCCGCGCAGCAAGGCGCGCCCGGCCAGCCCAGGCTGGCGCCGGTGCAGAACGGGGCCGGTCCCGACATGACGATGCTCGGCGGCGCGACGACGATCGACACGCGCCAGATGCAGGGCACCGGCCGCGATCCCTTGTGGGACTATCCGATCCTCTGGCCCGTCGCGGCGGTGCTGTGGCCGTTCGAGAAGCTGAACCAGGCGCTGACCACCTCCACGCAGTCGAGCAACGGGAACTACGCCCAGGGCGGCTACCCGGGCCTCTCGCCCGCGACCCCTGGCGTCCCGACCCCCATGCAGGCGGCGGTTCCGCAGCGGCAGCAGATCGAGGCCGCTCACGAGCAGGCGCAGGTCGACGAGATGAAGCGCGAGCTCGAGGCGCGACAGGCCGCCGCCGGTGGGCCGCAGGCGAGCGCGAGCACGACCGGCGCGTCGCAGCCGTCGCTCTCGATCGCCGACGAGCTGGCCGCGCTGCGCACCCGCCAGGCGAGCGTGGCCCCGACGACCCCGGCCGACACCGCGGCCGCGCCGAGCGCGAGCCCTGCGCCCGGACCCGCCTCCGAGTGGACCACGGTCAAGACCGAGGACCGCGATCACGACGGGCGCCCCGACCGCTGGGTGCAGGAGGCGAAGGGCGGCCGCAAGCGCGAGCTCCTCGACGACGATCACGACGGACGCCCGGAGAAGACGATCTACTACGAGCCCAACAGCGACAAGATCGCCCGCATCGAGGAGGACACCAACGGCGACGGCCAGCCCGATGCGTGGACGATCTACAAGGACGGCAAGATCGTGGTGCGGCGCGCCGACACCAACGGCGACGGCGAGGTCGACAGCTGGACCTTCTATCGCGACGGCCAGGTGGTCCGACAGGAGCAGGACACCGACTTCGACGGCGTGCGCGACCGCATCGACTACTACGAGAACGGCAAGCTGGTGCGGCGCACGGAGGACAAGGACGGCAGCGGCCACCCCCAGCGCATCACGCTCTTCGACGCCAAGGGCAACCCGACCGAGGTCGACGAGGACAAGAACGGCGACGGCAAGATCGACGTGCGCTCCTACTACACCGGCGGCAAGCTGACGCGGCGGGAGCTGCTCGACGACTCGCAGGCGGTGCAGTAGGCCGTGCCGCGCACGCCCTCGCAGGCCGCCGCGTTCGTGATCGGCGTCTGGATCGCGCTCTGGCTGCTGTGCCCGGGAAGCGCGTCGGCGCAGGCGCGCGGTGCGCTGGTCGGCACGTCCACCTGGCCGGCCTCGATGCCGCCGGCCGCCGAGTTCACCCCGCTCGAGGCCGAGCTGCACCGCTCGGTCAACGGCGTGCGCAGCCAGGCGGGGCTGATCGAGCTCCGCCGCGATCCGGTGCTCGATGCGGTCGCACGCGAGCACAGCCTCGACATGGCGCAGCGCCACTACTTTGCCCACGAGACGCCCGAGGGGCTCAATCCCGTCGACCGCCTGAAGCGCGGCGGCGCCAGCGGCTTCTCGCTGGCCGGTGAGAACGTCGGCCTCACCAGTCGCGGTGACCCGAATCGGGAGATCCTCGAGGGCTGGCTCGCCTCGCCCGTCCATCGCCAGAACCTGCTGGCGCCGGCCTTCAACGCGACCGGCATCGGCATCGCGCAGGCCGCCGACGGCACGCTCTACTACACGCAGGTCTACGTCACCTATCGGCGCTGATCAGGGGCGGAAGGTCGCGGCGAGCCGGCGGTCGTCCCAGTACACGTCGATCGGTCGCGCCAGGTCGAGCCCCGACGGCAGCACGACGTAGCCGAGCGCGAGATCGCGCGCGGCGAGGCTGCCCGCGTGACCCTGGAGGACGCCGAACTGCGACGCGTCGTCGCGCTTCGGCGTGAAGGCGACGGGCCCCTGCACGAACGTGAAATTGGGCTGGAAGGTCGAGGGTGAGGCCGCCTGCACGCTGAAGAGCAGCGGCTTCCCGTTGGTGGCCGCAGACGCGCTGTGCACGCGATCCTCGAAGGCCTGCGACCACGCGAAGGACACCCGAAGGGCTTCCGCTCCCTTCGCCGTACCCTGGGTGAACGTGGCGGGCGCGTGCTGCTGCTGCAGCTCCACCACGAAGAACAGATCACGCAGCTCACCGCTGCTCAGTCCGAGCCCGAGCGGCCCGGCCTTCGCGGCCGCCGGCGCCGCGCTGTGCGGCGCGGATGCAACCACGGGCGGGGACGCGGTCTTGGCCCCCGGATCGGCACCCGGCGGAGTCGCTCCCGTACTCCCGTCGGTGTCGCTGCGGCCGAGCTTGCGCATCTGCGCGGCGCGATCGACCAGGTTGTAGGGGTTGTTCGGGTCGAGCTTCTCGCGGTGGACTTCCCAGAGATACGGGCGCGGCAGGTTCTCGGGCCGGACCGGCGGAACCTCGTGCGGCTCGATGCGCTTGGCGTCCTTGCAGGGGACGTCGCTCGCGGACTGGACGATGAAGATGCTTCCGTCCGGACACACGCCGGTGATGGCGAGGGCCGGGGCGGCGCCGGTGATGGCAGCGGCGAGGACCCCGGAAGGGCAGAGCAAGCGCAGCTTCGGCAGCATTCGTCCAGAGCCTCTCAGCAGACGACATCCTAAACCGAAAACCGATTGTTGTTCAAGTATTTCTGCATGAATTTGGAGGCTTTGGGCGAGCTCTGGAGCGGAACTTGCGCACGCTGCCGGCCGCTTGCGGGGCGCGCTTGCCGGCGGCCTGCCGGGTCGGCTCGGCGGCGGATCCGAGCAGCCGGCGGACGTGGCGGCGCAGCGCGGCGATCTCCTCCGCGGCGAGCGGGCGCGCAGATCCAGCCGGCAGGCGGCCGAGCCGCAGCGGGCCCATGCGCGTGCGGACCAACCGCACGACGGGATGGCCGAGCACATCGAGCGCGCGGCGGATCTGCCGCTTGCGGCCCTCGTGAAGCGTCAGTGAGAAGATCGTCGCTCCGCTCCGCGCGTCGAACCGCGCTGCGCCGACCCGCGCGGGTGCCGTCCATCCGTCCTCGAGCTCGATCCCTCGCGCGAGCTGCGCGAGCGCCGCGTCCGAGACCCGTCCGCGCGCGGTCACGCGATACTCGCGCTCGCTCTCGAGCGACGGATGCAGGAGCGCCTGCGCCGCCTCGCCGTCGTTGGTGAGCAGCACCAGTCCTTCGGTCGGGGCGTCGAGGCGTCCGACCGGGAAGAGGCGCGGCAGACCGCTCGGCAGGAGGTCGAGCACGGTGCGGCGGCCGCCGGGATCGCGCGTCGTGGTGAGCACGCCCACCGGCTTGTGCACCAGCCAGTAGACCGGCTTCGCGCGCGGCAGCGGCCGCCCGTCGACGGCGATCTCCTGGCGCTCCGGATCGGCGCGATCGCCGATGTGGGCCGTCGCTCCATCGACGCGCACGCGCCCCTCGCGGATCAGCGCCTCGGCGGCGCGCCGCGACGCGACGCCCGCGGCAGCCAGGATCTTCTGGAGGCGTTCGAGAGGCGAGCGGGGCGTTCCGCGCGCTCAGTGGCTGCGCGCCGGTGAGTCGGCGTCGTCCGCGTCGTCGTCCTCGGCGTCGTCGTCTTCGAGCGGGTCGTCCTGCGCGGGAGCCACCGCCGCGAGCGCAGCGAGCTGCGCCGCGGTCTCGTCACTCGCATCGGCCGCCCGCTCGCGGAGCAGCTCCTCGATCTCGCGCAGCGTGGGGAGATCGCCGAGCGCCGCGAGCCCGAAGACTTCGAGGAAGCGGCGCGTCGTGGCGTAGAGCATCGGCCGCCCGGGGACCTCGCGGTGCCCGGCGATGCGAACCAGCCTCCGCTCGAGCAGGCTGCGCAGCACGGCACCCACGTCGACGCCTCGCACGTGCTCGATCTCCGCGCGCGTGAGCGGCTGCTTGTAGGCCACGATCGCGAGCGTCTCCAGGGCCGCGCGAGAGAGACGCAGCGGCGCCGTCGGCTGGAGCTCGGCGAGCCACGGCGCGAACTCGGGCAGGGTGCGGAGCTGGTAGCCACCACCCACCGCCTCCACCCGAAACGCGCAGCCCACCGACTCGTAGCCGGCGTTCAGCGCGTCGATCGCCGCCGAGAGCTCGCGCGCCGAGAGGTCCGGGACGATGTGGGTGAGGCGCTGGGGCGTGAGAGGCTCCGGCGTGGCCAGCAGCAGGGCTTCGAGGACGCGGCGGCGCTCGGTCGACTCCATCGGATCTCCTCGGAACGTCAAGGGGCCTCCTCCGCGCGAGCTGCCTCGGGATCGGAGCGCGCGCGGCGCAGGCGGATCGGTCCGCGGGGCGCACCGAGCCCGTCGATGCTCTGGTAGATGCGCAGCGCGGCGGTGCGTGCCAGCTCGAGGATCGCCAGGAACGTGGCGACCAGGTACGAGACCGAGGTGCGGCCGTCGGGGCCGCGGAGCAGCTCGTCGAGCTCGACGACCTCGGACCGCGCGAGCGCGTCGACCACGGCCACCATGCACTCGCGGACGGTCACGGTCTCGGTGACGACCTCGTGGACCCCCTCGCTGGCGTGTGCCTGGCGGAGAGCGCGGCGCAGTGCCTCGACCAGCTCGAGGAGCCCGACCGCGATCTCGCGCTCGCCCTCGGGCGGCGGCTCGATCTCGACGCCGGCGGGCGCGAAGACCTCGCGACCGAGGAGCGGCCGGCGGCCGAGCGCCTCGGCGGCCTCCTTGAAGCGCTGGTACTCGAGCAGGCGGGCGATCAGCTCGGCGCGCGGATCGATCTCCTCGGCCTCGTCCGACTCGCCGTCGGCCGGCAGCAGCATGCGCGACTTGATCCAGGCGAGCGTCGCCGCCATCACCAGGTACTCGGCGGCGACGTCGAGGTGCAGCTCGCGCAGCACCTCCAGGTACTCGAGATACTGGCGCGCGACCTGCGCGATCGGGAGATCGGTGATCTCGAGCTCGTTCTCGCGGATCAGGTGAAGCAGCAGGTCGAGGGGACCTTCGAAGAGCGGAAGTCGCACCTGGCAGGCCGAGCCGCCCTCGGCAATCGGCTCGAAGGCCGCGACGGGCTGCGCCTCGGCGTCGGCGGACGACATGGACTCGCTCCGGGAGGATCTCGGGGCCGGCGGGGGGAGGCCCGCCCGGGTGCGCGCAGTATGGTCGATCGGTCAAGGGTGGGCAACCGCCCGCGTCACCGGCGCTTCGCCCGACGCCGCGCGGTTCCGCCGAGCTCGCGGGCGAGCGCCAGCGCCTCCTCGCGGCTTCGCACCGCGCCGTCCAGCCACGCGGCGCGGATGCGCGCCAGGCCCGCGCCCACCGCCGGACCGGACAGGCCCTCGGCGAGGAGATCGCGACCCGACACGGGAATGCGTCGATCGCGGTCCTCCGCGGCCCAGCGCACGATGCGCTGGCGTCCGGTCGGCGGCGCGCAGCACCAGAGCGCGAGCACCTCCTCGTCGTCGAGGCCGCCGAGCAGTGCATCCGCGGCGCCCCGCCCGCGGCTCCGCGCGAGCGCGCGGAGCCTTCGGTCGCGCTCCTGTGGGAAGGCGCCGACACGGTCGGCGACCTCCCCGCGCACCGAGAGGCGACGGAGCGCGCGCCGCCGCAGCGGCGCCTCGACCTCCGCGAGCCAGAGCGCGAGCCCGACCGCCCAAGACCGCACCCGCCCGGACCCTCGCCGGGCCCAAGGCGGGGCAGCGATCGCCCGCCCCAGACGCCGCACCGGCGCCGCCGCCGGGCCCGGGAACGAGAGGCCCGGCTCGAGGGCGCCCAGCACGTGCCACTCGGCCAGCCGCCGCAGCGCCGCCGCCGGATCGGCGCCGAGGGCCGCGTCGTCGAAGAGCTTCTCGAACTCGCGCCGCAGCCGATCTCCCGACACGGCGCCGAAGGCGCCGTCCCGGAGCGCGTCGCGCAGCGCCGCCCGCGATCCGCGCGAGAGGCGAAAGCCGAGTCGAACCGACAGCCGCGCCGCGCGGAGCGCGCGGGTCGGATCGTCGTGGAAGCTCCGCGGATGCAGGATGCGAAGGACGCGGGCCTGCAAATCCTCGCGCGCAGGATCCGGCGCCAGCACCGCCGGCTCGTCGCTGCGCTCCGATCCCGCCGCGCGCCGGGCCGCCCGCGAGAGCGGCAGCGCCATCGCGTTGACCGTGAAGTCGCGTCGCAGCAGGTCCTCGTCGACACTTCCCGGCTCGACGCTCGGAAGCGCGCCGGGCCGCGCGTACCGCTCGCGGCGCGTGCCCGCGAGATCGAGCGCCGCCTCGGAGCTCTCGAGCCTCACCGTGCCGAAGCGGTCGTGGCTCACCACCTGCACGCCGGGCGGCGACGCGGCGCGCGCGAGCTCCTCGGCGACACCGGCGTCGCCCTCGACGATCAGGTCGACGTCGCGCAGCGGCCGGCCGAGCAGGAGGTCGCGCACCGGCCCGCCCACCAGGTACACCGCGCGAGCTCGCTGCTCCGCCTCGCGCAGCACGCACTCGACGAGCCCCGCGACGGCGGGCGCGAGGTGCAGGCCCGCGAGCACGGCCTCGCTCACCGCGCAGACGTCGAGTCGGCGGGGTCGCGCGTCCCGCGCGGGTGGCGGCGCTCCACGGTCTCGCGCAGCCGCTGCCGGCTCACCTGCGTGTAGATCTGCGTGGTCGCGAGATCCGCGTGCCCGAGCATCGCCTGCACGGCGCGCAGGTCCGCACCGCCCTCGAGCAGGTCCGTCGCGAACGAGTGGCGCAGGACGTGCGGCGACACGCGGTCGGAGGCGATCCCGGCCCGCAGCGCCAGCGCGCGCAGGCGCTCGAAGAAGTTCTGGCGCGTCATCGCGCTCCCGCGGCGCGACAGGAAGACCGCGTCGCTGGCGCGCCCCGCGGCGCGACCCCGCGCGAAGGCCGGTCGGCCCTCCGCGAGCCACGTCTCGAGAGCCGCCAGCGCGGGCTCCCCGAGCGGCACGATGCGCGTGCGGCCGCCCTTGCCGAGCACGCGCAGGAGCCCGGCGCGCCGGTCCACCGCGCCGAGCGGCAGCCCGACCAGCTCCGACACCCGGAGCCCCGACGCGTAGAGCACCTCGAGCATCGCGCGATCGCGGAGCCCCAGCGGTCCCTCGGCAGCCGCGGCGGCGAGCAGCGCCTCGGTCTCCGACGCGGGCAGCGCGCGCGGGAGCGAGCGGCCGAGCCGCGGCGCGCGCAGCCCCTCGCTCGGATCGCGCGCCAGCACGCCCCGCGCGACGAGGTGGCGCACGAAGCGGCGCGCGGACACCAGTGCTCGCGCGCGGCTGGCGGGCGCGAGCCCGGCCTCGTCGAGTGCCTCGGCGAAGCTGCGCAGGTGCGCGGGACGGATCTGCGCCGCGCCCCGAGCCCCCTGCTCCTCGAGATGCGCCGCGAGGCGGGCGAGATCGCGCGCATAGGCCTCGACCGAGTTGCGCGCCAGCCCGCGCTCGACCACGAGGTGCGTGAGGAAGCGGTCGACCGCGGCCGCCAGCTCGGCGGCCGGCGCGGCCGGATCACGGCGTCCCATGCGCCGCTTCCTCCATCTGGACCGCGGCGAGCAGCGCTGCGCGCAGCGCCTCGATCCGCTCCGGGTCGACGAGCTTCTTCCCTTGCTGGTCCTTCACGTAGAAGGAGTCCGCAACCTGGTCGAGCACGGTTGTCGCCTTCGAGATGTAGATCTCGAGACCGCGGTCGGCGAGCGTGCGCGTCAGGTCGTAGAGCAGGCCCATGCGGTCGTTCGCCGCTACGTCGACGATCGTGTAGAAGTCGGACTCGTCGTTCGAGATCTCGACGCTCGGCGGCAGCCGGGACGGGGTCGCGGTCTCCCCGATCGGGCGGCGGCGGCGCTTGACCAGCTCCTCGACCCGCAGCTCGCCGGCCAGCACCCGCCGCAGGCTCTCCTCGAACGCCGCCCACGTGCGCGCCCGATCCTCGCCCTCTCCCGGCGGCGTGGCCACGCGGTACACCTCGAGCGCCAGGCCCGTACGCGTCGTGTACACGTTCGAGCCGAGGATGTTGATCCCGCGCGCGGTGAGGGTGCCGGCGATCCGCCAGTAGAGTCCGTGCACGTCGCGCGTGCAGGTGATCAGCTCGGAGAAGCCGCCGCGCATCTCGCGGACCCCCATCACGACCGGCTTCGCGTCGCTGAACGAGAGCAGCGTCATCGCGTGCCGGGCGATCTGCCGGGGCGTGTGCGACACGAAGTAGCGGCGCGGCATCTCGTCGAAGAACGAGTCGATCTTCGAATCGGCGACTCCGAGCGCGCGCAGCTCGTCGCGCGCCGCCTGCTGTCGCTTCTCGACGCGCGCCTCGATCGTGGCGAAGGCGACGCCCTCGTCCGGCCGCCCGGTCTCGAGCACCTCGGCCGTGCGCTCGAAGAGCTCGCGCACCAGCGCTGCCTTCCACTCGGTCCAGCCCGACTTCGACGACGCGCGCATGTCCGCGAAGGTGAGCAGGTAGAGATTCCGCAGATTGGTGCGATCCCCCACCAGCTTCGCGAACTCGGAGATCATGCGCGGGTCGGAGAGGTCGCGGCGCTGCCCGATGTGGGACATCGAGAGGTGGTGCCGGACCAGGAACACGATGCGCTCGGCGCGCTCCGGGTCGAGGCCGAGCCGCTCGACGCAGACCCGCGCGCGCTCCGCCCCCTTGTTCGAGTGCTCGCCGCCGAAGCCCTTGCCGACGTCGTGCAGCAGGCAACCGAGGTAGAGCGCCGGGCGGTCCTCCGCGTTGCGCATCAGCTCGGTCAGCTCCGGCAGCACGCGCTCGTACTTGCCCTGCCAGAGCCGGCGCAGCTCCTCGACCAGGAAGATCGAGTGTACGTCCACGGTGTACGTGTGATAGATCACGTGCTGCCAGCGGCAGACGATGTGCTCCCACTCCGGGAGGTAGCGGGCCAGGAGCCCGATCTCGTTCATCGCCATGAGCGAGCGCATCACGCGCCGGTCGGCGTCCAGGATTCGCAGGAAGGTGGCGGTCGCCTGCGGGTCGCGGCGGAAGGCGTCGTCGATCAGGTGCAGGTTCTCGCGCACGAGGCGCTGGGCCGTCCGTGACAGCTGCACGTCGTGCTCCTGGGCGACGGCGAACGCCGTGAGCAGGCGCAGCGGCCGCTCGCGCAGATGGTTCGCGTTCGGGATCTCGAGGTGGTCGCCGGCCACCCGGAAGCCGTCCTCGACGGGGATCGCCGGCGGCGGAGGGCGGCGGTCGCGCCGAGCCCGCGCGCGGCACTGCTCGAGCACCAGCTCGGAGTAGTTGCGGATCGCGCGCGCGTGGCGGTAGTAGTCGCTCATGAAGAGCTCGACCGGGAGCGGCGCGTCGGGGCCGTCGTCGGGATAGCCGAAGGTCGACGCGATCTGCTCCTGGAGCTCGAAGCTCATCTGGTCCTGGCGGCGCCGCGCGATCAGGTGCAGCTCGTTTCGCACTCGCCACAGGAAGTCGAGCGCGCTGCGGTACGCCTCCATCTCCGACTCGGTCAGCAGCCCGGAGTGCAGCAGGTCGTCGAGACCGCGCGCCGACGGGAGCACGGCGCGCATCGCCCAGATCGCGGCGTGGTAGTCGCGCAGGCCACCCGCTCCCTCCTTGACGTTGGGCTGGAGCAGGTAGAGCGACTCGCCGAACTCGGCGTGGCGCTTCTGGATCGAGGCCACCTGGCGCCCCAGGAAGTACTCCGCGTCGGGAAGCAGCTCGCGGCGCAGCGCGTCGCTGAACTCGTGGAAGAAGTCCGGATCCCCGGACAGGAAGCGCGTGTCGAGGATGCCGGTGAAGACGGTCTCGTCGGCGCGCGCCAGCGCCACGGTGTCCGCGATCGTGCGCGTGGCGCAGCCGACGGTCAGCCCGGCGTCCCACAGCCAGTACTGGATCCGCTCCGCGATGCGCGTCACGTAGGGTGTCACCGGGCCGGCGTGGAGGAGGAGCAGGTCGACGTCGGAGCAGATCGACATCTCGCGGCGTGCGTAGCCGCCGACCGCGAGCACGGCGATGCGGTCGCCCGCATCGCCTTCGCTGGCGAAGTAGTCGCTCTCGGCGAGCTGGAAGAGCCGCCGCACCAGCCGATCCATCAGGTCGGAGTGGAGAGCGTTAACCCGGCTCCCGGCGCGCGATGCGCGATGCAGCTCTGTCAGCTCCTCGCGCGCCGCGGCCAGGTAGCCGCGCACGGCTCCGAGCACTTCGCCTTCGCGCTCGCGCGCGATCGGCCCTCCCCCGCCGAGCTCGGAGAGCCAGCGCTCCACGGCCGGCGCCCTCACGGAGTCCGCTCCGCCACCACCGGGCGCGAGCGCGCGCGAAACCGCGCCAGGCCCTCGGCGATCTGGTCCGCCATGGCATCGAGGTACGCCGGATCGCGCAGCCGCCGCGCGTCTCCCGGATGGGTCACGAAGCCCGCCTCGACCAGGATCGCCGGCATGTCCGACAGGTAGAGCACATAGAACGGGCCATGCTTGCGGCCCGGCCCGAGCACCGAAGGCCAGCGCACGCCCATCGAGGATGCGATCTCGCCGTACACGAGGTCGGCGAGCTGCCCCGAGCGCGCCGACGCCTCGGAGAGCCGCAGCCGCGCCAGCAGCCGTTGCAGCGGGTCGACCTCGCGCGGCGCGACGCCGTTCTCGCGGGCGGCCACGCGCAGCGTCTGCCGCTGTGCGTTCTCGTCGAGCGTGTAGATCTCGACGCCCTCCAGCTCGGGGCGCGGCGCGGCGTTGGCGTGCAGCGAGACGAAGACGTCGCCGCCCGCGCCCTCGGCGAGGGCCGTTCGGTCCAGCAGGGACAGCGTGGTGTCGCGGTCGCGCGTCATCACCACGGCGAACCCGCGCCGGGTGAGGCGCCCGCGCAGGATCTTGGCGAGCACGAGCGTCACGTCCTTCTCGCGGAGACCACCGATCCCGATGGCGCCCGGGTCGGCGCCGCCGTGGCCCGCATCGATCACCACGGTGTGGACGGTGCGCAGCTCCATCGGCAGGGCGCGCGCGAGCCGGCGCCCGTGCGATCGCGCGGTCCGTCGGTCTGCAAAGACGTCGACCACCAGGCGATCGGGGGCGGCGAGCTCGCGCACGCGGTGACCGTCGCAGCGCTCGAGATCGAGCACCACCCGCGCGCTGCCGAGCGTGTTCTGCCCGATGCGAACGCGACGCAGCAGGCCGTCGCCGACAGCGATCGGCTCGTCGAACTGCCGCCCGACCCACACGCCGGGCAGGTCGAAGAAGAGCCGCGCCGGGGTGCGGCTCGTGGGATCGGCCGGCAGCGTCTGGACCTCGGTGGAGATCGGCCGCGACAGCTCGATCACGACGCGCGAGTAGGTGGGGTAGCTCCAGTGGCGCACCGAGACGATGTCGCCGAGCCCCTCCGGACGGCCTGCGCCGAGCAGGGCGAGCGCCGCGAGGGCGATCGGCACCCTGCGGCTCATCCTTCGCCTCCCCGGCGCAGTCGCTCGCGAAGGCTGCGCAGCGCGAGGAGCGCATCGAGCGGCGCGGTGCGATCCGGGTCGAGTGCGCGCAGCGCCTCGAGCACGCCGCGCGCCGGCTCGGGCACCTCCGCGGCCGGGGCGAAGAGCGCGAGCTGCGGCGCGTCGCGCTCGCTCCCGTGCCGTGATTGCTCGAGGTCGGCGAGCACCTCGCGCGCGCGCGCGATCACGGGCTCCGGAAGGCCGGCGAGGCGGGCGACCTGGATCCCGTAGGAGCGGCTCGCACCGCCCGGGACGAGCCGCCGCAGGAATACCACCTCGGACCCCCACTCGCGGACCTCGAAGTGCGCGTTGCGCATGCGCGGCTTCGCCTCGGCCAGCTCGATCAGCTCGTGGTAGTGCGTCGCGAAGAGCGTGCGCGAGCCCAGCCCCGGCGCGTCGTGCAGGTACTCTGCCACCGCCCAGGCGATCGAGAGGCCGTCGAAGGTGCTGGTGCCGCGGCCGATCTCGTCGAGGATCACCAGGCTCCGGCGCGAGGCCTGGGCGAGGATCTCGGCGGTCTCGCGCATCTCGACCAGGAAGGTCGACTCTCCCTGCGTGAGGCGGTCCGACGCGCCGACCCGCGTAAAGATGCGGTCGACGACACCCACCCGCGCCGACTCTGCCGGCACGAAGCTCCCGACCTGCGCCAGCAGCGCGATCAGCGCGACCTGGCGCAGATAGGTGCTCTTCCCCGACATGTTGGGTCCGGTGAGGAGCAGGAGCTGACACTCCGCAGGGTCGAGCTCCGTCCCGTTCGGGACGAACCCCTCCCCGCCGCGCGCGTGCAGCAGCGGCTCCACCACGGGATGTCGGCCGCCCCGGATCTCGAGCCGCTCGCCCGCGTCGACCTGGGGCCGCGTCCAGCCGTCGCGGCGCGAGACCTCGGCGAGGCTGGCGAGCGCGTCGAGCTCCGCGACCGCGTCGGCGGCCGCGCGGATCGACGCTCCGTGCTCGAGCAGCTGCGCGCGAACCGCCGCGAAGATCTCGCGCTCGAGCGCGGCCGCGCGCTCGTGGGCGCCGAGCACCCGGCTCTCCACCTCGCGCAGCTCGCTCGTGGTGAAGCGCTCGGCACCGGCCAGCGTCTGCTTGCGCTCGTAGTCCGCCGGGGCGCGGCCCAGGTTCGCGCGGGTCAGCTCGATCCCGTAGCCGAGCACCGGGTGGAAGCGCACGCGCAGGCTGGCGACGCCGGTGCGCTCCCGCTCTCGCGCCTCGAGGCCCGCGATCCACTCGCGACCCTTTCGGGCGCTCTCGCGCAGCCCGTCCAGCTCGGCGCGGAAGCCGGGCCGGATGTAGCCGACCTCGCCCGCGCCGCGCGAGCCGCGCGCGACCGCCGGCGGCTCGTCGACCAGCGCCTCCTCGAGCAGACGCAGCACCTCGGGCACCGGCTCCACGCCGGGGAGCGAAGCGGGGGGCGGCGCGGCGGCGCCCGGGAGATCTCCCGCGTCGTGGGCCGCCGCGATCTCGGCCAGCGCCGGCAGCGCGGCGAGCGAGGAGCGGATCGCACCGAGGTCGCGCGGCGTGGCGCCGGGGCGCGCTGCCTTGGCGAACAGGCGCTCGAGGTCGCGCACCGGTCGCAGACGGCTCCGCAGCTGCGCGCGCAGCCGGTCGCGCTCGGCCAGCCACGCGACGGCGTCCTGCCGCGCCGCGATCGCGACGGGATCGAGCAGCGGATAGGCCAGCCATCGCGCCAGCCGCCGCGCTCCGAGCGGCGTCAGCGTCGCGTCGAGCCGCTCGATCAAGGTGCCACGGCGCGTCCGGTCGACGGTGCTCTCGAAGAGCTCCAGGTGCGCCCGCGTGGAGGCGTCGAGCCCCATGCTGTCCGCGAGCGCGTAGCGGCGCAGCCGTGCGGCGTGCCGCAGCGCGAAGGGCTGGTGCGCGGCGACGTACGCCAGCACCGCCGCGGCGGCGCGCATCGCCGGATCCCGCGCCCCGGCGTCGAAGCCGATCGGCGCTCCGGGCGCCGACGCCGGCTCGAAGCTCGCCGGCTCGACCGCCGTCACGACCGCGTCGGAAAGCGAGCCGCGCAGCGCCGCGCGCAGCCGCTCCGCGTGCGGTGTCGGGACCAGGACCTCTCGTGCCCCGATGCGCCGGAGCTCCTCGACGACGGCGTCGGGGAGCGCGTCGCTCGTGCCGTCGACCGCGGTCGCGCGGAAGTCGCCCGTCGAGGCCTCGAAGGCGGCGAGCCCGAAGCCGGCCGGCTCGAGCGCCGCGACCGCGACCTCGTGCACGGCGTCGAGGCTCTCGGGGTCGCCGAC
>Ga0335070_10001081_pt1 | contig 31170 bp, 32 predicted proteins | sample Lox_Sample_13_FD_206722 | JGI IMG/M metagenome (GOLD analysis project Ga0335070, IMG submission 206722) | Soil microbial communities from Loxahatchee National Wildlife Refuge, Florida, United States - Lox_Sample_1.3 | ecosystem: Environmental > Terrestrial > Soil > Wetlands | place: USA...
AGACGTGCCCGATGCCTCGGGGTGCGCACGGCGGAACGGCGCTGCGACCGCCGACTCGCCGCCGCCCTCGACGGCATCCTGGCCGCGAGCCCGGAGGAGTTGCGCGACGTAGATGGGCTGACCCGCTTGGTCGGCGCGGCCGGGCTCGCCCGCGACCCCCGCGGGCTCTACAACGTCGACGAGGTGTACTGCAATCGCATTCCCCGCGGGCTCTGGCAGATCTCCCGGCAGTTCGCCCGCTTCCTGGTTTTTCTCTCGCGCCGCGACGTAGGGACCGTTCTGGAGGTCGGGACCTTCACTGGATACACGTTCGCGGTGGTCATGACCTACGCCTCCCGGTTCAATCCGGGGGGTCGTCGGCGTCACCGTCGACATTGCCGGCGCCCGGCCGGCCCGCGCGGTCGCGGCCGGGCGGTTCAGCGGGCAGTTCACGCGGGGCGCCGCCGCGGACTTCGCGGGCCAGAGGTTCGATCTCTGCATGATCGATGCGGACCACAGCTATGACGCTGTGCGGGCCGACTACGACCTCTTCGGCGCGAGGGCCCGGCTGTGCATGTTCCACGACATCAACGACCGGTTCGTTGAGGAGTGGCCGGGTAACGTGGGCGGCGTGCCGCGATTCTGGCGGGAGCTCAAAAACCGGCTGCCCCCCCGCGTCCTCCACGAGTTCTGCTGCCATTCTGAGGGCCAGGCAGTGATGGGTATCGGCGTCGTCGACCAGGGCCACTGAGGCCGAACGGGGTGCGCACGCCACCGGGCACGCTGATCCTGCCGAACTACAACAACGAGCGTGCCCTGCCCCACGTGTTCGCAGCGCTGCGGGCCTACGCGGATTGCAGCCGGCTGGCCTTCATCATGGTCGACGACGGGTCGGAGGACGCGAGCGTCGCGGTGGCGAAGACGCAGGCGCCGGCGTGCGGGTTCGCGTCGTGCGAGATCATCGAGCGTGCCCACGAGGGCATCGTGCCCACCCTCAACACCGCGCTCGACGCGACACGGACGGAATGGATCATCCGCATCGACGGGGACGCCACGGTCGAGACGCCCGGCTGGGTCGAGATGCTGTACGGGCTTCTCGCTCACGACGAGGTGGGCGCGGTCGGCGGTCACATCGCCTTCCCCGACGGCCGCGTGCACAGCTTCGGGCGCAGCGTGTGCTCCGAGGCCGGACTGTTCGACATGGGCGCGTGCCCGGCGGAACCGATCGGGCGGCGCACGTTCGACTCATTGGTCTTCCGGCCCCAGGTCGCGTTCACCAGCGGCCCTCCGTACGAGGTGGATTCGGTGCTGGGGGTGTGCGTGGCCTTCCGGACCGCGGCGGCGAAGGCCGTGGGAGGCTTCGACATGCGGTTCAATCCGGTGTGGATCGAGGACGACGACTTCGGTCTCGCCCTGCGGCGCCTCGGCAAGCGCATTCTCATCACGCCCGACGTTCACGTCGTCCATCGGACGAACCTGCGCGGGACGCGTCAGCCGGGAACCGCGCCCGGCGCGTCGACCCGGCCGGCCCCGGGGGGCGGGATGCCGCGCCAGATCCTCGCGAGGCTCACGCCGCCCGCTCTGAAGCGGGCGCGCCGCGCGCTGCTCGCCCGTGTCGCTCCCCCCCCGCCCCCGCCCACACTCGAGGATCTGGTTCCGCGCGAGTCCGACGAGTGGCGGATCCACACCCTCCGGTCGCACTACGCCGCGTGGCGCGACAAGTGGGGGTTCGATCCCCTGAATCCCGATATGACGGCGATCCACGCCCGGTACTGGGAGACCGCGCTGTGCTGGCGGCTCAACCCGGGACGGCTCGAGGCGAGCCGGCGCTTCCTCGCCCGCGTGGCGACCGCGAGCGGATGAGGCGGCTCGACTGCCTCATCGTCGGCTCCGGTCTCACCGGCGCGACCATTGCCCGCACCCTCGCGGACGCTGGCCGTGCCGTGCTGGTCGTGGAGCGGCGCGCCCATCTCGGAGGTAACGTGCACGATCACACTCACCCGAGCGGCATCCGCGTGCATACCTACGGACCGCACTACTTCCGGACGAGCTCCGACGAACTTTGGGCATTCGTCAACCGCTTCGCCCGCTTCTACCCCTATGCGGCCTGCCTCAAGTCGCTCGTCGACGGCCGGTACGAGAGCTGGCCGATCAGCGGCAGCTACATCCGCCGCGCGATCGGCGAGAACTGGCGGCCCGGGTTCACGGGGACCCCGTCCAACTTCGAGGAAGCCTCGCTGGCCATGATGCCGCGACCCGTATACGAGAAGTTCGTCAAGGGCTACACCGAGAAGCAGTGGGGCGTCCCCGCCCACACGCTCTCCGTCGACCTCGCGCGGCGGTTCGACGTGCGCGCGGACGACGAGCCGCGCCTGATGCGGCACGCGCATCAAGGGATCCCCGTCGACGGGTACGCTGCGCTGATGGCCAGTATGCTGGCCGACATCCCGCTGATCGACAAGTGCGACTACCTGCGTGAGCGAGGCGCCCTCCCCGGCCCTCGCCTGCTCGTGTTCACCGGCCCCATCGACGAGTTCTTCGGCTTCGACCTGGGTCGCCTGACGTACCGGGGCCAGCAGCGCTCGCACCGCTACCTCCCGGATGCCGACTTCATCCTGCCCTGCGGGCAGGTGAACAACCCCGATCCGGCCAACGGCACACACATCCGGACGCTCGAGTGGAAGCACATGATGGAGCCCGCTCAGGCGGCCGCGGTGCGGGGTACCCTCCTCACCGAGGAAATCACGGTCACCCCGGACCACCCCGACGAGTACGAGTATCCGTTTCCCGATGCCACGAACGCCGCCCTGTACGCGCGCTACCGGGAGCGAGCGGATGCCACCCCCGGTCTGCTCGTCTGCGGCCGGTTAGGCGAGTACCGCTACTACGACATGGACCAAGCGATCGCGCGAGCGCAGATGCTGGCCCGGCGGATCCTGAAGGAGGGGCAGGGCGGCGCGCCGGCTTTGTTATGACCCTCCCCAGGCTCGTCGAACCACGGCCTTGAGCCATCCGGCAAGGCGCCGCGCCCGCGAGCTTGTCCTCAGTCGTTCGACGTGCTCCCCGAGCTCCTTCATGCGTCGTTGCGAACCCACGAGCAGATTCCAGAGAGTCCGGCGGTCTTGAACGGACAGGCTCTCGATTTCGACAAATCGTCGTAACACCCGCTGATGGTTTCGGTAGCCCTTCGTGACTCGCGAGAACCCCTCGTCGCGATGGCGATAGTAAAGCAGGAAGGCAGGGGCGACGTCGAGACGGTATCCCGCGTTGACGAGCTTGACAAATACTTCCCAGTCTTCAAAGGAAGTGTCCCGGTCGATCTCAAACCCACCGACGGCCCGGAGCGCCTCGGCGCGGAACATGGCGTTGCCGTCGCCGTAGACGTTTTGCAGACAGGCGAGCACGCGCGGCCCGCCCGTCGGTTTGTAGGCATACGCGAACCGCTCGGCCGCGAGGTCCCCGGAGCAGCGAAACGCGAGAAAGTAGCAGGTAAGCGCGGCGAGCGCGGGATTGCCCTCCATTCCCTCCACGAACCGCTGCACCATGTCCGGGGAGGCAACGTTATCGGCGTCCACGGGCAGAAAATACCGACCCTGAGCCTCTCGCAGGCCGCGGTTGCGCGTCGCGCCGATCCCGGCATTGGCATGCTCGAGGAAGCGAAAGCTCGGGAACCGCGACCGCATCTCCTCAAGCACGGCGATCGAGTGCGGATCGGTCGAGCCATCGTTGATGACCAGCACTTCAAGGTTTCGATAGGTCTGCTGAGCGAGCGACTCAAGCGTCTCCTTCAGAAAGTCGCCAAGATTGTAGTAGGCGACGCTGATCGTCACGAGCGGCTGAGTGTCGCGCGCCGTCGCCTCCCGTTTGACCGTCGCCAAACGGCGATACATGGCGCCGGTCTCCTCTTTCGTGTCCGAGACCTGTTCGGCATCGAACCGCACCATCCAGCCGAGCCTCCGTGTCTCCGCCAGCAAATCCGACCGGACGACAAGCTGAGCATCGGCGTGGGCAAACGCATAGTGCTCGGCATAGTCGAGGGCGAGCTCCTCGGGCCGGCTTAACCACTGTTGATCGTGATCCCGCTCCACGATGCTTGGACCATGCAGGGACACCACCAAGCCGACATCCTCGAACGCCTGGCCGGTCTCCTTGGCCTGAACGGCTCGGAATCCCACCCCGCCGCGCTCGGGAAACTCGATCAAGTCGAATGAATGCCGTGCGTGGAGTTGCCGCAAGGCATCGAGAACATGATCGCTCGTGTGTAAGGCGGGAAAGAGGTTCGGACCATCGAGGGTCAAGCGCGCTGCAGGTTTGATGCTTGCCATCCACGTGCACGTGACGCCGTCGCCTACGGCTTGCCCGGTCTGGTCGGGAGCTCCGGACCAGAGGATATGGGCGGTCCAGCCCTCTTGCGCCAGCCGGGCGGTCACCGACAACACATGACGGACGATCGAGTTCTCGGCCTCAACGCCGCTCGGTGCGACAAAGCAGATCGACGGACTCCGGTCAGAGCGCGCGGTATAGGTCAAACCGGACCCCGGCCCCGCGTCATCGCGGCGCGGGGCGTGTCACTTGCCTCGACCCGAGCACGCGGATACTGCCGACCCCGCCCGACACATGGGATTCTCGACCTGAGCTGCGACCGTCGCCCGGTTTCCTCAAGGCCTTGATGTGACACCTAGCCCGGCACCAACACGCTCGTGCGAGCCTCCGCTATGAGGCGATGGTCGCGCCGCAACCGACGGAAGCGTAGTCGCGGGCAGAGCACGAGTCAATCACAAAGTATCGGGCTATTTCTCTGCGAGAGCGGTGGACGTAGCCATCATCGATGTGCCGTGGAACGGCTTCTCGCAATCGGTGCAGATCGGCCGGCTGGCCGAGGCGTGCCAGACCAACATCGCGCCGCACAACTCCTACCGCCACCTCGCCGACCTGCACTCGCTGGATCTATGCGCCGTGCTGCCCAACGTACGCATCATGGAGATCAACATCGACGACATGCCGTGGAAGGGTGCGCGCCGAATCATTTTGGCTCCCCGAGGGTTGAATAATCTGATGCAATACGGCGAAAAGAATCAGCTACCTCACGCGGGCCGGAACTTCCAGAAACAGTTTGCCCCCACGCGCATGCGAGCGACTCTAGCATGTTACAAAACAGCGGCCCATGAGAAATGCCCGAGCGACATAATCCGCGGCATGTCGGACATCACTTAGCGAACTGCGAGTGGCAAGACCAGCCCGACCCACGGCTCACCGCCGTGGGTCGGCTTTCTTTCCGGATATTGAGTGCGACTCCCCGAGAGGATCAGTATCCGCCGCGGCCGCCCTCCGCCGCGCCCTCCCACCGTACCTCGTAGATACGAACTGGCTCCGGGTACCCTTTGAGCGCCACCGCGCCCCTGTCGGCGAACCCGAAGCCCTTTCCCGCCACGAGGCTGCGCACCACTTCCGACACGAGTATCTCCCCGCCCCGTCCTTGACTCATCACGCGGGACGCCATCGTCACGGCCGTCCCGAAGAGGTCGGCATCCTCGGCGATGGGTTCCCCCGCGTTCACGCCGACGCGAACGCGTATAGGATCGGCCGCAGACTCATTGCGTGCCGCGAAAGCCCTCTGCAAGGCGATGGCACATTCGACGGCGCTCGTCGCCGAGTCGAAGGACGCCATGAATCCGTCGCCCATACTCTTCACCTCGGTGCCGTCGTGGGCCCGGAGGATTTCCCTCGTGATGCGTTCGTGGTCGCGTAGCACCGCCCGTCCGGCTTTGTCACCGAGACGCTGGAGCATCTCGGTGTGTCCCTCCACGTCGGTGAAGACAATCGTGCGAAACGCACTCGGCCGATGACCCGGCACCGGAGGAGCATCCCCATCTCCGAGGAAGTCGCCGATGGCCGATAACACACTGTCGACCGCGCTCTGCTTCCCCTCCAAGACGGCCAAGCGCGCGTTAGGAATGCGCGTCGCTATCTCCCGCCCCTCGTCGGGGCGCAGGCCGCGCATGTCTCGGTGCTGCAAAATGAGCGTCGGAGCCTCGACCAGAGGCAGGAGCTCGGTCACATCGACTTGAGCTTGGGCCGCCGACCACTTGGCGAGCGCTGCGGGCGTCGTACACGCACGGAGGTATTCCGCGTAGCGACGAGCCTCTTCGCCACCATAGCCCAATGACGTGAACGCCATGTTTTCAGTGAGCGCGTCCCAGTCTTGGGAGAGTCGGACGTATGCGGCATTCTGCGGGCTGCTTAGGTAGGCGCGGCCGTTGACAAAGGCGTCATCGAGGATGAGGTGTGACACGCGCTCGGGATGCCGCGCCGCATAGCTGATGACGAGCGCACCCGAGGAGCCGATCCCGTGGAGCACGAATCTGCTCAAGCCAAGGGTCGCCGCCACCGCGTCGATGTCGAGGGCTCGCGCTTCCAGGGAATAGTCTTCGACGTTCCGGTCAGACAGGCCGGAGCCGCGTGGGTCGAAGGGGACGATCATCCTTCGTCGGCACAGACGCTCGAAGAATGTGCCCTGCCGCCACTCCAGCTGGCAGTGACTGAACGGCGCGAAGGGCGCGCGGATGACGGGCACGCCAAGGCCGGCCGTGGCGAAGGCGATACGGACGCCGTCAGCGGTCACGGTGTACCGCATGTTCAGTTCCATCGCGCCTCTATCGTACACGCCTCTCAGCGCAGCATGAAGACGCCGTCAGTACACGGTCTCCCTCGGGATGAAGGGGGGACCCTGCACAAGCCGATTCGTGATCGAAGATTTTGCCGCGGCGACCTGCCCCGTTCAACCCCCTGTCGGCCCTCGCTGTGACGAATCAAGAGGCTGTTCACCCAGGCCGATCTGGGGAAAGTGATGGCTGCCGAGTCTACACTTCCCTGTGACAGGAGACCTTGATGAACGCCCACAAGAATTCCCGCCTCACGGCTCGTTTCGCGAATGTGCGTCGACGCGCTCCTGCTTCAGTCCTTGATCTTGAGGTGTGGGACTGAAACGCGGCTTTGAATCTGGCGAGGAGTCTGCGACTACGGTTCGAGGGCCGTCTACCACACAGCGGCCGCGCCACTCAGCATCGCCGAGATCCGGTGTAGCCTGTCCCTCCAGCGATCTCGACCCACGTCGTTCCCGATATGACGAGGCACGCGTAGGCTTGAGTGCCTCCGCTACTACCCTTCAGGGCCGGCCTGTCGTAGAGCGACTCGACTTCGACAAGATCTTAGGGGGCGACGCTTAGCTCGAGCTCCACGAGAATGGAGCAAAGTGCCCGTTGTTCTTGCCCGTCGTGTCGTCCCAGTTGATACCGAAGGCGTGCAGGTGGCCCCGAGAGGCCTTCGCGAGGGCGAGGCGCGTCGCGGCAGGGTGGCCGACGTTGTCGAGGTAAATCGGTTCGGTTGGGCTCGCGCCGGGAATGCCCTCGACGGCGATGTCGAGCATGCCCGCGATCGACACCGACCGGCTCATGTCGCTCCGTTCGATCCGGATCGGTCTCGCCTCCACTCCAGCAAAGGTGCCGACCAGGGGACCCACCGCGGCCATCGGACCGCCGCCCTGCCCGCTTCCGATCGCGGTCAGCGCCTCGCGCTGGGCCGCCGTGGCCCTCTCGTCCACTATCAGTCCCACCGTCCAGTTCCCTGCGATCACGAGGGTGGGAGACCACCGTCGCGCTCTTCAGCGACGAGTACAAGCTGCCGGGGCTCCCACCGGAGATCGCAGCGGTCATGGCCACCTGCTTCGAGCTCGGCTGCTCGAGCCTGCTCATCCTGGGATTGGCCACGCGCCTGGCAACGCTGCCGCTCCTTGGCATGATCATGACCATCCAGCTCTTCGTCTATCCCCAGGCTTGGCCGGAGCATCTCGTGTGGAGCTCCATCCTCGTCTTCCTGCTGACCCGCGGCCCCGGCGCGATATCGCTCGATCGGATGATCGGCATCGAACCACCGGAGTGGTCGAGGTAGTCTCGTGAGGCAATCGCGGGAGCGCGGCACGCCCGGGCTGGGACTGGCCACGGCGCGCCGCGCCGTCTCGCTGTGCTTCTTCCTCAACGGCGCCGTCATCGCCAGCTGGGTGCCACATATCCCCGGCCTCAAGACGCGGCTCGGGATCGGCGACGGCGGGCTCGGCCTGCTCTTGCTCTCTATGGCCGCCGGCGCCGTCGTTGCCCTGCCCGCGGCGGGCTGGCTCATCGGCCGGTTCGGCAACCGCGTCGTCACCTCGACCAGCGCCGCGGCGCTTTCAATCGCTGTGGTCCTGCCGGTCCTGGCTCCTGGCGTAGCAACGTGCACGATTGCGCTAGCCCTGCTGGGAGCGGGTAATGCCACGCTCGACGTGGCCATGAACGCTCAAGGCGTCATGGTCGAAGACGGCTATGAGAGAGAGATCATGTCTTCGTTCCACGCGCTCTTCAGCCTCGGCGGGCTCGCCGGTGCCGGGGGCGCGGCGACGGCCATGGCGGCGGGTGTGAGCCCGCTCGTGCACCTCGTCATCGTGGCTCTGCTCTCCCTCGCCGCCGTCCGCGTGGCAGTGGGGCGTCTCCTCCCCTCGGTCCCGGTTCGGACCCACGCTGGCCCGATCTTTGTCCTGCCGCCGGCCGGGCTGCTGGGTCTCGGGCTGTTGACGTTCTGCGCTCTGCTGGCCGAGGGCGCCATGGGCGACTGGAGCGCCGTCTATCTACGCGACTCGTTCGGCACTACGACGGCCCTCGCGGCCACGGGCTTCGCAGCCTTCTCCCTCGCCATGGCTCTTGGACGCCTGGCTGGCGACCGGCTCGCGCAGCATACAGGCGCGGCGCAGCTTCTCCGGCTCTCCGGAGCGCTCGCCGGAGGTGGCCTCGCGATGTCTCTGCTCGTGGGCCATCCGGCCATTGCCCTCCTCGGCTTCGGACTCGTTGGGCTCGGCGTGGCAAACCTGATCCCGATTCTCTTCAGCGCGGCCGGCCGCACACGGGGCATACCGCCGGGTCCCGCGCTCGCGGCCGTGGCCACGACCGGCTACTTCGGCTTCCTCGCGGGCCCGCCGCTGATCGGCCTGGCCGCCGAGGCGGCCGGCCTGCCCACAGCGCTCGCGATCGTCTGCGTCGCCTGCGCTCTCATCGCTGCCGGCGGCGGGATCATTCCTCCGCCTCGTGCTACCCTTGCCACGGCGCAGACCGTCGCGAGCGAGGCGATCACCCGTACCCAGGAGGCCACACATGCCTGATCCATTCGAGTACATTTCCCGTGCACGGCTCGAGTATCGCGGTGGGGCGCGCAACGCCTTCCTCGGAGAGGTGCTCGAGCCAGTCGTATACGGTGTCCAGGGCGCGCTCCGCGAATACTACGGCGCGCCTCCGGGCCCGCCCGTCGCCTCGACGCTCGATCACATCGTGGCCGCCGTCGCCGGCTGAATGTACGGCACGCTGCGCGGCGCCCTGGCAGGGCGCAAGATCGAGTACGATCGCGAGTCCTACAAAGCCTCCGTCGAGGGGCGCATCTCCGGCATCGGCAAGACCATTCGCATCAAGTCCATTCACGTCCACTACGACCTGGCCGTGCCCGCCGAGTCACGCGAGGCCACCGAGCGTGCGCTGGCGGCCCATCCGCTAGGCTGCCCCGCGCACCAGAGCGTCAAGGACGCCATCGGGATAACCTGGTCGGCCACCGTCAAGGCCGGCGATCAGGTGCTCTCGCTGAAGGAAGAGGGACCCGCTACCGCCTAGAGACTTCTCCACTGACGGTCGGGCGGGAGCGCCAGGTTCGTCCCCGGCGCTCCCGCCCAACAGCCTCGGCGGATCATGGGCGTCAGGAGCACCCGGGGGAACCCGGTCTATTGCTTTTTGTCCATCATCTTGTCCTTGTCCATCTTGTCCTTCTCCATCATCTTGTCCTTGCCCATCTTGTCCTTGTCCATCATCTTGTCCTTGCTCATCTTCTCCTTGCTCATCTTGTCCTTGCCCATCTTGTCCTTCTCCATCATCTTGTCCTTGCCCATCTTGTCGCCGGTGTCGCTCGGCGCCTGAGCGTACGCGCCCGAGCTAGTCGCGATGACACACACCAACGCAACCACGAGAATCGTCCATCGCCGCATTGTAGAGGGCCTCCTTGAGGACGGGTGAGATGCTGGAACTCTAGGTTCAGGATGTGCCCTGATCAGTCGGCAGTTGTTACAACGCCGTCAGATCTTCCCGGCGGATGCGTTCGCGCCGGCCAGCCGCCGCGAATCGCAGGCGGCCGACCACGCATCTCATGGTCAACAGATCGGGCCGGGTAGAGGTCCATGCCCTCCCAACGTGGTGTGGAATCTTGACGCCTTCGCGGAAAGGACCAGCCTATGTCGCTGAAAGCAGAGCTCAAAGCGCTCCAGACGCGTCTCGAATCCGGCCGGCCGGCCGACGTCGTGGCGACGATGCATCGGGCGGTGGAGGAGCTCCGGGCATCAGGCGCGGCCGATCGGGTCCTCAAGCCGGGAGACCCCGCCCCACATTTTGTGTTGCCCAATGCCGCCGAGCAACCGATTGACTCCCGCGCCCTCCTCGCCAAGGGGCCGCTCGTCGTCACCTTCTACCGCGGCCGGTGGTGACCGTACTGCAACGTAGAGCTGGTAGCTCTACAAGGCATCTTGCCGAAACTCACGGAGCTTGGAGCCTCGCTCGTGGCGATCTCGCCACAATTGCCAGAGCACAACCGCGAGCTCGTTCGCACACGTCAGCTCACGTTCGACATCCTGACGGATCGTGGCAACGCGGTCGCCACGAAATTCGGGCTGCGCTTCAACCTCCCGGACTATCTGCGTCAGGTCTACAGCACGTTCCCGCTGGATCTCGAGAAGTTCAACGGGGACGCCTCGTGGACGCTGCCCATCCCGGCCCGCTTCGTCATCGACTCGCACGGCATCATTCGCGCGGCCGAGAGTGACCCTGACTACACCACGCGACCCGAGCCGGAGGACACGCTCGATGCGGTGCGGGTACTGTCCGGGCGAAGCTGACGAAGACGGTTGACATCGCCGCGACACGAGCGGATCGCGCTCACGTGTCTTCAAGGCCCCGTCGGCGACAAGCTCGTGTCGACGCGCGAACGCGCTGAGGCGCTGACGCCGGCTACACTCCTACCAGATGCGCAGCCGGGCACCCACGCGACGAAGGGCCTTGCCGATCACGACCAGCCGCCGGAGCCGCAAGCGCCGCGTCTTCAGGCCGACGAGATCACCCACCTCGCCACCACTGGGGACACGGATCGATCGGGTCTTGGCTATGCCGAGGATCTGGCTCGGATACACGCTCCGGTGGCCCGCCATAAGAAAGCTGACGATGCAGGAGATGGCAGCGAAGGGCGCGACGGCCGGACCGAAGAGCTCGATCGCCATGATTGACGCCGCCAGTGGGGTGTTCGTCGCTCCGGCGAGGACCGACACCATACCGATGGCGGCGAACGTGCCCGTATCGAATCCCAGGAGCCTTCCAAGCGTGCTGCCCGAGGTGGCGCCGATGAAGAAGATCGGCGTGACGATGCCGCCGCTCCCTCCTGTACCCAGAGAGATAGCGGTGAAGACGATCTTGAGCAGCGCGGCGTTCGTGGGAACCCAGGCACCCCGAATGGAGGCTTCCAGCGTGGGGATGCCGAGACCCAGGTAACGATCCGATGTCAGCCACGCCAGCCCCGCGACCAGGCTTCCACCACCGAAAGCAACGACCCATCCCGGCACGGGGAGTCGACGTGCCAGCCAATGAACCACGCGGAGCGACTCAATGAGAAGCAAGGACACCAGCCCGAAGACGATACCCGCCGCAACGGTCTTGAAGAAGATGCCCTCGGTCGGATGGGGGATGTCGTAAAGCGCCTGCTGGAAGTAGCGGACACCCAGACGGCTCGCTGTCTGATAGCCGACAATGCCGGCGACAAAGGATGGATAAAGGACGTCGTACATCAAGGTGCCCAGAACGAGCACCTCGAGGCCAAACACAGCACCGGCTATGGGCGTCCCGAAGACCGTGGCGAATCCGGCGCCTATCCCGCAGATGACCAGCTTGCGACGGTCGCGCCGGCTGAGTCTGAGAAACGACGCCAAGCCGGAAGCGAGTGCGGCTCCAATCTGGGCTGCGGGCCCCTCCTTTCCCACGGAACCTCCGACGGCGATGGTGCACACGGTGGCGAGCAGCTTGACCGGGGCCACCAGGAGAGGAATGCGGCCCCAGCGCCGGTGGACGGCCTCGATGACCTTGTCGGTTCCGTGACCCTGAGCCTCCGGCGCCAGGAACCGAACGAGCAGGTAGGCCGCGAGAAAGCCGAATGGCACCCACACGAGCCGCGCGGGCACTTGCTCCATGTAGTCGGCGGCCCGCGTGAGGATGGCCAGGAAGAGCGCGGTGGCGCTCCCCGCGAGAACGCCGACCGCCGCCGCCAGCGCCGTCCACTTGAGCAGGCTGGCGAAGAGGGTGGCTTCCTCGGTCACCAGACGGACCAACCGAACCCAGGCCGCGGCCTTCATCGACTCTCGAATCTCACGCGCAGGACCGTCTCCAAGTCTCCGGGCTTGCTCCGATCTCAGGGCACCAGGCCGGCGGCTCAAGCAACTTGATCAGTATATCGTGAGGCGATATATTTGCCTCTGTTGTGCACGACCTGCGAGCGAGAGGTCAACGACGCCCGCAACTGGACTACTGGACGCTCGCCCAGCTCCGGTATTCCATCCGGAAGTTTCTGCGGAGCCGGGAGACCGCAGCCCGAGCGGCGGGCGTCGAGCCGCAGCAATACCTCCTGTTGCTGCAGATCAAGGGTTTGGAAGGGGAGCATCCGGCCACTATTGGCAGGCTCGCGGAGCGGTTGCAGCTGCGCCATCACAGCACGGTCGAGCTCGTCAACCGGCTGGTTCACAAGGGCATGGTCGCCCGCCGACAGGAGCGTACGGACCGGCGCGAGGTCACCGTCGAGCTTCGGCCCCGGGGCGAGAGGGTGCTGCGAAGGCTCGCCCTTCACTCGCTTGCGGAACTCAGAACGGAAGGGCCTGCTCTTGTCGCAGTTCTCCGACGACTTATTAGGCGACGGCGAGACTCGAGATCACGCCCTCCTGCCAAAGCCCAGCGGCATGGGCCGGCTCCCGGACGCGGCCGCGAGCGCCTTGAGCAATGACCAGGCGGAGGCGAAACGCCCTGGCATTCCTAGAGGCCGGCGCGGTGATCTCGCGCCAGGCCTGAACTCGAACCTACTGGCCGACCACCACTTCGCTGATCTGCATCACCGGAGTCAGGTCGGTGTAGTTCGGAATGTCGCCCATAATCTCCTTGGCGTGAGGGCCGAAACCCTTCTGGAAGACTTCGACCGAATCGGCATAGATGTGGCACATGCCGACATAGGTGGCTGGTACGCCGGGCGCACTTCCGGCCAGGCCCTTGTCTATCGTATAGAACTTGCACGCATCACCCAGCCGCGCCTTGACCAGCGGCATGTGTTTGTCACGGTAGTATTCGTGATCGTCCCTGGAGTCGACCAGCATCTATACGCAAGTCTCCTTCCAGCGCACTCGCCGTATCGCCGAATTATCTGACTCCCCCGGGGAGGCGAAAAAACGATGCAAATCGCTGAAGGGAGTCCGCTACGTCACGCGGGCCTGAACTTCCAGAAGTAGCTGATGAAGCCCTCGCCCTCGTGGATGCGGCGGAAGCAGAGCTCGACGGGCATCTCGAAGCTCACGGTGGCGGGATCGCAGTCGGTGAGCTGGCCGTAGAAGCGGCCGCCGCCCTCGAGGTCCGCCGACACCATCACGGTGGGCGGGTCGGGACTGGGCACAAGGTGGTCCTTGGCGAAGGTGAAGACCTTGCCGCTCCGGGAGATCTTGTAGTCGCTGAGCTTCTTCGACGAGCACTGCCAGCACAGGTGCCGCCGGGGATAGGAGACGGCGCCGCAATCTCCGCACTTCTGGCCATAGAGCCGGAGATCCTGCCTCTCCTCACGCACTGCCGTGGGCACGCTCGCAAAAGCGCGGATGATCTCCGTCTCGACGTGGCGGCGGAAGTTGAGGAGCTTGCCGTAGTGCGACAGCGGCACACCCAGAGCCAGCTGAGCAGACACGGGCCGGTGAAACCGCGCCTTCGCTAGCGCGTCCGTGCACTGGAAGAGGAGCGCTTCGGCGCCGCTGCCGTAGGACACCACTAGGATCTGATCGCCGGGCTTGGACTCCTCGAGCGCCGCGGCGAGCCCGAGCAGACACGCGGCCGAGCCGGTATTACCCGCGCGGCCGATCACGGGCTCCCTGGGCATGGCGGAGTCGGGCAGCTTGAGCTGCCTTGCCAGAGTGGCGTGGGTGCGCGCGTCCGGCGCGTAGAGGACCACCTTGGCGATGTCCTCGCGCTTGCGCCCGGTGGACTTCAGCACGCCCTCCACGGCCTCACCGATATGCTTGTCGAGGCCATAGGCTTTCACGAAGGTCATGTCCGGCAGGACATTGAGATAGCGGTCGCCCTGAAGCCGCCAGACATCGGTGAAATCGTGGCTCGCGGTGTAGGCACCCTCGAAGCTCGCGATGACGTCGACGCTGCCAACGAGCATGGCGCCGGCGCCGTCACCGATCTGTACCTCCTCCGGCGTGCCGGGCGCCACCGGGCGCAGGTCGCCCGCCGCCACCAGCGCCTGGGCGGCCGAGCCGGCCTTGACCGTGTCCAGCGCGAGCCGGAGCGCCGTTGTACCGCAGCGCAACGAGCCGCCGAGGTCGGCGGTCAGCACGGCCGGTGAGAGATCGGCCACCGTGGCCAGGATGGCGGCGCTCGACTTCTCCGCATACGGCGCGGACGTCGAGGAGAGGAAGCAGCCGCCGATGCTCTTGGTGTCGCGCCCGTGGAGCGCATTGAGCGCGGCCTCCACCGCCATGGTCAGGCTGTCCTCGTCGTAGTTGGCGACGGCACGCTCGCCGGCGCCACCGCTGCCCCAGATGGCGCCGAGCGCCTTCCCGGACAGGCGATACCTCGGAACATAGCCGCCCACCGACAGGATGCCGATCATGGCGCGCCTACTCGAGGCTCTCGGCGACGAGCTCGGAGATGTCCTTGACCTGGAGCGTCTCCTCCGCGCCCGCGACTTTGCGGCCGAGATCGACCATGGCGAGGCAGAAGGGGCAGGCCACGCCCACCACGTCGGGCTTGGACTCGAGCGCCTCCTCGACGCGGATCAGGTTCACGCGCTTCTTGGCCGGCGTCTCCATCCACATCTGCCCGCCGCCACCGCCGCAGCAGAGGCCCCGCTCACGATTGCGCGGCATCTCGATGAGCCTGAGGCCCGGGACGGAGCGGGCCGTCTCGCGCGGGGCGTCGAAGATGCCGTTGTAGCGGCCGAGGTAGCAGGAGTCGTGGAAGGCCACGGTCTGGTCCGTCGCCTTGGTCGGCTTGACGCGGCCGCTCCTGACCAGGTCGGCAATGACCACCGAGTGGTGGAGCACCTCGAAGTTGCCGTCGAACTGCGGGTACTCGTTCTTGATCGTGTTGAAGCAGTGCGGGCAATGCGTGATGACCTTGTCGAACGCGTACTTCTTGATGTTCTCCACGTTCTCCGTGGTCACGGTCTGGTAGAGATACTCCTCCCCGAGGCGCCGCGCGACTTCGCCGTGGCAGCGCTCCTCGGCCATGACGGCGAACGACACGCCCGCCTTCTTGAGAATCTTGACCACCGAGCGGGCGATGCTCTGGTTGCGCCGGTCATAGGACGCCGAGCAGCCGACCCAGTACAGATACTCGACGCGCTTGCCTTCTTCGAGGACCGGCACGTCGAGTCCTTCGGCCCACCTGAGCCGCTCGGTGGGCGGCAGGCCCCACGGATTGCCTGCGCGCTGGATGTTCTGGAGCGCCAGCGGGGCCGTGGAGGGCAGCGCGCCTTCCGACAGCGCCAGGTAGCGGCGGAGGTCCACGATGGTGTCGACGATGTCGATGTGGGCGGGGCACTCCTGCACGCAGGCCATGCACGTGGTGCAGGCCCACAGCTCGTCCGCCTGGATCACCTCGCCGTGGAGCGGCCGCGTGTCGCCGTCGAGCATGTAGCGCTTCAGCTTGACGATCACCCGCTTGGGATTGAGCGCGCTGCCGGACAGGTGGGCCGGGCAGACATCCTGGCATCGGCCGCACTCCACGCAGGCATCGAAGTCGAGGCGCCGCTTCCAGGAGAACTCCTCGAACTTGCCGACGCCGAGGCTCTCGGCCTCCTCGATGTTCTCGATCTTCCTCAGCGCGCCGCGGGGGCCGAGCTTCGAGAAGAATATGTTCAGCGGCGTGGTGACGAGGTGCATGAAGTAGGACTGCGGGATCAGGGCGATGAAGACGAACGCGATGGCTGCGTGAAAGACCCAGACCGAGAGATGGATGCCCCGCAGCGCCCCTTCCCCGAGCCCCACGACCAGCATACCCTGCCCGAGCAGGTACCCCACGGGCGACCAGGCGGCCCAGGCCGGCTTGACCACCGCGAGACGGCAGGCTTCCATGACGAAGCCCGTGGCATTGATCACGAAGAGAATCAGGAGCGCGTAGGCGAACTTGCCCGCCGGCTCGATCCGCGACGGCCGCTCGACGAAGCGGCGCCAGCAGGCCATGCCGAGGCCGACCACGAAGAAGAGACCGAACATGTCGAGCACGAGCTCGTAGAGGAGATAGAAATTCCCCTTGAGCAGCTTGACGTGCAGGAGCGGCAGCGTCACGTCGTAGTCGATGGTCGCCAGCACGGTGCCGATGAACAGCGCCAGGAAACCCCAGAAGACGATGGCGTGCATGATACCCGGATAGGCCTGCGAGAGAATGCGGGCCTGCCCCAGCACCTGCGTGAGCACCAGCCCGAGCCGCTCGGGAATGCGGTCCGTGCGCCGCTCGGGCCCGCCCTTGAGCCACACGGCGGCGCGCTGCCACGAGCCCCACGCGAAGGCGGCGATGGCCGCCGTGCCTCCCGCGTAGACGAAGACCCGCGCCCACATCGGGATATTCCAGAAAGTGTCGCGGTAGGGAATGCCGCTCGCGACCAGCTCAGTCATGATCGGTGTCCACCTTTGCTCGCGGGCTCGTCGTTGTCAAGGCTCGGGCTAGCGCAGGAGGCGGGCCAGCATGCGCTCCACGCCGGAATACGCGTCCAGCTTCCCTTCCGCCACCGCGTCCATCGTCGCCGTCAGCTCCGGGTCCCGCTCGATCGCGGCCGCCACGCGGGCCGCGAACTCCTCGACAAGCAGGGTCCGAAGATCCGAGCGGCGCCGCGCGCGGCGGCGCTTCTCGAGCGCGCCCGTCTGCTCCAGCACGCTCCGGTGGCGCTTCACGTCCGCCAGGAGCTCCCCCACGCCGACGTCGTTGGTGGCCTGCGCGGCGAGCACGGGAATCTCCCATTCGATGTCCTTGGGCGAGACGCTGCTGGAATAGTGCAGGTGCACGGAGAAGCGCAGCTCGGCCATGAGCGCATGCGCCCCGTCGCGGTCGGCCTTGTTCACCACGAAGATGTCCGCCACCTCCATGAGCCCCGCCTTCATGGCCTGAATGGAATCGCCGGACTCGGGCACGAGGGCCACGACCGTGGTGTCTGCCTGCTTGATGATGTCCAGCTCCGTCTGCCCCACGCCGACGGTCTCGATCAGGATCCACGGGAAGCCGGCGGCATCCATGAGCTTGATGACGTCGCCCGTCGCGGCGGCGAGGCCGCCCAGGCTCCCGCGGGTCGCCATGCTGCGGATGAAGACGTCGCGATCGAGGGTATGCGCCTGCATGCGAATGCGATCGCCCAGCACCGCGCCGCCCGTGAAGGGGCTCGACGGGTCGACGGCAATGACCCCGACCCGTTGGCCCTCGGCGCGAAGTCGCGCGGTCAGCCGGTCCACCAGCGTGGACTTGCCGGCGCCCGGCGGCCCGGTCACACCCAGCACGTGGGCGCGACCCAGATGCGGCTGCACCGCGCGCATGATCTCCGCCACGCCGGGCATGCGGTTCTCCACCCGCGTGATGAGGCGCGCGAGCGCCAGGCGATCGCCAGCGAGCATCCGGTCGACGAGCGAGATCATCCGGCTATCCGGAGAGAAAAGGCTGGCACGGCGGGATCTTAGCAGATTTGACGCGGAAAGAAACGGGACCCGGGTCCGCCGGCCCGGCCCCGGCGGCGGCGGCTACTGCTTGACGAATACCAGGTCGGTCTCGAGCTGGATCTCGTTCGATACCTTGAGGAACAGGAGCTGGGGAATCGTGATGCCGTGGTTGCTGAAGAGCGTGCCGAACTTCGACCGTACCTTGATATTGTCGCTCGTGAATCCGAAGCGTTTCTGCGCCTCGACCTGGTCGGGCGCGAGCTTGATGTAGGTCACGCGCGCGTCGGCAACGACCTCCACTGGCTTCTGCTTGATCGTGAGGATGCCCGTGACCTTGGCGGGAACTTCCTTGCCCGCTTCGAGCGGCCCCGGGATCTCGATGCTCTTGATCTCGAAGACGGCGAACCGATTGGCCTCGTTGGCCGTGTCGAGATACTGCGGCTGCTGCATGTCCTGATCGCGCTTGGCCACGCCGGAACTGAGCGTGGTCAAGTCCACCTTGATCGAGCCGGTGCCCCCCGCGGGCTTTGCGGGATCCACCGTGAGGCTGCCGGTGACGGCCGGGCCCGCCGTAGTCCCGACGATGGTCTCGAGCGGCGCGTCGGTCTTGAAGGTGGCGCGGGACTGGTTAGGGAGCATCTTGAAAGTGATCGGATCGGCGAAGGCGACTCCGGTGAGTGCGCCGGCGACGGTCAAGGCAAGAACCCCACGTGCGAGTCGTCGATTCATCCTCGTCTCCTTGTGAGCATGAGGGGCGGGGTGGGCAGCCCGACAGCTTGGGAGGGAAACTCAGGAACCTGCGCTGCGGTTCCCGGCCACCGTGGATGCCGTATCACCGCCCAGGCGGGCCTCCATCACGAGCGCATCCTCCCCCGTGTCGAAGTAGTACCCGGCACGCCGGCCGATCACCTGGAACCCCAGTCCCTCGTAGAGCTTGAGCGCCCGCTCATTGCTCGGCCGCACCTCGAGGAATACCAGGGTCACGCCGCGGGCAATCCCTTCCGCCATCGCGAAGGCGAGGAGCTTTCGTCCCACGCCTCGCCGCCTCCACTCGGGATGCACGGCCAGGTTGGTGATGTGGATCTCGTGGCCGATCTCCCAGAGGCAGAGATAGCCGACGATGTGGCCTCCGGAGCGCATCGTCGTGCACCGCGCGACCTTGTTCTGCTCGATCTCGTAGCAGAAGGCCGCCCGCGTCCACGGCGTCGCGAACGAGACCCGCTCGATGGCGAGCACCTCGTCGAGGTCCTTCTCCGTCATCGGAGCGGGAATCAGCTCTGTCTCCACGCGGTTCAGCCTCGCCGCGCCTTGAGCTCGGCCTCGGATGGACGGAGGTAGAGCGGCGCCACCGCCTCGGCGCCGACTCCGCCGCCTGCGGAGAGCACGGCATGACCGAGCTGGGCGACGGCGGCCGCCGAGGGCAAGCGCTGGGCCACCGGCGCCACACGCACGCCCTCGCCCAGGCGCCCGAGCCAAGGCCGGCAGGCCTCGATGCCATCCCCGAGGAGAATGACCGGCGCCTCGAGCTCCGCCGCGGCCAGCTCCGGCGGCAGCGCGAGGTAGTCCCGCTCGCGGTACATTCGGTCACCGCTCCAGCGATAGAGCGACAGGTACACCTCGCCCTTCCGTGCGTCGAGGATGGGGCAGACGGGAGCGTCGGCGAAGGGCAGGCGCGCGGCGAGGGCATCGAGCGTCGGCACCGGAGCGATCGGGAGATCGAGCGCCATGGCAAGACCCTTGACCGTCGCGAGACCCACGCGGAGACCGGTGAAGGAGCCCGGCCCCACCGATACGGCGAGGCCCTGGAGATCGGCGGCCGCCAGCCCGCAGTCGGCGAGCAGGCGGTCCACGGCGGACAGCAGGCGCTCCGAGTGTGTGATGGCGATGTTCAGGGTGATCTCACCGAGCAGGCGGTCACCGTCCAGGAGCGCGGCCCCGCCGGACAGCGTGGCGCTCTCGATGGCGAGGAGCTTCATGACTCGCAGAGTTTACCATGCGCCCCAGGGCATCTTTGGGATTGACAAGCCTGCGCTCCCGCCGTCATCCTAGGCGTCCATGACCCCACCGACCGCGAAGGACAATGCCCGCATGGACGCGGAGGTGCGCGAGAAGATTCACCTGGAAATCCTGAAGCGCACCGGCGCCTACCACTCCAACGACCATATCCTCCTGCCGTCCGGCCAGCACACCAGCGAGTACATCGAGAAGACCCTTGTCACCACCGAGGCCTCGTTCACGGAAGGGCTGGGTGCCGTCATCGCCAAGCACTTCGCGCCGTGGCCGATCGACGTGGTCCTCTCGACGGGCCCCGGCGCCCTCATCCTCTCCCATTGCGTGGCGAGGGCCCATCCGTCGCGCCCGACGCTGATGTACGGCACCAAGGGGGTGAGCGCGGGCAAGCGCAAGGTGACGCTGCCCGTCGAATTCCACCGCCTGATCCGGCCGAGCACCAAGGTCCTGATCGTCGAGGATCTCGTCAGCTCCGGCAGCACGGTGAAGCTCCTGAGCGATCTCGTCGAGGAGCTGGGCGGACAGGTCGTCGGCATCGGCGCCCTGTGGCGACGCACCAAGAAGGCTGAGGTCGGCGGCAAGGAAGTCTTCAGCCTTGTGAGCCGCGATTTTCCGACGTATCCGCCCGAGCAATGCCCGATGTGCAAGAAGGGCATGGCGCTCAACCAGGAATTCGTCCGGCGCCGCGAGCACCGCAAGCCGTCCTCGGTGCGCGAGCAGGACTAGCCTCGCACCGAGGGGCGGCACGCCCCCCTAGATATAGCGCCAGCAGCCCCACCAACCCCCCGTATAGTGTATTTTCCTCTTGACACCTCTCTCGGGCTCCCCGTAGAGTCGCGAAAGACCGAGCCAACCGCGGGACGCGCGGGTGCGGGAGGGGGTGACAGAATGGCGAAGAAGAAGAAGGCGGCCAAGAAGAAGAAGAAGTAAGGCGCTCTTCTGGCGCTCGGCCCTGTCGGCCCCATCCCGACAGGGCCGAACCATTTCCGGAGCTCTTCAAGCGTCCATGAGTCATCGCAGCGCGTATGTCCTCCTCTCACTCGTCGCCCTCCTCTGGGCCGGGAATTTCCCCGCGAGCAAGATCGGCCTCACCGAGCTGGGCCCGCTCACGCTCACTGCCGCGCGCGCCACGCTGATCACTCCCGTGCTGGTTCTCCTCGCTCTCATCAGGGAGCATCCCTTCCCGACCCTGCGGCGACACGACTACACGACCTTCGTGGTGCTCTCGCTGACCGGGCTCGTGGGGAACACGACGATCTGGTTCTGGGGGATGAAGTACACCAGCCCCATCAATGCGGGCATTCTCGGCGCGGCGGCTCCGGTCGCGGTCGCCGTGATCGGCGCGCTCTGGCTCGGCGACCGCCTGTCACCGGCGAACACGACGGGCATCGCCCTCACCGTGGTCGCGGTGCTCCTGACCATCTCGCACGGCTCGCTCCACACGCTCGCGAGCCTGTCCTTCAATCGCGGCGACCTGCTCATCCTCACCTCCGAGATCGGCTGGGTCTCGTACACGCTCTACAGTCGCGCCACGACGACCGGGCTGGCACCCGTGACGATCATGGCCGGCGTCCACGCGGTCTCCTCGCTGGTGCTGCTGCCTCTGGCCTTCGCGGTGGAAGGCTGGGCGCCGCTGGCGCGCGCCGGGTGGGCGGGCTGGGGCGTCGTGCTCTACTGCGCCTTCCCGGTCACCCTTGGTCATCTCTGGTTCTATCAGTGCATTCGCACGGTGGGTCCGGGGCGGGCGGCGGTCTTCACCAATCTCATCCCGTTTCTGGTGATCGGGCTGTCGTGGGCGATCCTGGGAGAGCCGATACGCTGGTATCACGCCGTCGGCGCCACCGTGGTGCTCGGCGGTGTCGTTCTCACCACGCTGCACGAGCGGGGCGGGTAGAATCGGCTGATGAGCGTCCCGCGTCTTCCCTGGCGTCGGCTCCGAATCACGACGATGGCGGGGAATCTCCTCGGCGCCATCCTTGCCTTCTCCTATTTTCGCGTGGTGGACCCCGAGCTGGCCTCGGCGTCCGGTCCCGTCGGCGTCAAGGACATCGCCATTTCCGTGGCGGTCTTCGCCGCGCTCGTCGCGATCGGTTACCCTCTCGGCCGCCGATGGATTTCGCCGCTCATTGCCCACCAGGATTCGGCCGGCGCGATCGAGGCGGCCGACGCGCCGCTGGTCCGCCGTCGCGCGCTGCAATTACCTTACATGTTCGCCTGCCTCACGCTGGTCGGCTGGATCATGGCCGGCATCATCTGGGGCGTGCTCTGGCCAACCCTGGTCAACGGCCGGCTCGACGCCCGCCTGTCCCTGCGCGTGTTCTTTGGCATCACCGGAGTCGCCGGCAGTGTCGCCACGGTGTTCTCCTTCCTCGCCACCGAGCACTACTGGCGCCGGGTCATGCCCTTCTTCTTCCCGCGCGGAGACGTGAGCGAGGTTTCCGGGGCGATGCGGCTGCCGGTCCGGCTCCGACTGCTCGGGATCTTTCTCCTGATCAGCGTCATTCCACTGGCCGTCCTGGGGACACTCGCTTACAACCGCGCACAGGCTCTGCTCGGCGCCGCCCCCGCGCGAGCCGCCGCCTTGGTCGAGGGGCTGGGGCCCTTGATCCTCTTCATCGTGGCGGTTGGCATGCTCGCGGCCATAGGACTGGCGCTCTTCGCCGCCAATAGCGTGGCCGATCCGCTCAGGCGGATCGAGGAGGCCATGGCTGCCGTGGGGAAAGGCGATCTCGACACCGGGTGTGCGGTCGTCGCCAACGACGAGATCGGTGCGGTCGCCGAGGGCTTCAACCGCATGCTGGACGGGCTGCGGGAGCGTGAGCGCATCCGGGAAACCTTCGGCCGCTACGTGACCCGTGAGATCCGCGACGAGATCCTGGCCGGGCGCGTGAGCTTTGATGGACGGCTCGAGGAGGTGACCGTCCTCTTCTCCGATCTCCGGGATTTCACGCCCTGGGTCGAGCGGACGGAGCCCCGCACCGTGGTCCACGATCTCAACGAGTACTTCACCGAGATGGAGGCGGCGGTCCGCGCGCACGGCGGGCTGGTGCTGCAGTATATCGGGGACGAGATCGAGGCGGTGTTCGGCGCGCCGGTGCGTGTGGCCGACCACGCCGACCGCGCCCTGGCCGCCGCGCTCGAGATGCGGGACCGCCTCCGCCACCTCAACGCGCGGCGCGCGGAGGACGGCAAGCCGCCGCTCCGGAACGGTATCGGCATCCACACGGGCACGGTGCTGGCGGGCAGCATCGGCAGCGCCGAGCGGCTCACCTATGCGCTGGTCGGTGACGCGGTCAACCTCGCCTCGCGCATCCAGGGGCTCAACAAAGAGCTCGGCACGGACATCCTGGTGAGCGAGGCCACCCGGAGCCAGCTCGCGGGCGGAACCGCACTGGAGGCCCTGCCCGCGGTGCGTGTGAAGGGCAAGTCGGTCGAGGTCAGCGTGTACCGCGCGGCGTGAGCCCGCGTGGCTACTTCTTGGCGGCGGGCTTGGGAGCGAGCTTGCCAGTCTTGGACTTGTCGCCGTCCTTGATCAGCCCTTTGACCTCGTCCATGAACTGGTTGATGTCCTTGAACTGCCGGTACACCGAGGCGAAGCGCACGTAGGCGACCTGGTCGAGCTTCTGAAGGTGCTCCATCACCACCTCGCCCAGCTCGAGGCTGGTGATCTCCTTCTCGGCCCGCTCGTGCAGCTTGGCCTCGATGTCGGCCACCACGTCGTCCACCGCCTGCACGCCGACCGAGCGCTTCTCGCAGGCCTTGAGGATGGAGCCGCGCAGCTTCTGCCGGTCGAACGGCTCGCGGCGGCCGTCACGCTTGACCACGTGCGGGAGCACATCCTCGATGTACTCGTAGGTCGTGTAGCGGCGGTGGCACTTGAGACATTCCCGCCGGCGGCGGATGAACTCCCCTTCCCGGCCCACGCGCGAGTCCACCACGCGGTCCTCGGTGTGGCCGCAGAAGGGGCACTTCACTTCAGGCGCTCCGGGTAGAGGGGGAAACGGCTGGTGAGCGCCTGCACCTCGCCACGCACCGCCGCTTCCACCGAGGCATTGCCCAGATTGGTGAGCACGCGATCCATGAGCGTCGCGATCTGCGCCATCTCCGCCTCGGCCATGCCGCGCGTGGTCACGGCCGGCGTCCCGATGCGCACGCCGCTCGTGACCATGGGCCCCTTGGTGTCGAAGGGAATGCCGTTCTTGTTGACGGTGATCCAGGCCCGGTCCAGCGCCTCCTGGGCGTCTTTGCCGGTGATGCCCTTGGCGGTCAGATCCACGAGCAGCAGATGCGTGTCGGTGCCGCCGGAGACCAGCCGGTAGCCACGCGCGAGCATCGCGTCCGCCAGCGCCCTCGCGTTCCGGACGATCTGGCCCTGGTACGCCCGCCACTCCGGCGTCTGCGCCTCACGGAACGCGACAGCCTTGGCTGCGATGACGTGCATCAGCGGCCCGCCCTGGATGCCGGGCAGCACCGTGCGGTCGAGCTCCTTCGCGTACCGCTCGCGGCACATGACCATGCCGCCGCGTGGGCCACGGAGGGTCTTGTGGGTCGTCGTGGTGACGAAGTCGGCGTACGGCAAGGGCGACGGGTGCAGGCTCGCCGCCACCAGCCCGGCGGGATGGGCGATGTCGGCCATGAACACCGCGTCGACCTCGTCGGCGATCTCGCGGAAGGGCTTGAACTCGATGGAGCGCGGGAAGGCCGAGCCGCCGGCGATGATCAGCCTGGGCCGGTGCTGCTTCGCCAGATCGCGCACCTGGTCGAGATCGATGCGCTCCGTCTCCTTGGTGACGCCGTATGGGACGATCTTGTAGAAGCGGCCGGAGAAGTTCATGGGGCTGCCCGCAGTGAGGTGCCCGCCATGCGCCAGATTCGGTCCCAGCACCGTGTCCCCGGGCTTGAGGACCGTGAAGTAGACGGCCATGTTTGCCTGGGAGCCCGAGTGAGGCTGGACATTGACGTGCTCGGCGCCGAAGAGCTCCTTGGCGCGGCTGATCGCCAGTTCCTCGGCTACGTCCACGATCTCGCAGCCGCCGTAGTAGCGCTTGCCCGGGTACCCTTCGGCGTACTTGTTGGTCATCACCGAGCCCACCGCCTCCAGCACCGCCTCGGAGACGAAGTTCTCCGACGCGATCAGCTCGAGGTTGCGGGACTGGCGGACGGTCTCGTCGTGGATGGCCTTGGCGATATCCGGATCGACCTGCTCGAGCCGGCTCACCGGCCTGCCTCTCGCGCGCCGCGACGGGCGTCCATCTCGGTGATCTTGTCCACGCGGCGGGCATGCCGTCCGCCCGCGAACTCGGTTTCCAGCCAGACCTTGAGGATGGCCTGCCCCATGTCGGAGTCGGTCAGCCGCCCAGCGACGGCCAGGACATTGGCATCGTTGTGCTCGCGGCTCATCCGCGCGGTGAAGGTGTCGCCGCACAGGGCGGCCCGCACGCCCGCGACCTTGTTGGCGGCCATGGCCATGCCGATACCGGTGCCGCAGACGAGCACCCCGCGATCGACCTTGCCGACGGCTACGGCCTCGCCCACCTGCTGGGCGTAGTCGGGATAGTCCACGGAGTCAGGCGAGTGGGTACCGAAATCGAGGACCTGGTACCCACTTTCCATCAGCCAGCTCTTGAGCGCTTCCTTGAGCTCCCAGCCAGCGTGATCGGCCCCAAGGGCGACGGAGAGCATTGCGGCCACACGTTACGCTCTGTCGGGCCTGAGTGTCAAGGGTGCCCCAACCTGTAGCGTCTAGCAGGCCGGTGAAAAAGGCCCATCTGCTTCGTTGGCTCCCTCGGCCCCACGCTCAACGTACAGAGAATACGCCTCCCGTGCGGCACTCGGTCGCCGCCTCGCATCTGGACCTTTTTGAGCGGCCTGCGAGCCTGTTAGAGGAGCTGCTCCATGATGAGGACGTCGACCCACTGGCCGTCGAGGAGACCTTGCTCCCGATAGACTCCAACGGGGACGAAGCCCATCCGCTCGTAGAGCGCGACGCCCGCCTTGTTGGTGGGAAAGCACGCGAGCACGAGCTTGTGGAAGCCCAGGCCCCGGCCGAGCTCGACCAGTCGGCCGAGCAGAATGAGGCCGACACCCTTGCCCCGCCAGCTCCGCTCGACGTAGACGGAGATGTCGGCGACATGGTCATAGCAGCGGCGCGGGTTGAACGAGTTGAGGCTGGCCCAGGCGATGACCCGGCCCGCGGATTCGGCGACGACGACGGGATAGCGCGAGCTGCGCGAGCCGAGCCAGCGGCGGCGCTCGTCGGCGTCACGCAGCTCAGTCTCCAGGGTGGCGACGCGGTCCACGATGCCCTGATTGTAGATCGCGCAGATGGCGGCGGCATCGTCCAGCGAGGCGAAGCGGACGGTGATGGGCTCCATGCAGTGGCTCCTCCCGGGCCCATCATCCCCTTTCGGGATCAATCAGTAAAATAGATTGTAATTATAAACTTCATGAGAAATTCTAATCGGAATGACTATCAACCCGATTCACGTCCGCACCCTCCACGAGATTGTCCGGCTCCAGAGCTTCTCGCGAGCGGCCGAGGCCCTCCACCTGAGCCAGCCCGCGGTGAGCCTGCACGTGCGCCAGCTCGAGGAGGCCTTTGGCCTGCCACTGCTCGAGCGCCTGGGCAAGCGGGCCGAGGCGACCCAGGCCGGAGCGCTGCTCCTCGAGCGCGGCGGCCGCGCGCTCGATGCCCTCGAGGCGGCGGTGGGGAGCGTCCATGCCCTCCGGGGCGTCGTGGCGGGCCGGGTTCGGGTCGGCACCGGCGCCACCGCCAGCATCTACCTCCTGCCGCCCATCCTTCGCCGGCTGCGGGCTCGCTACCCGGAGATCGAGATGGTCATCGTCACGGGCAATACACCGGAGATCGCGAAGGCGGTGGCCGAAAACGCGCTGGACGTCGCCGTGGTCACCCTGCCCGTCCGCCCGCGGCAGCTGGTCGTCACGCCCTTCTACACGGATCGCCTCGTCGCCATCGCGCCTCCCGGATGGCGGTGGCATGGCCGGCGCAGCCGCGGCCGGGGCGGACGGCGCGCGCTGACACCGGCCGATCTCGCGGGTGAGCCCCTCATCCTCTACGAGCGCGGAGGCACCATACGGCAGGTGATCGAGAGCTGGTTCAAGCGCGGCCGGGTGACGCCACGGATCGCGATGGAGCTCGGCAATGGCGAGGCCATCAAGACGCTGGTCAGCGCGGGACTGGGCCCGTCCATCACGTCATGGGTGTCGGTCAGGGCCGAGGCCCGCGCGGGCAGCCTCCGCGTCTTCCAGCTCTCGCCGCCACTGGTGAGGCGCCTCGGCATCATCAAGCGACGCGACAAGCCGGAGAACCCCGCTCTCCGGACCCTGCTCCGCGCCTTCGAGCGACCGCGTCAGTTGACCTTGCGCTCGCGTCCCGCCCAGTAGGGTTCCCGCAGCTTGAACTTCTGAAGCTTGCCGGTGGCGGTGCGCACGAGCGCGTTCCGCAGCTCGACCGAGGTCGGGCACTTGTAGTGCGTCATGCGGCTCCGGCAATGCTCGATGAGGTCCCGCTCGGTCGCCGTCGCGCCGGGACGCAGGACCACCATGGCCTTGATCGTCTCTCCCCATTTCTCGTCGGGCACGCCGATCACGGCGGCCTCGGCCACCGCGGGATGCTGGTACAGGCAGTCCTCCACCTCGATGGAAGAGACGTTCTCGCCGCCCGTGATGATCACGTCCTTCTTGCGATCGGAAATGGCGATGAAGGGCCCCTCGCTGAAGCCGCCGTCGCCGGTGTGGAACCAGCCGTCGACGATGGCCTTGGAGGTCTCCTCGGGCTGATTCCAGTACCCCTCGAACACGTGGTTGGAGCGCGCGAGCACCTCGCCTTCCTCGTCCACCCGCATCCGCACGCCGACGGCGGGCACGCCCGCGCGGGAGAGGCGTCGAGCCCGCTCCGTGGCGCCCAGCCCGTCCCAGTCGGCGGGCGCCCGGTTGATCGTGAGCAGCGGCGAGGTCTCGGTGAGCCCGTAGATCTGTATGAACTCCCAGCCCAGCTCGGTCTCGATGCGCTCGATGGTCTTCGAGGGCGGCGGGGCGCCCGCGATGACTACCCGCATGCGGCCGCGGCCCGGCACCGCCACGCCCTTTTGCCGCCGCACCGCCGCGGCGTCGAGGACGGCGGCGATGACGGCGGGCGCGGCATTGAAGAGCGTGACGCCCTCGCTCTCCACCCGGCGGAGAATCTCCTCACCGTCGATCTTGCGGATGATCACCTGGCGGGCGCCGATGCCGGTGACCGCGTACGGCATGCCCCATCCATTGCAGTGGAAGGTCGGCAGGGTATGGAGGTACACGTCCCGGTCGCTCAGGCCGAGGTGCCATCCGAAGGTGACGGCGTTGAGCCAGAAGTTGCGGTGAGTCAGCTGCACGCCCTTGGGTCGCGCGGTGGTGCCCGACGTGTAGTTGATGGACACGGTGGCGTTCTCGTCCGTCACCCGCAGGCGGGGCCTGGCGCCCTTGCGCAGGAAGAGCTCCGGATCGGTGGCGGAGCCCAGCACGAAGCGATGCTTCACGGGAATCGAGCGCAGCGCCTCGTCGAGCTCCGCGTCGACGAGCAGCACGGTCGAGCCGGAGTGCTCGACGATGTAGCGTATCTCCTCCGGGTGCAGCCGGAAATTGATCGGCACGAGCGTGCGCCCGAACACGCTGACCCCGAACAGGGCCACGAGGAAGCGCGCGGCATTGGGCGACACGATGGCGATGCGGTCGTTCTCGACCGCGCCGAGATCGTCCAGCGCCGCGGCAAGGCTTCGCGACATCTCCGCGAATTGCCCATAGCTGAAACGGCCGAGCCCGCCGCCCGGCGGGTTGGGCTCGTCGACCACGGCCTCGCGGTCACCGTAGACCAGCTCGGCGCGCTCGAGAAAGTCACTCAGGGTGAGCGGAACGATCATGGCTGTGCTCCTTCAGTGAGATAGCGCCACGCACTTTCGTGGCTCACGATGCGCCCGGCGGTGGGCGCGCCGAAATGGGTGCCGAGAATCGTGACGTCGCGGTCCGCGTAGCGCCCGCAGAAGGCGCGGCGGGTGGCCCGCGCCATGGCCTGGTCGTCGCAGAAATTGCTGTTCCACTCGGGCTCGCCGCACTGCACCGGGTGGTGCATGAGATCGCCGGTGATGACGGCCTCGCGTCCCTGGGAGCGCACGTGCAGGCTCACGTGGCCCGGCGTGTGGCCGGGCGTGGGCTCGAGGGCGAGCTCCTCGCTGATCCGGTGATCCCCTTCGACGAGATCGGCGCGTCCGGCCTCCACCACCGGTCGGACGCTGTCGGCGATGATGGGCCCGTACTCGTCCCCGTCCCGGGTGGACCAGTGCTCCCATTCCCTGCGCGCGAAGAGGTACCGGGCGCGCGGAAAGGTCGGCACCCAGCGCCCGTTCTCGAGACGGGTGTTCCAGCCGATATGGTCCACGTGCAGGTGCGTGCAGAGCACGAGGTCGATGGACTCCGGGGGGAAGCCGGCGGCGCCCAGCCGCTCGAGAAAATCGGTCGCGAGCATGTTCCAGTTCGGATTCTCGCGCGCCTTGTCGTTGCCGACGCAGGTGTCCACGAGCACGGTGAGCCCCGGCGCCTGGACGATGAAGCTGTGGATGCTCATGAGAAACCGCCCGCGCTCGTCGAGGAAATGCGGCGCCAGCCAGCCCCGGTGACGCTCCACGCCCTCCTTCGTGGCGGCGGGCAGGACCCAGTTCGGCCGGGTCGGGCCGTACCACTCCACGACATTGCTCACGCGCACGCGTCCGATCTCGAGTGGCTTCATGGGCTGAACTATACCGCCAGCACGATGCCGTCGTGACCCGGATCGGCGCCGCCGTCGAGGCCATCGGGGTGCACGCGGATGGCGTGGACCGCGGCAAAGCCGTACGTGTTGGGATTGCGCACGACCTCGTAGCCCTGCCCCTCGAGCTCGCGCTGCACGCCCCGCGGGACGCGATTCGACACGTCGATGGCATTGCTGGTGGCGGAGAAGCGGGGCGCACTCACCGCCTCCACCATGGTCATGTCGAAATCGATGGCGTTCAGGAGCACCTGCAGGACGCCCATGGCGATCTGGGTCGCCCCCGGCGCGCCGATCACGATATGCGGACGGTCGCCCTCGTACACGATGGACGGGACCACTGAGCTGAAGCGCGCTTTGCCCGGGGCCAGGCTGCCCGCCCGGCCGGGGCGCGGGTCGAAGACACCCATGCAGCCGTTGTACATGAAGCCGAGCCCCTCGGTGATCACGCCGGACGGCATGCCGAGCGAGTGGGTCATCGTGACGCAGTTGCCGTCGGCGTCGATCACGGAGACGTGCGTGGTGTCCCGGCTCGGCGATCCGCCCGCGTTGAAGCGCGGGACGTCGGCCTTCCGGCCCAAGCGAATCTCTCCGGCCAACTCCGCCGCGTACTCCTTGCCGGCGAGGCGGTCGACGGGCACGTCGACGAATCTCGGGTCGCCGACATGGCGGTCCTTGTCGATGGTCGCCCGCTTCATGGCCTCGGCCACGATCCGGATGTACTCGGCCGAGTTGTGCTCGAGGTCGCCCAGGGCGAACCGCTCCAGGATGTTCAGCATCTCGATCAGCATCACGCCGCCGCCCGGCGGACGGTTGCTCGAGACCCGGTAGCCGCGGTAGGTGCCCCAGAGCGGAGCGTTCCGTACTGTCCTCCAGCCGCGGAGATCCTCGGACGCGATCAGGCCGCCGTGACGGCGCATGTCCTCGACGATGGCCTGCGCGATCTCGCCCTCGTAGAAGACCTCGTCGCCATGCTTGGCGATGAGGCGCAGTGTCTGGCCGAGGTCGCGATTCACGACCTGCTCGCCCACGCGCTTGGGCGTGCCGTCGGGGCGGCAGTAGAGCGCCCGCGAGGCCGGCGTGAAGGCGAGGCGCTCCGGACTGGGCGCCCGTCCCATCTGCCCCTCGTCGGCCCACCAGTAGGCGACATGAGGCCTCACCGTCCAGCCTCCCTCCGCCCAGGAGATTGCCGGCTCGACGATCTGCTCCCACGGCAGACGCCCGTGCTCGCGGTGGGCGTCCCGATAGGCGCGCAGGCTCGCGGGGACGCAGATCGACTGGTAACCGATATCGTTCACCCGCCCGCGGAGGATGAAGCCGTAGCCGTCGCGCGCCTCGGATTCGATGAGGTCGGCCCACATGTCTGGGCGGACGCCGAGCGGGGCCGGCG
>Ga0335070_10001082_pt1 | contig 31169 bp, 27 predicted proteins | sample Lox_Sample_13_FD_206722 | JGI IMG/M metagenome (GOLD analysis project Ga0335070, IMG submission 206722) | Soil microbial communities from Loxahatchee National Wildlife Refuge, Florida, United States - Lox_Sample_1.3 | ecosystem: Environmental > Terrestrial > Soil > Wetlands | place: USA...
CGAGTTCCTGAAGCGCGCCTATGCCGCAGGCGCCGGGGTCGTGGCCGCGGGGCTGGGCGGGCGGGCGCGCGCCGCGGCGCCCCGGGTGGTGGTCATCGGCGCAGGCTTCGGCGGCGCGACCGCCGCCAAGTACTTGCGAATGTGGTCACCGGAGATCCAGGTGACTCTGGTGGAGCGCAATCGCCAATTCATCTCCTGCCCGCTGAGCAACCGCGTGCTCGCCGGAGTGTGGGGGCTGAGCAACCTCACACGCGACTACAGCGCGCTGTCGTACAAGTGGGGTGTACGCTTGATCCACGACGAGGCCGAGGAGATCGACGCGGACCGGCGGCAGGTCAAGCTCGCCGGCGGCGCGACGCTGGCCTACGACCGGCTTGTCGTCTCCCCTGGTGTCGATCTGCTGTACGCCGACCTCCCCGGCTTGCAGAGCGCGGCGGCGCGCGAGAAGGTGCTGCACGCCTGGAAAGCGGGGCCGCAGACGATGGCGCTGCGCCGGCAGCTCGAAGCGATGCCCGACGGGGGTGTCTACGCGATCTCGATCCCGAAGGCGCCTTACCGCTGTCCACCCGGGCCGTACGAGCGCGCATGCCAGGTGGCCTGGTACTTCAAGACCGACAAGCCGAGGTCCAAGGTGCTGATCCTGGACGCCAACGAGAAGGTCCAGTCCAAGGAGGCGCTGTTCACCAAGGTATGGAAGGAGAGGTACGCGGGCATCGTCGAGTACCGGCCGAACAGCCAGCTCATGGATGTGGACGCCGCCACGCTCAGCGCGAAATTGGAGTTCGAGGATGTGACGGCCGACGTGCTCAATGTCGTCCCGCCGCAGCGTGCCGCGGACATCGCCGCCCGGGCCGGTCTGATCAACGTCAACGACAAATGGTGCGCCGTCGACTGGTTGACATTCGAGTCCACAGCGCGGAAGAACGTCCACGTGCTCGGCGACGCGGTGATGGCTGCGCCGCTGATGCCCAAGTCGGGCCATATGGCCAACCAGCACGCCAAGGTCTGCGCGGCGGCGATAATCGACCTGCTGCACGGCGAGGCGGTGAACGCGGCGCCGATGATGACCAACACCTGCTACAGCTTCGTCAGCGACAAGGACGTGATCCACGTCGCGTCGGTTCACAAGTACGACGCCGAGAAGAAGACGCTGCTGACGGTGCAGGGAAGCGGCGGCGTATCCAGCGCACCCAATGTCGCCGAGGGCGGGTTTGCGGAGGCTTGGGGCCGCAACCTCTGGGCAGATATGCTCGGGTGAAGCGGCATGTCTGCGACAGCGGGGCAGCAGCCTCGCGGCCGTGAGCATGGTGGTTCGGATCTTGCTATCAGTGTTGACCGGATTTCCCTGGAAGAAACGCCGAGCGCATGACGTGAGCCGCTGGCCACCATCCCGCCTGTCCTACTGCCACCCTTGACGCTTCCATGCCAGAGCCCAAAGCGCACGCCGATGACCGTTTAGGACGGTTTCGCGAGATCGTGAGCGATCCGAACAATGCGCGCATCCCGCGCGTGGAGTTCGCCGGGATGGTGTCGCGCGACGATCGTACCGGCGAATCGACTGTCGTCATGCACAACGGCATCCGCGTGCTGCTCGGGCAGGATGCGTACTATGACGACTTCGCGCAGATCCTGATCATCAACCGCGGGGTCCACGAGCCGCAGGAGGAGTACGCCTTCGGCGAGGTGCTGAAATACATCGAACCCGGGCTGCCGATGATCGAGCTGGGCAGCTACTGGGCGTTCTATTCGCTCTGGTACCGCAAGCGTTTTCCGGGGGCGCCGGTGTTTCTGGCCGAGCCGGAGGAGCACAATCTGCAAGTCGGCAAGCGCAACTTCCAGCTCAACGGCGAGTCGGGCGAGTTCATCCATCGAGGCATCGGGCCGGGCGGATTGGATGTGTATGGCCTGGTGCAGGAGCGGGGCATCGACCGGATTGGGCTGCTGCATGCAGATATCCAGGGCGCCGAAGCTTATTTGCTGGCAAGCATCGCGCCCTTGCTGGTCGCGCAGCGCGTCGACTACCTGTTCGTGTCCACGCACAGCCAGGAGCTGCACGCCGAATGCCTCGAGCGGCTGCGACAGTTCGGCTACCGCAAGCTTGCCGCCGCCGACTTCGACAACGATACCTTCGCGTATGACGGATTGATCGTTGCGGCATCCCCGCGCAGCCGCGCACCCACCATCGAGCTGTACTCGCGGGCCGCCAATCACCGCATCGAGACCGTGGGCCAGGCCGCGCGCACTGCCTGGAGCCGTTTCCGGCTGTGGGGCGGGAACTAGCCCGGCCAAAGCACGGCTGGTGACTCATCTCCGAGCGCGCGTGCGCGGCGGGAGCAGGACGAAAGTCGCGGCGACTACCAGGGCAAACGCGACATAGGCGCAAGCGAACACCCAGGCCGGAAGATCCCAGAACAGGATCGCGTGTACCCAGCGCTGGACGAAGCCGGTTCCGCCCGCCACGCCTGGGCGGAGCGCATCCTCGAGCCAGGTGAGCGGGCATAGCAGGCCCGCCAGGCTTTCCAGTGCGACCAGTGCGATCGCCGCAAGGTGCAGCACGCGAAACCACCAGTTGCGCACCCAGCCCCAGCGTCGCGCCCAGCCAAGCCAGATCAGCGCGAGCCCGCCGACCACGAACAACACATAGCCGAAGTGGACCAGCAGGACCGCATCGGCCAGCAGCGTCATCACCGCGGGCCGCTGCTGGCGCTCGCGGTTAGCCCTTTGCGACCGGCCGGGCCGGGTCTGCGCACCACTCGCTCCACGACCCCGGGTACAGCTTGGCGCCGGGAAGGCCGGCGATCTCCATCGCCAGCAGGTTATGGCAGGCGCTCACGCCCGAACCGCACTGATGCACGCTGTGCTCGGGTTTGGCACCGGCCAGCAGGCGCCGGAACTCCTCGCGCAGCTGGGCCGCCGGCTTGAAGCGGTTGCCGGCGTCCAGGTTTTCCTTGTACAGGCGGTTGCGGGCGCCCGGGATGTGCCCGGCAACCGGATCGATCGGTTCCGCTTCGCCACGGTAGCGCTCGGGCGAGCGCGCGTCGACGACGACCACGGATGGATCGTTCAGGTGGGATCGGATGAAGTCCGCGTCCACCCAGCTGTCGCGCGGCTTAGCGGTGAAAGTGGTCGCCACGACCTTCGGCACCGCCGCGGTGACCTCGTTGCCGGATCGCACCCATGCTTCCCAGCCGCCATCGAGCACGGCCACTGCGTCATGTCCCAACCAACGCAGCATCCACCACAGTCGCGTCGCGGACGCGCCGCCGGCCGAGTCGTAGCCAATCACCTGCTTGCTGTTGTCCACGCCCTGGCGCCCGAGCCAGGCGGCGAAGGCCGTTGCGTCAGGCAGAGGATGCCGCCCGTTGCGTCCGGTCTTCGGCCCGGCGAGATCCACATCGGAATGGGCGAACCGCGCGCCGGGGATATGCGATTGGGCATACGCCTGCGCGCCTGCGTCTGGCTTCATCAAGTCGTGGCGGCAGTCGAAGATAACGAAGGTCGGATCAATGAGGCGCGCCGCCAGCTCCTCGACGGAGATCAGCGTGGTATAGGCCATGGGCTCCCCTTCAGCTTGCCAGCCACTCGCGGGCTGTGCCTTCGTCGTCGAACACACGCAGCTCCGCGTTCATGAACGGCTGCAGCAGCAGCGCCACCCACTGCACGCCCTCGCGCTCGCTGAGCAGCGCGACTTTGCCCGGGTCGGAGGCGTGCGCCCGGGTGAACTTGATATCCTCGATGGCGACATCGACGGTCATGCCGAGCATGTCGCGCAGGTCCACCAGCACGCTCGCCTTGCCCTGCTTCGTCAGTTGCTGCGCCAGTGCCTGCTCGAAGCGCCGGTAGTCGGCCAGCTCGAACTCGCCGAACACCCCCGCTACCAGCAGCGGACCTTCCTCTTGAATCGATATCATTGTTTGCCCAGCCTGTTGTGCCAGCCGCAATGGTAACCCGCTCAGGCGCTTCCGCGGCGCATCGCCAGGGCCCCGCTCAGCACGATGAGCGCGATGCCGATCCAGGCGATCGGCGCCAGGCGCTCCTGGAACAGCAGGAGGCCCAACGCAGCGGAGAACGCCAGCGTGCTGTAGGACAGGCTGCCAGCGACCAGGCTGCGGCCGCTCTGAAACGCGCGGGTCATCGCCACTTGGGCAACGAGCGCGGACATCGCCAGCCCGACCAGCATCCACCAGTTCGTGGCGGTCACCGGGCCGAACTTGTCCGCAGCGAGCCAGGTTCCCGACAGCACCGTCGAAATCAGCAGGAAGTAGAACACGACCCGCCAGTCGGGCTCGCCCTGTTCGCCGAGCCGGCGCACGCTGAAGTAAGCCACCGCTGCGAGCGCCCCGGAGGCAAGCCCGAGCAGGCCGGTCGGCATCTGATCAGCAGGCAGCGAAGGCTGCAGCAAGAGGATCACCCCACCGAAGCCCAGGATGATTGCGGTCCACAGCGCGGGAGACGGCCGTTCCCCCAGGCGCGCAGCGGTCAGCAGCGCCAGAAACAGTGGCGAGGTGTAGTTGAGCGTGACGGCGGTCGCGAGCGGCAGGCGGGCGATACAGTGGAAATACAGCGCAAGCGAGACCACGCCCGACACACTGCGCGACACGTGCAAGCGCCAGGCGCGGGTGCGCAGCGGCAAGCCACGCCAACGGGCGGCTGAGTACAGCACGACTAGTCCGAGCGCCGATCGGTAGAACACCAGCTCGGCGCTGCTGAAATGTGCGGCAGCGAGCTTGGCGAATACACCCATCGCGCTGAACAGCAAGCCGGCGACCAGCATCCACAGAACCGACATCCAACAGGGTCCGGAAAAAGCGCGCAGTGTAGCCTGTGACCGCCGCCGGAAGCGGCAGATTGACCATAACTGGCGGCTTCCGTTAAAGTTTGATGTTTTGTTGCCCGATTGTCGGTATTCAGGGCGCACTCACCCGATGCCTCGATCCACCGGACCCTCCCACCGCGCCGATGCACCCGACGCCTCTGCGGGGGCGCTTGGCGCCTCCGCTCCGGCGGCGGGGGAGGCCGTCGCCGGCGCCGACCAGGCACCGGCCTTCGAAGCGGCCCTGGAAGAGCTGGAGGGGATCGTCGCCCAGATGGAGGGCGGTGAGCTGACCTTGGAGCAGTCGCTGGCGGCGTACCGCCGCGGGGCTCAGTTGTTGCAGCTCTGCCAGGGCGTCCTGAAGGGTGCGCAGCAGCAAGTCAAGGTGCTGGAGGAGGGGTTGCTGAGAGACTTCGGCGGTGGCGAGCAGCCCGACTGATTTTTCCAGTTGGGCGCAGGCTCGGCGCGAACAGGTCGAGCGGCTGCTCGAAGCGCTGCTGCCCGATGCCGCCCTCCCTCCCTCCCGGCTGCACGAAGCGATGCGCTACGCGGTGCTGGGCAGCGGCAAGCGCATGCGGCCTCTGCTGGCGTTCGCTGGCGGCGAGTTGTTGCAGGCCCCCGACGACGACGTCGGGCGGGTGGCCGCGGCAGTGGAGCTGGTGCATGCATACTCGCTCGTCCACGACGACCTGCCTTGCATGGACGACGATGTGCTCCGGCGCGGTAAGCCCACCTGCCACGTCGCCTTCGACGAAGCCACCGCGCTGCTTGCCGGGGATGCCTTGCAAAGCCTCGCGTTCGGGGTGCTGGCCGATGCCCCGATGAAAGCGGGCGCGCCGTCCCAATGTCGCATGGTCAAGCTCCTGGCCGGGGCGATCGGATCGCGCGGGATGGCAGGTGGGCAGGCGATCGACCTTTCCAGCAGCGGGCGCGAGTTGACCTTGCCCGAACTCGAGTTCATGCACATCCACAAGACCGGCGAACTGATCCGGGCGGCCGTGGTCCTCGGTGCGCAATGCGCCGCGCAGCCGGCACCGAACGAGCTGGAGCGGCTCGACCACTTCGCCAAGCGCATCGGGTTGGCGTTTCAAGTGGTCGACGATGTGCTCGACGCGCAATCCGACACCGCGACCCTGGGCAAGACCGCGGGCAAGGACGCCCGGCAGAACAAACCCACCTACGTGAGCTTGATGGGGTTGGCGCGCGCGCGCGCGTTCGCCGACGAGCTGCGCCGAGAGGGGCTGCGCGCTCTGGAACCCTTCGGGGATCGCGCGCAACGCCTGCGCGAGCTGACCGATTACATTGTACTGAGGGACCGCTGATTGCAGCACGCCCTTCAGTTCCCATTGCTGGAAGCCATCAACGACCCGAGCGATCTGCGCAAGCTCGATCGCAAGCTGCTCCCGCGCGTAGCAGCCGAGCTCAGACAGTTCCTGCTCGAGTCGGTCGCGCGCACCGGCGGGCACCTGTCTTCCAATCTGGGCACGGTGGAGCTCACCATCGCGCTGCATTACGTCTTCGACACGCCGCACGATCGCCTGGTGTGGGACGTCGGCCATCAGACCTACGCGCACAAGATCCTTACCGGCCGCCGCGCGGGGATGAGCGCCTTGCGCATGCTAGGCGGCATCGCCGGATTCCCGCGCCGCGAGGAGAGTCCTTACGACACCTTCGGCACCGCGCACTCGAGCACCTCGATCAGCGCCGCGCTGGGGATGGCGGTGGCGGCGCGCCACGCCGGCGAAGACCGGCGCGTGGTGGCCGTGATCGGCGACGGGGCGATGACGGCCGGCATGGCGTTCGAGGCGCTGAACAACGCCGGCGCGATGGACGCCAATCTGCTGGTCGTGCTCAACGACAACGACATGTCGATCTCGGAGAACGTCGGTGCGCTGAACAATTACCTCGCGCGCCTGATGTCGGGGCGCTTCTACTCGGCCGCCCGCAAGGCGGGCCGCAACATGCTGCGCGGCATGCCGCCGGTGCTGGACTTCGCGCGCCGGGCGGAGGAGCATGTGAAAGGCATGGTCACTCCCGGCACTTTGTTCGAGGAGTTCGGCTTCAACTACATCGGGCCGATCGACGGGCATGACCTGGACGTGCTGGTGCCCACTCTGGCCAATCTGCGGGCGCTGGACGGGCCACAGTTCCTGCACGTGGTCACCCGCAAGGGCAAGGGCTACGCGCCGGCCGAGGAGGATCCGATCCTCTATCACGGGGTGGGCAAGTTCGATCCCGCGGCGGGCATCCAGCCCAAACCCCCGTCGAATCCGGCCTACACCCAGATCTTCGGCGACTGGCTGTGCGACATGGCCGCGCGCGACGAGCGCCTGATCGGCATCACGCCCGCGATGCGCGAGGGCTCGGGGTTGGTGCGCTTCTCGCAAGAGTATGCCGACCGCTACTTCGACGTGGGTATCGCCGAGCAGCACGCGGTGACCTTCGCCGCCGGGCTCGCCTGCGAGGGGCTCAAGCCGGTGGTGGCGATCTACTCGACGTTCCTGCAGCGCGCCTATGACCAAGTCATCCACGACGTCGCGATCCAGAATCTGCCGGTGGTGTTCGCAATCGATCGCGGCGGGCTGGTGGGCGCCGATGGGCCCACGCACCACGGCGCCTTCGACCTGACCTATCTGCGCTGCGTGCCCAACCTCGTGGTCATGACACCCAGCGACGAGGACGAGTGCCGCCAGATGCTCTACACGGCATTCTGTCTGAACCGGCCGGCGGCGGTGCGGTACCCGCGCGGAGCGGGTCCTGGGGTGCAGCCGCGGGCACAGATGCAGGCCCTCGACCTGGGCAGGGGCGTCGTGCGCCGCCAGGGGCGCGGGGTTGCGATTCTGGCCTTTGGCGCCATGCTTCACCCCGCGCTGGAAGCGGCACAGCGGCTGGACGCGACCGTCGCCGACATGCGTTTCGTCAAACCGATCGACGGCGAGCTGATCGAGCGCCTGGCTGCCAGCCACGAGCGCTTGGTGACGGTGGAGGAGAACGTCGTGACCGGCGGGGCCGGCAGCGCGGTTGCGGAACACCTGTCCCGGCGCGGAATCGACAGAGCCGTTCTGCAGCTCGGGCTTCCCGATCGCTTCGTCGAGCACGGTGATCCGGCGCTGCTGCTGCATCAGTGCGGCCTGGACGCCGCGGGCCTGTTGGCCGGGATCCGCTCGGCGCGCTAGCCGAAGCCGGTGCCGAGGGTCGACCCACGGTATAATCGGGCCGGCTACCGAGAAGAAGGCGCGCATGAACGATCCGCGATTGTTCCCCATGCCCGACGTGCAGAGTACGGCGGATGATCGCCGGCTGGCCATTGACCGCGTGGGGATCAAGGGTATCCGCCATCCGGTGCGGGTGGCGGACAAGAGCGGCGGCGTGCAGCACACCGTGGCGCTGTTCAACATGTACGTGCATCTGCCGCATAACTTCAAGGGCACGCACATGTCGCGCTTCGTGGAGATCCTGAACGAGCACGAGCGGGAAATCTCAGTAGAGTCCTTCGAGAGCATCCTGCGGCAGATGGTCGAGCGGCTCGAAGCGGAGTCAGGCCGGATCGAGATGAGTTTCCCCTACTTCGTCAACAAGTCGGCGCCGGTGTCGGGGGTGCAGAGCCTGCTCGACTACGACGTCACCTTCGTTGGCGAGGTCCTCGACGCCCGCTACGCGTTCACCATGAAAGTGGTGGTGCCGGTGACCAGCCTGTGTCCGTGCTCGAAGAAGATCTCGGAGTATGGTGCGCACAATCAGCGCTCTCACGTCACGGTGACGGCGCGCACGCGCGGCTTCGTGTGGATCGAGGACGTGGTGCGCGTGTGCGAGGAGCAGGCCTCCTGCGAGCTGTACGGTTTGCTCAAACGCCCGGACGAGAAATACGTCACCGAGCGCGCTTACGACAATCCGAAGTTCGTTGAGGACATGGTGCGCGACGTCGCGCAGGTGCTCGATCGCGACGAGCGCATCCTCGCCTACGTGGTCGAGTCGGAGAACTTCGAGTCGATCCACAACCACTCCGCCTACGCCTTGATCGAGCGAGACAAGCGCCGTTAGGCGCTTGCGGCGCAGACTAACGTTTAGATTACGTCGGAGCCACAAGCGCCGTTAGGCGCTTGCGGCGCAGACTAACCTTTAGGTTGCGTCGGAGCCACAAACGCCGCTGGGCGCTTGCGGCGCAGGCTAACCTTTAGGTTACGCCCGAGCCACAAACGCCGCTAGGCGCTTGCGGCGCAGGCTAACCTTTAGGTTACGTCGGAGCCACAAGCCGCGCTGGGCGCTTGCGGTGAAGACCAGCGCTGTGGCGCGGAGCGATCCCGCTAGAAGCGCTTCACCAGCTTCAGCTCGTCGCCTTGCCGGCTCATCTGCACGCGGTTGAGGAAGCTCATGCCGAGCAGCACCCAGGGCATGTCCCCCCCGTGCACGACGGCATCAACGTTGTTTAGCGTGATGTCCCCGAGGCGAACGGTGTCCAGCTTCACGCGGTACACCTGCACCACACCGTTGGCGGTGCTGCTCAGGCCGGGCTCACCCTTGAGGTAGTTCAAGCCGATGCGCCGCGCGTCGCTGACCCCCATCGCGATCAGCGTGGCTCCGGTATCCACGAGGAACTTCACGGTAACGCCGTTGATGGCGCCGGTGGTGATGAAATGTCCGGAGCTGTCCGCCACCAGCGTGGCGCTGGCTGCGGATGAGCCGGCTGGGCCGCCCGAAAGCCGCGCGCTTCCCAGGCTGAGCGTGCGGCGCTTGCCGTCCAGCTCGAAGACTGCCGACTCGGGCGTCGCCTTCAGCAGCCGCGCGCCGTTGGGCAAGGTATCCCCTTCGCGCAGGACGCGGGGCCGCTGGCTGTCGCCCAGCGTGACCACCGCGCGGCCCTGCGACAGCCCCACGACGCTGATGTCGACGTCGTCGGCGGCGTAGGCGCCGCCCGCCAGCAGCAGGGCGAGCAGAACTGACTTAAACTCGAGCGCTCTTGCGTTCATCGCACGCTGTCACATGAAGCCGGTTGCCATCTTCCGCCATAGCCCGACCGAAGGGCCGGGTTACTTCGCCGAGTATCTCGACCGCGCCAGAATTCCATGGAAGCTGATCTGCATCGATCAGGGCGACCCCGTGCCCGACAGTCTAGAACGCTCCAGCGGGCTCGCCTTCATGGGCGGGCCCATGAGCGTGAACGACAGCCTTCCCTGGATTGCCCCGGCCATGGCGTTGATACAGGGCGCCGTCGCAAGAGGCATGCCCGTGCTGGGCCATTGCCTGGGCGGACAGTTGATGTCCAAGGCGCTCGGCGGCCGGGTGACGGCCGCCCCGAGCAAGGAGATCGGCTGGGGTGCGGTGCAAGTCGAGGACACCGCTGTGGCGCGGGAGTGGTTCGGCGCGCCGGGCCGCTTCCTGAGCTTCCACTGGCATGGGGAGACCTTCAGCGTCCCGCCTGGAGCGCAGCGCCTGCTGAGCAGCCAATGGTGCGAGAACCAGGCCTTTGCGCTCGGGCCGCACCTGGCGATGCAATGTCACATCGAGATGACCTGCGCGCTGGTGGAGAGCTGGTGCGAAACCGGGCGCAGGGAGATCGAGCGCAGCCGTTCCAGCCCGGGTGTGCAGCCGCGCGAGCAGATCCTGGAGCGGCTCGACGAGCGCGTAGGCGCTTTGCACGCCCTGGCCGACCGCGTATACGCGAGGTGGACGCAGGGCCTGGCCGGGTAGCGCAGCCGCCTCGACCCGCCGGCGGGCGCGGTTTCAATCCCTGAAGTTGGTGAACTGCAGCGGAAAGTCCGTCACCGACTTACGCACCAGAGCGATCGCTTCCTGCAGCGCGTCCTTCTTGGCCCCGGACACGCGCACGCTCTCGCCCTGAATGCTGGCTTGCACCTTGAGCTTGCTGTCCTTGAGCAGCTTGACCACGCGCTTGCTCAGGTCTTGGTCCAGGCCGGTGCGAACCGTCACAAGCTGTTTGACCTTGTCTCCGCCGACCTTTTGCGCGTCGCCCTTGAGCAGGCAACGCACATCCACCGCGCGCTTGGCGAGCTTGCCGATCAGCACGTCGTAGACCTGGCCGAGCTTGAACTCGTCGTCCGCGTACAAGGTGAGCGCGGTGTCCGCTTGCTCGACGCGCGCGTCGCTGCCCTTGAAGTCGAAGCGGTTCGCGATCTCCTTGTTGGCCTGCTCGACCGCATTGCGCAACTCGACCTTATTCACCTCGGATACGACGTCAAAGCTCGGCATCCGGCCTCCCGCGCGTTACAGCCGCAGCCGCATCGTATAAAGGGTCACCGGCGTGCCGGTGCCGTCGTCGAACTCGGCGGCCGCCTCGATCGCGTGGCGGGCGAGCTGCTCCGCGCTGCGGTTCGGGTCGTCGTAAACCGAGTACAGGGCGCCGAGGGCGTAGTCGCTGCCGCTGCCGTAGGCATAGAAACGGGAAAACTCCTGCACCGTGCGATGGGCGGCGACGCCGAAGATCCCGTTCGGGTTGGCGATCAGCACGTCCATGCGCGAGGACTCCAGGGCATCTTCTTTGTCCTCCTCGGGCATCAGGAAGTAGCGCTCCTTCAGCGCGCCGTGCAGCCGGTTCCAGGTACGGAAAATGTCGGCGGCGTTGCCCAGGCGAGCCTCGGGCTGCCCGCCGAAGTAGTCCTCGAGGATCATCTTGAACGTCGCCGAGCCGGTGATGCCGACGTAGCTCTCTCCGACCCGCAGGATCTTCTCGTGGTTGGTGACGTAGGCTGCGCTCTCCTTCGCTGAGCCCCACTTGGTCAGGGTATCGGCGGCGATGGCGGCAATATTGCCCTTGCGTACGACGGCTATGGTGCTCATGGCTAGGCTGGCGGCTGGCCGCCGGCCGGACGATGCTGACGATGCCGAAGAGTATAGGCGCTCGGACGCCGGGTGGCAAAGCTTGGCGTCGAGGAGAACAAATTTGAAATCAGATAGTTAAATCCCGGCGCCGGGCGCGGGGTGGCGTATCCGGCGCGCGTTGGGGGGGCCGACGGCCATGCACGCGGATGCATCGGCCGTGGTGGGCGGCCGTTACAGTGCGCTTGCCTCCTCCCATCGATCACTGGCCACGAACCGGCGCCTTCCTGCCGGTTCGCTGCCTCATCGGTGCTTCAGCTTGGCGGCGATACGCATGCGCAGGGCGTTGAGGCGGATGAAGCCCTCGGCGTCCTTCTGGTTGTACGCGCCGCGGTCGTCCTCGAAGGTAGCGATGGTCGTGTCGAACAGGGAGTCGGACGGCGAGCCACGGCCGGCCACCATGACGTTGCCCTTGTAGAGCTTGACGCGCACCCAGCCGTTCACGTTCGCCTGCGAAGCGTCGATCATCTGCTGCAGCATGCGCCGCTCGGGGCTCCACCAATAGCCGTTGTAGATCAGCGCGGCGTAGCGCGGCATCAGGTCGTCCTTGAGGTGCGCCACCTCCCGATCCAGCGTGATCGATTCGATCGCGCGGTGCGCCTTGAGCATGATGGTGCCCCCTGGTGTCTCGTAGCAGCCGCGCGATTTCATGCCCACGTAGCGGTTCTCCACCAGATCCAGCCGGCCGATGCCGTGCTTGCCCCCCAGCTCGTTGAGTTGCACCAGCACCTGGGCCGGCGTCAGCTTGGCGCCGTCGATGGCGACGATGTCGCCCTTGCTGTACTCCAGCTCGACGTACTGGGCCTTGTCCGACGCGCGTTCCGGGGAGACGGTCCAGCGCCACATGTCCTCCTCGGGCTCCTTGGCCGGGTCCTCCAGCGCACGTCCCTCGTACGAGATATGCAGGAGGTTGGCGTCCATGCTGTAGGGGCTGCCGCCTTCCCGATGCTTCATCTCGATCGGGATGCCGTGCTGCTGCGCATAGGCCAGCAGCTTCTCGCGCGAACCCAGATCCCATTCGCGCCACGGGGCGATCACGCGGATATCGGGCTGCAGCGCGTAGTAGCCGAGTTCGAAGCGCACTTGATCGTTGCCCTTGCCGGTGGCGCCGTGGGACACCGCGTCCGCGCCCACCTGCCGCGCGATCTCGATCTGCCGTTTGGCGATCAGCGGCCGCGCGATGCTGGTGCCCAGCAGGTACTCGCCCTCGTAGATCGTGTTGGCCCGGAACATCGGAAACACGAAATCGCGCACGAATTCCTCGCGCAAGTCGTCGATGAAGATTTCCCTCACGCCGAACTTCTGCGCCTTCGCGCGCGCCGGCTCGACTTCCTCCCCCTGGCCGATGTCGGCGGTGAAGGTGACGACCTCGCACCGGTACACATCCTGCAGCCACTTCAGAATCACCGAAGTGTCCAGCCCGCCGGAGTAGGCGAGCACCACTTTCTTGATCGCGCTCATTGGTCGGTCGGTATGTTCCAGCTTGCCGTCAGGTGCGGTTGGGATCGTCGTCCTGTTTATCCTGGTCGAGGTCACCCTCGAATTCCCCGTCGATCCATTCACCCATGAACATCTTGCCGTCCGGACGGCGGAACTGCCCGTGACCGTGCGGCTTGCCGGCTTTCCAGTCGCCGTCGTACCAGCTGCCGTCCGGCCATTCCAGGCGACCCGTGCCCTGCTGCATGCTGTCCTTCCAGTCGCCCTCGTACCTGGCGCCGTCGGGCTTGGTCAGCACACCTTTGCCGTCCGCCCATCCCATCTGCAGGTTGCCCTCGTAGCGGTCGTCCGGCTGGCCGCGCAGGAACCACTGGAGCACCCCTTGGCCGTGGGCGAAGCCGTTCTTGCACTCGCCGCTCCAGGTGATGGACTCGCCCGGGCGCGGAAACGGGTTCGCCACCTTGCAGCCGCGCTTGTCGGCAATCCATTCCATGTCGTCGGCGACGGCGGGTGCGGCAAGTACCAACGACAACAGCAGCGCTGCGGGCAGGGTTGATCGAAGCAATCGCATTTCAGTCCTCTTTCCTGGCTGGCGGAAGGTTCCCTTTGTCGGCTCCCTGGTCGAATTTCATGCCTGTGTCGCCCGGTCTGGTGATGCCGGACTTGATGTCTGGGTAAGGTGTGACGAACTGGCCCTTCGACCAGATGCCCTTGGTAACCTGCCCGTCGGCCGTGGTGAGCACGCCCGGGCCGTCAGGCTTGCCGGCGGTCCAGCCGCCTCGGAAGATGGTGCCGTCCGGCGCGGCGTACTCGCCATAGCCTTCCTGCGCGCCCTCGACCCAGTCGCCGTCGTACACCGCGCCGTCGGCAGTCTTGAGCCGTCCGCGGCCGTCGAACCTGCCGCGCTTGAGGGTGCCTTCGTAGCGCGCGCCGGGTTTGCCTCCGAGCGAATACTCGATCACGCCCTTGCCCTCGGCCACGCCGTCCTTGCACGGGCCGCTCCATTTGACCATCTCGCTGGGCTTGGGGCTCGGATTGTAGATCTTGCATCCCTTGGCATCGGCGATCCAGCCGCCTTCGGGTTCGGCGGCCAGCGCGGCGCTAGACAGGGTGGTCAGGAACAGCAGCAGGATAAGGGGCACGCACCCTCCTTTGCGCTTGGTGACCGTCACGATTCCACTACCTTCCCGAGGAGCAGATGCTCCATCGGCGCCTGCTGAGTGTGCAATCTGTTTTGGCTCCGGCCGCTGCGCTTAACTTCGCAGCCGGGGTCTGCGAAGTTAGCCTGCGCCGAAACAGGCTGCACAGCCGCTCTTTCAAGACTCGACGACTTTTCCAAGCAGCAAGTACTCCATCAATGCTTTCTGAGTGTGCAGCCTGTTTTCCGCCTCGTCCCAGACGACGCTCTGGGGGCCGTCGATCACTTCGGCCGTTACCTCCTCGCCACGATGCGCAGGCAAGCAGTGCATGAACAGCGCGTCGGGCTTGGCCAGCCGCATCAACTCCTGGTTGACCTGGTAGCCGGCGAACTTCTGCCGCCGCTCCTCGGCCTCCGCCTCGAAGCCCATGCTGGTCCACACGTCGGTGGTTACCAGGTCGGCGTCACGCACCGCCTCGCGCGGGTCCGTGGTCGTGCTCACGCTCGAGCCGAACTGCGGCCGCGGCGCATACCCCTCGGGTGCGGCGATCCGCAGCGAGAAATCGAACACTTCCGCCGCCTGGCTCCAGGTGTTGCACACGTTGTTGGAGTCGCCTACCCAGGCAACAGTTCGCCCCTTGATCGGTCCGCGGTGTTCGATGAAGGTGGCGATGTCGGCCAGCACCTGGCAGGGATGGTAGTTGTCGGTGAGGCCGTTGATCACCGGGACGCGCGAGTGAGCCGCGAAGCGCTCCAGACTGCTCTGCTGGAAAGTGCGGATCATGACCAGGTCGACCATGCGCGAGATCACCTGCGCCACGTCCTCGACCGGTTCGCCCCGATTGAGCTGCGTGTCCCGCGCGCTCAGGTACAGGGCGCTGCCGCCCAGTTGAGCCATGCCCGCCTCGAACGACACCCGGGTCCGCGTCGAGTTCTTCTCGAAGATCATCGCCAGCGTGCGGCCGCGCAACGGCTGATAGAGCGTGCCGCTTTGGTGGCGCGCCTTGAATTGCCGCGAACGGGCGAGCACGTAGTCGAGCTCCTGCCGGGTCAGGTCGTTAAGCTGCAGGAAGTGCTTGGGCGTTGGCATCGTAGATCGAGCGGTTGATGCGGCGCTGCCGCGCCGGATGCAGTCAGGCTTTCAGCCGCTTGAGGCCCTTCTCGTCGGCTGCGGTGAGCACCCGTACGCAGGGCACATAGCCGTCGTAGACGATACCATGGAGCTCGACACGCTTGTGGCTGCGCAACAGGCCCGCCAGGTACTGGGTGATCTCCGCGGTGATGACCTGCCCCGGAACCAGTACCGGGATGCCGGGCGGGTAGGGCGTGATCTGGTCGGCCGCCACCTTCCCGTTGAGGCCGGCGTTGATCCGGTCGTGCTCGTCCAGTATCGGCACCGCGCTGCCGCCGCAGTAGAACGCGTCGCGCGGAAGGTGGCGCAGCTGAGTGAACCCGGGGATGTCGGGCGTGCGATACAGCCGCTTGGCGGTCCGGCGCTCGCGCGCGATGCGCATGAGCGCGTCGTACAGACGCGACACCTTGCTGCGGGTGGTGCCGATGGTGAGCAGCAACGACAGGGTGTTGAAGGTCGACTTCTCCACCTGGATGTTATAGCGCTCGAACAGTTCGTGCTGCAGCTCGTCCACGGTGTATCCGCACTCGGAGATGTCCACGGTGACCTTGGTCGGATCGAGCCGGATGCCGTCGTTACGCACCTCGTCTGGCAGCAGATCCTCGAGGTCGAGCACACGGAACACGCCGGTGGAGTTGATCTGGTGGCGCAGCTCCTGCGCCAGCTGCAGGGTGCGGGTAAGCAGCTTGTAACCTTCCATCATGGCCTGCTTGCGCGCCACGTCCAGGCTCGCGATCATGCTGTATTGCGGGCTGGTGGAGGTGTGCATGTTGAAGTTCTCCCGGAAGATATGCTCGTTGAAATCCGGGTCGTTCACGTGAACCATGCTGGCCTGGGAGAAGGCCGACAGCACTTTGTGCGTGCTCTGCGTGGCGAAGTCCGCCCCGCTCTCCAACGCGGTGGGGCGGAAGGCGGGGTGGAAGCGGGCGAAGCCGTACCACGCCTCATCCACTACCACCTTGATGCCCTTGGCGTGCGCGGCCTGCACGATCGGCGCCAGGTCGTAGCGCAGGCCGTCGTAGGTGCACGAGGTCAGCACCAGGGCCTCGGCGTCCTCGTGCTCCTCGATCGCGCGCATCAGGGTCTTCTGCGGGATGGGGCCGAAAATGCCGTACTTCCTGTTGACCGAGGAGTTGAGATAGATCGGATGCGCGCCGGAGAGCACCACGCCGTGATGCACCGACTTGTGGCAGTTGCGGTCCAGCAGCAGCTTCTCGCCCGGGGCGATCAGCGTCTGGAAGATCACCTTGTTGCCGGTCGACGTCCCGTTGGTGGCGAAGAAGGTGCGCCGCGCGCCGAAGGCCTTGGCGGCGAGCTTCTGCGCCTCCAGGATCACGCCGGTGGGCTCCATGAGCGAGTCGAGCATCGGCACCGACACCGACAGATCGGCGTCGAACACGTGCTCACCCATGAACTCGTAGAAGTCGCTCACCCAGGGGCTGTCGCGCAGGGAATCGCCCGAGCTGTGTCCGGGCGTGTGCCAGGCGTCCTTGGCCATGAGGACGTAGCTCTTCAGCGCATCGTAGAAGGGTGTGCCGGAGCGCTCCTGCAGCTGCGCGCTCAGGATGCGGTAGATGCCGCGGTAGTCGCGCTCCTCGCGGTAGAAGTAACCGTCGACCGCCTCGGAGAACAGCGAGTCGACTACTTCATCCTCCTGCGAGCGCGCGATCAGGATGTACACGTCGAGCTCGGGGCGAAAGCGCGTGATCCGCTGCACCAGCTCGAGCGCAGACATCTGCAAGGCGCGCGAACTGCCGCCGTCGTTCTTCAGCGTGTACAGCGTGTCGTCGACGATGACCGCCTGCATGTCGCCGTCGCGCTCGATGGTTTGCAGGGCCTCCCGGGCGGTGGTCACGCCCTGGAAGGTGATGCCCATCGGGTTGTCCAGGCTCTTGGCGGCCGCGTTCAGGCCCTTGACGAACTCCTTCAGGACCTGCGGCTCGTCGTTGATGACCAGGATGCGGCTTACCGGCTTGCGCATGGCGCTCGTCAGTCAGTGGTCGGCGAGGCGCCGGCAGGCATGCCGCGTGCTAACATCTGCGCACTCACGAGACGCGATCTTCATGCCCGACACGCCGCGCGAGCTGGTCATCCTTGGCACCACCGAGTCGGGCAAGACCTTGAGCTCAGCGTCCGACGCGGTCGCGACCAGACACGCGCGGAAGCGGTCACATCCCTGGAGGAAGAGAAAGGCCGTGCTGCATGAAGCACGGCCTCGTCGGATGCGTGTGGGTCGTCCACGCCGTCCAGGTCCGGGGGTGGCCCGGCGATCAGGCGCAGTCCGGCTCAGGGCAGGGCTTTGATCGCCGCCTGCAGCCTGCTCTTGGCGCGATCGACCGCATTGCGGTGGACCACGCCCTTGCGCGCGATCGAGTCGATGGTGCTGCGCGAGCTGTCCAGCGTCGCCTGGGCTGCGGCCTTGTCGCCTGCGGCGATTGCCTTGCGCACCCTCTTGATCGCGCTGCGCAGCTCGGAGCGCTGGGCGGCATTGTGAGCCCGGCGTTTTTCCGACTGACGGGCGCGTTTCCGGGCTTGGGCGGTGTTCGCCATTGAGACTCCTCGAAGGCGGTATAGGGCGTTGAAAAAAGTCGCTAAGGATACCGGTCTCCGGGAGCGAAATCAAGCCGCTCGGCCGCTGCGCCGGAGGCGCCGGGAGCGCCACGGTTGAACCTGCTCAAGGCCCTGGTCACCGTCAGCGGCGTGACCATGATCTCGCGCGTGCTGGGCTTCGTGCGCGACGCCGTGATCGCACGCGCCTTCGGCGCCGGGCTGTACACCGACGCGTTCTTCATCGCCTTCAAGCTGCCCAACCTGCTGCGCCGGGTGTTCGGCGAGGGTGCATTCTCACAGGCATTCGTGCCGGTGCTGGCCGAGTACAAGACGCGCCAGACCCACCAGCAGACCCGCGACCTGGTCGATCATGTCAGCGCGCTGCTCACGCTGGCGCTGTTCGCGATCACGCTGATTGGCGTGCTCGCGGCACCAGTGATCGTCTACGTCAGCGCGCCCGGCTTCGCCGAGGTGCCCGACAAGTTCCAGATCACCGTCGCGCTCACGCGCGTCACGTTTCCATACATCCTGCTCATCTCGCTGGTGGCGATGGGCGGCGGCATCCTCAACACCTACGGCAGGTTCGCCGTGCCGGCCTTCACGCCGACGCTGCTCAACCTGTCGTTTATCGTGTTCGCGCTGTTCCTCGCGCCGTATTTCGACCCGCCGGTGATGGCCTTGGCATGGGCGGTGGTCTTCGGCGGCGTGGCGCAGCTGGCCTATCAGCTCCCGCATCTGCAACGGATCGGGCTGTTGCCGCGCTTTCGGCTCAATTTCCACGATCCTGGGGTGTGGCGCATCGCCAAGCTCATGGGGCCGGCGATCTTCGGCGTCTCGGTGGGCCAGATCAGCCTGCTCATCAACGGCATCTTCGCGTCGTTTCTCGGTACCGGCAGCGTGTCGTGGCTGTACTACGCGGACCGGCTGATGGAGTTCCCCACCGGTGTGCTCGGGGTGGCGCTGGGGACCATCCTGCTGCCCAGCCTTGCCAAGACTTACGCGGCCGGGAGCGGCGAGGAGTATTCGCGCTTGCTCGACTGGGGGCTGCGCCTGACGCTGCTGCTCGCGTTGCCGGCCGCCGTGGCGTTGGCCATTCTCGCCGTGCCACTGATCGCGACGCTGTTTCACCACGGCGCGTTCGTCGCCCGCGACGTCGACATGAGCGCCCGGGCACTCACCGCATACAGCCTGGGGCTGGTCGGACTGATCCTGGTGAAGGTCCTCGCTCCCGGCTTCTACGCGCGCCAGGACATCGCGACGCCGGTGCGCATCGGCGTGATCACGCTGTTGGCCACGCTGGCGATGAATGCAGCCTTTATCCGTTCCCTGCAGCATGCTGGGCTGGCGCTTGCCATCGGCCTGGGTGCCTGCGTCAACGCGGGGTTGCTCTATGGGACGCTGCGGCGCAGGGAAATCTTCCAGCCGCTGCCGGGGTGGCGCCGATTCATGCTGCAGATGGCAGCGGCGTTGGCGCTCATGGCCGGTGTGTTGTGGCTGGCGATGGGCACCTCCGCAAGCTGGCTGGCTGGCGGTTCGCTGCTGCGGGCCGGCAAGCTCTCGCTGGTGGTGCTGGCGGGGGCGTCGACTTACTTCATCGCGCTTTGGCTGCTTGGCCTGCGGCCGCAGCAGTTCATGAAACGCGCGAGCTAGCGGGCGGGGCGTCCGGCCTGCGCATGCTGCGGCGCGTCAGGTCGGTTACAATGCAAGGCTTTGTCGATCTCCCGGTCCCTCCGGCGGGGGAGGCTTGCGCCGAAGCGCCCTATGGTCGTCGTTTTCCGATGCTGATCCTGCGTCATGTCCCCCGGCGCGCTGCGGGCGCGGCCGCGCTGACGATCGGCAACTTCGATGGCGTGCACCTGGGGCATCGCGCAATGATCGAGCGGCTGCGGGAGTCGGCGCGCCGGCTGGGTGTGCCGGGCTGCGTGATGACGTTCGAGCCGCATCCGCGCGAGTTTTTCGCTCCGGACCAGGCGCCCGCGCGCCTGACCTCGCTGCGCGAGAAGCTCGAAGCGCTCGCCGCGCTCGGGGTGGACCGCGTGCTGGTGTGCCGCTTCGACTACGACTTCGCCCGCATCGCCGCCGACGCGTTCGTCGAGCGTTTCCTGGTCGGGGGGCTGGCGGTGCGCTGGGTGCTGGTGGGGGACGATTTCCGCTTCGGCGCGCGCCGCCAGGGCGACGCCGAGTTGCTGACGGCGCTGGGCCGCGCCAACGGCTTTGAGGTGGAGCGCATGCCAAGTGTGATGGTGGACGCGGTGCGCGCGTCCAGCACCGCGGTGCGCGAGCGGCTTGCGAGCGGCGACTTCGGCGGTGCCGGCAGGCTGCTGGGACGCCCCTACAGCATCAGCGGCCGCGTGGTGCGGGGCGACGGGATCGGCCGCCGGCTGGGGTTCCCCACCGCGAACGTGCACATGCGGCACGACCGGCCGCCGCTGACGGGCATCTTCGTGGTGGAGTTGCTTGGAGTGGGCGAGACGCCGTGCCCTGGCGTGGCGAGCCTGGGTGTGCGCCCGACAGTGTCCGACAGCGGGCGCGCGGTGCTGGAGGTGCACTTGCTCGACTTCGCCGGCGACTTGTACGGGCGCCATGTCACCGTGCGCTTCCTGCACAAGCTGCGCGACGAGGAGAAATACCCGGGGCTGGACGCGCTCAGCGCGGCGATTGCGCGCGACGTGGAGCGCGCGCGTGCCTACTTTGACCGTGGAAAGCATGGCTGACTACAAACACACGCTGAACCTGCCCGACACCCCGTTCCCGATGCGCGGGGATCTGGCCAAGCGCGAGCCCCTGTGGGTCGAGCGCTGGCAGAAGACGCAGCTCTACGAGCGCATCCGCGAGGCCGCGCGCGGGCGGCCGAAGTTCGTCCTGCACGACGGGCCGCCATACGCCAACGGCGACATCCACATCGGGCACGCGGTGAACAAGGTGCTCAAGGATCTCGTGGTCAAGAGCAAGTCGCTGGCCGGCTTCGACGCGCCTTATGTGCCCGGCTGGGATTGCCATGGCTTGCCGATCGAGCATCAGGTTGAGAAGACGCATGGCAAGAACCTCGCGCCCAACGAGTTCCGGCGGCTGTGCCGCGAGTTCGCCGCCTCCCAGATCGAGCGCCAGCGCAGGGACTTCATCCGGCTGGGTGTGCTGGGGGACTGGCACAACCCGTACCGGACGATGGATTTCCGCACCGAGGCCGACATCATCCGCGCGCTCGGCCGCATCCGCGAGCGCGGCTACCTGTACCAGGGCGCCAAGCCGGTGCACTGGTGCCTGGACTGCAAGTCGGCGCTGGCCGAAGCGGAGGTCGAGTACCGCGATCGCAGCTCTCCGGCGATCGACGTCGCGTTCGAGGCTGCGGAGCGCAACAAGCTCGCGCGGCCGTTCGGCTACACGCACCTGTACGAGCCCACCTTCGCGGTGATCTGGACCACCACTCCGTGGACGCTGCCGGCCAACCAGGCCGTAGCGGTGCATCCGGAGTTCGACTACGACCTGATCAAGACCAGCCAGGGCTATCTGGTGCTGGCCAGCCAGCTGCGCGAGGCATGCTTGGCCCGCTACGGCCTCAGCGGCGAGGTGGTGGGCACGGCGAAAGGGGCCGCGCTGGAGCGCATCGAGCTGCAGCACCCGTTCCAGGATCGCAAGGTTCCGATCATCCTCGGTGACCACGTGACTGCCGAGGCCGGCACCGGCCTGGTGCACACCGCGCCGGCGCATGGCCTGGAGGACTTCGCGGTGGGTACGAAGTACGACCTGCCGGTGGACAATCCGATCGGCGACGACGGTGCGTTCTTCGAGCGCGTGCCGCTGGTGGGCGGGCTGTCGGTGTGGAAGGCCAACTCGGTCATCATCGAGGCGCTCAACGCCAACGCGCGCCTGCTCAAGCTCGACGAGGTTACCCACAGCTATCCATGCTGCTGGCGGCACAAGTCGCCGATCATCTTTCGCGCCACCCGGCAGTGGTTCATCGGCATGGAAGTCGCGTCGGGGGGTGGCGCGCCCACGCTGCGCGAGGTTGCCAACCGGGCCATAGAGGCGACCGAGTTCTTCCCCGCGTGGGGTCGTGCGCGCCTCGATGCGATGATCCGCAATCGCCCCGACTGGTGCGTGTCGCGCCAGCGCAGCTGGGGCACGCCCATGGCGTTCTTCGTGCACAAGGAGAGCGGCGAGCTGCACCCGCGCACTTCCGAGCTGGTGGAAGCGGTGGCCAGGCGGGTGGAGCAGCAGGGGATCGAAGGCTGGTTCAGCCTGCAGGCCGAGGAGCTGCTGGGCCAGGACGCGGCAACCTACCGCAAGGTTCCCGACACGCTGGACGTGTGGTTCGATTCGGGCACGACGCATGCCGCGGTGCTGGCGCAGCGTGCCGAGCTGACCAAGCCCGCGGACATGTATCTGGAAGGCTCCGACCAGCACCGCGGCTGGTTCCAGTCCTCGCTGCTCACCGGCTGCGCGATCGACGGGCGCGCGCCCTATCGCCAGCTGCTCACGCACGGCTTCGTGGTGGCCGGCGACGGGCGTAAGATGAGCAAGTCCGAGGGCAACGCCATGGCGCCGCAGAAGGTGTCGGACACGCTCGGTGCGGAGATCGTGCGCCTGTGGGTCGCCTCGACCGATTATTCCGGCGAGCTGGCGATCTCGGAGGAGATCCTCAAACACGTGGTGGAAACGTACCGCCGCATCCGCAATACGCTGCGCTTCCTGCTGGCCAACGTCTCCGACTTCGATCCGGCGGCACACCTTCTGCCGGTGGAGCAGTGGGTGGAGCTAGATCGCTATGCGCTGGTCGCCGCGCACGAGCTGCAGCGCGAGGTGATGGGCGACTACGAGCGCTACGAGTTCCACCTGGTAGCGCAGAAGCTGCACAACTTCTGCTCCGAGTTCCTCGGCGCCTTCTACCTCGACATCCTCAAGGACCGCCTGTACACCAGCGCGCCCGCCCGCCCGCCGCGACGCTCCGCGCAGAGCGCGCTCTGGCATATCACCAACAGCCTGCTGCGACTGTTCGCGCCGATCCTGAGCTTCACTGCGGAGGAGGCTTGGGCCTTGTTCGTCCGCGACCCCAACGACAGCGTGTTTCTGCACACGGCCTACGCGCTTCCCCCGGTCGCTGATGCGGCGGGGCTCGCCCAGCGCTGGGCGCTGGTGCGTGAGGTGCGCGCGGAAGTGCAGAAGGAACTCGAGGTGGTGCGCGCGAGAGGCGAGATCGGTTCGTCGCTGCAAGCCGAAGCAGAGGTGCGTGCCAGCGGCGAGCGACTGGCCGCGCTGCGCGGGCTGGGCGAGGATCTGCGCTTCGTGTTGATCACCTCGCACGCGGCCGTCGCGCAGGGGACACAGACTGCGGTGAGCGTGCGCCCGAGCGCCCAGCCGAAGTGCCCGCGCTGCTGGCACTACCGCGCCGATGTCGGGCGCGATACCGCGCACCCGGAGCTGTGTGGTCGCTGCGTGAGCAACCTGTACGGCGCGGGCGAGCCGCGCACCCATGCCTGAGCGAGCGGCGCGCTGGTGGCTGTGGCTCCCAGTGAGCGCAGGCGTGGTCGGCCTCGACCAGCTGACCAAGCACCTGGTTCAGCAGACGCTTACGTTCGGCCGCAACGTCGAGGTCACGCCGTTCTTCAACCTGGTGCTGGCGTACAACCCGGGCGCCGCGTTCAGCTTCCTGAGCACCGCGCCGGGTTGGCAGCGCGAGCTGTTCATCGGCATCGCGCTCGCAGCGTCCGCCCTCATCGTGTATCTGCTGCGCAAGCATGCGCGCGACCGCATGTTCTGCTTCGCCTTGTCGCTTATCCTGGGCGGGGCGCTCGGCAACCTGATCGACCGCTTCGTGCTGCACGCGGTGGTGGACTTTCTCGATTTCCATCTGCTCGGCCGCCATTGGCCGGCGTTCAACCTGGCCGACAGCGCGATCACGCTGGGTGCAGCGGTGCTGATCTGGGATACTCTGTGGAAGGGAAGGCGAGAGGCGGCCGGCGTCGGCAGGCAACACCGCGGAGGCCGCAGTTGACTCGTGTCCCCTCGGCCCTTACGCCTCACGTCTGACCACGAAGCGCATGCCTAACTGGTCCAAACTGATCGAAGCCAAGATCCGCCTCGCGCGCCTGGGCGCCAAGCGTTCCAAGCCGGGTGAAAACCAGCGCGTGCCGCCGGGTCAGAAGGTAGTGAGCGATTTCCCGGTGCTCGACCTGGGGCTCGCGCCGCAGGTCACACAAGCCAGCTGGAGGCTGCGGCTGTCCGGCTTGGTGGAGCAGGAGATCGCGCTGGACTGGGCCGCGTTCCGCGCGTTGCCGCAGGTGCGCGACGTATCGGACTTCCACTGCGTCACCCGCTGGTCCCGGCTCGACATGGACTGGGAAGGCGTGCGGGTCCGGGAGCTGGTCATGCTCGTCCGGCCCGCGGAGCAGGCTCGCTTCGTCACCCTGTACGCTGCCGATGGCTACACCACCAACCTGCCGCTGGACGCACTGCTGGACGACGACGTGCTTGTGGCGCACAGTGTGCTCGGCAAGCCGCTGTCTGCCGAGCATGGCGGTCCGGTGCGAATGGTGGTGCCCAAGCGCTACGCGTGGAAGAGCGCCAAGTGGCTCAGCGGTATCGAGTTCCACGCGGAAGACCGGCCGGGCTTCTGGGAAACGCGCGGCTACCATAACGAGGCCGATCCCTGGAAGGAGCAACGCTTCGACTCCGACGCGTAAGCGGCAGCGGCCCCATTCGTCCCCCCTCACTCGTCCCCCCGGCCCTCCGTACTGCCATGAAAGTCATCCTCGCCAACCCCCGCGGCTTTTGCGCCGGCGTCGACCGCGCCATCGAGATCGTGGAGCGTGCGCTCGCGCTGCACGGCGCGCCGATCTACGTGCGGCACGAAGTGGTGCACAACCGCTCGGTGGTCGAGGACCTGCGCGCCAAGGGGGCGGTGTTCGTGGAGGATCTGAGCGAGGTTCCGGCCGGAGGCACGTTGGTGTTCAGCGCGCATGGCGTGTCGCAGGCGGTGCGCAAGCATGCCGCGGCGCGCGGGCTGCGCGTCTTCGATGCTACCTGCCCGCTGGTGACCAAGGTGCACGTGGAGGTGTCGCGCATGCGCGGGCAGGGTTACGAGGTTGTGATGATCGGCCACCGCGGGCACCCGGAAGTCGAAGGGACGATGGGCCAGGCCGACCGTGGCATGCACTTGGTGGAGACGCCGCGCGACGTGGAGTCGTTGCAAGTCGCCGACGCCGCCCGCCTGGGATATGTCACGCAGACCACGCTCTCCGTGGACGACGCTGCCGCTGTGATCGCAGCCCTGCGCGAGCGCTTCCCCCGGATCGTCGGTCCGAAGAAAGACGACATCTGCTATGCCACCCAGAACCGTCAGGATGCGGTGAAGGCGCTGGCGCGGCAGACCGACGTGGTCCTGGTAGTGGGTTCGCCGACCAGCTCGAACTCCAACCGGCTGCGCGAGGTGGCGCAGAACGCCGGTGTACCTGCGTACATGGTCGACGCCGCAGCGGATCTTGACCCGCGCTGGCTGGAGGGCAAGCTGCACGTCGGTGTCACTGCCGGCGCCTCTGCGCCCGAGTTCCTGGTGCACGGCCTGATCGATCGGCTGCGCTCGCTCGGGGCGACCGAGGTGCGGGAGATGAGCGGCATCACCGAGGGTGTGGTGTTCCCGCTGCCGAAGGCCCTGACCTAGCGCCGCGAGCGCTTGGGCGTCGCAGCCGGTGTCTCGCAGTTCATCGGCAGGCGCCGCGCCGCTGCATGCGTCCCCACGCGGATCTGGAATGCGCGGGCATGCGCCCGCAGAAAAGAAAAGGCCCCGTGTTCTCACACGGGGCCGTTTCGCGCTCGCCGCGCGGTTACTGCGTCATCTCACGCCACGAAGCTCGGCGGCTGTTTGTCGAGTTGGGCGCCGTACTGGTGGCGTCCGGCGACGGGGTGCTGCCGTCGGACCGGATGACCACGTTGCGTAGCGCCCCGCCAGGCAGCTGGAAGCTGGTCTGGCCCACGCCCAGCGCGCCGGTCATCTTCTTGGCGATGGTCCCGCCCGGAGAGCTGACCACGGTGCCGCCGGTCTTGAAGTCGATCTGGTAGAGCCAGGCATCGCCGCCCACGCTGCAGGCGCTCGATCCGGGCACGTTACCGATCACCAGCAAAGTGCCCAGCGCGAGCTGCGGGTCGATATTGACGCGCTCGCCCGGCGACGTGTTTCCGGGGTTGAGGTCGAAGTACCACCCCGCGGACACGGCGCTCCAGTCGACTGGGTTGCCGCACGCCGTCGCCGTGCACGCACCAGACGTGGCGCGGGTGGTGCCGCCGGCCAGCCCAACGAGCGGCTGATTGACCAGCCCGGCGGTGCGCAGGTTCCCGAGGTTGGTGTTGGTATCCTTGAACGCGTATACCGACTGCTGCCAGGCTGTCGTGCTGGGCGGCGATTGCGTGGCCGGGTCGGACAGATCCGACTGACCGAAGTAGCGGCCGGTGCCGAAGACGATCACCTGGTACAGGTTCTGAATCTGACCGAGCACCGGTGCGGTGGTGATGGGCTGCGGGCGGTTCGAAGCATCGCGCGCGAATCCGAGCAGCGTGACGGTCGGCGTGCTGCTGGTCAAGTCGAACTTCCACATGTTCCCGAACAGGTCGCCGCCGTAAACCCACTTGGTGGTGTTGTCCACGACGTAGTTATCAGCCCAAGCGGCGATCCTGGATAGCCCGCTCGGCCCAGCGAACTGTGCGCAAGAACTGACGCATGTTCCTCCCACGTTGGTACCGATCTTGTTCAGCATCTGGCCGGTGAGCGCGTCCAGCACGTACAGGTAGCCCTGGCCGTTGCCCGGGGTCACGTTGTTGTAGCCCGAGGTCACCAGGACCACCCACTTGCCGTCGGAGGCGCGCTTGGTGATGATGGGATTGCCGTAGCTCAAGCCCATATCCGGGTCGTTGTTGCCCGAGATCGGGCACAAGGTGGTGTTGCTGCAGAACTCCCACAACGCGATCGGTGTGCTGGGGTTCGTGATGTCCAGCGCGTAGTAGCCGCGCCCGCCGTCGTTCAAGCCGCCGACCAGGATCGTGCGCCAAGTACCCGCGCCAGAGTCGTATACGTCCATCGAGGACGGCGAGCCATCGACGTAGTACACGTGCTTGGTGGCGTAGGTTTGATCGGCCAGCTTCCAAAGGTTCGGCTCCACGATGCGCGGGATGTACGCCCAGACTTCGTCGCCTGTGTTGGCGTTGAAGGCATGCAGCATGCCGTCGTTGGCGCCCACGTAGAGCGTCGGGGTGCGCAGGGCGAGCGAATTGGCCCAGGTCGTGTAGTCGGGCGTGACGGCGTCGTTGAAGTTGAGCCTCGGCTTCGATACGTACAGCGGGATCGAGTTGACCGTGTCGCCCAGGGCGAGCTGACGATCCCGGAAGGCGGTCGCTTCCAGCCCCGTCTGGCCGCGCAGGAAGTTGACCATGTTGTTGCCGTCGTTGGCCTTGATCAGGTCGGTCGCCGGGTCGAGCAGGGGGCATTGCGACATGTTCGCGGTCGGCGTGCACTGGTTCTGGAACCAGGACTGCTCCAGCGTGGTGGTCATGTTGCCCCAGGTGAAGTCCTTGAGGCTGCGCGTATTGGCGTCGAAGGTGTAGATCCTCCGGGTATCGGTGGACGCGCCGACGCGGCTCTGGACCTTGCTCGAGGCCGCCCACAGGTTGCCTGGCAGGATCGCGCCGGTGTTCGGGTCGATCAGCCGGGCGACGATCTCGCCGTTCCACTGGATGGTGGTGTAGGTCGACAGGAAGATCGTCCGATCGCTGGTCGTGATCGTGGGCGTGCTGGTGGCAGCGGCGGCCGACGACGCGTTGCGTTGCTGCAGGTTGGTGAGTGCACTGTTCAAGCCTTCCTGCAGGGCGAGCGGGTCGCGGGCGTTGAAGTAGGTACCGTGACCGTTGACCGCTGCGTGCCACAGGTCGTCGATGGCAGACGGGTCATCCGGGTGCGGCATCGGCCAGTTGCACTGGTTGTTGTCCCACGGGCAGGTACCGCCGCCGGCTTGCACGCTGGCGTAGTCGCCGGTCGTGGCCGACTCGTAGTCGGGGCGCCACAGCATCAGGCCGTCCGCCAAGCCCAGGCCGAAGGTCACCATGTGCTGCCAGGTGGCCGGGTCCTTGGGGCTGTTCGGCACGTTGTCCTGCGACACGTCGAGTCCGAGGGCGCCGATGCTGCCGGCAGGCCGCAGGTCCGTCTGCCAATAATATCGCGCGGCGTCCGCCAGCGTATTGGTGCTGCTGTAGGAGCTGTCCGACGGATTGGGGTTGAAGGGCGTTCCGCCGTCGAAGCTGGGTCGCGGGGCGGTGGAGACGCTGTTGTCCCAGTTGCCGATCGCGGTGCCGTCGACGCGCTGGCCGGCGTTGCCGTTCCAGTAACCGTCGGTGGTCAGCAGCAGGAAGTTCTGCTGGCACGAGTACTCAACCGGGTCCTCCGGCATGCCCGAGTTGATGCCGGTGGTCTTGCCCGCGAAGTGCCGCCCGGCGCGCGACAGCGCCTCGCGCAGCGGCGTCGAGGGCCCGGGTTCCTGCAAGTAGAACTTGCTGTACCAGGCCTGCTTCTGCGTCGGGTCGAACTTCTTGATCGCGAGGTACTTGGCGGCGCTGACCGGGTTGCCGGGGTTGATGGTGAGGAAACCCACCTTGTAGCGGCTGTCGATCGGCGAGAAGGACAGGCCGGCGGAGGTCTTCATCGTCAGCATCCGCGTCCGGTAGTAAGAGAACCAGTTGGCGAAGTTCTGCTGCTCCTGGGTGCCGGTGCAGGTCGGGCGGCTGGGGCAGTCCGTGCGCAAGGGCCGGCCGCCGTAGGAGCCTGCCGACGTGACATCCGTGCGGGTAAACGTCCCGTAGCGGGGATAGATGAAGCCGCGACCCTGGTCGTATTTTCTCTGACAGCGGTTAGCCACCCCGTCGCGCTCTTTCAGGGTCGGTGTGTCGATGCGGTCTGCGTCGAACGGGTTATGGCAGTAGCGCACCGGCGCCGCGATGGTATAGGCACCGCTGCTGCCGGTCTGGCAGTCGGTGAGCGAGTCGTCCCTGCAGTAGTCCACCGCGTCGAGGGCATAGACGATCGGCGCGCCATAGCGCAGCTTCGGGTAGTTGTACAGGCTGGTCTTGCGGTAGGTGGCCGTCGCCGAGACGGAGTTCGTCGTCGCGCAGCTGTTGCTGTATGCGAACGTGTTGGCGGTGGGTGCCGGGGAGGCGAGCACGGTCACCGTCGCGCCGTTGGAGCAGGCGATGCTGACGTTGGTGCTGAACACCTGGATCTTGTCGTTGGCGATCAGGCCGTGGTTGGGCGCGGTCACATATACGGTGCAGTGTCCACCGGCGCCGGAACTGCAGCTGCCGCTCCCGCTCAGGAACGCGACCACCATGTCGTACGAGCCGTAAGCCAGTTTCTGGCCGCTGTTGCGGGTGTAGGTGAACTGATTGGGCGTGTTCACCCGCGTGATGGCAACCGATGCGCCGCTGTTTTCGAAGCCGGCGCCCGTGCTCCCAGTGCCGGTGTTGCGCGGCACGACCGCGAAGGTGCTCAAGGTCGGGTAGGGTGAACCCGGCGCGACGTTGTTAGGCGTGGTGCACGGATACGTTCCGCAGGTCAAACCGTGCGGCGAGGACGTCGTGACCGTTACGGTCGAACCGGTATTCGGCCGCCAGTACTCATGGACGGCGAACGTCTCCGGGTAGCCGGCGCGGTACGCCGCGTTGGTGTAGCGGAACGAGACCCCGGTGTTGCGCGGATCGGTGGTGTTGTCCAGACCGTTGCGGCGGCACTGGTCCAGGTTGTTCACATCGCTGCCCGAAGAAAGGCAGTAGACGGTTTCCGGCCACTTGGTCGTGAGGTCGAGCGTGGCCCCGGTGCCGAACCAGTTGCCCACCACGTTGTTGCCCGTGCTGTACACCTGCCCCATTACGCTGCCATACATGCCCGAGCAAGTCTGGCCGTTGAACGGGTCGCACTGCGCCGAGCTCGCGGTCTGTTGCGGGTAGCTCGAGCCGTCGTACTTGACCGCCGGGCGATAGGTCACAGCCGGGTTGTAGGCCATTCCGTTCACCGCGCTGGAGTAGAACGGCGGATCAGTCCGGTTGCAGAAGTTGTTGCCCGTGCTGTTGAGCTTGCAGTTGAAGCTCTGGGTCCAGTCGTCGTAGCTGTTCACCCCCGTGTTGTCGGGGTTGTAGTCCTGGGCCATACTGCCCGAATCGTCCAGGGTGAACAGCAGGTTGGGCAGCACCTGAATGCTCGACGCGCTGGACATCGGCGCGTTGGAGATGTCGGTGAGCTGCGCGAGCGAGCTGCCGGCCATCGTCAGGGCGCCAAGCACAGCGGCCAACGCCAGTGGCTTGAAGTCAAAGTTGCGCTGCTTCATGGTGCTTCTCCTTGAACTAAATCCATGCTTGCGCCGGGTCTGCATCGTTGCTGCGATCAGAACTGCAACCCGACGTTCGACTGCAAAATCGTGAAGGTGGAGCGCGGGCCGTCCACGCGCACCGTTACGCGGAAATACACCACGGGCAACGAGTTGAACTGGTTGCACCCCACGCACATGCCGTTACCCGCACCACCGACCGACTGCGCCGCCTGCGCGCAGTTGTTGTTGAACGGCCCGGCGCTCTGGCACATCCGATGGATCACGTAGGACACCTGGTTGCCGTTGCTGTCGGTACCCACCACGAAGGCGCTGCCCCAGACGCTCGGGTCCGTCCAATCCGGCGCGCCCGACTGGGGCGAGATCGGCGGGTCGATGACGGTCGCAAAATAGCCGTTGGAGCCGGAGTTGTTGTCCAGCAGGCCGGTGGTGATGTTGTTCTTCAGCCAGGTGAAGGCCGCATCGAGCCCCCGGTCTCCGGAGGCGAGCGCTGCCTGCCGGAAGGCGATGTTTCCCGACACCTGGTTGCCGGTGTCGACCGAGCGCACGATCGCGAGCCCGGCCAGGGTCATGGCGACCAGCACGATCAACGCGATGAACAGGACCACGCCGCGCTGCCGCGCGAGCGTGATCGCCTGCCGACGCGGACTCCTCATGCTCATGGCTGCCTCCACAGAACGTTGCGCAGCGGTACCGTGGTCTCGAAGACCTTGTACTTGTAGCACTGCCAATCCGCGGTTGACCGGACATCGATCGGCCGGCCCAGAGGCGCATCCGGCCCCCGCGCCCAACGCACCGGGTACACGCTGGAGCCCAGGCTCGGGTCGTAGTTCGGGGTCGCGTCGCAGGGGGCGCCTTTGCCGCCGGTCGGCTCGACCGGGTTAGTGCTGCGCGAAACGACGGCCAGCC
>Ga0335070_10001084_pt1 | contig 31144 bp, 22 predicted proteins | sample Lox_Sample_13_FD_206722 | JGI IMG/M metagenome (GOLD analysis project Ga0335070, IMG submission 206722) | Soil microbial communities from Loxahatchee National Wildlife Refuge, Florida, United States - Lox_Sample_1.3 | ecosystem: Environmental > Terrestrial > Soil > Wetlands | place: USA...
GCCGGTAGGCCGGCGCCGCTTTGCCGGCAAAGAAGTACGTGCGTGGAACCATCTCCAGGTTCGGGTTGTCCCGCAGCCGATTGTATTCGACAATGATTCGCAGCGCATTCAGCAGTTGTCTTTTGTATTCGTGAATCCGCTTTATCTGGCAGTCGAAGACCGTACGCGGATCCACAACTTGCCCCGATGTAGCTTTGAGCCAGTTCGCAAACCGACTCTTGGCCTGTGCCTTTGACGCAAGAAACGCATCCCGGAAGCCGGCATCGCTCGCAAGCGGCTTCAGCTTCGAGAGTTCTCTAAGATCGGTAATCCACTTTTCGCCGATCACTTCCGTGATGGCGCTTGCCAACGCCGGATTCGCCTGTAGCAACCACCGGCGCGGCGTCACTCCATTGGTTTTGTTGTTGAAGCGCTCCGGGAACATCTCCGCGAGATCTCTCACGGTGGAAGTCCGCAATAGCTTCGAATGCACAGCCGCAACACCATTCGTACTGTGCGAACCAACAATGGCCAGGTTGGCCATTCGGATCTTGCGCTCGCTGCCCTCCTCGACTAAGCTCACGCGTTCCACGCGGCCCTCGTCTCCAGGGAAGCGCTTGCGCACGTCCTCGAGGAGCCGCCGGTTGATTTCGTAGATGATCTCCAGTTGCCGCGGCACCAGGACTTCAAAGCCTTCCACGGGCCACTTCTCCAGCGCTTCCGGCAGCAGGGTGTGATTGGTATATGCCAGCGTTCTCCGCGTCAGGCTCCAGGCATCGTCCCAACCCAGGTGCGCATCATCCAGCAGGATTCGCATCAGTTCGGCGACCGCCATGGAAGGATGTGTGTCATTCATTTGTATCGCTATCTTCTCGGGCAGTCTGTCCCAATCGTTGTGCAGCCGCCGGAACCGGCGTATGATGTCGGCCAGTGAACAGGCAACCAGGAAGTATTCCTGCACGAACCGCAGCTGACGGCCTATGGTAGTCGAGTCATCTGGGTACAATACGCGGGTAAGCGATTCCGCTTCCAAGGTCTCGCCCAGAGCTCCGATAAAGTCCCCGCTGCCGAACTCCTGAAAATGGAAATAGTCCGGCGCTGCCGCGGCCCACAGACGCAAAGTGTTGATCGTTTTGCCCCCGTAGCCCACCACGGGACGGTCGTAAGGGATGCCGTACAGGCTCGACGGCCGGCCACGTATCACTTCAAATTGCCCGCCTCTAACCTGGATGGAACAATTCAGCTTTACCTCGACTCTTTCCGGTGGCCGCGCAACCTCCCAAGGATCAGACTCGCGAAGCCAATTGTCAGCGTTCTCCTTCTGCCAGCCGCCCACAATGGATTGCCTGAACATCCCGTACTCGTATCGCAGCCCGTAACCAGTCGCGGCCAACTGCATAGTCGCCATTGAATCCAGGAAGCACGCCGCCAGACGGCCCAATCCCCCATTTCCGAGGCCAGCATCGGGCTCCTCCTCGATCAGACTTAGCCAGTCGATTCCCGCTTCCTTAGCTCCGTACTGTACCAGAGGATCAAGTAGTAAGTTGGTTATATTATTTGCCGCAGAACGCCCGATCAGAAACTCCATCGAAAGGTAATAAATCCGTTTTGGGTTCTCTCTCTCGTAGGTCTTTTTGGTCAGCACCCAGCGTTGCGCGAGGATGTCGCGGACAGAACGGGCAAATGCTTCGAAGCGTTCCCGCGCCGTTGACACGCTCGGGTCGATCACTCTGTCGAATATCAAATGCCGATCATAGAATGCGTTCTCGGTTCCGACGAAAGGTATCGGTCCGCAACCATACTGTCGCAGCAACTCCGAAACCGGTAATGAGCCTTTCGTGGCCTGAAGTAGACGGGCTATTTTCGGCTCCGCAAGATCTTTTGTTGTCATGAAGCTCCTTTTTTCACTGATGTTAGATATCTGACTAGACCTGCGTACTTCGCGCAGATTCTCCGTGTCCAATTGGAGCCAGTCGCAGTTGTGGCAACTTGACTCCAAGGCGTGCTGCAACGACTTCAGGTACTTCCAGTGATACAGAGACAGGGAACCCATGTTCACGCCAAGCGTTGAGACCGCCCTCAAGTACCCATACTTTGTCAATGCCTATCCGGTGTAAAGCAACGGCCACTCGCGCGCTTACTGCATCGCTTCCCGAAGAAGAATAGAGAATGATCTTGACATCGTCCGGAACAGTGATATGTGGAGACTTCCGCAGGAGTCGAAGATCTACCCTGAAAGCGCCCGGAATAGCCTCCAGGCTTTCACTGTCGGTTTCCTGTTCGAAGTTCAAGAGGTCCATCACTGCGACCTTGCTCTTGGACTTCAGTTTGCGTGCGAGCATTGGCGGGCTAATGCGGCGGAGCCGCAGCCGGCGGATCATTCGCACCAGGACCAGGCTCCGCGAGGCGGCATAGAAAACGAACGGAACCGCAATCGCGATCCCGAGGACGGTCCCAAAATGCCCGGCCCAACGAATTGCGACATCCAGTTGATTCGAGAAAAGATATCCTAGCCCGACATAGAAGCCTGACCAGAGGAAGCTACCTACTGCATCAAGCGCAAAGAACCCCGTGAGCGGCGCTCCCTCCGCACCGCCAAGTGGCGGCATGACGCCATCCAGTCCGGGAACAAACTTCGCGACACACAATACCGGGAGACCATGACGGCGAAATTTTTCGCGCGCATTTTCGGAGCAGCTTCGCGGGTCAGTACTAAACCGGCAGAGTAGCCGTAAAGCCTTAGAACCCCATTTGCGGCCGAGCCAGAACCATATCCCATCCGCTGCCAGACAACCAAATACGCCTAGAAAAACAATGATGCTGGTGCTCATGTGCCCATGCGCCGAAAGAGCTCCTGCGGCCATCAGAAAGACGATGGACGGGACGGGCAGGCAAACTTGATTTGCAAAAACCGCAAGGAGCACTCCGCCATAGGTCAATTCTGAGGATGTGGTCACGAATGCCCTCCAGTTGAAATGTCCGACATTAGTCCCTCCCTTGCGATGAGCACTACCACCGACCGTGCGGTAGCTCGATACGTTGGCCCCAAAACCGGTTGTTCCGCATTCCATTCGCAAATGTCCTGCGGCGGTTCCAGTGCAGTATCGATCCACCGTCGCCAGTTCTTTCGACCGTCTCTCAGTGTCGGAAGTTCGAAGTCGAGAGGTTCCCAATACGCATTCAGAATCACGTGCACCAGGACGCCTTCTCTCTTCAGCTCTCCGCCGATTACGATGCTGTGCGAAAAGGACGACCAGTCGGGCTGATTGAGTTTCACACCGTGCCAAGCTTGTTTTTGTTCGCGGAGAACCTGGCTCAAACTCATGCGCCGGCGTTCATGTTCCACATCTCGGATCACGCGGCGTTCGATCAGCAACTTCACGAACCGGAGGACGTCGGCATGGTTGGAGAGCAGGTTCCAGTCGAACCAACTCGTATCGTCATCCTGGCAGTAGGCGTTATTGTTGCCGCGCTGGCTGCGCCTCACCTCATCGCCCATAACAAACATGGGCACACCACCGGACAACATGACGGCTGTGAGAAAGTTCTTCACCTGCCGGTTACGCAGCCTCTCGATTACGGGATCGTTGGTTGGACCTTCGACGCCGCAGTTCCAGCTTCGGTTTTCCTCAGATCCATCGCGATTGTCCTCGCCATTCTCTTCGTTGTGCTTGTGGTTATAGGAGACGAGGTCGTTCAGTGTGAAGCCATCGTGGCACGCAACGAAATTGATACTCTCCTCTAGTTCGCGCTCTTTCCAACCATAAATGCTTGGGCTGCCAACGAGACGATCGGCTGCGCGCCCCGCCGAATCATTCGCGCCCCGGAAGAAGTCCCGGATATCATCGCGAAACCGGTCGTTCCACTCCTTCCAACTGTCGCCTACGAAGTTGCCGACCTGATAGAGTCCCGCCGCGTCCCAAGCCTCCGCAATCATCTTGGTACCAGCTAGCGCCGGATCGGACTCGATGTCCCAAAGCACCGGAGGATTCGGCATTACGGCGCCGGACGAATCGCGCGCAAGGATGGACGCAAGATCGAACCGGAAACCGTCCACGTGCATTTCCTCCACCCAGTAGCGGAGGCTGTCCACAATCATGCGCCGTACAACGGGATGGTTCGCATTCAGCGTGTTTCCTGTGCCGGTGAAGTTCGCGTAACGTGAGCGCTCTTGTTCCAGCAGGTAGTATGTGGAATTGTCCAGGCCGCGGAAGCATTGTGTCGGGCCATCGTGTCCACCTTCCGCCGTATGATTGAAGACCACATCGAGGATGACTTCGATGCCGGCCCGGTGCAGTGCCTTTACCATATCCCGAAACTCGTCTACCGCGCCCAGGGGTTCCTGACGGGAACTGTATGCCTCGTGCGGGGCAAAAAATGAAACCGGGGAGTAGCCCCAGTAGTTCGTCCCGCCTCGGGGCGCATCCTGAGGATCGAACTGAAACACAGGAAGCAGTTCGACCGCGGTAATGCCTAATTGCTGAAGGTAGGGAATCTTCTGGACCAGTCCAGCGTATGTGCCGCGTTTCGATTCCGCCAGCCCGGAGCTGGGATGTGCGGTAAAACCGCGCACGTGCATCTCGTAGATAATGCTGCGCGACCAAGGACGCTTCAAGGGCAGGTCACCTTCCCAGTCATACGCCCGCGGGTCCGTAACCACGCTCTTCATCGCCGTTGCAGTATTGTCGCCTATCAGACGGGCTGCCTCACGGCTATAGTCTTTCGGGACGACGACGGCGCGACCATACGGGTCGAGCAGTAGCTTCGATGGATCGAACCTGAAACCCCTATCTGGCTCGAATGGTCCGTAGGCCCGGAATCCGTAAATCTGGCCTGGTTGCACCCCGGGCACGAATACATGCCAATAGTGGTAGGTGCGGCTCCCTAAGGGATCGATGGGGATGATACGCGAAGGACGAGCGTCGTCCAGACGATCGAAAAACAGCAGTTCGATGCCGGCCGCACTCCGGGAGAAGATTGAGAAGTTGGCGCCGCCGCGTACCAGCGTAGCCCCTACTGGAAAGCTACGGCCAGTCGCCGGGGCGGCAAGGGGGGCTTGCACAACGGCCTGCTGTTCACACCTCATCATCGGTCTAGCAGTTTCTAAGTAAGCAGTCTGCGCGCCATGTGGCGCTCACGTGCAATCAGACACTTACAAGAATCCCCGCCGAATCTGCTTCGGCTTTTCGTCACTTGCCGAAAAACGTGCCGAGCCTGCCGCACCTCCGTAAGCGACTGGCTTGGGATGGAGAGACAAGCTACAGCCCCTCGTGCCGCCGGTTAAAGATGCCGTGGTCTGGATTCCTGGTTCACAAACGCCGAACGGTGTGGCGGAAATACCGCTCCCGCCCTTGGAGGCGCATGCGCTTCAAAACCAACGTCGCGTCGCCCTCTTGCGCTTGGGTAAGGATTGATTGTTCCGCGAGCAGGGGACCGCAGGCCTATTGTGCGCGAGTCACTCTATTCGGAAGTGAAGGCGGCGACCGGCTTTCCGGCGCATTTCTCGTTAGTGGCCGCGCTTTCTGACGGTCGCCTAACTGAAACCCAGCGACAGACGAGCCGCCCCCTCTCCGTGTTCCAAGTCATCTTCAGAGTTCGCATCTGCTTTCTCCTGGCGCTAGCGGTTGCAAAGAATCGGTTGGAACTCCATTGCCAAGCTGATCAGCATATCCAGCACCAGCCGATCTACGTGTCCTCGAGTGCATTTACGCCGCCGGAGTGAGGTTCTTTGTTATGCAGGCGATAGGTAGAGGAAAACTGCCCCTGCCGCACTCAATGCCGATCAATTCGGCATCCGCCGAGTCACGCTGCAGATCACAAATCCACCGAAGGGGAAATGTAACGATTGGCGGATTGATCCTGTCAGATACGGACGGCATTCTCAAGAACGAATGTCAGCCTGGTTTCCGATGGAATCTTCACGCGCTGGCCCTTGGTCAAAACCTCGGCCGCTGCGCCCACAGCCGCGCCCGTTCCCAGGCCAATGGCAGCCCCTTTGCCACGGCCCGCGATGGCTCCGATGATCCCGCCCAGCGCGGCCGTACCTCCAGCCGTCTTGGCGGTGCGCGCGCCACGCGAGGAGCTCTCTTCCTTGACCGTTTGGGTGTTCACGTCCATCATGCGGCCGTTCACTTTCACGCTCATCAGGGCAAGAGTGAGACTCGTTCGTCCCGTGAGCTTACCCGACTCCTTGGCGTCGACCAACTTGACGACAACATCCGCACCGCGTGGGATAACCGTCTGGCCATCAATCATTACGGGTTGATCTAAGCTTGCAGCGAATGACTGACCGACCGAGCTCCGTTCAGAGTCAACGCCATCGATCATGCGAATGACCAGATTTGTGCCGGCCGGCAACTCGATCGAAGCACCCGCGGGGGCCGACTTCGCATGCTCGTGTGCTTCACCACCGGCGTCAAACTCAATGCGCACGATGTCCGCGACCTCGAGCGTCTGAATCTGATCGCCGGTCTCGATCTTCACGTCGCGGGACGAACCTCCCAGGTAGGTGCCAGTGGCCACTCGGCCGTCTTTGAGCGTCACTGTATCCGCCGCTATGGCACTCACCACAATTGTCAAACTGATTCCAAAGACAAATAGTCGCATAGTACTCCTTTACGATCCCAAAAGATTGGATGCATTTACGCTGCCCCAGTGAGATTCCCTGTTATTAACGTATTGAGTAACAGGACTGCTGCCGTTGCCGCGTCCAATGCCGATCAATTTGGCACCTGCCGAGACACTTGGTTTCGAAAATGCGATGGCGTCGGAAGGGAGTCGCGTCAGCCGTCCGCACTCGTGAATCCCAGGCGAATGTGGGATGCCTGCACGGTGCTGTGAGGCTCTGGCGCCAGCGCAGGCCAGGAATTCCTGCACGGAAGCCGGGGTTTTGGCTCTCTAACCGATGGACCGGATGAGATTCTGCAGACCCTCGCGAACGACAAATGCCGGAGGGCCAGTTGTGTTCACGCCCCCGCAGCACGGCCTTCTGCCGCGTTGGCGGTTGGCAAGAAGAAATGAAAACTGGCGCCTCGTTCGTCATTGGGCGTCGCCCAGATACGGCCGCCGTGCGATTCGACAATGGAGCGGCTGATCGCTAATCCCATGCCGCTGCCTTGCGGCTTGGTGGTAAAGAAGGCATCGAAGACCTTTTCCGCTTTTTCAGCCGGGAGCCCTACACCGGTGTCGCTGATCGAGATCAGCACTTGACCGTCCTCCAGCCGAGCCTTCACCGCCAGTACTCCGCCCGTGTCCTTCATTGCTTCGATGCCATTCAGCATGAGGTTCATTAGCACCTGCTGTATTTGCACGCGGTCCGCTGTGATCTTTGGCAGATCGGCGGCGAGTTCGGAACGGATCGATACCCCATTGGTCGTGGCTTGGCCCCGCAGCATAATCGCCATTTCGCCGATGATTTCAATCACATCCACCAGTTCACGCTTCGGGGGAGTCTTCTTGTACAACGCCCGCAAGCGCTCGATGATGGCGGTTGCACGAGCCCCGTCTCTCTCGATTCTCTCCATCACCCGACGCACCTCCTCCAGGTCCGGCTGTTCGCGCTTAAGCCATCGCATGCCGGCCCTCGCGTTCGCAATGGAACCGGTAATCGGCTGCTTTAGCTCATGAGAGATCGAGGCCAACAATTCCCCCAACATGCCGACCCGGCTCGTATGTGCCAGGTCAGCTTGTAGCTGTTCGGCACGCTTGCGGTCTTCGATATCGGTGGCTACGCCACACCACTTCACGATCCTCCGGCGCTTGTCCTCGAGTGGAACCACGCGCGTATGGAACCAGCGATATTCTCCTTCCACGGCGTGACGCAGGCGCACCTCATAGTCCAAAGGCTCGCCAGTAGCCACGGCCGTTCTCCATTTATCGAGAACTCTCTTGAGATCGTCAGGATGAATGGCAGCTTGCCAACCGGAGCCTCTCGCCTGCTCGACCGTCAACCCCGTATATTCGACCCAGCGCTTGTTAACAAATATGCGCTCGTTCTCGGGCGAGGCGACAAATGCCAACGCGGGCATGAATTCAACCGCTTCGCGGAACTTCTTCTCCCGTTCCTCCACTTCGCGAATACGTAAGCGATAAGCGAGCCAAATTACCGCGAGAAGAACTGCCAGACCAACTGCCCGGAACCAGCTCATTTTCCACCATGGCGGAACAATCGTAAGGTGAAGCGCAACCCCCTGCTCATTCCAGACCCCATCGTTATTGGAGGCCTTGACGCGAAACGTATAGTCGCCGGGGTCAAGATGGGTATAGGTGGCAAAACGACGCGTGGCATCCGTGTATTGCCAATCTTCATCGAAATTTTCCAGCTTATAGGCATACCGGTTTTTCTGTGGCGCGGTGTAGTTCAGTGCCGCAAACTGGAAGCGAAAGACCGATTGGTCGTAGCGGAGAGTGATGCTGGACGCGACATCGATGGCTTGCCGGAGCGGCGAATCCTTGCCGCCGATTTTCACCGGTTTGTTGAACAGCTCAAAGTCCGTGAGCACCACCGGAGGCGGGGTTGGGTTATCGGCAAGCTTGTCGGGATAAAACGCGCTCAGCCCGTTGACGCCGCCGAAAAACAAGCGCCCGTCGGGCGTTCTGGCGCTGCAACGGGGGAAAAAGTTATTGCCTTGGAGGCCGTCGAACACATCGTAGTTGCGGAAGGTCTCTGTTCTTGGATCGAATCTGGACAATCCCTTGATCGTGCTAACCCATATGTTCCCTTGCGCATCGCCCTCGACCGCCACAACGGAATTGGTCGCCAAGCCTTCCTTCTCGGTGTACTGGCGGGTGAATTTGCCGGTCTGCGGATCGAAATGGAACAGCCCCTTGGGCGAACCGACCCAAACACTTGAACCGTCGGAATAGACGTCTCCGGTCCAGTTCGCGCCCTGACTGCCTGGCTGGTTCGGGTCCATGAGATAGGCTGTGAACTTCCGCGTATGCGTATCCAACCGCACCAATCCCGAATTGTCCGAGCAATCCCACAGCATGCCGTGCCGATCGAGCAGCAAGGGACGCACGAACGCATCCGGCAGGCCGGCGGGGTCGGCCGGATGCGGCGGAAAATGGGTAAAGTGCCGCCCGTCGAAATAGTCCATCCCTTTGCCATGAACTCCAATCCACAAGCCACCCTCGGCGTCCGGGACGAGACCGCCGATATTGTCATTCGCCGGACTGTCGGAGTTCCTGGGATCATGGCGAAAATGCTTGACGCGCTGTCCATCCAGCCGGTCCAGGCCGCCACCGTAGGTTCCTGTCCAGACCGCTCCGTGAGAGTCCCGGGCAACGCATCGCTCCGGGCCGGGGCTCAGGCGGCTGGGATCATTGGGATCGGCGAGGTAGTGCGTAAAGGTTTTCCCATCGAAGCGATCCAGGCCCGCTTCCGTTCCGATCCACAGCACGCCTGCGGAACCTATCGAAAGTCCGGTAATGGCATTATTGCTCGGGCTGTTGGCATCTTGCGAATTGTGATGATAAGTCGTGAATCGTTCCGCCACGCCTGCCAACCGGTCGACCCCGGTGGACCGCATGCCGATCCACAACCCGCCCGAGGCATCCTCGTACAGAGCGCGAGGGTTGATAACGTTACTGCTCAAGCTGGAAGAATCGTTGGGATCGTGCAGATAGCGGGTAAACGTTCCGCGGGCGCGATCCATCAGATTCAAGCCATTGTTGGTCGCCACCCAAAAGCGTCCCGCCCGGTCCTCGTATGTTGTCGCCAGAGAGTCGTCGCTCAAACTGGCAGGGTTCCGAGGATCATGCAGATAACGAATAAATGTGCGAGTCCTGGGATCGAAGCGGTTCAACCCGCGCAGCGTGGAAAACCACAAATTACCTTTCCGATCCTGGAAGATATGGACTACGTCATTGTTGCTCAGGCTGGTGGGGTCGTTGGGGATGTTCTTATACCGCGTAAAATGGCCGGTCGAGCGATCGAGCGCGCTTACGCCCTCACCCCATACACTAGCCCAGAGCAAGCCGGTTGTTGCGTCCAGACAGAGGGATCTGAGATCGGTATCGCCAAAGCCAGGTGGGTTGTTTGGATTAGGTCTGTAACTGAAAAATCTGCCGCTGGTCCGATCGAAACGGCCCAGTCCGCCGAAACTGGCTGCCCAAAACGTGCCGGATTCGTCCTCATAAAACGAAGCGATTCGATAGTGGGGCCGACTGGTTGGGTCATCCGCGCGATGGCGATAGTGAATAAAAGAATCGGTATCCCGATCGTAGCGGTCGACGCCTTCGTTTACTCCGATCCACAAAACGCCGGCTCGATCCACATAGAGCGTCCGAATAGTGTCGCTCCCGAGGCTGCGGTCATCTTGATCGTCGTGCTTGTAAGCCTTAAAAGTGTACCCATCGAAACGATTCAGCCCGCCCAGCCACGTGCCAAACCACATGAATCCCTTATGGTCCTGAGCAATCGCCCGCACATCCGATTGCGAGACTCCGTCAGCAACGGAAAGATGAGTAAAGCTAAGCTTCGAAGTTTGGGCAACTACCGAGACGCAAAAAATATAAGTGAGAAAGGCCGCCTTCGACAGCCACCTGGCAGCGGATATCCGTATGCGGGTATACACCTGCGGGGTCGCGCCCATTCTGAAATCACCGGGCTTTTCGAAGATCGTGTGATACGTAATGGTGCGCCGAGCCATACCGACTCCCTAAATTGCGGATGTCGACGGCTGATTCAGTGTACTGCGGGGATGTGTGCACGGCAATGCCTCTGTATGTCTCCGGTCCAAGCTCCCTGAACGCCATTCTAGGAGGCGAGACTCGACAGCGCATCATGTCGCAGTCACTTGGATCAGATGCTTAACGGAATCCCAGCCGAATCAGCGTCGCTGCGCTGTCTTCGATCCGCTCTGCCAGTGCCAGCAAGTCTTTCGACACGCCGGCAGGGTGAACCCGCTGAATCTGCCCGTGGTCGATCAGCGTGGCCGCCCCTGAGGGGCCAAAACAGGAAATGAAGCTATGGTCATCTCCTACCTTCCGTTTCAAGTTCGAAAAGGTCCAGCAGTTCTTCGCTGGCCGCGAAGGGACTCATGCGCCCGCGGCGCACCTGGTCGCGCACGATCGGCAGACGCGCGGCCACGGCCGGATGAGAGTGGAATAGTTCCTCCAGACCGAGCATCGTCAATTCGTTCATCCATTCCAGCGCCTGGCGGTTTCGCCGTTGCGCCAGAAATCCATTGCCCGCCAACAACTCGCGGTGTGCCAGTACCATGTCCCAGACTTCGGGAATGCCTTCGCCCGAAATCGAGGAGCAGGTCAGCACTGGCGGCATCCAGCCGTCCTCTGACGCTGGAAACAGGTGCAGCGCGCTCGCGTATTCGATGCGCGCACGCTCAGCCTTCGGTTTGTTGTCCCCGTCGGCCTTGTTGATGGCCATGCCGTCGAGCATTTCGATGATCCCGCGCTTTATGCCCTGCAACTCGTCGCCTGCGCCGGCCAGCATCAGCAGCAGGAAAAAATCCGTCATGGAACGGACAGCCGTCTCGCTCTGCCCCACCCCCACCGTTTCGACGATGATGTTGCGGTAGCCCGCTGCCTCGCACAGCAGAATGGTTTCGCGGGTGTGCCGTGCGACTCCGCCGAGGTGCCCTCGCGACGGCGAGGGACGGATGAAGGCCCGCTCGTCGGCCGCGAGTTCCTGCATACGCGTCTTGTCGCCGAGAATGCTTCCTCCGGAAATGGGACTCGACGGGTCCACGCTCAGCACCGCCACGTTCTCGCCGCACTCGCGTATCAGGTGCATCCCGAGGCCGTTGATGAAAGTGCTCTTGCCCACGCCCGGGACGCCCGTGATGCCGACGCGCAGCGATCGGCCCGTATGCGGCAGCAGTGCATCGAGCAGCCGTGCGGCCAGTTCGCCATCCGACGGCAGGCTGCTCTCGATCAACGTAATGGCTCGGGCGAGAACCGTGCGGTCTCTGCCCAGGATGCCATCCATGTAGCGGTTGAACGGCAGCCTTCGCGGCATCAGACGCGTTCCCTAACCTTAGGCCGCATGCACGCTCCCGATCAGGGCGGTCAGGATCCGTTGCGCCGCCACGGGAATCACCGTGCCCGGTCCGAACACGTCGGTGACGCCGGCGTTGCGCAGCGCGTCATAGTCCTGCGGGGGAATCACGCCGCCCACGACTACGAGGATGTCCTCGCGCCCAAGCCTCTGGAGTTCGGCGACCGCCTCCGGCACGAGCGTTGTGTGTCCGCCCGCCAGGCTGGAGACGCCGAGTACATGAACGTCGTTTTCCGCCGCCATGCGGGCCGCTTCGTGCGGCGTCTGGAACAGCGGCCCGACATCGACGTCAAAGCCGAGGTCCGCGAACGCCGTCGCGATTACCTTTGCCCCGCGGTCGTGCCCGTCCTGGCCGATCTTCGCCACCAGGATGCGCGGCCGGCGGCCTTCGATGCGCGCGAACTCGCGGGTCAGCTCCTGCGCCTTCTGGAACTCGGGATCGCGCTGGCTCTCTGCCGAGTACACGCCTGATATCGTACGGTTCACCGCCTGGTACCGCCCGAAAACGGTCTCGAGAGCCGACGAGATCTCGCCCAAGGTTGCGCGCACGCGCGCCGCATCCACCGAAAGCGCCAGCAGATTGCCCGCGCCGTCTCTTGCCGCCGCGGTTAAAGAGGCCAGAGCCGCGTCGACGGCCCGCTGATCGCGCCTGACCCTGACCTGCGCCAGGCGCGCCACTTGCGAGTCGCGCACCGCCCGGTTATCCACCACGCGCACGTCGATCCGCTCGTCCGTCGCCGGCCTGTATTTGTTCACCCCCACAATGGTTTCGCGTCCCGAATCGATCTGCGCCTGCCGGCGCGCAGCCGCTTCTTCGATCCGCATTTTCGGAATGCCGGTCTCGATCGCCTTGGCCATCCCGCCGAGAGCTTCGATCTCCTGAATGTGATGCCACGCCTTGTGCATCAGCTCGTGCGTGAGTGACTCGACGTAGTAGCTGCCCGCCCACGGGTCGACCACGTGCGTGATGCCCGTCTCTTCCTGGAGAAAGATCTGCGTGTTTCGCGCAATGCGCGCCGAGAAGTCGGTCGGCAGCGCAATCGCTTCGTCGAGCGCGTTGGTGTGCAGCGACTGGGTGTGCCCCAGTGCCGCGGCGAGTGCCTCCACACACGTGCGCGGCACATTGTTGAATACATCCTGCGCGGCCAGGCTCCAACCGGAGGTCTGGCAGTGCGTGCGCAGCGCCATCGATTTCGGGTTCTTGGGGTTAAAGGCTTTGATGATCTTCGCCCAGAGCACGCGCGCCGCCCGCATCTTGGCGATCTCCATGAAGTGATTCATGCCGATCCCCCAAAAGAAGCTGAGGCGCGGGGCGAAGGTGTCGATATCGAGGCCCGCCTGAATGCCCGTGCGGATGTACTCGAGGCCGTCGGCCAGCGTGTAGCCGAGTTCCAGATCCGCTGACGCGCCGGCCTCTTGCATGTGGTAGCCGCTGATGGAAATGCAGTTGAACTTCGGCATGTTCTCCGCGCAATAACGGAAGATGTCGCCGATGATGCGCATCGAGGGCCCCGGCGGATAGATATACGTGTTGCGCACCATGAACTCTTTCAGAATGTCGTTCTGAATGGTGCCGCTTAGGTCTTTTGTGGCCACACCCTGCTCTTCGGCCGCTACGATGTAGAACGCCATCACCGGCAGGACCGCCCCGTTCATCGTCATGGATACGGACATCTGGTCGAGTGGGATCTGGTCGAAGAGAATCCTCATGTCTTCGACGGAATCGATCGCCACACCCGCTTTGCCTACATCGCCCGAGACGCGCTCGTTGTCGGAGTCGTAGCCGCGATGCGTCGCCAGGTCGAATGCCACCGAGAGGCCCTTCTGCCCCGCGGCCAGATTGCGCCTGTAGAACGCGTTCGATTCCTCCGCGGTGGAGAAGCCGGCGTATTGCCGGATCGTCCAGGGCTGCATCGCATACATTGTGGAGTAAGGACCGCGCAGGAAGGGCGGAACGCCTGCGGCGTAGCCGAGGTGCTCCATGGCGTAGAGGTCGTCGGCCGTGTACCACCGCTTCACCGGGATGTGCTCCGCCGTGTTCCAGACCAGAGCGTCTTCGCCCGGTCCGGCGGGAGCGTGCGCGGCCCCGCGCGGGTCGTATTCGATTTTGGAAAAGTCGGGTCTCATTGGACGCTCCTCAAGCCGAGCCTGTCTTGCCAGTACGTGAGGGTCTGGATCGCATCACTGAAGATGTGGACGAAACCCTGCACCCCGGATGACTGCAATGCTTCGATCTGGTCCTTTGGGTTCCCGGCCACCAGCACTGGGACCTTCACCTTGGGGCAAACCTGCTGTGCAAACGGCAGATACTCGGGATCTGAACTGCACAACACGATCAGGTCGGCATCCGTGCCTTGGTAGTCCTCCGCCTCGGCGATGTCGAAGCCGGCGCAGCCGAAGAAGTTGAGGATGAAGTTGGCGCGCGCGCCTTTCATTTTGGTGTCGCCGCGCTTCAGCAGCAGCACCTTGGGATAGCGCCCGGTAACTTGCGCGTGTGCCGTAGTGCGCCGCCGGATCTTCTCGAACGGCTCAGCCACTCGCACCTGCGGCAGGGCGCTGCCTGCTTCGGGCTGCGGCGCTTCCACCTCCGGCTCCTTCTCCATCAGGTTGGGAAAGTTGTTGACCCCAACCAGCGCACGCTTCCGCGCCGAATAGGCCTTTGCGCGCGCGGCTCGCGTCTCCGCCAGCGCACGCTCAATCGAGCCGGAAGCGAGGGCCTTGGAAAAACCGCCTTCAGCCTCCGTCTGCTGCATCAGTTTCCAACCTTGGCGCGCCAATGAATCGGTCAACGCTTCAATGTAGTAGGAGCCGCCTGCGGGGTCGGCTACGGCATCCAGGTGCGCCTCTTCCTTGAGAATTCGCTGCACATTCACCGGTAGGTGCGGATCGAAGCCGAATTGCTCCACGGTCAAGCGGTCGCACCCGCCCAGCACCGCTGAGAGCGCCTCCGTGGTGACGCGCAGCAGGTTGGTATAGCGGTCGTAGGCGCTCTTGTTCCGCCGCGGCGTTCGCACGTGCAGGCGCATACGGCATGCCGCAAAATCCTTCGGATCGAATGCCGTCACCGCCTGCGCCCACATCAGCCGCGCCGCCCGCAGCTTCGCAATCTCGATGAAGTACGCTGGTCCTGCCGCGAACACGAACTCGATTTGGCGAACGGCGCCATCCACCGGCTGCGCGGCCGTTAACGCCGCGAGCCGCTCCACGCCCGCCGCAATGCCATATCCCAACTCCTGGATGGCGTGGGCGCCGGCTTCATGCAACAGGTCGGCACGAATCGCGTCGGAGTTCCCCGGTAGGGAGTCCTGCGCGATTTCCCAGCTTCGAACCGAACCTACCGCAAGTTGGTGCTGGTCGTCCAACCCGGCCAGCGCCTCGTTCCGGTAATACGGCCGCAACGCGAGCCCTTCCTCGGTGCGCCATACCAGCTTCTTGTCGTAATCCGCCCCCTTCAGGTCTTTCGCGATCGCCGCTTCCCACACGTCGGTCGGCACGGGGGCAAAATCGCGGCCGATCTGCAGAATCTCCGTTCCCGGTTCCAGCTCAGGCATGGGGCCCCTCCTGAACGATTTCCAGGAGGTACCCGAAGGCGGCAGTTTCGGTCGTCTTCGGATGCACGAAGAACACCGTCGTCCCGCGAGAGCCTTTACGCGGCGCTTTATCGATGACCCTGAATCCGTTCTTCTGCAGGTGATCGAAGGCCTTCTGGATATCGGCCACGCGCAGCGCGACGTGCGCCATTCCGCCGCGGCCGCCGTTCTTTTCCATCTGCTTGGCTACGGGCGAGTCCGGGGTCAGAGGTTCGAGCAACTGCACCAGATTCGGGCCGTCGTCCACCCGCAGCAGCACCTCCCGCACCTGGTCTCCGCCCAACACATCTTCGCGGTGCACCTCTTGGAAGCCCATTGCCTGGTAGGCGCGTACGTGCGCTTCCAACTCGCCCGGTTTTACTGAAATGGCTACATGATCGAAAAACAAAAAACCTGGTATCTGTTCCACTTGTGAACTCCTCACTCGAACTCCACCACGACCTGCCCGGCCTGAACGCTGTCGCCCTGATTCACGCGGATGGCGGCGATCTTTCCGGCCGAATGTGCCGTGATACTGGTCTCCATCTTCATCGCTTCCAGCACCAGCAGAACGTCTCCGGGCTGGAGCGTCTGTCCCACCTGTGCCGCGATGCGCACCACAATGCCCGAAACCGGGCTGCGGCACACCTTTTCCTCGTTCACCGGAGTGCCCGTCTCCGGCGGCGGTGCGGGCGTTGACGCCGGCATGCGCAGCGGCGCCGAGGAAATGTTGACGCCGGTCAGATGCGTGGGGGCCGCGGGCGACTCGGGTTCCGAGGCCTCCACGTCTACTTCGTAAGTCTTTCCGTCTATGGTGATGGTCAGTTTCATGGCGGCTTCTACCCCTGCAATCTGTGGGACGCCTGAATCGACACACGCCCCAGTTGTGCCCACGCCGAAGTACCCAGCAGCCGGACCTGCCGGATGTGCGGCCGCACGCCCAGGTATGCGGCCAGCGCCGCGGAGATGGCCAACAGTTCCTCTTCGGTGATGGCCGGCTCGGCGGTCGGTTCAGGCGCGGTTTTCAACGGCGGAGGCGGACCGGCCGCAATCGCCGGCCCCTGCATCGCGTCGACCCGCCTGATCAGCTCGGCTACCTGCGCCCGCAACTGTTCCACTGCCGCCGCAAGTTCCGTTACCGTGAGTTGTGCCATGGTTGCCTCAGGTTCCTACAGCGGCATCAACCCGTGTTTCTTGGGCGGCCGCAATTCGCGCTTGGTGTGGAGATACTCGAGTACCTGCGCGACATGCCGCCGCGTCATCGAAGGTTCAATGACCGCATCCACCAGCCGGCGCCCTGCCGCCACATAGGGATTCGAGAAGGCCTCGCGGTACTTCTCGATCAGCTCCGCGCGTTTGGCGGCTTTGTCCCGCGCTTCCTGGATCTCCTTGCGGAATACGATCTCCGCCGCCCCCTCCGCGCCCATCACGGCCACCTCTGCGGTCGGCCAGGCAAAGGCACGATCCGCACCCAGGTCCTTGCCGCACATGGCGAGGTATGCACCGCCGTAACACTTCCGCAGAATCACCGTGATTTTCGGAACCGTAGCCGCCGAGTACGCAAACAGCATCTTAGCTCCGTGGCGGATGATTCCGCCGTGCTCCTGCTGCACTCCGGGGAGGAATCCGGGGACGTCCACGAACGTCAATAATGAAATGTTGAACGCGTTGCAGAAGCGGATAAACCTCGCGGCCTTGTTCGCCGCGTTGATGTCGAGCGCGCCGGCGTTTACGGCGGGCTGATTCGCGATGATGCCCACGCTCCGCCCGGCGACGCGCGCGAACCCCACCACGATGTTCTGCGCATATCCGGACTGCACTTCCAGGAAATCGGCGAAGTCCACCACTTTGAGAATCACGTCTCGAACGTCGTAGCCTTTCTTGCCGTCGGTCGGGACAATGTCGTCGAGCGCCGGACACGGATCCACATTCGCGTCACCTTCCATTCGCGGCGGGTCTTCCAGGTTGTTCGACGGCAGAAAGCTGAGCAGCTTCTGGCAGAGCAGAATGGCGTGCCGGTCGTCATCGGCAATGAAGTGGATCACGCCGGAGCTGGCCATGTGCGCTTCCGGACCGCCCAGTTGTTCGGGGGTCACTTTTTCGCCTGTGACACTCTTGATCACTTGCGGCCCGGTGATGAACATCTGCGCCTGGCGCGTCTGGATGATGAAGTCCGTAAGCGCCGGGCTGTACGCCGCGCCGCCGGCGCACGGCCCACAGATCAGCGAGATCTGCGGCACCGCGCCCGAGAGCATCACGTTGGTGTAAAACACCTTGCCGTAACCGGAGAGCGAATCGATACCCTCCTGCACACGGGCTCCTCCCGAGTCGTTCAGAAAAATGAAGGGCGACCCGGTCTTGAGCGACTGCTGCATGATTTCGGCGACCTTGATGGAGTGGACTTCGCCCGCCGAACCGCCGGACACGGTGAAGTCCTGGCTCGCCAGGTGCACCAGCCGGCCACCAATCGAGGCGGCGCCCGTCACCACTCCTTCGGCCGGAAAACTCTTTCCCGCCATGCCGAACAACGTGGCACGATGTTCGGCAAATAAACCCGTCTCCTCGAAGCTACCGGGATCGACCAGCGCTTCCACCCTTTCCCGCGCCGTGAGTTTACCGGCCTGGCGTTGCTTCTCCAGGCGTTCCGTGCCGCCGCCCAGCAAAGCCTCCGCCGTACGCGAGCGAAGCTCGGAAATTCTCTCCTGCATGCTATGAATGGCCATAATATGAAGTCCTCTAAAACCCCGATTTAACCGGCGCCACAGTCACGCGGTGCGTCTTGCCGTTCAGTTTGACGTCGTACGCCACCGGTCCGCGCGCGGGCGCTTTGCCGTTGCCGTTCTCCACGGACTGCGATTTGGGGGCAGCCGGCTCCGGTGCAGGCTGGGCCGCAGGAGACTTCCCCAGATTTTTCGGGCCCTGAGCGCGCGTCGTGAAGAATTTTGGAGCGATCTTGGGGAACATCGCGTAGGTCAGCACATCCTCGTCGGAGCCGTTGGAACCGGGGAGTTCGAGCGCTGCATCGCGCAATTCCTTCCACTCCGGCTTCAACAGGTCGGCGGGACGTCCGTTGATCGGACTCTTACCCGTCTGCTTGGCCGCGAGCGCAATCAGAGTGCCCTCGCGAGGCCCGATCGTCTCCCCGTAATATCCGAGCATCAGATCCGAGAATTCGCCGGTCAGCACTTTATAGCGGCCCATCATGACGTTGAGCACAGCCTGCGTGCCCACGATCTGGCTCGAGGGCGTCACCAGCGGCGGGTAGCCTGCGTCGGCGCGCACTCTCGGCACCTCACGCAGCACTTCGTCCATGCGGTCGACCGCACCCTGCTGCTTCAGTTGGCTTTCCATGTTGGAAAGCATTCCGCCCGGAATCTGGCTGTCGAAGATCTCCGTTTCGACGCCCGTAATGTTGGAGAGAAATTCCTGGTAGCGCGGCCGCACGCTGGCGAAGTATTTCTTCACCTTGATCAGCCGCGATTTGTCGAGCTTGGTTTCGAAACCTGTGCCTTCGAGCATCTCGACCAGGCTCTCTGTCGGGTTGTGCCCGGGCCCGAGGCTGAGCGAACTGATGGCCGTATCCACACAGTCCGCGCCCGCTTCGATCGCCTTCATCAGGCTGACCAGCGTCACGCCCGTGGTGGCGTGTACGTGCACATGCACCCGAATCTTGCTCCCGCAGGCTTCCTTGATGCCATTGACAAGGTCGTACGCCGCTTGAGGCTTCAGCAAAGCCGCCATATCTTTGATGCAGAGGGAATCGCAACCCAGGTCGACGAGCTTCTCCGCCATCTCCACGAAATCGCCGATTGTATGCAGCGGACTGATGGTATAGCAGATCGTGCCTTGTGCATGCTTTCCCGTGCGCCGCACCGCCGCGATGGCGCGCCGCAGATTTCGGATGTCGTTGAGCGCGTCGAACACCCGGAACACGTCCATGCCGTTCTCCGCGGCTTTATCCACAAACCGGTCGATCACTGTGTCTTCGTAGTGGCGGTAGCCCAGCAGGTTCTGGCCGCGCAACAGCATCTGCAACCGCGTATTGGGCAGCAGCTTGCGAAATTGCCGTAGCCGCTCCCAGGGATCTTCGTTCAGAAAGCGGATACAGGCATCGAACGTGGCACCGCCCCAACATTCCAGCGACCAGAAACCTGCCTGATCGAGGTCCGCACAGGCGGGAACCATGTCCTCCATCGCCATCCGCGTCGCCATTAGACTCTGGTGGGCATCGCGAAGAACAAGTTCAGTCACGTCAATGGATTTCGTCATAGTTGTTTTCCAACGGTCTTAGCCCCAGGCCACCTTTCGCGGCGGAACGACTGGGACGCAGCGAATTGTAGAGATCTTCGTTCTATAGAGTGATAGAGTCGGGCTCGCAAGAAGACTTCGCAATTCAACTCGCAGTGGAATGTGCACGCATTCGACCACTTGGAAGTCCTTGAGAATTGAAGGTTGCCGAATCACATCTGCGCGGGTCACCGCACTTTGCTCGGCAGATGACGGCAGTGGTCGTGTGAGTCCTCGCGGTACCATCGGCGTCTATGTCGAGTTCCGCAAGTGTTACATACCGAAGCAGATGGGGAGCACCGTGAGTCTGTGCAGCCTTTGGAACGACCGGCTGACGCTCGGACGGCGGCTTCAGACTGCCGCTGCATTTTTCGCGATGCGCCGGAGACATGCCGGAATGCGGCATTTTGCTCGGCACGTGACGACATGCTCGGCGGTCCGGCCTTGAAGAGGGGCGCGGCTGTGGTTGGACCTCTACCTGCACGGAGAACAACGCTATGAAACCCTATGCAGTATACCTCCTGGAAAGGTTCAGAGCTGGCGAGACAGCCTCTGAGTTGGCGGCAAGAGAAGAGATTCCCATCGACCGAATCCAGATACGGCTGAACGCCGCGATGCGACTGGAGCGGATGCGCAGCGCCGAAACCAACGCCTACGCTGAAAACCGCGCCGCTTAACACCGGCTTGAGCACCTCTTTGTTTACACAATCCGCCGCCGGCCGTCGTTCCAGCGCATGAGAAAGACAAGCATCAGCGCCAGCACCAACGCGACTGCCGCCAGCGTCCAAACGTTGCGCCGCAGGAAGTCCGGAGCGTGCTCACCCAGTTGAATGCCCAACCATGCCAGGCCCAAATATCGAATCGTGCGGGCCGCGAGAATCACCCTCAGGAATCTCCCGAAACGAGTGCGCAGCGCCCCTGCGGAAATCACGAATACCTTGAGCGGCAATGGCGCCACTGGCGTCACGGCAGGTACAAAGACCGTGAGCAACCCGTAGCGATAGAACCAGGTCTCAAATCTCGTGCCGCTTTCTGGCGCCGATGCGGGCTTGCCGAACAACCGCCGTCCATGGCGCGCGGCCTGAAACAAGGCAATGTTTCCACCGAGCGATCCGACGGTAGCCAGCACGGCCGCGCCATAGGCGAGCACGGGAGCATTCACGTTGCTTGCCGCGGTTCCGGCCACCAGCAGATCGATGGCCGCCGGAAGCGGGACGCCCAGCGAGTCAATGGCCGCCAGAAAAAGAATCCCCCAAGGTCCATATGCCGCCAGGACGACCGCAATCTTGTGAAGAAGCAGGTGCATGCTCACTCAACCACGCGGCTCCTGCGTAATGAAGGGATCGGCTCCGATGGTCCCCTCCAGTTCTCGGAGATAGCCTGGCGCGCCCACGCGCAAGAGTTGGACACGCGCTGCAATGAGGCGCGCCTCGATTTCAGGCCGAGGCAACGCTCTGCCGGCGCAACAGCCCTCGAGTGCCGCAATATGGCGGTTCCACAGCATTATGTCGCGCCGTTGCTTCGTGCGGAGCCGCTCCCGGTACCAATCGCTGGCCAAGAGGGACTCACGAGTGAACATTGCCCGGACCTCGGGATCATCGATATTCTTCCCTCCCCAATGGCCACACGCCATGATGTGCAGCAGGGCCCGGAGCGGCGGGCATGCCCCGTTCACGCTGCCGTCTTCGAAGTAACTAGCCGCGACTCGCCGTTGCGTTTCGACGATCGCCTCGACGCCGGCGGCGAAAGCTTCCATATTCTGCTTTTCGGGCCGCAGAATCTCTTCCGGGAACACGGTGTCCGGCGCTTCGAATATCCGTCCAAGAAAGCGGTCCGCAAACAGCGCCGTGATGCGGTACCCCAATCTGCTGGCCGCCACGCTGCGGCCGTTCCAGTCGAAGTCGGACAACTTCTCCAGGAAGCCGTTGTCGATCAAATATCTCGGATCGCGTTCGTGGACCTGCATGCGGCACCAGATCTCGGGCACCAGCATGCTGATATCGTGGTCCACTCGGTAATACGGCCCAATGCAGCCGGCTGCGCTCGTGAAACCTGCATAGCCCGTAAGGACGGCCGCCACGAGTGCGTTGTTTAGATCCACCACCGGCCAGATCGCGTTGAAGGGTCCCTTTGTGAGAGCGCCCTCGCTGCCGAAGCCCGTAGTCGAAGGGGATTTGCCGGTGAGGCTGCAGATAAAATCCATGAACAGTTCCGGCAACTCCTGGTAGTGAATCGGGTTGTACACCGCCAGTGGGAGCAGGCCGATACTCGGATCCGGGGGATTGCCTCGGCGGCCGGCGAGCACTGCGTTCACAGGGAAATGGACCGGCTGGTCGGTTGGAATCCCGCGATCCAGGCGGGCGCAGACCTCGGCCAGGTATGTTCCGCGGGCATCCACATGATCAGGGCGCCGCTGCAGATAACGCGGGTTCTTGGACGCACTCCCATTTACCAGCCGCGGGTGTGCCGAGGAGACGACGTAAGCAGTCTCCGGGAGATTCACAAAATCGCTCAGCAGGCGCTTCATTGGCTCGGTGTATTCGTCGAACTCCGAAAGGTGTTCCACGAGCGCCCTTGCCTGAGCCGCCGTGAGGGGTTCGAAGTTGGATAGAAATGCGCCCGGGGTGGCGATGTCGGCCTCCGCCTGAGCGTCAAAGCCGCGGTAGATGGCATCGTCCGGCCGTTGGAAGAGGAAGGCCTCACAGTTGGTCACGAGCTTGGCACTTTGATTCGGGTACTCCGGATCGAAGTCGGGCAAACTGCGCCGTGGTACTACCACCGAAGCCGTGATGTCGTCCTCTACCTGCACCTTATCGGCGGGATGAAAGTCCGGCCGGAGCTTGTAAATTCGCCATGACCCCTGTGGGTCACGGCCGACGCGCAGATAATTGCCGACGAGTTTCTGGTTCTCGTACTTCAGTTCGTGCCCGAGAAATCCGTTTATGCGATCCACTGAGAAGTGCTCACGCCAGTTCTCGCCCCATTCCGGCCGGTAATATCGCTTTACAGTGAAGATCAACTGCCGGATCGTCTGGGGCATATTCCGGAGCCATTCGTTGTGCTCTTCCGTATACTCGGGCGAAGCCGTTAATAATCTGACCACGGACCCCAGCGACCGCTGCTCGCTCAAGATTGGCCGTCGGGCCCGGGCTTCGGGCTGTGGCTGTTTGTAGATCGACGAAAAGTCTCGCTTTAGGATGTCGGCTACCCGCTCGATGTCCTGGAAATAGTCCTTGACGAAGACAGGTCCCTGTACCAGGACGTCAGCAATCGACTTGGAGATTTCCGATTTCCCACCCCCCGACACCGTGCAAGGCTTATGGCACAAGGTCCCCTGCGCTACCGAGCCGATCAGCCGCCACATGGATCCACCGATCCGTCTACCCATGCGGACCTTGTATCCCGACGGCAGTACGTAGATGTGGTCCGGAAGAAGCGTCAACTGGTGAGGACCGTCCTCCCCCTGCCAGCACACAAAGCCGCTACGGACGTTGAATTCCGCGGTTTCCGGAACGTACACGATGCTGGGATGCGTTCGGTCCACTGCATATCCTTCCGGTTTGCGTTCCACGCGCTCGCCCATGAGACACATAGCGTCTTTGAAACGGGACTTCCAAACTGACGACGAGCGATCGGAACGAAACTCTTGGCCCAGGATGTACGCCGGGTAGGCGATTGCGCCGCCGGCGTGCTCCTCCTCAGATAGACCATAGAGGTTCGCCGCAAAGCTGATCTGACTCTTGACCTCCTTCTTACAGTACCCGTAATAGTTGTCTGCGAGAACAGTAACGATGATGCCGTCGTGTCCGCGGCAGACCAACTTGAATGCGCCGCCGTCGTTATAGAGTTCGTGCTCCTCGCGCCAACACATACCGTCACGGCGTTGCCGCTCGGAAGCCTGTTCAAAGTGCGGTAGGCCGAGATCTTTCTTCTTCATGCCAACCAGGTGGGGTGCGAGGATCACACAACCTGTGTGGCCGGTCCAGTGCAGCGCGTCTAAGGCGGCATCGTTCTCAGGAAGATAGGGATCGCCGGCATTGCCGAAGATAGTTTCGACGAAATCGAGATTGCTGACCAGGCCAGCTGGCGCAAAGAAGCGAATCTCCATGGTCTTCGCCGGCTCCTTCCCTACGCCAGGGCAGACGAGCGGTCGCAACAGCAGTGACACGAACAGATGCACCTGCTCGTCCTGGTCCGCGGTGAAGGGCAGAGCGGAAATAGCTTCCGGCGGCCGGAGCGCGGCCGCCAGGAATTTCGCGAAAGCCTGCTTGGGAACGGCAAGCTTGTCCGCAGGGATCGGCAGACCACCCTCCACAATGTGGAACAGCCCTTTCGTCGTGCGTCGGTCGCTTTTCGGATTATGAAGGACGCCTTGAGCAACACGGTACGAGTGCAGGTACGGCGACGAAAAGGTGTCCGCGGTGGGTGGAAGAGACATGACGCGCCCCAGCCCCGGCCGGTCCAGCACGAACGAGTTCGCAGGCAAACGCGGAACGCCGTCCGGGCAGACGGACTGCAAGGTTGCGTCCAGGTAAGTTTGGATACGGTTGTCGACTGGACAGAGGCATCCGCTCAACAACTGGTCTTTCTGATGATAGTTGCGCAGCAATGGGGCGGCGAGCTCCAGAAAATACGGATCGCCGGTTGCGCGGCTGCACGGTTGTCCGAGCGCTAGCAGCTTGAGATTGATATAGCGGATGATCTCACGGTTCCTTTGAGGTTTCATTTCGATTGACTCCGGAGGTGCCCGCTTTTCCTTACCGGCCCCGAGCATAGGTACCCAGTAGCACTCCGACTTAACGGAACTCCTCCCATGCAATGTTGCGCATATCTCCGTGACGCAGGAACTGCCGATGCATAGCTAATCCGAGTGAGAGTGACAGGGGCTCGTGGCTGATCTGGGCCGTATGCTTGAGATAGGCTCGGAGTTGCTCGCGGTAGTCCGGATGCGCGCAGCGGTCGATTATGAGTTGGGCACGCTCGCGGGGATCCTTGCCGCGCAGGTCGGCCACGCCTTGTTCGGTTACGACGACCTGCACCGAATGTTCGCTATGGTCGATGTGCGATGCTAGCGGCACGATCGCGCTGATCTTGCCGCCCTTGGCGGTCGAGGGACAGGAGAAGATCGACAAATAGGCATTGCGAGTGAAGTCGCCCGAGCCGCCGATTCCGTTCATCATTGTCTTGCCCACCAGATGCGTAGAATTGACGTTACCGGCGAGATCCACCTCGATCGCCGTGTTCATCGAAACGATGCCCAACCGGCGGATGATCTCCGGATGGTTGGAAATCTCCTGCGGCCTCATCAAAATGCGGCGTTTGAAGAAATCGATGTTGTCCGTGACGCTCGCCATGGCCTTTTGCGACAGTGTCAGGGCACAGGTGGAAGCGAATCGGCAGCGCTCGTTCTCAAGCAGCGGAATCACGGAATCCTGGAGCACCTCTGTGTACATTTCAAAAGCCGGAATATGCCTATTGCGGCCGAGCGCTCCGAGTACGGCATTGGCGATGTTGCCCACGCCGGACTGCAAAGGCAGAAACCCCGGCGGGATGCGGCTTGCCCGCATTTCCGAGACCAGAAACTCGGCCACGTTCTCGCCGATTTGCTCGGTAACCGGCGTGGGCTCGTCGAATCTACCTCCCTCGTCGGGCTCGTTGGTCAGCACTACACCTGCGATTTTCTTGGTATCGATAACACAGATGGGCGAGCCGATCCGGTCACCGGGAGCATAGACCGGAATTTCCTGCCGTGCAGGCGGATCCAGCGGCTCGAAAATGTCATGCATTCCCAGCAGCGAGGCCGAGTGCTTCGAGTTCAACTCGATGAGCACCCTACCCGCGAGACGCAAATAGGTGTTTGCAGCGCCGACGGAGGTTGACAGCACAACACCGCCCCCCGAGGTTACGTCGCAGGCCTCGACGACCGACCAGTGGACAGGGCCGAGGAAGCCGTACCGAACGATCTGCGGCACCATGGAGAGGTGCATGTCTACGAACTTAACCTGACCGCAGTTGATCTGTTTTCGCAGCGGGTCGCTGGATTGATAGGGTGTGCGGAAGCTGATGGCTTCCGCCTCCGCCAGCGCGCCGTCAAGCGACGGCCCGGTGGACGCGCCTGTGAGCACGCCGACCTTGAAGGGCCTGCCGGCCGCGTGTTCGCACCGTGCTTTGGCGGCGATGGCTCGTGGAATGGCCTTTGGGGACCCTGCTGCCGTGAAGCCGCTAAAGCCGATAGTTGATCCGTGATCGACGAACCTGGCCGCCTCCTCGGCCGTCAGGATGGGGAATGGCAATGACATTATGAGTTCCTTTCAGGCGACGAACTCCGGCGACTCAAGACTTGTCCCTCTAGGCGAATTCATCTGCCGACGAAGACCGGCTGCCGCTTTTCAAAGAAAGCCTTGATGCCCTCCTGATAATCGTTACTGTCGTAAACCGCGCGCCGCATGGCCTGGACCCTCTCAAAGGTTTCCGGACTCAGGTTCTGCGCTGCCGAAAGCAGCCGTAATTCCTCTTTGAGAAGGCTGGCGACAAGCGGCGAGTTTTTTGTCATCTGCTCGGCAATGGTTCGTGTCACGCTTTCGAGTTGGTCTCTCGGGACCGCGCGGCTTACAATCCCCCGATCCACCAGACGCTTCACCGGAATTGGCTGGGCAGTGAACAGCATTTCCTTGCACAGGGGCATCCCGCCCATATTCAAAAAGTTCTGAACTCCGGACATGTTGTACGGTACCCCCAGCTTGGCGGGAGTAAGGGCAAACCTGCTGTCCTCGGCGGAGATAATCATGTCGCAGCTCATGACAAGTTCGCAGGCCCCGCCCCACACGCTCCCTTCAATCATTGCGATTACAGGCGCCGGGAATCGCTCGATGCATCTAACTGCATTTCTCAGCGGGTCATCATAGGTCAGAGGGTCGCGTCCATTCGTCGGCAACTCCCGAACATCATGACCGGAAGAGAATACTTTGGACCCCGCGAGGGCCCTAAGTATCACGACCCGCGCTTGTTGCACTCGCATGTCCTCAAGCGCGGCACAAAGCTCCTCGATGAGTTCTTTGCTGAGAGCATTGAGCGTCTTTGGGTTGTTCAGAGTGAGCACACCTATCGCATTTGAGATCTCACTCTCGACCAATGCCATTGTGCACGTTCCTCTTTGTAGCGTCTGTCCTGTGGACCGGTTGGGAACTCGACGCCGCCGTCACCCGTCGCCCCATCACCTCCATCTCAGGCATTCGATTCGCCAATCGGAAAAGTAAGTGAAGAGAATTCTTTTCTGAGGCTCTGATGTTCACGGCGTGGGACTTACGATGCAGCTGCACGACTTCGAGAAGCCCCCGGAAAGCCCTTGTCGAGCTCACGTGCTGTGGAGGCGAACCGGCGACCCCTCACCCAATCTAAGTCCAACCGCCGCAACGAAAGCGGCTTTGTGATTTCCCTGTTTTTCAGGAGCGAGGGACGGAAGGGTTGATCTGCGCGAATCTGCCAACGGTTCGGCAAATGATCGGCACTTGACCATCGTCGGCTCACTTGGGTGGGCACCTAGTACCTGGCCTATTGCCAGAATCCGATCTGCCAGAACCTTTATTGTCCGTCTCGGACAACGGGACGCGCCAGGTTTCGGTCGCGCGTCGGCAAAGCGTGAGGCGCAAATGCAGGCCTCATTGGCACCAAGGCGCTGAACAGCAGATCCAATGCTCCAAAGGCGAGGGTGACGGCCAAGAAGAAACCCAGAATTCCTGCAACGATCACTATTAACATCTCCATGCTGGAATCCTCATCACCTCTATAGAAAGCAAAACGCTCGCCAATGCTCGGCCTGGTAGTCTGACTTGTGAGTCAGCCGATAAGCCTTCAGGTCCGGGCCTGAGGCTGTGCAAGACCGTTCCGATCGAGAAGGGGACTGAAACCCTGAGCGTCAGATTGGACGAGAAATGCCGAAAGCCACTATAATCCGGCTAGGCGCTCTTGAATGCCCTCATGAAAGTTGCTCGCTGCTACGAAGCAGAGATCGCGCTGGGTGCCAAATCGCGTCAGCTCGCTGAGAAGCAGCGGGACAAAGTCTCGCCGGATCGTCTCGTAGCCGGTGAAGCATAAATTCCGGCCGGTCGTCGCAGAGAATTGTGCGTCGCACGCTCCTGTCGCGGGCTGTGTGCCGGGCTACCAGTTCTTCGGATAGCGCCACCAGATGACGGAGTGGCCGCTTTCGACCGGGAAGACTCGCGAACGCGCGAAACACCGAGACCCTCTCTCCGAGCGATACACTCATCGGTGCGAGCCCTGGACCCGAAACCTTGAACCACGATGGTTCAACAAGCGCTGCGGCGATAGCGGCGATCTCCTGATCGTTTCCAAACACCGAAATCAGGTGCGCTCTGGCCGACCCCCTCTCCCCCCTCTCAGCAATCAACCGGTCCATGAGGACGCGGATCTGAGTTACCGCTTCCTTGGTCGTCCTTCGGTATTCGAGGTGCCCCATTCTCAGATGAGCGTTCTTCATGACCATTTCCCTCTCGCAGGATGGCGGCACGGCCATCGGCATACAGCAAAGTCAGCATCTGCGTGAATCGCTCTCGTTCCCGGATGGTCGTGACGCCCTGATCATCGGTTTCTTCAAATCTGTCCGTGGTCTTGTCGGTGCTCCAACAGGCGAGATGCCGATCGTCTCCGTTGCCAAACAGCCCGTCCAGGCCTCCGCTCACAGCCAAAATTGCCACATGGCCCGCATGCAACGGCGTCAGTGGCCGACCAGTTACGGCTGTTCGCGGCGCAAAGAGGATTCTTCCCGCCTGCCGATATGCGGTTGAACGCGGCAGGATGTCTTCAACCACATCCAGCGGCAGGCCTCTATACACAAGCTGCGCCGCTTTTCCCGGCGGCACGGCATAAATTCCTGGACCGTCGCTCGCATTGTCCAGCCGTGGCAGATCCTGATATTTGTTTGCCAGCTGCCCTAACCTGCCTCTTTCGCGGCCGAAGTCGACGTCCTTCAAACGGTCTCGCTCCTGGCGAGTGCGGCGGATGGCGAACACAACAACCTGCCGGTAGCGTGCCGAGTCAGGCTCTGTCAGCCGGTTTATCGAGTTCTCGCGGAAATGAGCCGCCAATACCTGACTGCATGTGCTGACGCGTTGCGCGGGGATCACCATCACAAGCACTCCTCCAGGCTGGAGCCAGCGGAAGCAGTGCTCTAGAAACAAGCGCTCTGTCCTTTCGTAGTGGCCCTCCGAGCACGCGAAGTCGTATGGAGGGTTTAAGAGCACAAGCCCGCAGCTCTCAACGGCGCAGTGCACATTGAAACAATCTCCTTGCACTACGTGATCCAAGGCTTCCTTGGCTTCCTCTGCGCGGAAACTGTCCAACTCGATTCCGCACCGGAGCACTTTCGCCCCTTCCGTGATGACATTCAGAGCCGTGCCGGTACCGGCACAAGGATCGAGGGCGGTTGCAGATGCACCCTCTGGAAAGCGCAGCCAGGCCCGGATTCTGCCAGCTTCCACCACGTTCAGAGGAAAATACCCGAGCTGGAGACGAGATTCGAGTCTGGCCAATTCAACCTCCTTTGCCCACACGGGCGGCGTTGTGGCGTTCTGCCGCGCCTCGATCGCGGTAAAGACAACGTCATTACGATGTGCTATGCTGCATTCAGGAAGCGGGTATGCGAGCAGCACAACGTGAGGCGGGTAAACGCGAAGCGCTCAACCTTCGCATCAAGCCCCAGGTCCGAGAGCTGATCGATCGGGCGGCAGAACTCGCCGGCAAGAACCGCACGGACTTCGTTCTGGACGCTGCCCGTCGCGCAGCCGAGGACGCGCTTCTGGATCGCACTGTGTTTGCGGTCCGCCCCAAGGCCTATCGTCAATTCCTGGAGCGCCTGGATGGTACACCGAAGCCGAATAAGCGCCTTCTCAAGACTATGCAGACGCGCGCGCCGTGGGAATAAACGTCCCCCTCTCGTCACCCGAGCCGCTTACCGACGAGCATCAAATTGACAGCTTCGATTCGGGCGAACCGGTATTGGATGATTGGCTCAGACGCCGGGCCCGGGCCAACCAAGCAAGTGGCGCCTCCAGGACTTATGTGGTCTGCGAGGGGAAGGTCGTCGTCGCCTATTACGCCCTCGCCTCTGGCGCCATCGCGCCAGCAGCGGTTCCCGGGAGGTTCCGAAGGAACATGCCGGATCCAATTCCCGTTGTCGTGCTGGCCCGTCTCGCGGTAGATCGAAGGTATCAGAGAAGAGGCTTAGGCCGCGCGCTCTTTCGAGATGCTGCCCGTCGCGTTTCGCAGGCCGCGGACACGATCGGAATCCGGGGAATCCTTGTCCACGCCATTTCTGAAGAGGCGCGAAAATTCTATATCGCACTCGGTTTTGATCCATGTCCGGCTGGGGCCATGACTCTTGTGGTTACGCTTCAGGACATTCGCGCTACGCTCGAGACGAGCTGAATGGAAATGCGCAGTCGCATCGGCGTTATCAGGCAGCGAAAGTAGCGCACGCCACAGGAGAACAAAAGGCGAATCTGGTAAACTGTGAATCGAGACTGTGAATCGATGCCGGAACTGCGGTCCTGCCGAGTCTCATATCAGGATGGCGACGGAATCAGACATTCCGTCGAGGTGACCGCGGAGACGCTGTACGAAGCGGCCGTGCTGGGGATGACGGCGCTCCGCGCGGCTGGCTGGATCAATGCACCGAACCTTAGGATCGACGTCACGGTCAAAACACCCGAGACCACGCACTCGATCGGCAACGCCGTCCTCGCTGCTTGGCTTTCTCGGGCCGGCAAGAGCCCGCGGGAGCAGGCGCTCAAGTCACGGCTTCTTGAGCTGATGCGCCACGGAGCCACCGGCGGACAGACGATTGGGTCGGGCGCCGAAACTCTTCGAAGCCGATGATCCGGTTCGGCACAGCGGGCTGGCAGTATCGAGACTGGGAAGGCATTGTTTATCCGAAACCGCAGCCGCGCGGTTTCGATCCGCTATCGTATGGTTGAGATCAATTCCTCATTTTATGGGCCGCCGCAGCCCGGCGCAGCGCGCGGCTGGGTTAGGCGAGTCTCCGATCATCCAGATTTCCGATTCACAGCGAAACTCTGGAAGGGATTCACGCACGAACGGAACGCCACCGCCAAGGACGAAGTGCACCGTAAACAACACTGTTACCTGCATTCCAGCCGCCGCCCACGCAGGCCCGATCGAAGAGCATCTCGACGCCTGTCCGAATCCGTTGCCGTGCCACCTCGGACGGAGTGCATGAGACGAATTGCTTCAATGCGATCAACGAGAAACGCAG
>Ga0335070_10001085_pt1 | contig 31127 bp, 29 predicted proteins | sample Lox_Sample_13_FD_206722 | JGI IMG/M metagenome (GOLD analysis project Ga0335070, IMG submission 206722) | Soil microbial communities from Loxahatchee National Wildlife Refuge, Florida, United States - Lox_Sample_1.3 | ecosystem: Environmental > Terrestrial > Soil > Wetlands | place: USA...
GTGGGTGTGTCGGCCCAGATGTGGAACACGCTGCCGGTCGACGAGAAGGGCCGGCCGCTGACCCCCATGCTGAGCTGGCTGGACCTGCGCAGCGTCAAGCAGGCCGATCGCCTCTCCGTCGGCGACATGCCCAAATTCCTGTACGACAACACCGGGAACATCCCGACCGCCAAGGACAGCATTCCCAAGATCCTGTGGCTCAAAGAGGAGCGGCCGGAGATCTGGAGAAAGACGGCTTACCTGCTGGACTGCAAGGAATACATCCTGTTCAAGCTCACCGGCAGGATCGCCATCGACCTGGTCGGCGCCTCGGTCTATTTCCTGTTCAACCCCTACACCAAGAAGTGGTCCGAGGAGGTCTGCACCGCGCTTGGCATTCCCATCGAAAAACTTCCGCCGGCCTTCCCATGCACAGAGGTGATCGGCGAGGTCACACCCGAAGCCGCCAGGCAGACCGGGCTGAATCCGGGCACGCCGGTGGTGATTTGCGCCGGGGACGTGGCCGTCGCCCAGACCGGGGCGGGCGCCAACCGGGAGGGGAAGGTCCACCTGTGCATCGGCACCGCGACCTGGATCGGGGTTTCGACCTCGACCTTTCGCAACGACCCCCAAAAGCCGTTCTGGGGTCTCAACCACATCGACCCGAAGAAGTACATCATCGCCGGGGAGATGGAGACCGGCGGCGGGGCGTTGATGTGGTTCCGCGATGCCCTGTGCCAGGAGGAAAAAAGGTTGGCGGCCGAGGCGGGAAAATCGAGCTACGCTTTGCTCAGCAGCATGGCCGAAGGCGTGCCGGCTGGCTCGGAGAAGCTGATCTTCCTCCCCTGGCTGTCCGGTGAGCGCGCCCCGGTGCTGGATCACTACGCCCGCGGCGGTTTCATCGGCCTGAACATGGGCCATAACAAGAGCCACATGGTGCGGGCGGTGATGGAGGGCGTGGCTTATCATTTGCGCTGGATTTGCGAATCGATGGAGAGGATCGGTTTTTGCATCGACGGTTTCAACGCCATCGGCGGCGGCTGCAACAGCGAGGTCTGGCTGCAGATCATCAGCGACGTGACCGGCAAACGGGTGAGCAAGGTGAAGAACCACCTGGAAGCCGGGGCCGCCGGAGCGGCGCTGACCGTCGCCGTGGGTCTGGGGGTTTATCCCTCCGTGGACCAGATCGACGACTTGATCAAGATCGACCGCCTGGTCGAGCCGGACGCCTCCCGCCAGGAAAGGTACCAAGCCCTTTATCGGGAGTACCGCGAGCTTTATAATGTGCTTGTTCCCATCCACCGGAGGCTGTATCAGGTGCAATGAAAACCTACATCGATCGTAAAAAAATAAGCGCGCGCGCCGAGCTGTCTAACCTGGCGAGTATTGGCGGATTGGTCTTGCTCCTGGCGAGCGTTGTCGCCCCGCTCTTCCTGACACAGCTCGCCAGCCTGTCATTCTGGCTGATGGTTGCCGGGCTGGGGACGGCCATGGTGGGCATCTATTTTGCCAACCGCTGGGTGCGAAAGCCGCGCCCGGAGGACGGGCTGGATAAGGCACTCAAGGGCCTGGCTGACAATTATCATCTCTATCATTATCCATCCCTGCCTTGTGACCACCTGCTCCTGACCCCCAACGGGGTCGTGGTCCTGGAAACCGTCAGCCTGCCGGGCGTCTTTTCCTACAAGGGTGGACGCTGGAGGGAAACCATGACCATCGGCCGGGCGATCCGCTACATCGTCGAAGAGCACGTCGGTGACCCGATCAAAAGCGCCACCCGGACCGGTCAATATCTACAGGAGCAGATCAGGAAAATCGTCAGGGTGGAGGCTGAGGTTCCGGTCAAGCCGCTGGTCGTTTTCGTGCATCCGGGGGCCTTCCTGGAAGTGGAAAACTCCTCCATCCCGGTGCTGCGGGCGGAAAAATTGAAAAAGCAGGTGACCATCGACGCGCCCCGCCTGGATGGGGAAGTTTACGAGTCGCTCGATACTTTTTTCCAAGACCTCACATTGAAGAAATAAACGGCAATAAAGGTATTTGTAGGAGCTCAACAAAAAACCGGAGCCCCGGTTTTTTGTCTTGCTCATGGATTCCATTGGGCCTTGAGCGCCTGCCAATCGTCTTCGCTCAACAAGAAGCTGGGCGTGATCCATAGATCCGGCGCCCCACCCTGACCCGCGGACAGCAAGGCGGTCCGGAAATCCTGCGCGGAAATGGAGGCCATTTGCGCGTCGGGAACATCGGGGTCGTAGTTCTTGTCCCACAGCCCGATGCTCAGGATTGCCCGGCCTCGACCGTAGCGCGCGAGGTATTTCGCCACCGCTACCAAAGCCTGCTGCGAATGGCCGTCCAGGTCGTGGTTGCCCCACACGATCACCCGATCGGCATGCTGCAGCAGCAGGCCGAGGTCGGTGCCGTTGCTCACCGTTACGTCACCGTCTGGGGTTACGTCGATCCTGGCGTCTACGAAAAGCTGTTTGCCCTGCGCGTGCACGATGGCGGCGGCCTTGTCCAGGAAGCGGTCGATCTCATAGCAGCGCCAGGTGCCGATGGACGGGTCGTTGATGTTGATCTTCCCATCCGCGTTGCGCGGCCAGTCGGTTTTACTTGCATAGGCTATATAGGCGGCCCTGTCCTGCTCGCCGAATCCGTCCACGTAATAGACCAGCTCGCTGATAGTGATCGAGTTGACCGGGTAATAGGTGGCGATGGCCGTGACCATGTCCAGCAGATCCTGGCCGAAACTGCCGTCCACCATTTCCATTGTCCCGACCAGGTTTTGGCTAGGTTTGCCCAGCCAGGAGATGGCCGCCGTCTCAGGATGGAGTTCGAGGTAGCGCGGGGCGAGCACGTCCACCACGGCACTGACGTGGGCCCACTTCCCGAAGCGGAGGCTGTCGTCAAGCAGGTAATCCTCACCGGTTGTTTTTACCTCGGACGACCAGCGGTCCTGGTGGTGGCTCCACGGGAAGTAAGTCCAGTCGACGCGCCCGGCGCCAACGGCGACCAGATTCACCCCCGCCGTCCGCAGGTGGGCTTCCAACCCATCGACCTCGCCCCGGCTGTTGCTCATGTCCCGGTAATCCACCCGCACGGCATGGACCGTGGCCACGCTGGCAAACTCGGGGTTGGCCGCACGCTGGGGGTGATAGAACGCCAGAAAAACAAGGACGGTCAGGGCAAGAAGTCCGGCGACAACAGTCAGTGTGGAAAGGGTTCTTTTATTCACGGTATCCCCCCTAAGGCGAAGACGGGATTCCCCAAAGTTTATCCAAAACCTGCCAGTCCGCGGCAGACATCAGGGTGATGGGGGTGATCCAGAAGTTCATCGTCCCACCCGCCTGAGAGGCCAGGATGGCGTTTTCCAGGTCGTTGGCAGAGATGGATGGGGCGCTCCTTCCCCACAGGCCGATCGACAGGATCACCCGATCCCGGCCGAACTTGCCCAGGAACTGTCCGATATCCTGGAAGAACCCGGTGGGAAAGCCTTCGTCCAGGGCGAAGTATCCCCAGATGACAATCTTGTCCATGTGTTCCAACACGACATTGTAATTTGTGCCGTGTTCATTGGTCACCCTCTCGAGAGCTTCGAGGGTGGTGCCGAAATCTGTGCTCAAACCGACATCGAGGAATAATTGCTTGTCGTATTTGTGGGCGATTGCCACCGCCTGGTCCAGGTACACGTCCAGCTCATGGGTGCGCCAGTTGCCGATGCTGACGTCGTTGTGGTCGATCGTCCCATCCGTCAGGCGCGGCCAGTCCTGGCGGCTGGTGTAAGCCAGGTAAAGCGCCTTGTCGTCGGGGCCGAAGCCGTCGCTGTGGTAGAAAAGCTCGGTGATGGAAATCGAGTCCACCGGGTAGTTGGCGGCGACGTAGTCGATCATTGCCAGCAGGTCTTGCCCGAACTGACCGTGGGTCAGCTCGGCGGTGCTGACCAGGTCCGTGCTGCGCACGCCGCCGAAGCTGACGGCGGCCTTGTCCGGGTGGGCACGGATGTAGTTCGGCGAGAGAACGTCGATCACCGCATCGACCTGTGCCCACTGCTTGAAGCGGGTGGAATCCTCGGCCAGGAAGTCGATCCCGGTATCCTTGACGTCGTTCGACCAGTTCGCCTCGTGCCCCGCCCATTTGAAATACGTCCACTCGACCCGCCCGGCGCCCAGATTGACCATGTTGATCCCGGCGGCCCTCATGAGCTGTTCGTCCCGGGCGACCTCCGCCCGGCTGGCTTCATAATTCGTGAAATCCAGGCGCATGGCGTGAATCGGCGCGGGGACGGCTGTGGGACTGGTGGTCGGGGTCGGCACGGGAGTCAGGGTCGATGCGGCTGTGGATGTGGAACGGGAGGTGGCCGTAATGGTGGATGGGGCGGAGATCGAAGAAGCGGTCGCCGCCTCGGTCGCCTCAGGCGTCAGCAGGGGAGGCGCGTGGTTCAGCATGGGGGCGGTCACCGCGGAGGCCTGGCAGCTGATGGTCAGGAGCAGGAAGGAGACAATGACAGGGTACACTTTCCGGATCATTTCTTTCCGGTTTCCGACACCGAGGTGCGTGAAATTACTCCGGTCCGCTCGACTTTATTCCACTGCGCCTGCGTCCCGCGCATCTCGAGCAGAATCGCCCAGACCATGACCAAGTCCATCATCAGGGAGTATGGGATCCATAGGGGGATGACGTAGACATATTTGAGATCTTTCCAGGCATCGTCCATGGCCAGTGCGAAGATGACGGTGAGGAGCGCTCCGGCCAGACCGAACCACAGGATCAGGTTGAGCCAATGCAGGTCGATCGGGCTGTATCCGGCGATCGCGAACAGGATGACCAGCAGGACGACCAGCAGCTGCAGGATGGGGATGACGACCATGTTCAGGAAGTTGATCGGCAGATAAATTCCCAGCGATCCGTATTTGGGATTGAAAAACATGTCCCGGTGCAAACGGATCGTCTGTAAAAGGCCGCGCGCCCAGCGGACGCGCTGCTTCCACAAACCTTTGAGGGTCGAAGGGATCTCGGCCAGGACAATGGCGTGCGGGGCGAAGTTCACTTTGTAACCGGCGCGATAGATCCGCCAGGTCAGCTCCAGATCCTCGCCGATGAATCCCTTGCTGAGCGGCTCGGCTGCTTTACGCGAGCGCAGGAAAGGCCAGAGCCGGTCGAAGCCGGTGTGGGCGGGAAAGCCGCTGTCTGTTACGGTTTGTTCCAGGGCGGTGCGTCGGAACGCACCGAGGTTACCGGAGACGATCGGCAGGCAGTTCAGCTCGGCCAGTGCCCGGCGTACGAATCCAGTCCCCACGTGGGTCTGCAGGGCCTGCAGCTTGGTTTGCAGCCGGTTCAGATTGACCGGGGCGTCGTTGCCGCACACCGCCCCGATCTTTTCCTCCCTGAATCCGTAAAGCATCTCGCGGATGGTCGACGGGGTGAAGATCCCATCTGCGTCTACGAAGAATAAAATCTCCCCTCTTGCGCGCTGGTAACCGGCGTTCAAGGCGGAAGCCTTGCCGCCATTGGGCTGGGCGATCACCTGGATCCGCGGCGGGTCTTCGAAGCGTCTCAACGCTTTCAGGGTCCCATCTGTGGAGCCATCGTCCACCAGGATGATCTCGTAGTTGCGGTAATTGGATTTCAGGATGGACTTGACGCAATTGCCGATCACTTTTTCCTCGTTGTAGGCGGGAATGATGATCGACACCAACGGGGAGGGGGTTTTGAACACCGGCGTCCGGCGCGGGCGCAGTTCGGAGATGAGCGCCAGTGGATAGTAAGCCAGCATGAGAGCCCCCGCCGTGAGAATAATAAATGTAACGATATAAAAGAGCATCAACAATACGTTCATGAAACCGCCAGATTCATGCGCAAGGCGGCATCCAGGACTTCCGGTGCATGGCGGATGTTGGCGCCGAAGCGGGCGTTGATTTCCAGGACGACGGGCGTGCCGTCCCGGCGCCGGCGGATGTCGATGTCCAGGGGGCCGGACAGGCCGACGGTCCGGGCGGCTGCGGCGGCCAGGTCGGCCACGTCCGCAGCCTCCACACGCCTGACCTGCTTGGCGTTCCCCACGATGCCCTCTTTCAACTCGGTTTTTTCGAGGACGATCACGATCGTCCCCCTATCCTTCCCGGCGTAGACGTTGGGGGCATAGTCGCTGCCAGCGGCAAATTCCTGGAGGATATAGCGATCGCCCAGGGTGGCGATCAACGGCCAATCCTTTTCCGTGCGCAATGCCACCTCGCGCCCGCCGCGCCCAACGCGCGGCTTGCTGATGCAAGGCCAGCCCAGCCGGGCAGCGACCTCATCGGGGGAATGCATATCCGCGGGCAAGGCGAATCGCGGGACGCTCACGCCCGCGCCGGAAAGACAGCGCGCGGTCAGATATTTGTCATTGGCGATCCCGACGGCTTGTGCCGAAGAGATCAGGACCGGACATCCGTCCAGTCCCTTCCAACCGGCGGCAAACACGGGCAGCTCCTCGCTGACGGTGGGGATGACCCAGTCGACGTGTTCCCGGGCTGCAATTTCCCGGATGGTCCGGAACAGGTCGGGGGAGTTCGCCGGAGGGACCTGGAAGAATGGAAAACCGGTCCCTGCCAGAGGCTGCATGTCTGTCCCGATGACGTTGAGTTTACGCTCCATCAGAAGCGCGGCGAGGCTGCGCCCGGCAGGTCCGCCGACCCCGGTCACCAAAAAAGTGGTCAAAGAATTGTCTCCTGATATCTATACCGCCCTCTTCGTCCCGCCTGGGGAACAAGAAGGCCCGCCTGCCTTTAAATCGCCGAGACCATCCGGGCGACTTCAAACCCCTCGGCATAATCCACCCTGGCCTGCCCACCGCGAAAGGCCAGTTTGCCGCGTACCTGTTCGGGCCGCACATAGGGCTTGTTCCGTTGGTCCCAGTGCTCCCGGATGGCCTTGATCTTCACCTCCACGTACGGGCTGACATCGATGAAATAAGTGGGATGGAAATCCTGGGTGGCCGATGGGCTTTCATAACAAAGGATGGTGATGCGGGCGTTGCGGGTCGCTCGCAGGGTGGCTTCATAAACAGATTGGTGGTCCTGGTGGATATCGTGATTGGAATGGGTGAAGATGATGTCCGGTTCCACCCGATTGATCATCTCCTCGATCGTAGCGGTGAGTTCATTCGCATCTTCCGAGAGGCGGGTATCGCAGAAATCCAACACGTGGACCTCGTCCAGGCCAAGAAATTCCGCTCCACGTCTGGCTTCCTGGGGGCGGACATCCCCCTGCCCACCCTTTTCCCCTTGGGTGAGGATCAGGCCGGTGATCGAGTAGCCGGCGTCACGCATTTTGGAGAGCGCCGCGCCGGCAGCGATTTCAATGTCATCCGGATGGGCACCGATCGCCAGCACGCGTCCGGCGGACGATTTGGAGCGTATCACAATCTTGTTGGCGAAGAGGACGAGGATGAGTGAGCTTTGGATGAGTATGCTGGAGTATTGGGCCACCAGATCGAATTCAGTGGTCAGGTTGGATTCCCGGCCGTCGTTCAATTCATAGACGATGCGAAAGATATTTACACCCGAAAAGAACACGCAGATAGCGATGATGATGATAAAAAGGGTGGTGGAATTTCGAGTGGTGCGGTGTAATTCCCTTTGACGCATATAGGCGTAGATTGCCACGCCGATGAACGACAAAGTGGTGATGATATGGCCGATGAGGGAGACGACGATGCGCGGCATAGTTATCTTCCGGTATTATGTCTTTCGTGATGGATTGCGCATATTGTCATATTATACTCAAATTTATCCAAAAAGAAGGCTGCAGCAGCATGAAAGTTGGAACGATATTTTGGCTCAGTGATCTGTGCGTACAAACGGGGCGGCTCAACCGACATGATTAACCTCGGTATGCTCTTTTACTGCTCTGCAATAATGATCTGATCTATTTTGTCCCGGACTACTCGCAAAGTAAGGGACTCTGGTTTAAATATTTACCCAGTACTCTGGAGTATGTCCGGATGGAAGCTCTCTTTTCCCCAGAATTAAAACCGGTGCGTGGAAGGCGCTCCCGAGGCGCCGGTGAAATTCAGAATGATCCGAACAACGGGATTTTTGCACCGTTGACCGTACCAGCCTCGTCGGAGAGCAAATACAAAATCGCTGCGGTCAGCTCCTCCGGCGTGGTCCAGCTGGAATTCTCGGGTGCGGGCTTCCTGACCTTCTCGCGCTTGGCGTCGATGGTTTTGGCAAGTAAAAGATTGGCGGTGACGCCTGTGTCCTTGAGTTCCTGCGAGAGGGTCAAGAGCAGCGCTTCCTGACCGGCTTTACCAGCCGCGTATGGGCCGTCTTTGGCATTGGGCCGTGTCGCAGAAGGAGAGGAGATCATCACGATCCGCCCCCAACCGTTTTTGATCAAATGGGGCACAAATGCCTGGATGACATGGAACGTAGTCCAGACGTGCTGGTTGAGCATGAAGCTGAGGTCGTCGGCGGGAGCCTCAATCAGCGTCTTCCCGCCGGTCCAGCCGCCGACCAGGTGCAGCAGCACGTCGACCTTGCCGAACTTGGCGAGGACCGCTTCGGCGGCGGATTTCGCCTCGGCGGGCGCGAGCAGGTTGACGGTCCGTGCGAGCAGGCGATCGGAGGGCAGGGAGAGGCTCTGAGTTAGCGCCTCCAGCCGGGCGGGGTCGATGTCCAGCAGGGCCAGGTTCGCACCCCGGACGGACAGCTCACGAGTCACCGTCGAACCAAGCCCGCCGGTCGCACCGCTAATCACAGCCACACGATTTTCGGGAGTCATCTTCGCTCCTTCCCCAAACTGTCGTCCGGATATGCCTGACCCCTAATCTTTGGCCGGCTTGCGATCCTTGGAGTAACGGTTATATATTCTTTGGATCGACTTCAATTGCTCGTCGTTCATTCCTGCGATGATGGGGGCGTCGGCCTGCTCGGGGATGCGCTGCGTCACGCCGAAGTCGATCATATGACCGGACTTGTGCGCCTTGGTTTCGAGGTAGAACCGGTTGTAATCATTCGGCTGCATGATGTGCGGAATGCGACCGGTGACGACAATGCCGTGCTCGGTCAGGTCCTTGATCTTGTGCGGGTTGTTGGTGATGAGCTTGATCGACTTGACTTTCAGACTCATGAGCATGTGGGCGGCGACGCTGTAATCGCGCTCGTCGTCGTGGAAGCCGAGGGCCAGGTTAGCCTCGACGGTGTCGTAACCGTACTCCTGCAAGCCGTAAGCCCGGATTTTATTGACCAGGCCAATGCCGCGGCCCTCTTGGCGCATGTAGAGCAGGATACCTTTCTCCATCTGCCCGATCATCTTAAGGGCGGACTCGAGCTGGTCGCGGCAGTCGCAGCGCAGCGAGCCGATCACGTCTCCGGTCAGGCATTCGGAGTGGACGCGTACGGGCACGTCCTCGGCGTTGGTCACGTCGCCGCGCACGATGGCAACGTGCTCCTTGTCATCCCTGTTGTTGTAGAAGGCGACAATATGGAACTGGCCAAAACGGGAGGGCAGTTCAGCGATGGCTGCGATCTTGACGCAGACGTGGTCCGGGCCGACGCCGTCGCAATCGTGGAAACGATCTCCATCGAGCAGTTCCTTGATTTGCATATGGGTGAGTCCCATGGATAACTCCTTCAGCGTTTGTGTTGGATCCTGTAATGGATGAGGATGCCACCATCCTCGTCGACCTTTTCCACCGAGGCGAGGCGCAGGCGAGGTGCCTGAGCGGGCAAGAATCCGGGGCCATCTGCCAGAGTGGGAGACATCGCACCGCCGAAAATCAGCGGGGCGACGTAAGTGTAGATTTCATCGACCAGGTCGAGGCGGAAAAGCTCCGCCAGCAGCGTACCTCCGCCTTCGACCAATAATTTTTTAATCCCGAGTGTGTTCAGGGATTCCATCACCCGGACGAGGTCAACGCGCTCCCTGTCGTGGAGGAAGACCTCAACTCCGGCGGCTTCCAGGCGGCCGATCTGCTCGGGGGAGGTGCGTGGTGTGGTGAAGATCAGACGGCTCGCCGGACCGGCTGTTATAAAAGCACCATCCAGCTGCAGGTCGGCCTGTGACACCACCCCGACCTTGACCGGGTTTTCCGTCAGGCCGCGAGCCTTGCGTTCGAGGCGCAGTTGTATGGATTTGACGGTCAGTTTTGGGTCTTCGTGGACCAGCGTCCATCCGCCGACCATGACTGCGTCTGACTCAGCCCGCAGCCGGTCGACGCGGGCCTTGTCCGCCGGCGAAGAGAGCGTGGCACCCTTGCGGGCGACCGTGTCAATCTTGCCGTCCGCGCTCATGGCGACGTTGACGATCACAAAGGGACGATATGCGGCCATTGTTGGGTGTGATTTTACACTCTATTTTGGCGTTATTATAATTTTAGTTTTATAAGAATTGTGAATGAGACAAGGGACTCTTATTTCCGGGAGGCTCAGGCAGTCTGCCGCCGGTTTAAACGCCCCACCTTTGAGCTGGAAAATGGGTTAAGCTAAATTGTGAATGAAGGGAAATGGGAAAGTTTACAGGTCCAATTTCGTCTGGCGTAAGGCATCTTTTTCTGCCTCAGACAGAAACGCGACGGTGAGGGCGTTTTCCTGGGCCTGGCGGATCTGTTCGGGCGACAGGCCGGCCTGCGGAGCAGCAACTTCGTACTCGTAGTGCAGGTCGATCCCGCTGATGCCGGGGTCGTCGGTATTAATCGTGGCACGGATGCCTTTTTCAAGAAATTGTCGCAAGGGATGTCCGGAGTAATCCGACACGCTGCTGGTCTGTACGTTGCTGGTCAGACAGGACTCGACACCGATATGGTAATCGGCCATGTATTGAAGCAATTCCGGGTCTTCGACCGAGCGCAAAGCATGCCCAATGCGTTCCGCGCCCAGCTCCTGGATCGCCTGCCAGATGCTTTCGGGCCCCGCCGATTCTCCGGCATGGACAGTCACATGCCAGCCGAGGTCCCGGGCGCGGCGGAAATGCTCGCGGAACCATTTTCCGGGGAAATTGGCCTCATCCCCAGCCAGGTCCAGGGCGACGATATGCGCCTGCTGGGCGGCCAGGGCATTGAGTTCCTGGGTGGCGGTTGCCGGTCCATACGTCCTGCTCAGGATGCCGATCAGGTTGACCGCGACCCCGAAATTAGACCGGCCGGCTTCAACCCCGTCGATCACGGCTTCGGTGACGCCCGCCGGTTTCAAAGCATGCGTTTCAGCCATGAACCAGGGGCTGAAACGTAACTCGACGTAATCGAGGCCTTCCTTCGCTGCATCTTCGACATTCTCGTACGCAATCCGCCGGCAGGCGTCATAATCAACCAGAACGGCGAGCGGCCATTTGAACTTGGCGATGAAAGCCATGACGCCCGGCTGCTGCTCGGTCACTTGGATGTGAGGGCGCAATCCCTCCAGGTTTGGCGCTGGCAGGGTAATATTGTGCTGCCGAGCCAGTTCCAGGATCGTCTCCAGGCGGATATTACCGTCCAGGTGACGATGGAGATCGACGAGCGGGAGGGTGGGATCGATCAGGGCAGTTTGTAGTCAGCTGAACGCGGAGCTATCCTGGGCGCCGTATTTCTCCACGATGCGCTTGACCACCCCGGCATCTTCGTTGGATATTTTGATGATCTCGAAGCCGATGTCGTAAAGATACGGCTCAATGGTATCCGGCTTGCACCATTTGGTCCGGGCGATAAAGTCGATGGAACTTTTGTTGGCGACGTCCGCGGTAACGTTCAAGCGCAGCTTGAAATCCTTGTTGAGTGGAAAGACTTTCTTGCTGTCCATCATGATGCCCTGGGGAGTGATATCCACCAGATGGCCGAGAATCTCCTCGGATCTGGGATCGAGGACTGGCATGTAATAAGACATGTTGCGCCGTTTTGTTTTTCGCCTCTCCTGCATGGCCGTTTCCTTTCCCGAGTTATCTCCAGTATAGGTCAAAACCGCCTGAGAATCAACCACCTGCTGATCGAGGAGTTATAAGACTTGCGGCTTTTAAACCGGGTAGAGCTTAATAAAGACCCGCTTTTGGGATTCCCGCTCCAAACCTGCCGGGTCGGGATTCCCTTCTGCGTCCAGCTGAACGTCGAAGTATTTGACCAATTGTGGATTGTGGTGAAAGTAATCGGTCAGGTTGGCAACCACCTGGTCGCGGGACTCGACGATTTCACCGCGCACCGGGATTTGTCGTCCGGCGAGGCGCAGGAGCGCCGTCCTCCCGCCGCGCAGGTTCCGCCACCAGGTCCGCTTGCGCATGCTGATGACGATCCAGCCATCCTGCTCTCGCCGCACGTTGATCGGGGTCGAGACGCGGCGACCGGTCTTCCAGCCATCCACGGAGATCACCGCGATACTATCTCCCAACAGGGAGTGGAAGGGAGAATTGGCGATCGCCTTGACGAAGAAGTTGCCTAACGGACTGGGCATACCACCCTTTCATACCGCAGGGCCAGGTTCGGGTTTGTTGTCGCGAAAACCGTAGATTTCGACGATGCGCTGAACGATCTGGGCGTCTTCCGGTTCGAGATTAAGAATTTTAAAGCCGGTATTATAAAAATGGGGTTCGATATCCGGACGGCACCATAGACTGCGTGCGGTGAATTCCATGAAAGGTTTGTCGGATACGTCTTCGGACAGCTCCAATTTCAGGTGATAGGTCACTTTTACCGGCAGGGGCTGCTCGCTGACCACCATGGCGCCCATGGGGGTGAGGTCGACCAGGTTCCCAATTTGCTGCTTCGAGTCTGTGTCGAAGACGCGCATATAATACAATAGATAACGCCGCTTGATTCTTCGCTTGTCTTTCATCCCGATCCTTTCATGAACTTTCCTACCAGTATAGGTCAATTTTTGAAAGGAATCAACACCCCAAATCCTTAATCGCAGGGCCTTCTCAAAGTCGCGTTTCAGGTGTCATTGCGAGGCGTTCTTTGCCGACACTTGCACCGCACTGCGTTCGGTGCAGTGCAGGTGAGCAATCCCCATATACGGCGAGGAGATTGCTTCGACCGGCCAAGAACGCCGGTCTCGCAATGACACAGAATGGGAAGCTGCGACTTTGAGTACACCCTATCCTTAATCGTCATCGTCAATCCTCAATCGTTAATCCTCAATCGTCAATCCTCTTGACTCTCCTCCCGCTGGAGGCTGTATAACCTTACATGGAAGCCCCGCACATGATCCGGATCGGAGACTTTTCCAAACTCAGCCGGGTTTCGGTCAAAACCCTGCGCTTCTATGATGAGATGGGCTTGCTCAAACCCGTCAAGGTGGACCGTTTCAGTGGCTATCGCTTCTACGAATATGACCAGTTGCCCCGTCTGCACCGCATTCTGGCGTTGAAAGACCTGGGTTTTTCGCTCGAGGAGATTGGCCAACTCCTCCGTGACGGCCTGTCGCCGGAGCAGATGCGCGGAATGCTGAAGCTGCGTCAGGCGGAGATCAGGCAGCAGGTTCAGGAGGAGACGGAGCGTCTGGAGCGCGTCGCAGCCCGGCTGAGACTGATCGAACAGGAGGATAAAATGTCAGAGTACGAGGTCGTCATCAAAAAGGTCGAACCCATGACGATTGCCTCGGTGCGCGCGGTGGTACCCACGCCCCCCGAGCAGGGACCGCTCTGGGAGGAACTGGGGGAGGCCCTGAGGGCACACCACGTCCCCACGACTGGCGCCTGCCTTTCGCTGTATCACGACGAGGGCACTCCGGAGCGCGACTGGGACATCGAGGTCTGCGAGCCGATCGACGCCGCCCTCTCCGAGACCGGCCGTGTCAAGGTGCGCCAGCTTCCGGCCGTTGCCACGATGGCTTGCGTCGTCCATCACGGTCCGTTTACCGCCATCTCACAGGCTTATGACGCCATCATGAAATGGATCGACGCCAACGGCTACCGCATCTGTGGCCCCGGCCGCGAAGTCTACCTGAGAGAGGCGAAACCATCGGGCCAGGGCGGACCGATTCCGGTGAGCCAGACCGACCCGGAGACGGTGACCGAGATCCAGTTCCCCGTCGAGAAGGCGTAGCGACCATGTAAATCAGTCTGACGTACCAAAGCCCGGCACACTGCCGGGCTTTTATTTTTCATTCATAAAGTGTTATGATACAGGCCTTATTATAGAGAGGAAACGAGAATATGGAGTCGAATTCCACCGAACAAGAGAAACCCATCAATCCGCTGCGGGAAATGGGCCAATTCCGCAGGTTGTTTGGTTTTATCCAACCTTACCGGGTTCGACTGTACCTGGCACTGGTCGTCATCGTGATCGGCAGTCTCCTGGGGCTGGCCGGACCATACTCGCTTCAGTTTTTGATCGATGCCGTCTTTAAGAAAAACGATGTTCACCTGCTCAACCTGATCACGCTGGTCCTGGTCGGGATCTTCCTGCTGCAAAGTGTGACCTATTTCATCCGCGGCTACCTGCTGGCTTTCGTCGGGGAGCGGGTGATGGCCGACCTGCGCATCCACCTCTTCGAGCATTTGCAGCATCTCTCGCTCAGCTTTTACAACGAACGCCGCACCGGGGAGCTCGTCAGCCGGGTGACCAACGACGTCTCGACCGTCCGCTCGCTGGTGACCAGCGACATCGCCACCGCCCTCTCGCAGGTGCTGACCTTCATCGGTGCCCTGATCCTGATCCTGGTCACGGATTGGCGCCTGACCCTGTTCATGTTTGCCTTGATCCCGGTGGTGATCGTCATCGCCATGCTCTTTGGCCGTAAATTGCGCGGTCTATCCGCGATGGTCCAGGACCAGCTGGCCCACGCCACCACCGTGCTGGAGGAAGGCATCGGCGGGATCCGCGTGGTGCAGTCGTTCACCCGGGAGGGGTACGAGATCGACCGCTTCCGCAAGAGCATCGAGACGACCTTTTCCCTGGCGATGAAGCGCATCCGTGTCTCCAACCTGTTCGGGCCGGTGATCTCCTTCCTCGGCTTTGGCGCCGTCGTCTCGATCTTTTGGTTCGGCGGACACGAGGTGCTCGCCGGACATATCACCCCTGGGCAGCTGTTCATGTTCCTGGTCCTCACCCTGACCATTGCCGGCTCGATCGGCCAGTTCAGCGGCCTGTGGACCAGTCTGCAGGAGACGCTGGGCGCCACCCGCCGCCTGTTCGACATTCTGGACACCCAGAGCGACATCCGTGAGCTGCCGGACGCTGCCCCGCTACCGCGCGTCGAGGGGCGGATTACCTTCGAGCACGTCTCGTTCGCCTACCGGGACGACCCGGAGGCCGCCATCCTGACTGACGTGACCCTCGAAGCCCGGCCCGGGGAGGTCCTGGCGCTGGTTGGGCCGAGCGGTGCGGGCAAGACGACTCTGGTCAATCTGATCCCGCGTTTCTTCGACCCCACCTCCGGTCGGATTTGCATCGACGGGCACGACCTGCGCAGCCTGCAGGTCAAGAGTCTGCGTGAGCAAATTGGCATCGTGCCCCAGGAGACGCTCCTGTTTGGCAGCACGGTGTGCGAAAACATCCTCTACGGCCGCCTGGAGGCGAGCGAGGCAGAGATCATCGCAGCCGCCCGGGCCGCCAACGCCCATGAGTTCATCGTCCAGCTGCCCAAGGGCTACGACACCCCCGTCGGGGAGCGCGGGGTCAAGTTAAGCGGCGGCCAGCGTCAGCGTATCGCCATCGCCCGGGCAATCCTCAAGGATCCGTGCATCCTGCTCCTGGACGAGGCGACCTCTTCGCTGGACAGCGAAAGCGAAGGCCTGGTCCAGGAGGCGTTGGAACGATTGATGCACGGCCGCACCAGCCTTATTATCGCCCACCGCCTTTCGACCATTCAGAACGCCGATCGGATCGCCGTGCTTGACACCGGCCGGGTGGTCGAGATCGGAACACACGCGGAGCTGTTGAAGCTGGACGGTTTGTATGCTCACCTGCATCGGCTGCAATTCAGGCTGGAGGAACCGGCGCGGCGTGGGATCGGCAATGGTGACCTCCTGGGCGGTGAAGCTGAAAAGCCCTCGCCACGCCGGCGCATGGGCCTGCTCCCCGGCCTGCCTTGATCCTTTTTCCGATTGATATGCAGGGGATATTTCATGCGGTTTCGTTGTAAAATGGAATAAATGACAAAAACGATCAATATCCTTTTCCTGGCTGCAGAAGCGGAGCCGTTCATCAAGGTGGGCGGGTTGGCTGACGTGGCCGGAACGCTGCCGCTGGTCCTGCGCAATCTCCCTGCAGCGACCGCAGAGGAAGCCAGGTTCGACGTGCGCCTGGCATTGCCTTTGCATCGCACCATCCGCACCGAACCGGTGACGCTGCGCTCCGTGGCGGATTTCCCGGTCTACCGGCGCGGCGGGAGCATCATCGCCCAGGTGTTTCAAGGTTCCCTGAGCGGTATGCCGGTCTATTTTGTCAACGGCGATCCGATCTCGGAGGCAAAGGCCATCTATTCGGAGGATCCGGCACTGGACCGGGAAAAGTATGGTTTTTTCTCGATGGCCTGCCTGGAGATGACCCGCTATCTGGATTGGGAGCCCGACATCTTACACGCCAACGACTGGCACACCGCCCTGGCGCTGTATGCGCTGTACTCGCGCCGCAAAAACCCCGCCTTTGCGCGCATCCGTACCATGCTGACCCTCCATAACCTGCCTTACATGGGTGGCGAGGGGGAGGACGTGCTGGCTGCTTACGATTTGGAAGCGATCAAGGATGAAGCCGTGCCTGCCTGGGCTCGCAGCCAGCCGCTAGTGCTCGGCCTTTACGGCGCCGACGCCATCGTGCCGGTCTCACCGACCTACGCCCGGGAAATCCTCACCCCGGAGAATGGCTGCGGGTTGGAGGAGTATTTGCGCAGCCGCGCCGGGAGCGTGACCGGTATCCTGAACGGTCTGGACCTCACCAGCTGGGATCCGTCTGCGGACAAGTCCCTGGCGGCGATGTTCAGCGTCGACGACCTGTCCGGGCGCAATGTCAACAAGCAGGCCTTGCAAAAACAACTTGAACTGCCGGCCGAGCCGCGCGTCCCCATTCTGGCTATGCTTGGACGTATCGACCCGCAGAAGGGCGTGGACATCACCCTGGCAGCCCTGCCCTTGATCGCCGACCAGCCCTGGCAATTCGTCCTGCTCGGTACCGGTAACGCGGCTCTCGAGGAGGCCGCCCGCAGCCTGCAGACGGTATTCCCGGACCGCATCCGGGCGGTCACCCGCTACGACCCGACACTGGGCCGTCTCATCTACGGTGGGGCGGACATGCTGCTGATGCCGTCGCGTTACGAGCCCTGCGGCCTGGCCCAGATGATCGCCATGCGCTTTGGCTGCGTACCGGTCGTGCGCACCACGGGAGGGTTGAAGGACACTGTCCAGGAAGGGAAGACCGGCTTCCTGTTCACCAAGCCGACCCCGGAGGCGTTGGCCGAGGCGTTGACCCGCGCCCTGGCCGTTTATGCCAGCGCGACGAAATGGAAACGATTCCAGCGTAATGATATGAAGGAGGATTTTTCCTGGGTGCGTTCCGCCCGTCAGTATGCGGTTTTGTATCGTTCGTTGCTGTCGCGTTCCTGAGACCTTTTATTCGTGATCGAGGTGCCCCATGAAAACACGCGCCATCATCATGGCCGGTGGGTCGGGTTCCCGATTGAGCGTCCTGACCGTCAAGCGTGCCAAGCCGGCGGTCCCGTTTGCTGGAAAATATCGCATCATCGACTTCACCCTGTCCAACTGTGTCAACTCCGGTATTTTCGACGTGATGATCCTGGCGCAGTACCGTCCGCACTCGCTGATGGAGCACATCGGCGCGGGCGGTCCCTGGGACCTCAACCGGGATTTTACCGGCGGCGTGCGCATCTACACCCCCTACGCCGCCCGCTCCGGTGCAGACTGGTACGTCGGCACGGCCGACGCCGTCCAACAGAACTTTTCCTTCGTGAAGCAGACCCGGCCCGACCTGGTGCTGATCCTCTCCGGCGATCATGTTTACGCCATGGATTATGATGCCCTGGTCACCTTCCATCTCGATCATCACGCCGACCTGACCATGGCAACCGTCCGTGTCCCGCACCAGGAAGCCTCCCGTTATGGGGTTGTCGGTGTAGGGGAGGATTACCTTGTCAATTCCTTCGTCGAAAAACCGGAGAAGCCGCCCTCCGATCTGGCTAACATGGGCGTGTACATTTTCAATGTCGACACGCTGGACCGTGTCCTGTGGGAGGATCACCTGAAGGCTGGCTCGAGTCATGATTTTGGGAAAGACATTATCCCGTGCATGGTCAAGGAAAAGCAGCATGTTTTTGCCTATCCTTTCACCGGTTATTGGATGGATGTCGGGACGACGCAATCTTATTGGCAGGCCCACATGGACTTGCTGAGCGAGCCCCCGCCGCTCGATCTGAATGACCGGAACTGGGTGATCCATACCCGCACCGAGGAACGTCCACCGATGCGTATAGCCAGAGGATCGAAAATCGAGAACAGCATGGTCTCGGACGGCTGCGTCGTTGAAAATGGCGCGGTCGTGCAGGATAGTGTGCTCTCCCCGGGCGTCATCGTCCATGCAGGGGCGAAAGTTCAACAATCTGTAGTGCTTTCCTACACTGAAATTGAATCCGGCGCCAGCCTTTTCCGGGCAATCACTGATAAACGCGTCCATATTGGAGTGAGGGCCAAGGTCGGCGCGGCCGGCAAAGAAGGCGAGCTGGCGATCGTTGGCAAGAATTCCCAGGTCCCGGCAGGGACGATCCTCGAAGCCGGAGCGACCATCGGTACCGACGTGATTGAGTCCGACTATCCGGGCAAGAGGGTCGGTGCGGGTGAATTCATTCAGACAAAGCGTAAGCCATATGAAATTTAATCGCGCCAGCGGTGTCCTGCTCCATCCCACCAGTCTGCCAGGTCCTTACGGGATCGGAGACCTGGGGTCGGAGGCCATCCGCTGGATCGACTTCCTCGCCGAAGCAGGTTGCAAGCTGTGGCAGGTACTTCCCCTTGGACCGACCGGTTATGGTGATTCCCCTTACCAGTGTTTCTCGGCCTTCGCCGGGAACCCATATCTGATCAGCCCGGAAACCCTGCTGCACGACGGGCTGCTGGAAAAGACCGACCTGGCTGACAAGCCGGAGTTTCTCGAAGGCCGTGTGGATTTCGGGGTGCTCATCCCCTGGAAGCTGAAGTTGCTCGAGCGCGCCTTCCAGCGCTTCATCGCCGTGCTGGCAGCCCTCTCCGGCCCGAACCCTGAGCCGCTGCGCGCCGACTTCGACGCTTTCTGCTCCGACCAGTCCACCTGGCTGGAAGACTACGCCTTGTTCATGGCCCTCAAAGAGCAATTCGGCGGGGGATCGTGGGACGGCTGGCCCGAGGAGCTGCGCCAGCGGGAGTCAGGGGCATTAGATGACTTTCGCCGGGAGAACGCCAACGCCCTCGCCCGCTTCAAGTTTTACCAGTTCCTCTTTTTCCGCCAGTGGAATGCATTGCACACTTACGCCCGCCAGAAGGGGATCGAGATCATCGGGGATATCCCCATCTTCGTCGCCTACGATTCGGCTGACGTCTGGTCCCATCCGGACCTTTTCTTCCTCGATGACCAGGGCAGGCCGACGGTGGTGGCGGGGGTGCCGCCGGATTACTTTTCCCCCACCGGCCAGCTGTGGGGCAACCCGCTTTATCGCTGGCATGTCCATGAGCGCACCGGCTATGCCTGGTGGGTGGAGCGCATCCGGGCAGCGTTGAATCAGGTCGATCTGGTGCGCATCGATCACTTCCGCGGCTTCGCAGCCTATTGGGAGATCCCGGCGGGTAATGCAACCGCGGAGGTCGGACAGTGGGTGCCGGGTCCTGCGGGAGATTTCTTCGAGACCGTCCAGGCCGCCCTGGTCGGAACCGGGGGCGAGGTTGACCCAGGCCTTCCGATCATCGCCGAGGACCTGGGTGTGATCACCCCTGACGTGGTTGCCTTGCGCCGCAAGTTCAACTTTCCCGGGATGAAGATCTTGCAATTTGCCTTCTCCGGTCCCGATAATCCCTTCCTGCCGCATCACTATCCACAAAACTGCGTGGTTTACACCGGCACCCATGATAATGACACCACTTCGGGATGGTACGCCTCCGCGCCGGAGGAGGAAACCGATTTCGCCCGCCGCTACCTGCATGTGGACGGGAAGGACTTCGTCTGGGATCTTGTCCGCACCGCATGGGCCTCGGTGGCGGTCTTCGCCCTGGCGCCCATGCAGGATCTGCTCGGCCTGGGACCGGAAGCACGCATGAACTTCCCTTCCCGCCTGGGGGGGAATTGGGAATGGCGCATGCAGGAAGCCGATCTCAGTGACGCATTGCAAGCCAGACTCAAGGAACTCAACCACCTCTACCAGCGGTAAATGGATTGCGCCGGCGGGAACGACGGCGCAATCTTTTTGGTCAGTTTCCTTGAGGTTCTATGGTCGGGCCAGGATTTGCCGGATTTTCTCCAGCATCACCAGCCAGGCATAGTTGCGCTGCATCCAGCCATCGGGGGTCAGGTAGATGTTTTTGGGCGCTTCCAGTCCGTGGTTGGGCAGACCCTGCACCGAACGCCAGACGTTGACCAGCGGCAGGTCGTAATCGTTAGCCACCTGGGCGATGACCTGGTCGAGCTTCCAGTCCCCCTCGATGTTGTCGGCTTTGGTCCCCAGGACCGGCAGGGCTCCGCTGGCGAGAACCCGGTCGACGACGATGCGCAGGTATTTGTCGAAACTCACTTCACCGGCCGGCTTCCAGTTCGTTCCCATGGTGATCAGGACGACAGCCGGGCGTCGCAGGCGGAGTTCGCAGTCGAGCGGGGTTTCGTTTCTTTCGCATTGTGCATACCCGGCCGCCAGCCCGAACATGGGGTTCAGCACCGAGCTTATCCCTAATCCATTGGCGGCGGTGATGCTTTCGGCCGTCAGGCTGGTCGAAAACCATGCGACGGTTTGCTGGTAGCCGTCTGGTACTAGATATTTCCCGTTTGCATATCCACCCAGAAATGTTCCCGTTGTCATCTGGCAGTCGCCGACCTTGCTGAAAGCCCGGACATCCAGATCTGGATTGCTGAGGCTGGCGTGGAGAAGGGCCTGTGCCCGGGCGGAGAGCTCCGTGTCGATCGGCCACTCGCGCCAGTACTTGGCCGTCGGGCGGGTGTCGGCAGTGGGAGAGGAGACCTGGGTGGAGGCAGATGGACCCGCTGGTTCCGTGGAAGTGCTGCTTGCCATGAGCGGCGTAAGGCTCCCGGTCGGTTGAAGCCTTGTTGTTGGCGACCCGGACTGAATCGCCGGTGCAGTCGGGCTGAAGCCCGGGTTGGAGCATGCTGCCGTCATGATGACAAGACCGAAAATGACGCACAGGATTTTATGGAAGTAAATTGTCGATACCATATTCAGGATCCCCTGCTGCCTTCCGTCCTCGACGCCAGCCAGATCCCGCCCAGGATTAAAACCGCCCCGGCGATCTTCACCCACCCGGGCTGCTCCAGAAAAATGAAATATGCCAGGATCGTCGAACCAATCGGCTCGCCGAGCAGCGCCACCGAGACGAACGAGGCGGGCATGTAGCGGAGTGCCCAATTGTAAGTCGAATGCCCGATCAGCTGGGGCACCAGCGCCAGCAGGATAACCCATAAATAAACTGCCGGGGAATATCCGAAGGGACTCTCCCGCATCCCAAACAGGATGGCGATGAGCACGACGGCGGCCATCCCGTAAACAACGAATATATAAGGGATGAGATTCATCTTCGCCCGTAGTTTCCGCCCCACCAGCATGTACCCGGCTGCCATCCAGGCGCCGGTGAGCGCCAGGGCATCGCCCAGGGAGGCGGTCCCGGCAAAAAAGCTGCGCAGCGTCGGGCAGGCCAACCGTCCGGCCTGCCAGGTGCAGGAATCGCTCAACCCGACCACGGCGCTGCCGGTCAGGGCCAGGGCCAGGCCGAGGACGGCGATCCGGCTGATCCGCTCGCGCAGTACCAGCGGGGAAAGCAATGCCACCCACAATGGCGTGGTGCTCACCAGGACCACCGAGCTGGCGACGCTGGTGTACTGCAGTGAGGTGATCCAGGTGGCAAAGTGCACGGCCAGGAAGAATCCCGACAGCAGCGCTAACACCCACTCCTGGCGCACCAGGCTGCGTAACTCGGGGCGGTAACGGGTCAGGGCGAGCGGCGCCAGGACCAGGCTGGCGATCGTCAGGCGGTAAGCCGCAATGACAATTGAGGGCGCGCCCTCGTTTTGGGCGAAGCGGATGAAGATCGAGGCCGCCGAGACGGCCAGGACGCCGCCCAGAAGACCAAGGGTCACGGTCAGTCGGGGAGGGGAAGGATTCAAGTCCGGGTGCTCCAATGCGCTGAAGTATACTGCTTTGTGCCCCCCAATGTAAACAATGTATAAGAATTTATCTCCATCTCTTGACGGTTGGCCCATGAAAGAATACAATTAGTATAATAAATATCATAATAATTGGGACAATCGAAAAAGGAGATTTGAATCATGGCATTCCAACTTTCCCCCCTTCCGTACGCCTACGACGCACTGGAACCGTTCATCGACACGATGACGATGCAGATCCACCACGACAAGCATCATGCCGCCTACGTCAACAATCTGAACGCGGCCATCGAAAAGCATCCTGAGCTGGGTAGCAAATCCCTCGAGGCTTTGCTCTCGGACCTGAATGCCGTACCGGAAGATATCCGCACGGCCGTGCGCAATCACGGCGGCGGGACCTGGAACCACGACCTGTTCTGGCAGGTGATGGCCCCGAAAGCCGGCGGCGAACCGAAAGGGGATCTCGCCAAGGCGATCGAAGCGGCCTTCAAGGACTTCGCCAATTTCAAGACCGAGTTCGAGAAAGCCGCCAACACTCGCTTCGGCTCCGGCTGGGCCTGGCTGGTCAAGAAGGGCAGCGGCCTTTCGATTCTCTCGACCGCCAACCAGGATAACCCCATGTCGGACGGCATGACCCCGCTGTTGGGCTTGGATGTCTGGGAACACGCCTATTACCTCAAGTATCAGAATAGGCGTGCCGAGTACGTCACCAGCTGGTGGAACGTGGTCAACTGGGATGAGGTTGCCCGGCGCTATGCGGCCAAGTAATTTTTGTGATGCAACGGAACCTGCCCACCGGCGAGGGTGGGCATTTTGTTGCACAATTCCTCCAAGCCAGATATAATATGTCTTGCTTTTTTCATCTGACTGAGGAGGTTTATTCATGACTCACATCATTACCAGCTTGTGTCTCCGCGACCGCGGCTGCATCGACGTCTGTCCCGTGGAGTGCATCATCCCCGGTGAGCCTATCGCCGAGTGGCCGTGGATGTACATCGACCCGGACACCTGCATCGATTGCGGCGCTTGCATCCCGGAGTGCCCATTTGCGGCCATCTTCCCCGAGGATGAAGTCCCCTCGGCGTACACCGCCAAGGGCGGGGAATACATCAGCAAGGTCGGTCTGACCGGGCACTTCGAAGGCACCAACCACGTTGGGACGAAAGTAGTGCTGGAGACCGTCAAACAGCTGCAGGCCGGAGAGGTCGTCGACCTGACCGAAGACATCAAGCCGAATTATGATTTCTTCAAGCAGGGGCCCGGTTACAAAGCCAAGGACATGGACACCGGCATGTGATCCACAGCCGACCAATGCCCGATGTCGAACAGACATCGGGTTTTTTTATGCCGTGGTCTAATCCATATTTTCTGATATTCGGCATTAAGTTCGGACATTCACCGCGCAGCCCACTGAGGGCGCTGAGAAAACCCTGAAAAAAGCTCTGCGGTCTCTGTGTGCTCTGCGGTAAAAGCTTTAATAGCACTATTTTTCCAAAATCATGTCTGAACATCAGATGATTCGGATCGCCCGGGCAATACGAGGTGTGATAGACTTAAGCCATGATCTCCAAAACTCGCACCGAGCACGATTCGCTGGGGGATGTGCACGTCCCGGTGGGGGCACTTTACGGGGCCCAGACTCAGCGGGCGGTGGAAAATTTTCCCGTCTCGGGCTTGAGACCCTGGCGGGCGTTCATTTGGTCGATAGCGGTGATCAAGCAGGCGGCCGCGGAGGTCAACCGCGACCTGGGCCTGCTCGACGCCGATCGCGCGCAGGCGATCGCCCGGGCTGCGCGGGAGGTCGCCGAGGGGAAATGGGATGACCAGTTCGTGGTCGATCCGTTCCAGGCCGGGGCGGGAACGAGTCACAACATGAACGCCAACGAGGTGATCGCCAATCGTGCCACGCAAATGCTGGGCGGCAAACCCGGAGAATACCGCGTCCATCCCAACGACCACGTCAACATGGCGCAGTCCACCAACGACGCCATCCCAACTGCCATCCGCCTGGGCTGCCTGTGGCGCCTGGACGAGATCCTGGTTGCCCTGGACGGCCTGGTCAAGGCTTTGGGGCTCAAGGCGGTTGAATTCGACGACGTCGTCAAGTCGGGACGCACGCACCTGCAGGACGCCGTCCCGGTCCGGCTGGGGCAGGAGTTCGGTGCCTACGCCAAGGCTGTCGAGCGCGACGCGGAGCGCATCCGCCGTTCCGCAGAGGGGCTGCGCAGGCTGGGGATCGGCGGCACGGCCGTCGGGTCCGGGTTGAATGCCCATCCCGAGTACCATGCCCGCATGATCCGCAAGCTGGCCGCGCTGACCGGTCTCGAGCTGTACGAGTCCGACAACCTGTTCGAATCGATGCAGTCGATGGCCGATGCGGTGGATTTTTCGGCTTCCCTGCGCACCCTGGCCCTGACCCTGATCCGCGTCGCCAACGACCTCCGCCTGCTCGCCTCCGGTCCCTCAACCGGCCTGGACGAGATCCGCCTGCCGGCAGTCCAGCCCGGTTCGAGCATCATGCCCGGCAAGGTCAACCCGGTGATGGCCGAGATGCTGGACATGGCGATGTTCCATGTGGTCGGCTGCGATACCACGGTGGCGATGGCGGCGCAGGCCGGTCAGCTGGAGCTGAATGTGATGATGCCGGTGATCGCCCACTGTCTGTTCGAAGCCATGCAGGTGACGATCGGCGCGGTGCGTGCTTTCACGGAACGTCTCGTGAGCGGCCTGACCGCCAACCGGCCAAAGGCGGAAGGCTGGCTGGCCAAAAACGCCATCGTCGTGACCGCCCTCAACCCCCTCATTGGCTACGCCCAGGGCGCGGCTTTGGTAAAGGAAGCCCTGCAGCGCGACCTTCCGCTCCGGGAGCTGGCGGTTGAGAAAGCCGGGGCGGGAGCGTTGAAGCATCGGGACGAAGATCGTCCGGTAACCGTCGCGGAGATTGAAGCCGCCCTGAACGACCTGCGCCGGCTGACCGAGGGAGGCATCGTCGCCGGCAGTGCCAGCGGTGGTTGAGCGTGAGGTTCGTTTCGAGGAGACCCTATGATCTTTGACCCGAATTCCTTGAGCGGTTTTATCCGCGTCCTGATCGCCTTTGCAGGCGCCGTGGTTGTGGCCCTCTGGTTGGCCCTGGTTGTCTGGACTTATCGCGACATACACGCCCGGGCGCGTGACCGGCTGGTGCACATCCTGGCGACCGTCCTGGTGGCGCTGCTGAGCCTGCCCGGAGTGCTGGTGTATCTCATCTTGCGGCCGGCGCGCACCCTTGAAGAGGAGTACCAGCAGACGCTCGAGGAGGAGGCACTCCTGCAAGCCATCGAAGATCAAGCCGTCTGTCCCGGCTGCGAGCGGCGCGTACGGGAAGACTGGCAGGTCTGCCCGAACTGCCAGACCAAACTCAAAAAGCCCTGCCACCATTGCAGTAAATTGATGGAGCTGCCTTGGAACATCTGCCCCTACTGCGGCACCCCGGCTCCCGGCATGCGCAAGGAGAACCTCACCATGGATGAGGTCGTCCGGGATCTAAAACCTGCGGAGGATGAGGAAGGGAAACAGAGCTGATCGTCGATCGTTGTCCGGAGAAATGACGGGGGTTATCGAATGATGGCTACGATGCCTCGCGATGATCTGGATCTCGCCAAGCGTTACATATTTGTCGATCCCAGAAGTCCCAAGTGAAATTGCAAATAGACTGTATACTGCATCGTTTCCCGCCTTCAATATAATTGAAACTAGGAAGCTCTTTCCTGCGGCGTCGCATCTGTTGGTATTATTCAATGATCATTGAGCGTTTTGCCCTGACTCATTTGAGCATGCCACTCGTCGCCCCGTTCGAAACCTCCTTCGGGCGGACGGTCGAGCGCGAGTGCATCCTGATCACCCTTTTTTCCGAGGGCCTGAGCGGCTACGGCGAATGCGTGGCGGATCGGGAGCCGGGTTACTCCTACGAGACGACTGGAACGGCCTGGCATGTGCTCAAGGATTTCATCGTCCCCGCCATCCTGGGGCAGGATGTGAGCGATGCGGGTGACTTCCGGCGGCGTGTCGAGAAGATCCGCGGCCACCCGCTGGCCAAGGCCGGCGTGGAGATGGCCCTCTGGGATTTGTGCGGACGGCGCGAGGGTCGGTCGATGCGGGAAATGCTGGGGGGCGAGCGTGAGCGGGTCGAGGTGGGTGTGTCGGTGGGGATCCAGGCTTCTCCCGAGGCCCTGGTTCAGACCGTGGGCGGGTATCTTGATCAGGGCTACCGGCGGATCAAAGCCAAGATCAAGCCCGGTCGGGATGTGGGCGACGCCGTAGCGCTGCGCAAAGCATTCCCGGAGATCAAGCTCCAGGTCGACGCCAACTCGGCATACAGTCTGGAGACAGCCCAAAGTCTATTGCCATTGGACGAGCTGTCGCTTCTCATGATCGAACAACCGCTCGACGAGGACGACATCTGGGATCATCACAAACTCCAGGAGCAATTCCATACGCCACTTTGCCTGGACGAGAGCATCCTCACGCCGCGCCATGCAAGAGCCGCCATTGAAATGAGCGCCTGCAAGATCATCAATATCAAGGCCGGACGGGTCGGCGGACTGTCCCAGGCGGTTGCCATCCACGACCTTTGCCGGGCAAACGGCCTCCCGGTTTGGTGCGGCGGCATGCTCGAAACGGGGGTCGGTCGGGCATCCAACCTGGCGCTGGCGTCGCTGCCCGGGTTTACCCTGCCCGGCGACATCTCCGCCTCCGATCGTTATTATGCCCGGGATATCACGCGTGAACGGTTCAAGCTCAACCCGGACAGCACAATCGATGTGCCCAGGGCTCCCGGCCTGGGGATAACACTCGACGAAGAAGCTCTGCGGCTTTTCCGCAAATCGGAGCTGGAGTTCAATTTGCGATAGGCGAAGCACAGATGACTACCCTGGATCCGCATCCTTACACACTCGACGATCGCATCCTTGAATCTCTGCGCAGGCATCCATTCATCAGCGGCCTGTTCGTTTTTGCCGTGCTCTTGGTGGTTTGTCTCTTCGGATGGGGTGGCGGAGCGGACCTCAAGCCAGTGCAGGCCGAGGAAATTTCACAGCCGGCGGTCTCAGGAATGCCCGCGGTGCTCCAGCCTGAGATTGCCCTCCCAACGCCCACCAGTCAACCGACCAGCATATCCCCTGAGTTTGTTGCGAACTTTTCCAACATCCTTCCGGTTGACAAGCCCCTGCCTGTCATCCACCTGCTGTTTACCGGCGACATCAATCCTGGTCGCTGCCTGGCTCAGGCGGCGCTGCTGGCAAACGATTTCGAGAGTCCTTACCAATACGTCGCCGAAAAGCTGCGCCAGGCTGACCTGGCAATTGGCAGCCTTGACGGATCCATATCCGATCTGGTTCCTCCATTACCATGCAAAGAGGTTTACAATCTTATCGGACCGGCGCGCACGGCTGAAGGTCTGGCATTTGCAGGCTTTGACGTGATCACCGTCGCCACGAATCACGCCCTCGACTGCGGGTCCCTGGGATGGCGATGCGACGGGAAAGCCCTGGAAGACACCCGCAAGAATCTCGTCGGGGTTGGCATAGCACCGGTGGGAATCGGTGATACCCTGGTAGAGGCACGCACACCGGTCATTCTGGAGCGCCAGGGAATCCGGTTCGCGTTTCTTGGCGTCAATGCCATCAGTGGTGAGGCGACGTGGGCGACCGATTCGATCCCAGGCACGGCACCCCTTTCCGACGCCGCCCTGGCTGGCGTTCTCGCCGACATCGCCGCTGCCCGCGCCAAGGCGGATGTGGTCATCGTCCTGCCTCATTGGGGTATGGAATATACTTCAGCACCGGATGCAGCCCAGCAGGCCTGGGCAGCTCAGATGATCGCCGCGGGTGCCGACCTGGTGATCGGTAATCACCCTCACATCGCCCAGCCGGTGCGCACCTTCCCCAACGGTGGGGTGGTGGCTTATGCATTGGGTAACTTCGTTTTCGATCAGGGCACGATGGAGACCAAGCAGGGCCTGGTCTTCGAGGCCACATTCCGCGGCTCCAGATTGGAAAGCTGGCATTTGCTGCCCGTGAGGATCAACAACAAATTCCAACCGAATTGGGCAGCGCCGCTGGAAGCGGATGCCATACTCAGCCGCATTGCTGCAGCGGAAAGCAGTTTATCAGCCCCATAATCGCTGGATTGGTGCCTGTCATCGATGTCGTCCAAGCCACACCACAGAACCTTTGTTTTTCCGATTCTGATTGTTTTTCTTACCGCCTGCGGTCCGGCCTGGGGGAGTGACATCGCCAACCCCGGCACGACAGGCGTTGTCGCGTCCGCCCAGCTCCAGGGAGAGACAGCCACCTTTACGCCCTACCAGCCTGAATCCTCCACGGTAATCCCCACGCCCACCGCGACGGCCAGCTTCACCCCCACTTCGACAACCACGACCACGCCTCTTCCGGCTACGCTCTGGATTTCACCGGCGGTCCCTGCAACCCTTCGCCAGGCGGCTCTCTCTTCCGGCATTCCGATCGCATCCGACCAGGCAGCGGCTACGGTACATTTGGATGCCACGACTGGCGCAGGATCCGCAACCTGGATCTATGCCCTCGTGTCGCCGTTCCCGACCCTCATTGAGGGCGTCAGCCTCGACGACATCCGCAACGCCTGGACGGGTGGAACCGGCGGACCGTTTGGCGGCAAGCCGTTCCGCATGGATGCGACCACCCTGGCCGCGTTTACGGCTATCTGGGGACCGCCGGCTTCCAGGTCAGTATATGTGATCCCGCCGGAGCGGCTCATCGATCTGACCTGGACCGAGCGCCCGATCTGGTCGATCATCCCGTTTGAGGCACTCGAACCGCGCTGGAAGGTGCTGACTGTGGATGGCCAGGCCCCCATCCGCAAGGATTTCGATCCCGCCAAATATCCCTTGAAGGTTTCGTTTACGGTCCAGCCGGCGGCTTTCCCGCTTCCGTCCACCAACCGCGATCCTGCCAGGCTGACCGTCCTGGCGATGACCGGAGTCACCGCCCTGGTGCGCGGGACCGCCGACCGCATGGAACGCAAGGGAATCCTGTATCCGGATCAGCAAATCCGGGATGTGTTGCGCGCCGCCGACCTGACCCACATCAGCAATGAAGTCCCGTTTTACTCGGGCTGTCCGACTCCCAATCCTTATACCGGAAGCATGAGGTTTTGCAGCGATCCCCGCTACATCGCCCTGCTGGAAGACGTCGGTACGAAGATCGTCGAATTGACCGGCAACCACATGCTGGACTACGGCCCCTCGGCTCTGCTTACGACGCTGGATATGTACACCCAGCGCGGCTGGACCTATTACGGCGGAGGCAAGGACCTGGCGGACGCCCAGAAATATGCGCTGGTGGAGGACCACGGCAATAAGCTGGCCTTCCTGGGGTGCAACCCGAACGGCCCATCCAGCGATTGGGCGACGGCGACCAGCCCCGGGTCGGCACCCTGCGATTACGACCAGATGCGCGCCACCATCGGTCTGTTGCGCTCCGCAGGTTACCTGCCGATCGTGACCCTTCAGTACATGGAATACTACATGCCCAACCCGACCAGCTATGAGCGCAAGGATTTCCGCAGCCTGGCAGAGGCGGGGGCGATCATCGTCAGCGGCAGCCAGGCTCACGTCCCCCAGATCATGGAGTTCGATAGCGGTTCTTTCATCCACTATGGACTGGGCAACCTGTTCTTTGACCAGATGTCCTACTTGCTCCCCAGCGGGCAGAGAATCCCGGACACGCGCTATGAGTTCGTCGACCGGCACATCATCTACGACGGGAAATATCTCGGCGTGGAACTGTTGACTTACATGCTCGAGGATTATGCCCAGCCCCGCCCGATGACCCCAACCGAGCGCAACGATTTCTTGACCGGCATCTTCACCGCCGCGGGTTGGGCGCCCTGATCTTCATCAGAACCGAGCGACCGGATGCATCATCAAAAGAATTGAGCGGATATGGAAATTTACGATATCAGCCTGCCCATCGGTCCCGACCTGCCGGTCTGGCCGGGCGATCCGCCGGTCAGACTGGAACGCGTTTATTCCATATGATACAGGAGCCCAGGCGAATGTTTCCCGCCTGACCCTGAGCGTCCACGCCGGCACACACGTGGATGCGCCTGATCACTTTCTGAACGATGGTAGGACGGTCGAATCCCTGTCGCTGGAGGTGCTGACCGGCCCGGCATTGGTCGTGTCCATTCCGGATGTGGTCGAAGTGATTACGCCGCGTGTCCTGGATCGGGCGGGCATTCCTTCCGGGGCAGACCGCGTCTTATTCAAGACGCGCAACTCCTCCCTCTGGGCGCGGGGCGAAAAGACCTTTAATGTTTCTTTTATCGCCCTCTCGCCCGAGGCGGCCGTATGGATTGTGCAACCCGAGGTCAAGCTGGTCGGCGTGGATTATCTCTCCGTGGCGCCCTACGACGAAAGCGTGCCCACCCACCTGACGTTGTTACACGCAGGAGAGGTCATCCTCGAAGGGCTGGACCTGAGTTCTGTTGTGCCTGGCTTTTAAAACTTGTATTGCCTGCCCTTGAAGTTGATCGGTTCGGATGGGGCGCCGGCGAGAGCTATTCTGGTGAAATAAGGGAACCATCCATTGATCACCCCGCCATTGACGCACGGGAGGGAAAAATGCAAAATCGGCTGTCATCCAAAACACGCTACTTCGGTATGTCGATCACCCAGGTGATCGTCCTGGCTTGTTTCGGGCTGGTCACCATGGGAGTTGTGGGCTTTGGCGCTTGGACGGTCCTGAGGTCGTCCTTCCCCGGTGGATTGTTCCCCACCCGGGAAATCCTGCCGACCTGGACCCCCTTGCCAACCCACACGCTTTATCCCACCCGGACGCCTGCCGGTCCCTCACCGACCCCGACCGAGGTGGATTACCAGTCACTTATT
>Ga0335070_10001086_pt1 | contig 31108 bp, 27 predicted proteins | sample Lox_Sample_13_FD_206722 | JGI IMG/M metagenome (GOLD analysis project Ga0335070, IMG submission 206722) | Soil microbial communities from Loxahatchee National Wildlife Refuge, Florida, United States - Lox_Sample_1.3 | ecosystem: Environmental > Terrestrial > Soil > Wetlands | place: USA...
CCAGTCTCGGTCGACAAAAGGTAGGCTAAATTGTCTAAGATCGTGGTGAAAAAGACATCCTTCACTACAAAACCAGTTGGGACGGCAACTTGTGCCGGCGCAAAGTTAAGAATTCCTCTTACCCCCGCCTCCGCCAACAGATTGGCTACGCCCTGAGCCTCTGAAGGAGGGGTTGTGATGATCCCAATCTCAATCTTCCTTTCCTTTACCACCTCTTTGAGCCGGTTGATGTGAAAGATCTCGGCTGGCTTGCCCAACTTTTCCGAGACCCTTCCAATCACTTTAGGGGGATCGATATCGAAGGCTGCGACAATATTATAATTCTTCTTTAGAAAATCCTTATAAGATAGGAGGGCAGCGCCCAAATTTCCGATGCCGATCAGCGCCATCTTCCACTCTTTATTCGACCCCAATATCTTCTTAATATTATTGAGCAAATCTTCCACATAATAACCCACACCCCGAATCCCAAATTCACCGAAGTAGGCCAGGTCCTTTCTTACCTGAGCAGCATTCACAACGCATTTCTTAGCCAGTTGAGCAGAAGAAACGACCTTCTCTCCCCTTTCCTCCATCTCTTCCAAACACCGGGAGTACCTTGACAATCTCCTGATGGTGGCCTCGGGAATTTTCTTGTACTTCAGTTTTGTGACCCCTTTCACAAATTTTGAGAAAAAAATATTAGATTCTCACGCTTTTGTCAAGCATATCTTGAAGATGTTTTGCACCTCATCCTTACGTTCATGGTTTTCGAGCCATTCGACAGCGCCAGGGCTTCGGCGTGATCCTTCGGCCCGAGCTCAGGCCGGGGATTCAGAAGAACGGAACACCTTTGAAGGCTGTCTTCACATCTTTCCCTGTGCAACGTCTTGTTTCCTCCTGGCGATCTGTTCAATTGCCTCGTTCAGCCTGCGATTGGCAAATTCTAATAGCTCTTCCGCATACTCCAGATTGTGGGCTCCCTTTCCATTCTTGGCCAAATTGTAATTGAACTCCGCTTCTCCATACAGCTTTCGATAGACAAAGGTGTGACCTCCCCGGCGATCAATCCGATCAATCTCTTCTTTGACCTGAGCCAACTTGGGGTCCAGCTCTTTCAGCATCTTCTCGGAGGTCGTCTTCCATCGGACGGCCATCTCCCCATAGCTCTGGTCATGACACTCGATGCAACGTTTCTTGATCGCATCGAATGTGCCCTTCTTCCTGGCCAAGACACTCTGGTGGCAATCAACGCATTCCACCACATCCAGTTTATTGCTCGGCCTCTCCTTGACGCCGATGCCTCCCTTTCCCTGGATGAGTCTCTTTATGTTCACATGACAATCTTCACATTTTACTTTCTTAATCCCCCTCCCGTGATGGCATTCCGAGCAATTCTTCATCAATGTTTTGCCATGATTTTCCCTAGGAGAATGGCAATCCGAACATTTCAGTCCCTTGCCTGCAATGTGGGTCTCATGGGAAAATTTGATATCGTTAAAAGGAACGCTCCGTTTCTCTATCCCAACATGACAAAGACTTGTACAAGTCATTCGGGTTTGAAATTCCTGCGGTTTGTAATCTTTATCGACGGTTGCTAAAGCTCGCTCCGTCTTATTGCCCGCTGCGTTGAGGAGTTTGAAGGCATATTCGATATTGTGAACCCCCTTACCCAAAAGGACAAAACTATAATTATGCCGAGCCTCGTTGAGAAGGTTTTGAGCCCTCTTCAAGGCGGCTGTGCTTCCACTGGTCTTTTCAAACTCATACAGTACATTCTGAACATTAAAAATCCTCTGGTTAGTCTCATTCTCGACTTTGGCAAGGAGGGCTTTCCATTGCTTCAGGGTCTCATCGAATCCCTCTCCGTGGCAGTCGACACAGGCCTCACCGATCGCCCTTTCAGCATATTTTGAAGTATGAAGTGCAGCCTGGCTTTCCTCGCCCCTTCGATGACAGGCGATACAGTCCACATTGGTCGTAAACATGAGGCTGGGAGAGTCCGGGACGCCAATCCCTCCGGTCCCGCGGTACAACTCTCTTGGACCGAGATGCATCTCCTTGCTGTGGCATTTGTCACAATTGGAAGGGGTATGAGTAATGGTCGGAATCTGTCCGATCTCATGGCGAAGAAAAGTATGGCAGCTTGAGCACTCGATCTTATGGTCGGTCACATGCTTCTTATGCATGAATTGGGAGGTATACTTGGTGGTCAGTAAGACAGGCTCGTTATGGCATTCGACACATTTTCCCTCCGGTACATGGCCGTCCCCTTGAACCACACTGAGATGGCATTTCTCACACGCCACCCCTCTCGCGATATACTTCCTGTGATTGAAGTTCCAGCCTTTGACCTGAATATCCCCTTTCGGCTCGACATGGCAGGACGTACAGCCCCCTATAGCACACGAAATACATTCCTCCTCCCCTTTTGGGCCTGCCTTATAATAGTGACAGATGAAGCAGTTGATTTCGTGAACAGTGAGATGCAACCCCTGAACAAGTTGAGCGTGGCAGCTTGCGCAGCGGAGATTCATCCCCCTTCTCAGCTCACCCAAATGTTTTCCGTGTGAGAAGGCCACATTCTTATAGATCATATCCCCCTTGAGGTCTTCGATCTTATGACATCCTTTTTGGAGGCAGCTCGCATCGCTGATCTGCGCGTGAGGCGTGCTCGGCCTCTTCCCCGACAGGAAGTAAGCCAGCGACACCTGGCCGTCCACCCATTTACCCCTCAGATGGTTAAGAAATCCAGGCTCATAATGACATTTCGTGCAGGCCACATGCCGATGACTGGAGGTTCTCCACGAGTCCATATAGACATTCATCTGGTGACAGAGGCCGCAGAACGTAGAGCTCTCCGTAAACTTAAGAAGGCCTACGAGGATGACAAGAAAAACAACAATACAAAAAACGAGGAAGACCTTGATCGCCTTGAGATGAGCTTGAGTACCTCTCTTCGCCTCATTGAAGAAATCGATCCAAAAGATCTTGACCAAGTCATAAAGATTTCTTATAGTTCCCACATGAACGCTCCCACCAAAATCCAATTCTACAATCTTTTAAAATTATTTCAAGTGAAACTTTCCCCTGCTGAAAGGCTCTTATTTCAGGAAAAAGGAGCGGGGCCTAAAGGGGGATGAGGAACCGCTTCTCTTTCCTCCTCTCCGAAATTAGGAAGTCGTTTAGTGGAAAGATTTCTTGCATTTAACCGAAGATGGGTCTTCTTGTCAATCTACTCATTGTGCCTGATTCTCTTACTTGGAAAGCTCGATTCTCTTCTTGCTCAAGTGGAAGAAAACCCCTTGGAAAAGAGGGAGCAGAAACTAAAGGATTTTCGAGAAAAGAGAGACCGGTTCTTTAAGGAAGACCCTCGATCCCCCTTAAAGGAGAGGGACCGGAAAGAATTTAATGGCCTTATTTACTACACGATCGACCTTAAGTATGCGATGACCGGATTCATCGAAAAATACCCTACCGAACCTAAGCCTCTGTACGTCACGCTCCCCACAAACAAAGAAGCGGGCAGAAAATACGTGAAATACGGCCGATTCAAATTTAAATTGGATGGAAAAGAATATGTGCTCCAAATTTACCGACCCTTAGCGAGCGACGAGCTTTTCCTTCCCTTCAAAGATAAGACTTCAAGGATAGAAACCTATGAGAAGGGACGCTATCTCCATGTCGAGCCGGTGCCCGGAGGAAGGGTGTTGATCGATTTCAATCGCGCCTACAATCCGTTCTGCCACTTCAATGAAAAATACACCTGCCCCTTTGCCCCGGAGGAGAACCGGTTTGACATCGCCATTCGTGCCGGGGAAAAGCGCTTTCGATGACGGGGTTAACGCGGAAAATGAATTCCCTGAAAAAAGGAGCGCGCTTTTGAAATCTGCAAGAATCATCCTTTTTGGAGTGGCCAGCCTGGTTTTCAATTTATCTCTATCTTCTCTCTCTTTCTCATCTCCGAAGGCTCAATTCAGCATCGTCTATTCGAATGATGTGATGGGCGAGATCGAGCCTTGCGGCTGATTCAGAGCCCCTCTTGGCGGCGTTGCCAAGAAATCCACGCTGATCTCCCAGATGAAGAATGAAGGGAGAAAAATCCTCCTCCTTGACACCGGGAATCTTTTTTTTCGAAAGCCTCCCCAGACGGAAACCAAGCGCAAGGAAGCCCTTCTCCGTGTTGACCTCCTCATTCACTCCTATAACAAAATGGGATACGATGTGGTCAATGTGGGGGAGAAAGACCTGATGATGGGGATGAACTTCCTCTTAGAAGTGAGGCCAAAGGCGAAATTCTCCTTTGTCTCAACCAACCTCGTGGACAAAAAGACTGGAAAGAATATCTTCAAACCTTATGTGATCAAAGAGATTGCGGGTCTGAGGGTCGGGGTACTGGGTCTGCTGGATGACCAATTCAATCGGACGCTCCAAGAAAAAGATCCGGGACTAAGCGTTACCGAACCTGTTGCGGCATTACAGGCTGCGATGAAAGGTTTGAGGGAGTATTGTGACTTCATCGTCGTCCTGTCCCAGCTGGGCGAATCAAACGATAAGAAATTAGCCAGGGAAGTTCACGGGATCAATCTCATTTTAGGAGGAGGCGAATCGAGAAGAGTGGTGATGGAAAGGCAAAATGAGACAGCCATTTATCGATTGGAACCCAGAGGGGGATATTTGGGCCGGGTCGATTATTCCTTAAGCGACACGGAGAGACCTATTAAATTTGTGATTTCCGACGAACGGGAAGAGTTACAGAAGAAATTGGAAAGACTGATCTCTCATTCAACGCGAATTAAGGCAGAGATGGCCAAGTCCGGAAAACAGGATGAAATCAAGACGAAGGAGCTGAATTTCTTGGAGTCAAAACAGAAGGAACTGGAAAGGACCCTTCTCGCTTTCGGAGATAAGAATCTTTACCGACACGTCGTCATTCCCGTGCAGATGGCCGTATCAGATGATCCAAGCATTGGCAAAGAATTAGAAATTTATAGGGCTGAATCGGCAAAGCTCTATAAGCCCAAAACGGTCGTAGAGGTTGGAAAGGATTTATCGGAAAAGGAGATGCTCGCCCGAATTCCTAAAACGAGCCGTTTTGCCGGAGCCATCTCGTGTAAAAGATGTCATGAGGTAAATTACAGAAATTGGTTGAAGAGCAAACATGCCAAGGCTTCTCAGACGATTGCTGCCTCTCCAAAATATGCCCAAGAAGAGTGCCTGATCTGCCACTCCACGGGTTATGGAAAGATAGGAGAGTATGCCACCGTAGAGGAAATCCCTTTCTATCTTCAAGGGGTCCAGTGTGAGTCCTGTCATGGGGAAGGAAAAGGGCATCCTGGAAAGGGAAAGATAGAGAGGAAAGTAACCCTCGGTGTCTGCCGAAATTGCCACACCAAAGACCAAAGCCCCGCTTTCAACTATGTGGCCTACCTCGAAAAGATCGGCTGCAGGGTTTCACAATAAAGAACGGATTCAAGGGGCCCAGGGTTCAAGTGGTCGAGTCGAATGATTGAATCCTCGAACCCTTGAACCCTCGAATCCCAGAACCCTCTTAAACAAGGAACTCCCAAGCAATCAGGAAGACGCAGAGAAGCCCGATGGCCAGCATGGCAAATCCCACGATTGTTGAGAAGAGGTCTGTTCCCACGCTGGGGTATTTATCCCGATAGGTCTCCAATCTCTTCTCCGCCAGCAGGCGATGATGCTGTTCCTGCCGCTCCTCCACCAGTTCGTATTTTGGGATTCTTCCTGTGAAGATCACCGTATCGATGGGGAACTTTGAAGGCCGAAAATGGGTGTTAAAGAAATGGACCGTGAAGATGAAGCCCGAAGCCAGCAGCGCTTCATCCGAGTGAACGATCGTTGCAATATTGAGGATCCATCCAGGCAAAAAGATGGTGAAGAATTGTGGAAACCAGAGCATCAATCCTGAGAGGCCGATAGCGAACATTCCCCAGAAGACAGCGAGAAAATCGAATTTTTCCCAATAAGTCCACCGGTCGAACTGGGGTTTCGGCCCCTTGTTAAAGAACCAACGAATCATCCCGATGATGTCTTGAATGTCTTTCCAACGAGGACAGAGTGAATCCGGGCCGAAAAGTCTCTGCAAGGGGTTGGGATTCCCTTGGAGCTTCTTGAAGAGGAGGAAATAGACGATGTAGGCCATGGTCGTTCCAAAATAGGCAAACGTGATTCCGGCACAAGTGCGATGAATCAAACCCGCGCTCCTGGCCCCTCCCAAAAAGTGCATCAGACCAGTGGCCCAGGGGGCATGGGAAAATTTTAACGGGAGACCGGTCAGGACGAGCCCGATAAAGGTCGCCATCATCGTGAAATGGAGCACGATATCAAAAGAGCTAAATCGGCGATAGATATGGCCTGCCTCATCGGGATCTACATGCTGCGGGAAGAAAACTCCCTTGGCCCTCAGTTCCCTCTTCTCCCAGAAGTCCTTTCGCCACCAGAGGAAGGTGTGAAACCAAAAGACTCCAAACACGGAAACGAGGAGGCCGGTCATCAAAACGAATGTTCCGTAGAGCACCGGCTCCCTCTCCGGATCTTTATGGGTCGCATGGGGAATCCATTTCACGAAGTTGGCATTGGCCCGCGTATGGCACTTGCCACAGGTCTCTACCAGCCGCTTTTCCGAGATGAGAGATTTTGGATTATCCGGGGGCAGAATGTTGTGAAACCCATGGCAGTCAGCGCAACCCGCCACCAATTTTGGGTAGCCCAGATGCTCCACTTTTCCATGATAACTTTCGTAGTAGGTTTGAGTGGCAATGAGAAAAACCTTGTTTCGCTCCATCATCTCCTTGTCTGCATGACATTTCTGGCAGACCTCTGTATGGAACTCCTTCCGGAATTCCACCGTCTTGGGTTCGTCCCCTTTCAGTAAGGGAATTTTATGGAGGCCATGGCAATCGCTGCAGGTAGCTGAATCCGGATTTCCATCAAGGACGGCTTTGCCGTGGACGCTCTGAGAATAACCATCGTCCGAGTGGCAGGTTGTGCATGTCTTGATCACCCGGACTTTATCCCCCTTCCACGGAGTCAACGCATGAATGTCTTTATGGCAGTCTTTGCACTGGATGTCGTTAATGAAATGAGCGCTTGCATAATGCTCCGCCCCTTCCTTCTTATGACATCGATGGCAGGTAACCGGTTCTGCATGAATTCTTGCCCCTTTTGCTCTGGCATGGGCTTTGACGTCTGTGATGTCGTAGTGGCAACTGTTACAGGAGTTGGCTCCATGAACAGATTGGGCAAACTTCCTTTCACTGATTTTTGTGTGGCAACCCAAGCATTCGGAGTTGTCAATACACTCATAGCAAAATTCCCGACCCTTGACGATGAACTTTTCCCCTTTTTTGGCCGGTTCGGAAGGTTTGGTCACCGCGGCGGGGTTAGCACCTCCTTTTTCTGGACCCGGTGTCGCTGCCCACAATGCGCCTGAGCCTAAAGAAACCCAAACAGAGATGCTGAGACAAATGAGGATTGATCTTTTAAACTTCGCTTTCATAATTCCCCCAAAATTCAAAAAATGACTCCACCCTATTGAAATAAAAATGAGCGGTATTCCGTCAAAATTTAAAGAAAATTTAAATTTTGGGATTTTCAGTGCGGGAAAAGTGTGATTTTTTTAACACAATCAAGAATTGAAGTCAATATGTCCAAATTTAATCCCTTTTGCAATCTTCGTTTAAGCCAACCAAGGTTGACCAGACCTTCCCTTGCAATCTCTGAACAAACTTCAGAGGCTTCTCTTTCAATCTTTCCTCAATCTCTTCCGCATCTCTTTCAAAAATCCCTGAGAGGATGATCCATCTTTTTTTCCAGAAAGCCTTTTTCTTTAACAGGGACTCGATAACTTGAAGATGGATGTTGGCGCAAACCAAATTTGCCTCCTCGTTCGCAAAATCTTCTGCTTTCCCCCTCCTCACCTCAATCCGTTGAGATTCCCCGTTGGAGAATACATTTCGTGACGCCGTCTCTACAGCCAGTTCGTTGCAGTCGACGGCAAGCACCTTTTCAGCTCCCCACTTTGCAGCCCCCAGGGCGAGGATCCCTGAGCCCGTTCCAAGATCCAGAACTTTTTTGGGCTTCTCTTTTTGATAAATGTCCCAAATCGCTTGAAGACAGGTTCGCGTCGTTGGATGATAACCTGTCCCGAAAACCACGCAGGGATCTAAGCGAACCAAGATCTGGCCCTCTTCAACCCTTGCATCTTCCCAAGGAGGACAGACGACAAGGTTACCCACCTGAAAAGGTTTCAACTCTTCACCGGCCTGCCAGGCCGTGTAGTCCAGGGTGTTCTTTGAGAGGAGAGGATATCCCTTCTGTTTGATCAATAACCCCACCTCCTCATCGTGCGGTTGAGAAAAGAAAAGGAAGGAGATCTCCCCTTCATTCCAGCAGCCGATGAAGTCCTGCTTAAAAACATCCCTTGAATCCGAAATCTCTCCGGAAATCTCATAGATGTAAAGGTTTTGGTAGGGAGAAGTCATATCTCTCTCTGTAGGACGATATAATAAGGATATCAGAGTATTAGGTTATCAGGTAGTGGATATCAGAATAGCAGAATACCAGGTTGGAAATCTGTTATATTTCTTTTTACTTCCTCTGATGTCACCAGATATCCTGATTTTCTGGTATCCTTCATCCTGGTAGCCCGATTACCTGATGAGCTGAATTCAGACTTTCAAAACTTGTAACACAAAGCTTTCCCTCTTGACAATTTTGGAGGAAATATTAACTTATATTTAAAGTTGGGGTACGGGCTACCGGCGCGAGACACAGGTTTTAATTATGCCGACTTACGAATACAGGGCTATTGACTCAGAAAAGAGCTGTGATTATTGCAGACGGGGTTTTGAAGTCATCCAGAGGATGGCCGAATCTGCCTTAATCCTCTGCCCCAGATGCAAAAACCCTATCTCCCGAGTCCTATTCGCTCCTGCGGTGGTCATCAAGGGAAACCCGGTTACGGGAGCAGATCGAAAGATTAAGGAATACGAAAAGGAAGGGAAATGGAGTCACGCGGCTGAATTGGCAGATAAGGAAGCGGAAAAAACGAAGCGAGAGGATTTGAGAACCCGCGCCTTAGAGGACTACAAGAAAGCGGGTTATAATTTTGACAAGTACGATACCTAATCCCCCACCCAACCTTAATGTCAAAGTTCAAACGAATCTTACATGTCCGGCTCGTCACCCTCGAACAATGAAAATCCCCCCTCTCCCCCCTTTTCCTAAAGGGGTAATAATCTCCTCCCTTTGGCAAAGGGAGGCTGGGAGGGATTTTGAGATGCTATCTTCTAATCTAAAGTTCAAATGACAAAAATTAGTGGAAAACAGTATTGTTTTGACGTTAAGCTATTTTGACATTCATTTGGCATTGAAGGTCTAAACCGAGAATGATTACGCTCAGTCATGTTCAGAAGCAGTTTGGAAGCAAAGTCCTCTTTAAAGATTGCTCCCTTCAGATCGGAGCGAGGGATCGGGTTGGCCTCATCGGCCCCAATGGCTCAGGGAAGACGACCCTCTTTAGGATGATCTTAGGAGAGGAATCCCTTGACGAAGGAGAGCTCCTCGTTGCCAAGGGCGTAAAGATCGGCTATTTGCCTCAGGAAGTGATTTCCTTCAAGGGCAATACGGTTTTGGATGAGGTTTTAAAAAGTTTGACAAACATCGCCTCCCTCCAGGACAAGATGACGATCCTCGAGGAAGAGCTCTCATCCATCGAGGATCCGAAAAAACAGGAGAGGTTGGCAAGGGAATACGGGAAACTTCAGGAGCGCTATGCCCTTCTTGGAGGATACGGCCTGGAGGCTGAGGCAAAGCGCATCCTTCAAGGATTGGGGTTCAAAGAGAGAGATTTCGATCGGCCCACCGATGAGCTAAGCGGTGGCTGGCTGATGCGAATCGCCTTAGCAAAAATCCTTCTTCAATCTCCCGACCTTCTTCTTCTCGATGAGCCGACCAACCACTTGGACTTGGCGTCCCTAATATGGCTCGAAGAATTTTTAACCAATTATCCCGGTGCCATGGTCATCGTCTCACACGATCGAGTCTTCCTCAACCACCTCATCGATTGGATTGCAGAGATCGAAGCTCAAAGGATTGACCTTTACTATGGCGACTATGACCACTACTTGGGGGAGAAAGAAGCCCGGGGACAAGTCATCGAGGCGACTTATAAAACTCAGCAGAGGAAAATTGAGCAGACCGAAAGATTTATCGAGCGGTTTCGCGCGAAAAACACCAAATCGAGCCAGGTTCAGAGTCGAATCAAGATGCTCGAAAAAATGGATCGGATCGAACTCCAGGAGAAAAGGAAGGAGATCCGGTTCCGCTTCCCGGCCCCCAAACGGAGCGGCCACAAGGTTGTGGAGGTTCAAAATCTTCATAAGAGCTACGGAGACACGGTGGTCTATGAAGGAATTGATCTCAGCCTCTACCGAGGGGACAAGGTGGCTTTGGTCGGCCCCAATGGCGCGGGAAAATCAACCTTGCTTAAGATCCTCGCCGGCGTTCTCGAATTTGAAGAAGGTGAGGTCATTTTAGGAAAGGATGTGACCCGCGCTTACTTTGCCCAGCACCAATTCGATCTTCTCCGCCCCGAAAACACAATCTTCCAAGAACTCCTCTCCGTTGCAACGGATGAAAGTCAGACCGAGCTTCGAACCCTCCTGGGCACTTTTCTTTTCAGCGGAGATGAGATCGAAAAGAGGGTCTCTGTTTTGAGCGGCGGAGAGAAGAGCCGGTTGGTCCTTGCAAAGATGCTTCTCAAACCGGCCAACTTCCTTCTATTCGACGAGCCGACCAGTCATCTCGACATCTCTTCCCGAAATGTATTGGAGATGGCCTTGAAACAGTTTCAAGCGACGATCTGCTTGGTCACCCACGACCGGCATCTCATCAACCGAATCGCCAACAAGGTGATCGAAATCGATCGCGGAATCCCTAGTATTTTTTTGGGAAATTATGACGATTACCTTTATAAGAAACAGCAGATTCAATCGGAGGAGGGTCAAAAATCAGGGGTTCCAAGAAGGCAGGAACCTGTAAAAAAGAAATCCCCGTACAAGACAAAGGAGGAGAGGCGAAAAAGGGCCCAGGAGATGGACCAATTCAAGAGGCAACTCTCCGACCTTGAAAAGCGATTTCAGGAAGTGGAAAAAACCTTGCATGAGGCCACCCAAAAACTGGATCATCTGAACCAAAGACTTTCTGACCCCAATCTTTACTTAAATCAGCAGGAGACATACGAAACCGTCCAGACTCACAAACAGGTTAAAGAGCAGGTGAGAGAACTTACCCAGCTTTGGGAATTCCTCGCCCTGGAGTTGGAAGAGCTGAAAACGACGAGCCTCATGTGAATCCCCCGCCCATCCCGATAGGTCTTTTCAGGATTTCCGCGGAACTTGGTCAGCAGAACACATAAGAGAGGGCAGGGAATTTCTTTCCCCTGCCCTCCGGAGTTTTCAAGTAAAGCAATCGCGGTTCTCTACCATTTACCAGGGTGACGAGAACTGGAAAATGCTCGCTGCAGCTTTTTCTAAAGGAGTCAGATTCTTGTTCGTCATGGCCGCTCCAAACGCGGCTGTGACTCCTTCTATGGTCAGCTCATCGTTCATCATTGCAATGTGCGCCTGGTTGAAGTCAGCGTCGAAGACAATCGCCTTGGGTGCTCCCGGGTCGTTCGACCACTCCTTCCACTTAGGGAGACCGGTGAAGTGAGACCACTTCTCAGACCACGGGGAACACGGGAAGTAGTGGTTCGGGTTGCCGGTCCAGGCGAAGTGTTTGAGGTACTCCATCATGGCGTGCTGAAGGTCCTTCCGGCCCGCTTCATTCGCGGGGACGAACGGATAGCCGAACAAGCCCTTGTCGCCTCCGAAAAAGAAGTCGATCTCCGAGGCGTGTCCCGCGCCATAAATGAAGTCGAAGAGGGATGGCCCTGAGCCGATTCCTCCCCACTTAAAGAGGTATGCGTAAACATCATCCTGGACCTTGGCAAGCTCATGGGCCACCGTGTCCACGTACTTGGCCTTCCAGTTTTGGCTGCCGTAATACCCGGTCAGCTCGTAGATGTCTTTATCGTGCGGTGTGGGCAGGACGTTCTCGAGGGTAATCGGCAAATCTTTCCTGAGCACGTTGATCAGGTTGAACCAGCTATAAGGGCCGGATGGTACTCCAAGAGGCTTGATGGCCGGCCCATAGAGCGGCATGAAAGACTTACTCTCGTACTCGTTGCTTCCAAGAATGATCGGCATCTTGTTGTATTTACCTGCCTGAATTGCCGGAATCCAGCCTCCCACGGGCATGACCGTTCCATCCTCGATCGCGGGGAAGGTGGGCACGGACCCATATTTGACAATGGCGAGGAAAAAGTCCCCAGCAGTTGTCGCCCTCAGGTAGGCTTGCAGGCTTCCGTCGGTCTCCATCGCTATGCGGCGCGCCGTGTATATCGCCCGTGTAGCCGCACTTACGGGGGGGACGATGCCATCCTTGTACATCAACAGCTTCTCAATGATGTCATTTGCCTGTATACGTCCGGGCACGATTTTTGGGTCCGTGGTCGTAAGGATAGGCACGGTACGCATCCCGCCGCTCTCGGACATAGCCTTGTGGAAGAGACTCTTGCCGAGGGGTGAGATGACCATGTTCATTGTATTGTGCGCGCCCGCGGACTCGCCTGTTACGGTCACATTGTGGGGGTTGCCGCCGAAGGCATCGATGTTTTTATGAATCCACTTCAGGACCTGCGCATGGTCGAGGGTTCCAAAATTACCCGAGTCGGTAAGCTTGTCCGCGCCGCCCGTCTGAAGGGCCGGATGATAAAACCACCCGATGGGTCCGAGCCGATACTGGACGACGACTACTACCACATCCGACTCGGCCGCCAAGACCGAGCCGTCATATTGCCTGGCCGACCCGAAGTTGTTGGAGCCTCCATGAATCCAGACATAGACCGGCAGTCTCTCCCGTTGGTATGTCGGGCGTTCGGGACGATAGATATCAACGTAAAGACAGTCCTCACTGCTTTCCGGATCCACCGCTCCAGTTCTAATCCACTCATCTGTTGTAAAAAGTTGCGTGCACTTTGAGGCTGGTAAAGTCGCATCGCGAACGCCGTGCCAGCGTTCCGGGTCCTCAGGTGGTTTCCACCGCAGGTCACCCACCGGTGGTTTGGCGTAGGGGACCCCCTTCCACACAAGAACTTCTTTGTCTTCATCCACATAGCCTTTCAGCTTGCCGTAATCCGTTTTGGCGATTGGGCCATAGTTATCCCAGGCTTGAGCCGGGGCAATAAAAATAAATACCCCAAGAACCAAAAGAGCGATACTTGACCAGAGAATAGATTTTTTTCTGCAGTCCATCTTCATCTCCTCCTCTCCTTAAAACAGACCAGCGTTCAATAACGAACAAAAAAGGCAACTTACGATTCCCTTAAACCTCCCCCCGTGAAAGAAAAGAAATCGTTCAAGCCCAAAGCATTCTGGATCAGCGTGGTAAATGCCTTAACTCCATCGGGAGCTAAAATATAATAGCCTCCAAGGGGGTAAAATCACCTCCCTTGGAAGCATCGTATTGACACCTTCTGACGACCGCACCTTATCATCTTGCTCACCAGAAAAGTAAAGTTTAGGTTGGCATTTTCGATAGACCAGGGAACCTTACTGACTCGGACGATAGCAGGGTAAAGATGCGTTGTCAAGCGGAATTTTGTGGTCTGATATGCTTGACAGTTAATTCCATTTCTCGTATATTCATCCCAACCAAAACAGATTGGAGGTTATCAATGAGCTATAACAACATCATACTGACAACGAAGGATTTTGTGAGCACCATTACGCTCAATCGTCCCCCGACCAACTCGATAAACCTCGGCATACGCGAAGAGCTGGATCGAGCGATCACTGAGTTAGAGAAGAGCAAGGATACCAGGGTGGTGATCATCACCGGTGCGGGCGAAAAGGGCTTCAGCGCAGGCATGGACGTGTCGGACATAGCGAACATCGAGAAAGGGCCGAATGGCAATGATGTACTCAACCGCATCGAACGGTTCGGCAAGCCGGTCATCGCTGCCATAAACGGATATGCTCTGGGCGGCGGATGCGAGCTTGCGCTGGTATGTCATTTCCGGCTTATGACGGACAATCCCAAGGCGGTCATCGGCTGCCCGGAAGTGAATCTGGGCATCACGCCCGGCTGGGGCGGCATACAGCGCCTCCCACGGCTTCTGGGCAAGCCGAAGGCGCTCGACATGATTTTGTTCAGCAGAAGGTTGTCGGGACAGGAGGCCCTAGCGATTGGCCTTGTGGACCGCGTGGTCCCCGCAGGAGAATTGATGAAGGAGGCCATGGCCTTCGCACTGACGCTGACCAAGCGGCCGCCTCTTGCCGTAAATGCGGTGCTTACTGGTATGAGCGTGGGACTTGAGAAGGGCCTCGAAGAAGGCATCCGCGCCGACCGGGAGTGGTCAAGAAAGCTCGCCCAGAGTCAGGATGCACGGGAAGGATTCACTGCATTCTTTGAGAGGCGCGAACCGGTATTCAAGGGGGAATAGGGTCCCCCCTTCATTCGGATGAACGGCCCCATGCTCGGATCTGATACTTTTCCGTGGGGCCGTTTTTTGTAAGGAATGGCACGTTTAATATCATTTTCTGATCAGGAATCCTTTCACAAATCGGGGGTCCACCTCTTCGCCCTGCGGGATTTTCCCGTATTCCGCTTCAAATAGGTCCAGACAAAAATCCCGAAAAGCAAGAAGATGTTGTCGTCTCGTTTCTTCGGCTTCGAATGAATCTAACCAGTTTTTCAATCCGTTCTTGACCTCCATCTTCATAACCCCTTTCCCTTGGGCATTTCTTTCAAAAACCCTGTCGAGAAAATCTTTCACCTGAGCCTGCTCAATGGGTTCGAATTGAAAACTCCCTTTGAGAATTTGATTTGCCATAGCGGTGAGAAAGATCATAGAGAGGGTCATCTCCCGCCAATCATCGGGATAGCAAGCACTCAGATCCATTTCCTTCAAATGACGAGCAGAGAGACTCAATTCTTTTCCCAGGAAATTGACGATCGTTTTGATGAATTCCAAAAACGCATCCGCCTCTTTCAAATCCTGAAGGTTTCCAAAATCCTGATAAATCCAATCTCGATAAAGGGCGGGCCTTCTTCTCAAAATCCCTTCAAACTTTTCGAAATGAGGAGGATCCAAAAATACGAGGTTCTCCTGGTCATTCGAAAACCATGGCCCTTGTAGGATGGATTCTGCCTTTCTTCTTAGAAGGAGGGTAGTGCTCACACCATATTGAAAGAGCTTCTGTAAGGGAAGAGATCGAAGGATCTCAAAGGCTTTTCTTTCGTCTCCCTTGCTTAAGTATTGAAGACCCAGATTCAGATAGTGGTAGACTTTTTTTACTACCCTTTCCATGGCGGCAATATTGGAGAGATCGATCGCCTCGGCCACAATCGCCTTATTACAGAGATCGGCTATCTCATGTTTGAATAGATCCTCCTCATAAGCGTCATTTATCTTAGAGAGGATAGAGGAGAAAAAAGGACCTTCATTTTGAAAGGTAAGATAGAAAAAAGATTCTTCCTTACCGGCCTCGTCTCGACTCAGGACTTGAGAAAAGCCTTCACCGCCCGTAAAAGAATCCGGGTTGACAAAGCGATAAATCTCCAGTGCCTCCTCAAAATCAGGAAAGCCATAATCCGCCAACCGGCCATTTCTTAGACGGTAGCCTGTCTCCTCAAGCTCTGATTCGAATTCCGCGATGAGGGAATCCATCAATCTCTGGTAGATCTTTTTGTCCACCCGGTAAAGCATTTGCAAAAAGGGCTCGAAAACCTCCCTGGTCCGCTTCCCCCTGAAATGCATGAAGTAATATTGATCCAAAGTGAAAAGAGGGATTCTGTCCATCCCTTCCAAGCGCTCCCCGTCCATGGCGGTGACATGAAGGAATTTTTTGAGAAGAAGGGAAATGAACTCAATATCTGTAGACTGAATAAACTGGCTAACTTTCTTTTCACCCGCTTCAAGGAGAAGCTCCATCCATTGGAGGACTTTCTCCGGGTCTAATTGATCCTTTTTCCAGAAATCGAGGTCGAGCATATACTGGAATTGTTCTGGAGTGGTCATTGAGATTAGGTCGAGACAATCCTTCTCTCCAGCTTCCTTCACGGTTAAGAAGACCTCCAACTCTGGAAGTTGTTGAACGATCTGTTCCGGATGGTCTGAAAGGAATAGGTATTGGAGTCGTTCTTTCCCGCGAGCCTGCAAGACAATATCGAGTTGGTTCTTGAAAGAGAGAGAATTGAAGACCTTTCCGGCTTCCTTCCGGTCTTCGGGTAAGGTCAAGAGAGAGGGATCAGCCATTTAAGAACCCCTCATTTCCTCCCTCTCCCCGCCTGAGACTGTGTCATCATAGGATGGGGGGCCGAATGGACGGAACAAACGGTCGGGTTCCAAAGCTTTAGAATGCGGACATTTAGAGTTATGGGTAACTTTCCTCGTTGCTGGAAAGACCATTCTTTCATCGGCTTGAAACCTCTGAATCTAACTATTTAGAGGTTCCGCTCCGAAGCTTTCTCACCCGCCTGTCTGTTCCGTCTTTCAGAATCCTTTCTCCCTTGCCCCAATTACTACACTGGCTCTCTGGGGAGATGGAGTAAGTGACGGGCGCTTGTTAGTAAGCCGGAGGCATCGGGGGACCACCAGCCGGTTCTTTCTTGGGTTTCTCTGCCACGGCGGCCTCGGTGGTGATCAGCAGAGCAGCCACGCTGGCAGCGTTCTGTAAAGCAAATCTTACTACCTTGGTCGGATCGATGATTCCGGCCCCGATCATATCCGTGTATTCCTCCTTATCGGCATCGAAACCGAACGCACCCTTTTCCTGTTTTACCCTCTCCGCTACCACAGACCCTTCCTGGCCGGCATTTTGAACAATCTGACGAATGGGCTCCTCAAGGGCCTTCACAATGATATCCACCCCCGTCTGCCGATCACCTTCCAGTTTGAGTTTCTTCACGGCGGGTAAAGATCTCAGGTAGGCGACTCCACCGCCCGGGACAATCCCTTCCTCCACGGCGGCTCGTGTGGCATGGAGCGCATCTTCCACGCGTGCCTTCTTCTCCTTCATCTCCGTTTCGGTGGCTGCTCCCACTTTAATGACAGCAACCCCTCCGGCGAGTTTTGCCAGTCGTTCTTGAAGTTTCTCTTTGTCATAATCCGAAGTGGTCTCATCGATCTGGACACGAATCTGTTTGATCCTACCTTCAATCGCCGAAGCATTCCCTGCCCCTTCGACAATCGTCGTATTATCCTTATCGATAACAACCTTCTTCGCTCTGCCCAGGTCCTCCAACTTCATCTTTTCGAGTTTGATTCCCACATCCTCCATAATGGCCTTGCCGCCGGTCAGGATGGCGATATCTTCGAGCATCGCCTTCCTTCGGTCTCCGAAACCAGGGGCCTTGACGGACGCACACTTTAATGTCCCCCGGAGCTTATTGACAACCAGCGTGGCTAACGCCTCTCCCTCTACATCCTCGGAAATGATGAGCATTGGGCTTCCTGTCTTGGCAATCTGTTCCAGGATAGGAAGAAGTTCTTTCATATTGGAGAGCTTCTTTTCATAAAGGAGGATGACGGGGTCATCGAGCACAGCCTCCATCTTTTCCGGATCGGTGACGAAGTAGGGAGAGATATACCCTCGATCGAATTGCATTCCTTCAACGACCTCGAGGGTGGTCTCTATGGCCTTGGCCTCCTCGACCGTGATCACACCCTCTTTTCCAACCTTATTCATCGCTTCAGCGATAATATCCCCAATGGTCCGATCGTTGTTGGCAGAGATCGTGCCTACCTGGGCTATCTCTTTCTGTTCCTTGACGGGCTTCGACAGTTTTTTCAGCTCTTTGACAACCTCTTCCACAGCGGTGTCAATTCCCCTTTTTACATCCATGGGGTTGATTCCGGCAGCCACCACTTTGTATCCCTCCCGATAGATGGCCTGGGCTAAGAGCGTTGCCGTGGTGGTTCCATCTCCGGCTGTATCCGATGTTTTGCTGGCCACTTCTTTCACCATCTTTGCGCCCATGTTCTGGAAATGATCTTCGAGCTCGATCTCTTTGGCTACGGTCACGCCGTCCTTTGTGACCACAGGAGAGCCGAACGATTTTTCAATCACCACATTCCTGCCCTTGGGTCCCAGAGTCACCTTGACTGCATCGGCCAGAATATTAACCCCTTCCAAAATTGCATTTCTTGCCTCCTGATCGAATTTCAATTCTTTTGCCATGAACACCTCCTCCTTTCAGAACCATCATTCAATGATGGCCAGGATATCATCCTCTTTCATCATGAGATATTCTTCCCCATCAATGTTTACCTCGGTTCCTCCGTACTTTACAAACAGGACACGATCGCCTTTCTTAACCTCGAGAGGAACCTTGGTTCCATCCTTCTTGATCCTTCCCGCCCCGACGGCGATCACCTTTCCTTCAACAGGCTTTTCCTTGGCGGTATCGGGGATAATGATCCCTCCTTTTGTCTTCTCTTCCTCCTCCAATCTCTGGACAATAAGCCGGTCGTGAAGTGGCCTTACTTTCATAGAGACAGCCCTCCCTTCTATTAGGAATTTCTTGGTATAAATAATCATCGAACCTTCATTTGTCAAGAAAGGGGGATGTTTATAGTCGTAGGGTCAAGGTTGGCATTTGGAAGCTGGTGTTCATCAAGGGCCCGCAAAAATTCCCTTGATTTTTTCATAGATTCGCCTTATGAAAAGCTATGGAATTTCAATGCCCTTTCATCACAACAGGAATCGGGTCCTTCCCTCATCAGGATGAGAAACAGGTGTTCCGACTCATCCTCGCGACCTTCCCCGAAATCCCATTTTGGCCCCAACTGCCAAAACGGTCCTTTCTGGAAGGTATGGTCGTCCAATACTCTGAGGGATTTCCCTGCTTAAGATGGAATGAAAAGGAACAAAGGGTTTGGATAGAGACGTCTCAGGGATTTGAGAAAGAAATCGAGAAATTTTACCAGCGTTTCGAGGAGGGCGATCTTGAGCCTTTTCAAATCACAGAGGATTTTGCAAGAGGACTTCGGATCTTAAAAGACCTCTCGTCCAAAGACCGCCGAAAGAAGATAAGATATATCAAGGGCCAGATCACAGGGCCGGTCACGTTTGGTCTTGCTTTGGCCGATCAGGAGCAGAAACCTATCTTTTATGACCCCTCTTTAAGAGACATCCTCGTCAAACACCTTTCACTGAAAGCCCGGTGGCTGGAAAAAAAGTACCATGACCTTTTTCCCGGAATCCCCACGATGATCTTTTTTGATGAGCCATCTCTTTCCTCATTTGGCTCTGCCTTTTCGGGCCTGAACCGGGAGGACGTCATCCGTTCATTAAATGAATGCTTTGACGCGGTGAAGGGGCTAAAAGGAACCCACTGCTGTGGAAATACGGACTGGAGTGTGCTTCTGTCGACGCACCTCGATATCCTCAGCTTCGATGCTTATGATTACCTGGAGACGCTCTCCCTTTATCCAAAAGACTTAAAAGCATTCTTAGAAAGAGGGGGCATCCTGGCTTGGGGCATTGTTCCGACGAGTGAGGCGATTGTCAAAGAAGATGCTCAAAGCCTGGTGAATCGTCTTAAGAAAGGCATTGAAAACTTATCCCAAAAAGGAATCGATCCTGTCCTGTTACAGAGAGCCATCATCACTCCCAGTTGCGGGACTGCGTCACTTCCTATCCATTTGGCTGAGAAAGTTTGTCAACTCACCCCAGAAGTGTCCAAAAGGCTGCGGGACTCTTTGCCGGGTTCTTAAATAATGCTACTGCTTACTTTGTTTCCTCTTTTTGAAGGACCGGAGTAAGGTCGATCAAAACCGAGCTTACGAATTTCAAGAATGAGATCACGACGTCTGCAAGGCGTCCGTCAGCCTACAGCAGTGACAGGCGGTATGCTGTTTTTGCCTAATGAAAATCCTTCTTCTCGAATGTTTTGAATTCCGCACTCCGCAATCTACATTCCGCATTTGAAATGGGCCAACTCTTTTGTGGATAACACTCACCAAAATATTGTAAATCATCGATTATCTAACCGTAAGCGCTTGAAAACTCACAGCATTAAAACTGCTTGACAAGTGGAGCTGACTGTTGTAATATATTTACAACGTTGCAAATATTTTACAATGCTGAAAGAAGGTGCTGAGATGGGTGACTTATTTGGTGAGTATTTTAAAAAGAAACGTTTGGGAATGCGAAAAACCTTGAGGCAATTTTGTCTGGAAAATGGATTGGACCCCGGGAATATAAGTAAGATAGAGAGAGGAATATTGCCACCGCCCCAATCAAGAGAAAAATTGGCACACTATGCGAAATGCCTGGGAATTGTGGAAGGGAGTGATGAGTGGTTAGAGTTCTTTGATATCGCGCGCACCGACGCTGGCCGTATCCCTGAAGATCTGCTTAGAGATAAGGATATAGTCGCTAAACTGCCGTTAGTTTTTAGAACCATAAAAGGGCAAAAACTCACCGGAGAGCAATTTGAAAAATTTGCTCGTGAATTGGGTAAACTCAATGAATAATTATTTTGGAGGTATCTGTTTTTTAAACTGAATAAGAGAACCGGTCCCGATATTATTCAAATTCCGCAATTGAAATGGGCTGACTTTTTTATGGACGACATCAGTGAATAGTGTAGACCTGACACGCGAGCCCTTCTGCCCTCTACTCTTAACTTTATCAATTCACTGAATGACTCCATCCCCTTATCACCGTGTCACCTTGCCTACCGGGAGGCAGGCATTTCTCCCCATCTTTGTTTTCGAAGTGTGTGATTGCAAGACCTGGCCCCATGTACTCCTGCGCAATGTGAGGAAGAAGATCTTCACCCTGGGCGATGATGTCGTCGTCTATCCCGGTCACGGTCCTAAAACGACCGTTGGCAGGGAGAGGAAAACAAATCCATTTCTTACCACATAATAATGATCTAAGAAAAACTCAGTTAGATTCAATGACTCTCGACTTTCCGCATTCCGCAATCCGAATTCCAAATTCTGCAATTGAAATGCGCCAACTTTTTTAGGGATGATGGGGAGACGTTTCAAACTAATCATTGATTGGCAGGGGCTATGGATTCGTAGACGGGTTTGCTCAAGAACTACGATACTCCCCTGCTCCAGTGCCTCCTGGATCTTCGGGAGATTTGACAACAAGAGAGTAACCTGTTTAGCGGGCCGGCGATCTGATCCTCTTCTGAACAAAATAACGGAGGGTTTACTCTTTCTCCATAATGCCAGGAATGCTCCAAAGTCGGTATCCGCCGATATAAGTATTCGCTTTTCACTTTCAGCAAGTGAGAAGATCTCTTCGTCTTGAGCCTTTTGCAATCCATAATCTCGGGTATGCAACGCATCGTGACCAGCTTGCCTTAAGCCCTCGGCCACCAATGGAGAGAGGGCATTGTCCACAAGGAACTTCATGATCCAGTCACCAGTGGGAGCTCCCGTTCCCGCACCGCTTCAGCAGCATACCGAAAAGCTTCTTGGAGATCGTCAGGCTGAAGATCTGGATATGCCCTCAGAATCTCTTCCTCTGTCATGCCGTCTGCTATCATTCCCACGACAGTGGCTACCGGAATGCGTAATCTGCGGAGGCAGGGGACCCCTCCCATCTGGTTGGGATTGACTGTGATTCGATTGAATTTCACTTCCTTCCCTCCTGAAATTTCAAGCAAATCCAAATGAGCCGCAATTTATGGCACTTATCTAATTCATTATACATTAAATCCCTTGTCCCCAAAAGAGAATAAATATAAACGATGCTCTCCCTCACGCCCTTTGCGCTATGCTTCAGGCAGGCCCAATTTTTTATGGATGACACCCAACCTTTTGTCAATCCGCTATTTTGACTTGTCCCATGTCAAGGGCTGACCCCGAATCTTGGTGACAACTTAAAGGATGGTAGGAAAGAAGAATCCGAGCCGGTGGAAGAGCCTGCTGAGCCTCTTGTTCCCGAACCGCACATTGTTCAGATTCCTCCGCCCCCAGAACGAAAAATCTCCTGGGTTTCGCGGTATCGCCGGGTTGCCCTAACGGTTGGGATCGTGGTCGTTCTTGGAGCGATCGCATTAGCGATCTGGAAAACCTACCTAAGAGCTGATCAGGGTGATGTTGCTTCAATTAAGAAGATGGCATTGCCGCTACCGGAAGAGCCCTCTATTGCCGTTCTTCCGTTTGTTAACTTGAGCGGGGACCCAAAGCAGGAATTGCTCTGTGATGGGATGGCCGATGAAATCATCACTGCCCTTACCAAGATACCCAGGCTGTTTGTAATCGCCCGAAATTCGACCTTCACGTACAAGGGAACGCCGGTGAAGGTCAAGCAGGTGAGCGAAGAGTTGGCTGTCCGGTATGTGCTGGAAGGGAGCTTACAAAGGTCTGGCGACCGTGTTCGGATCACCGTCCAGTTAATTGATGCACTCACGGGTAATCATCTTTGGGCAGAGCGTTACGATCGTGATCTGAAAGACATCTTTGCCCTGCAGGACGAAATCGTCGTAAAGATCTTGACGGCCGTCCAGGTGAAGTTGACACTGGGAACAGAAGCTACTAAGATCGAAAAATATTCCGAGAAATATTACAAGGGGAGGCAAGGTCTCGATTGCTATTTGAAGTTGATGGAAGGGGTTCGTCTCTTCACACGTGGAAATATCGAGAGTAACAACCAGGCCCGGCGGATCATAGAGGAAGAGATTGCTATGTGTCCGGAGAATCCATTGGGCTATATGTACCTCGGCTGGATCTACCACGCTGATTATCTTCTGGACAACACGAGGTCCCCTCGGGAGACTATTGAGAAAGGCATGGAACTGGCCCAAAAAACACTTGCCATGGATGATTCCATGGGCGTTGCCCACGCCTTAGTGGGTCATTTCTATGCCTTGAAAAGGGAGTATGACAAGGCGATTGTTGAGGCGGAACGGGCTGTGGCCCTCAACCCCGGTGGGATGACCTCCGTTCGGGTTTATGGCCTTTGTCTGTGCTACGCAGGAAGGCCAGAGGAAGGGATCCCGGTATTGGAAAAAGCGATCCGAATCAGCCCCTCTGCACACTATTCATATAGAAGTTTAGGCATGGCACTCCGGATGACGGGGCGGTTTGAGGAAGCGGTTTCAGCGTATAAGAAAGCAATTCAGCTTGAACCTGATGACATTCTTACCCATACTCAACTGGCGGTTACATACAGTTTGGTGGGGCGAGAAAAGGAAGCCCGTGCTGAAGCGGCAGAAGTTCTCAGGATAAATCCCAAGTTTTCAGTGGATAACTATGCCAAGAAGCAGGCATTTAAGGATCAATCGGAAACAGATAAGTTCGTTAACGCCTTGCGCAAGGCAGGGCTGAAGTGAGTGAAAGAAATATTGAGATTTAAAATCAGGCAATGCTCGCTCTGGATTCGGGGGCGCAAGAGGAGACAGGTTATAGGCCCGGGGATTTAAGGAATTTCCCGCTATAACGATAATTGGCTGATATGGGTTTTACCCATTGACCCAAAGTGGGAATTATGTTATAAGAGACCATATCAGGAGGCAACCCCTATGCGAGGTAAATCCGTCAAGATTGAAGATGAATTTGAAGAGGTCGCGACAAGAACCATTGATGACCGAAACAGGCTCACTCTCGGCGAGCTTTCCAAGGGATCAAGAAGAGTGCGGATATATAAAAATGACCGGGGGGAAGTTCTCTTGCGACCTGTGGTTGAAATCCCAGCTTCAGAGACCTGGCTCTTTCAAAATGAAGAAGCTTTTAAAAGCGTCAAAAAGGGATTAAAAGATGCGTCCGAAGGAAAAACTTCAAAATTGAATCTTAAAGACCTTTAGGGGAACCCTTGTTCGAAATATTTCTAACCGATGAAGCGAAAAATCAACTTGAGAGGTTGAAAATGGATAGAGGTCTTGAGAAAAGATACAATGCCGTTAAGAAATCGATATACTTTCTATCAGAGAATCCAAGACATAAAAGCCTTAAGACCCATGAGTTCACCAGTTTAAGAGGACCCAAAGGAGAAAGAATATTTGAAGCCTACGCTGAGCAATCAACGCCGGCCGCCTATAGAATTTTCTGGTACTACGGACCTGACAAAAACCAGATAACTATTATTGCGATAACCCCACACCCTTAAAACCCTTAATAAATCCTACCTATTTTCTCTGCTTCGGCCTTGATTAGATCTCTGAGCATTTTTGGCTTCATTACTTCTACGGCATCGCCGTGTTTCAATATCTCCCTCTTTATTTCTGAGAAGTCTGAAACGGGGAAGCTTATTTTAAGGGATCCGTCTTTGAGAAGTTTTGCCTTTTGGTTTTTGTGCCATATCTGGTCCTTGATCCACTTCGACTTCTCCGGTGTAAACCGGAGAGTAACTTCTTTTGTAGCTTTGCCTTTGTAGAGGCCGAATGTCGAAAGAAGATATTTTTCAAAATCAAAGTCAGCTGGGGTTTTGAAGGACTCGGTCAAAACTCTTGCATCGGAAATTCTACTCAACGCAAAATCTCTGATCTCCTTCCTCAAATGGCAGTAGCCGATGGTATGCCACGTCCCCATGTAATTGAGAAGGTGATAAGGTTCAACCGTCCTTTCACTTTTCTCTTCCGTCGCGGGTGTGTAGTAGATAAAGCTCAGACATTTCTTCTTTAGACAGCCCTCCAAAACCGCCTTGAACACTGCCTCCGGTGCCGGGGAATACTCGATCAGTTGAAAGGAAAAGGCGTCGTCGATTTGATCTGCTACGACCGAATGCTTCTTCAGAATGTTTGTAATCTTATCGACGATCGAAGATATTTCATCCCCAATAGAACCACCACTGATGTCCCGGAGCATCTTTCTTGCAATGAGAAGTGCTGAAAGCTCTTCAGAAAAAAGGTAAACCATGTCCAGAGAAAATGTCTCGTCATCGTAATAGTATCCCTTTTGGCTTGAATCGTAATCGAGTGGGCAAAGAAGCCTGTCTCTCATGAAATCGATGTCCCGCTTTGCTGTCTTTGTGGAGATTTCGAACCGCTCCGCCAGGGAGGTGGCATTGGGATACTTTCTCACCCTCACCTGATTGTCAAACCAAACAAACCGTTCGTAAATGTTTTTTGTGCCCACCGTTTACCCCAATCCCGTCATATAATGAAAAAAGTCCGAGGGAATTAGTTGAATTCTGTCACTTATTTTTTCCTCTCAGAAATCTCATCCACCCTCACCTTCACTAAGACCGTGTCCGTGATTCGTGTCCGCAAGAAAAGCATAGCGCAGAGCGCATGGAGCATAGCGTAAATAACTAAACGTAAGGCCTAAGCAAAAAACAAAAAGGCCCATTCTTCTTGAGAATAGGCTTGAAGTTGAACCAATCATTTGGGAACCCCACCCAATCAAATCTTTTCTGAAAGCAGAAGGCAGTCAGCAGAATGAAGAATGAATAACCCTTTTCCACCACTCTATTTCCAAGAGAAGGGTATAAAAATTGAAATTAGAGTTACCCCACTTTATCAGGAAAACAACGGGATGACAACCGTATAGGAGCATTTTTTGTGCCATAAGAATCGTGTCCCTGCCTCGATGAGCCCTCGGCGAGGCGGGCGTGTCCGTGATTCGTGTCCGTTACCGCAAATAAGAGTAAAACCGAAGACGCGAGGTGTAACACCTACCCTTTCCTCTTCATTTTTGTCCGATAAGGAACTTTAGGTTCCTCAACTTGCCCCGTTAGAGATAAGAACCGCTTCAATCTATTTCTCAAATATCGCTTACCCATGCCTGACTTCAAGTATTTCTCACGCGACAAAGCATCTTGTTCGTTCAGACATGCCTCGTAATATATAAGCTCAAAGGGACTTCTTCCTTTTGTCGAAGACACTCTCCCTGCGTTATGTTCCCGGAAGCGGTTCTGTAGACCACTCGTCAATCCCGTATAAAAATGTTTGTCTTTCTGGCTCTGTATTACATAAACACAGTACATGGTTTGTAATCTCTACCGGGGTAAACTTGCCTGATCGCAACCACCAGAGATTGTATCGATTCATCATGGTTTTGGAGTTTTCTCTCCAACTCAGCTAGCTTATGAGCCAACTCCTTATGCGTTACCAGCATCTCGCGAAGCTTGACAAAAGCCCGGACGACAAAAACGCTCATCCTTACCGCTTGGGGGCTGTTCAACACATTGGCTGCCATGATTGCCCCATGCTCAGTGAATGCGTACGGTAGATATTTGATATTCTTACCACGTTTCAAGATCGCAAATTGCGATCTTGAACGGGCCCAGAAAATTGCCTCTTCTTTCGTGAGCTGAAACATAAAATCTTCAGGGAACCTATTCGAGTTGCGTTTGACCTGCTCATTAAGTCGGCGTGTCTTCACCCCATAAATGTCTGCCAAATCACGATCAACAATGACTTTCTGATTTCGTATCGTAATAATCAGTGAACCTACATCTTTTATGAGTAAAGTCTCTTCTCTCTTGGTTCGTTCAACCGGCATATTCCTCCCTTTAGACAACCCCGGAGAGCATCGCCACGCCTTGTTCAGTGAAAGCATAGGGCTTGGCACGGCGGAGACCTCCCCAACTTGAAATCACAATTTGTGATTTCAAGTTAGAGTACTCTTCTTCCGTCAACTGGAACATAAAATCCCGTGGAAACCGGGCTATATTACGGTTTACCGCCTGAACCAACACCCATGGTTCAACTTGATAAAGCTTTGCCAAATCAGTACTCAACATCACTTTCTGACCGTGAATTAATAGGACGGATCGTTCAATGCGTTCGGGAGGAACCAATGCTACGTCTTTATGCATCTTAACGGCTCCATATAAGGCCATTTGCTCCTTTTATCTTGAGGTCACAAATTGTGACCTCAAGATGACCTTCAGAATGCCGTCGCAATTTGCGAGGTTATAGATCCCACCCAAAACAAAAAGGCCCATTCTTTTTGAGAATAGGCTTTGATTTAGACGAATTTTTTTGAGAGGCCACCCCTCACCCCCACCGTTCGGCTGAGCTCACGACGAAGCCCTCTCTCCAGGGGGAGAAGGATGAAAGAGGAATTCAAGGATACCCCAATCTATCAAAAATAGAATGAAAGATCAAATTTCGATGATGTTGAATTGGTCCTGGTGGAATCCGGGATTGCCCTTTTCCCTCAGCTTTTTCTCGAAATCCTCCGCGAACCTCGGCATCACGAATCTATTTTTGAAAGCGGGACGCCACCCCTGCCGATATTCTCTTTCGGGACTTCGTTAAGGACAATGTGAACTCGTTCTTTCGGAATCCGAAGTGTATCGGCAATGGCATTGGTAACGTTCTTAATCAGTTCCTCCTTCTTTTCCGGAGTCCTTCCTGGAGCCAAGCTGATCTGAACAATAGGCATCTTTATCTCCTCCTTTAGAAAACGTGATAGTGTTAGTGTCAGTGTCTGTAACAAACCTACTGAGAAAGCGCAAGTGCGTCACTTCCACCTCAATCACTTATCGCCTAACCACTCTACTTTAACCGGATTCCGTGCCACGACTCGCAGGAACTCAACATCGGGATACCCAACTGTGAATGTCGCGTGAACCTGGTGATCATCAGGAATTTTCAGCACCTTTCTTAACTCATCCGAACGCTTGAGCGCGGTAACCAAAAAGCCGTTGAGACAGGTCCCCAGGCCCATCGTCTCGGCCATCAAGACCATGTGCATTGCTGAAAGACCCGTATCGACGTCGGCGGACGTCGTCGCCCCTTGCTTTGTGTGGATCAGGATCAGCGCAGGAGCGTGATAGAACAGCTGGTCTATTCCCTCTTCCCATTTTCTTGCCATCCGTTCCCATACCGGCGGATAATTTTGGATGGGAATGAATTCCTCGGGCAAAGGCTCTTTCAATTGATCATGCTTGCGGAAGGCTTCTTTCACCGACTCCCCAAGTCTCTGTAATGTCTGAACTGCCAATAGACCTGCCCGACCCAAAAGTTTTCTTCCCCTGACGACCGTATACTCGCAAGGCTGCCGATTTCCTCCCGTAGGAGCAAATCGCCCTGCTTCCAGGATCATTCTTAATTTTTCGATTTCGACAGGCTTCTTCTTGTAAACCCTCGTGCTCCGGCGTCGACGAAGAAACCTGAGAAACTCGGAGGGACCTGGGAGTTTATCCGCGCTCAGGACGGGCTCAAATTCATTCTCGTCGAGATGAGAGAAGCCCGGCGCATCCGTCGGGCAGACGGCTCTGCAATGCCCACAAAAGATACAAACCTCCGGTTCCGTGACCACAACTCCCTTATCCCCCTCTTCCAATATTCGTCTGACACAGACCGGAACACAGAGGCCGCATAAAGTGCATCGCTTCGCATCGATTGAGATCATTGGCGCTCCTTTATCTCCTTCACCCTTCTTCTCTCCGCCTGAGACGGTGTTGTAATTCATCCTTGTCACCCTGAACTCGTTTCAGGGTCTCGTAACTGATCCATTCCATTAGATGCTGAAACAAGCTCAGCATGACATTTCCCTCCATTTCTCCTATTACGACGTAGTCTGGGTGGGGGGGGAAGAGTTGATTGGTGCTTCATATCTGGTCTATTCCCCAACGATCTTATTTGCTTTTTTCAATAGCTCGGGAGGGACGATTGCTCCCTGAGCCTTTGCGGCCTTCTCGTTGATCAGAAAAACCAACTTCTCTCCAAGTTCCCAGGGGATGTCTCCCGCCTGCTCCCCTTTCAGAATCCGAACAGCCTTCCTTCCGGAAGAATAGCCGATTTGGGAGTAATCCCATCCATAAGCGGCCATCGCGCCTTTTGTGACGCATTTGAGATCACCCCCGAAGAGCGGGATTTTCTTTTCATTACAGACCTTCGCGATGGTATCGAAAGAAGAAAGGGCGATATGATCATAGGTGATGTAAATGATCTGGGCCTTTCTTACAAGAAATTCAGCTGCCGGCAGGATCTCGTCACTCTTCGAAGTCGTTACTTCGATCAGTTCCACTTTCAACCTGCTGGCAGCCTCCCGGAGCTCTTTGACATAAAGAATAGACCTGGGATCTCCTGCATTATAAATTGTTCCCCATTTTTTTGCCCTGGGAAAAAATCTGGTGTACATCTCCAATTGCAGCGTCACAGGCCATCGATCACTGACACCCGTCACATTGGTACCGGTTTTTGTCCCAGCGCGACTCCTTTTGGGTATGAGTCCGGCATAAACAGGCTCCGTAACAGAGGAGAAGACGATCGGAATATCGTTGATGACCCTTATCACTGCCCTTGAAGAGGGGGTGCCGATGCTGTGGATCAGGTCTAGATCGGCATTCAAAAACTTATGGGCAATCGTCCAGGTATGATTTACATCACCCTGCGCATTTTGCCGGTCATAAATGACATTGGTGCCCTCTTTGAACCCGGCCTCGGCCAAGGCCTTCTCAAACCCCTTGGCGTCTGCATCGAAATCCGAATAGGAGACCGTCTGAGTCACGCCGATTCTGCGTATGATTTGTTTAGATGCTTTTCCCTGGGCAAAGGAAAGGACCGGGAAGATAGCGAGTAACAGGATTGAAATAAAGTGTAGTTTCTTCGACATAGTTCAATGTCTTAATGACGGCACTCACCTCGTAATCCTTTTAATGGATGAACAGGATTCAAGGGGCCAAGAACAAGAGAGTAGAAACTAGAGGGTAGAAAGTGGTCAAAACCACACTCCACCTTCCACTTTCCACCTTCAAGCTCTGGAACTCTTGAATCCTCGAAACCTTTCGAACCTTTTTTTCACCCATCGACGGATGAAAGTTGATAAAAAAATACCATCTTTTCCCTCGCCTGTCAATTTATCCCTTCATTCTGTCAATTCCTTTTTCTGTCACCCTGAACTCGTTTCAGGGTCTCCAACTTCTTATTTTTTTCAGAGATGCTCAACTAAATTCAGCATGACTTCGTGAATTACTTTGCCCATCTCTTGAAGAGCATTCCCTATTGCGATAAATTAGTAGGCATGGTTCATCTTTATATACTTCTTTCCATCGGAGTCATTGCCATCTCCACCGCTTCAATATTTGTCAAGCTCTGCGATGCGCCGGCTCTGATCATCGCCACCTACCGGCTCATGCTTGCCTCCCTGATACTGTCCCCTTTCGCTGGTTATAAAAAACCGTGGAGAGGATGGGAGCGAAAGGAATTGGGATGGTTTTTTCTCTCCGGCCTCTTACTTAGCCTCCACTTCGCCTTATGGATTGCCTCTTTGAAGTATACTTCGGTAGCCAGTTCAGTGGTCCTGGTGACCACCCATCCCATTTTTGTTGGCATTGGAAGCTGGCTCTTATTAAAAGAACGAATGGGGATGGATTTAGTCTTAGGGATTGCCCTCTCCGTTCTCGGGAGTGGCTTGATCAGCTATGGGGATATGAGTCTTTCAAAAGAAGCCTTGATGGGAGATGGACTGGCCCTTCTGGGCGCCCTCGCTGCATCGGGATACTTGCTTGTGGGAAGAAAGATGAGAAAGGATCAGGAACTTTTCTCTTATATCTTCCCCGTCTATTCAATGGCTGGATTGATATTGATCCTCCTTTCCCTTATTTTTCGACAATCCTTTTGCGGATATTCGCCTTCTGCTTATTTCTATTTCTTTCTCCTCGCCCTTGTCCCTCAGTTGATTGGTCATACAACCTTCAATTGGGCGCTGAAGTACCTTCCGGCATCCATGGTAGCTGTTGCCATTTTAGGAGAGCCTATCGGGTCCACGATTTTAGCTTACTTTATTTTGGGGGAAGGGCTGACGGTCTGGAAAATTCTTGGAGGGATCTCGATTTTTGCCGGAATCTTAATTGCCCTTAGAGGAACCAATAAATTTTGAATAACCATGTTCGTCCAACGCTTCTTTACTTTTGGTTGGGGGTGTCTTGCCGCGCTTGATGCGGCATCCAGACTCTGTTTTTCTGGATTCCTGCTTCCGCAGACTCTGTTTTTCTGGATTCCTGCTTCCGCAGACCTTATGATTGAAAAAGAAAGGCAAGTCTCGCGTTTTCGGATATAGTTTTTGGTACCACGCAAAAACTCACCGAAAGGAGGCTTGCCATGAGTAATGTTAAGAGTAGCAGACTTGATTTTA
>Ga0335070_10001087_pt1 | contig 31107 bp, 27 predicted proteins | sample Lox_Sample_13_FD_206722 | JGI IMG/M metagenome (GOLD analysis project Ga0335070, IMG submission 206722) | Soil microbial communities from Loxahatchee National Wildlife Refuge, Florida, United States - Lox_Sample_1.3 | ecosystem: Environmental > Terrestrial > Soil > Wetlands | place: USA...
CAAGAAACTCGCGATGTGGCTGTTCATCGTCGCCGACGCGGCGACCTTCGCGGCCTGCCTGGTGGCGTACGGTTTCTTGCGCAACGGAGACGTGCACTGGCCAACCCCGTTCAAGACACCAACCGTCCTGAATGCGGCCATCATGACCTTTGTTCTAATCACCAGTAGCCTTACGGTTCTGCTGGCCATACGCGATGCCAAGGTCGGAAACAAGGCTGGAGCGTTTCGCTGGATCATGATCACGGCTGTGATGGGTATTGTTTTCGCCCTCCTGCACCTGCGCGAATGGATGAGCATGATCGGCGAAGGTGCAACCATCGGCCATAATCCATGGGGATCGCCTCTGTTTGGCGCTTCCTTCTTTAGTATTACAGGGCTGCACCTTACGCACGTGGTGGGCGGCGTGGTGGCGCTCCTGGCCGTGGGTATCCGCTATCGTGGTGGACGGTACAACTCCGACGACATCGAGATCCTCGGCCTGTATTGGCACTTTGTGGATCTGGTCTGGATGTTCGTCGTTCCGTTCGTCTACCTCATGAACATTTCGCATTGAGAGACGAGTGCGGCACGCGGTGCGGAGACGTGAACGAGCCTGATGCGAGAAAGGAACTAAGGGTGAACACAGTCAACACGAACGGCGGAGCAGCACAATATACCGGTAGCATGAGCAAATTTCTGATCGTCTACGCCTGCATTCTTGTGCTGGCAACGCTGCAATTCGTCATTGCTTACACGGCTGGCTCAACCTACCAGATGTTCTTTCGTATGGCGATGGTCGCGCTTATCGAAGCTGGCCTGGCGATCATGTTCTTCATGCACATAGGCTCTGAACGGCGCAATTTTGTGACCTGGCTGGCGATCATCACCATCTTCGTTATGCTGGCGCTGCAATACAGCTGGACGGATAGTTATCGCATGGAGTTGGGAGTGCCGGGAGCCCAGCCGAAGACAGGAGCGGTGCAGTGACGAGTTGTATTTGTACGAGTCTTAGGCGCCGGAATACCCGTTTGCTATTGCTGGCTGCGGTGTTGTTGATGGCATCGGTTCCGGCGTGGTCACAAAGCTGTGCCCTGTGCTACACACAGGCGGCGCAATCCACGACACGCTTCATCCAGGCCCTGCGTAGCGGGATTTTGATCCTGGTTATTCCACCGGTGTTCATGTCGGTTGGGTTCACCGTAATGGCGTATCGCAAACGCAACCGCTACCATAGCGAACAATCAGAGCGGAACAACGGCTGGTAAGTTTCAAAAGACAGGAAGGGAAAAAAGGAGTGGCTCTTCGCCACTCCGCATTTGCTTTACGCTGCCAATGCGCAGCTGTCGTGGTTACATCCGCATTCCGAGCTGCTCTTCCCCTGTTGCACAGAATCAGCACAGGCGCTGCTGCAGTATTGCTGTCCTGGCTCAACCTGGCAGGTACATCCCGGATGCGCACATTTGTTGCCGGTCATCGGATTAGCCGTAGTGCTCATTTTGGAGTCCTTTCGCCCCTGTGAGATGGACCGGCAGCACCAGGCGTTGCTCAGCGGACATTGGTTGACCGGAACAGAACCAACCCCTAGAATCGAAGAGGCCCGCATTCTGCGGGTTCCAGCCGCAATTTGCTGCCCCCTCGTTCAACGGCAGGACAGCTGACTCTGGATCAGCATATCGGGGTTCGAATCCCTGGGGGGCAGCCAAAGATTCCAAACGACTTACCTCTCCGGACTTCCTGAAAAAGGCCGACCGGTAACAGAAACCGGTAACACTTGCTTCGCGAACACCGCGGAATACTGATCTCCGTCGGTAACAATCGCGGCAGGCGCATCTTCAGCGCACAAGTTTTCGGCGGCGGTTTGACGAAACGGGCGACCCATAGGAAAACATGCCCCGCATGAAAAACGCCAAACGTCTTAAGCTACCGCGCGGCCTGCGCTGGAAAAGCGACTCCCCGTTCATCTGGTTTAGCTGGCGCGATGGGCGCGGCAAACAACATCAGAAGAACACCGAGACCATGGACCCAGCGAAAGCGCTCGGCATCAAGCTCGAATTTCTCGCCAGCGCGCAACAAGAGATCGAAGAGATCAAAACCCAATCGGAAGACATGGGCAAGTTGTCCTTGAGCCGGGTCGCCGACCTCTACTTCGAGTGGAAAACCGCGAGCAGCGCCGCCCTCACCATCGAACGCGAACGCCGCATATTCAATCCGGTGCGGAAATTCTTCGGCTCGCAGTTGCCAGTTAAGGCGATCAGGCTGCCGTTGATCCGGCTATATCAGCAGCAGCGACGTCAGCAGGTCAGCAAGACCATGAAGCAGCCAGTGACCGCGCGCAGCGTGAACTACGAAATGCAACTGCTGCGCAACATGCTGAAGTTTGCCCAAAGTTGGACAGCCGATCTCGACGCTGGCTACAAGCCATTGCGCCAGGTGAAATCGCGTGTCGGCAAATGTGCTGCCAAAGAACAGGTGATGAAAATCATCGAGGCTGCCAGGGCGAACGAGTACTGGCAGGTAGCAATGTGGTGCGCCGCTGTAGCGATCGGTACAGGATGCCGTGGTGGCGAGATTCGTCGACTGCAGCTCGCGGACATCGACTTGGAGAATGGGAAGCTCGTAATCCGGCGTGAGATCGCTAAAAACCGCAAACGGCGCGAACCGCGTTTGATGGCCCTGGCACAGTGGGGTCTGCGGCACCTACTGGAACGTGCACACGTCCTGGGCGCAAGTGAGCCGCAGCACTACTTGCTGCCGCTGCAACGGATGCAGTCGCGTTACTACCAAAAGGGCCAGGATCCTAAGTGGGACGTGAATCGGCCAATGTTCTCGTGGACACGATCCTGGCGAAAGCTGGTAGCCGAGTGTGGCATGCCGGGATTCCGCTTCCATGACCTTCGGCATACATTTCGCACATGGGGCGCCGAGGCGGGGGTACCGCTGGAGGTGATGATGGCGCAGCTCGGGCACATGGACCGTGAGACATCTCTGGAGTACGTGCATATCCAGCAGCGTGCCCTAGAACGTGCTCAACAGTTGATCGAGTCCGAGCAAAAAGAAATTCTGGCGACGGCGGAAGAGCCCGACCATAACGCAGAAGTTCTCCACTCCGCAGCCGTTCCGATCAAAGCAGAGCACAGCGCATTCAGATCCATAAGTTGCCGGCGTGGAGGGTTAAGATCGCCAACTGTTGCGTCAGAGCAAGCCATCCCTGCGCGGGCGCAGATGGCGACAGGGTAGGGAGAGTAAGCGTTTATTTCGGCGCTGTAGCCACTTCGGCTATGGCGCCTTTTGACCGGCTCCTCATTCGGGGCTACAACGGAAAATCACGAAAGGCAGGAATTCGCAAATGACAAGCTCAAGTCAGCGTTCCAAGTCGAGCCAGCCACACCTCGTGCGGCATATAAACAGACACAGCCGACTGTCCTGGAGCCGCAGCCAGCCCCGAACCGCGCCGAGCTACGGCCGGTGCGACCGGCACAGGGCAATGGACACGATACAGAACAATCGCTGCGCATGTACACAGAAGAGCAAGTGGCAGAGATGCTACAGGTATCGCTGTCCCAACTGCGAAAGTGGCGTCTGAAGCAGTATCAAGGGCATCGGCAAGGACCACCATTCCGCAAGATCGGTCGCCTCGTGCGATATCCAGAAGCGGCATTGAGGCTTTATATAAACGGTGAATGATTAGATCCTGCGGTATGAGCAGAGACAGCTAAGATCCGCCCTGGTATCGACTTCTTGCTCAGCCAAAGCGCGATTGGTGCCCTCCGCCGAGAGCTACCATCGAGCCAAGAGATATAACGTGAGATTGTAGGCTGAATGCATGAGAGCGGACGCGGTGGTCGAACGCGAAGCCACGCGAATCCAGCCGTAAGCGACTCCGGTTGCAGTAAACGATAACCAGTGCGCTAGATTCGCTGGTCCGTGGAAAAGCGCGAACAGAACAGCGGTGATAACCACGGCGGGTATCGTCCCGGTGGTTGAGGCGAGAACCGGCAATAGGCATCCGCGGAAAAGTGACTCCTCAAGCATTGGTCCAAGGATGAGACCCAAGGCTAAGAGTTCGCCAAGCGGGATAAGCGGTGTGATCTGGTCGCGAAGCCGCAGATAAAGTGTAATGCTTGCCGCAAGCGAAGGCCCCGTCATGAGAGCCATGACGATGTGGGGTATTTGAGGGACGACCCAACCTAGCGGCTTGAGCATTGGTTGCCGGTGACGGAGCCTAAGAATGAAATAGAGCCCCGCGCCCAAGAGCGTGACCACTGCGGACTGCAACCCGATGCTCGGCTTGTCCATCGCGAACCGAGAAAGAACCTGAAGGTGCACGAGCAGACGAAAGACTAGCCCCAACAAGACGGCGAGTAAGAGGAAAGCGCCGATGTCCTCGTAGCCCCAAAACGGCTGCGGCTCAAGACGCGCATTCTTGATTGCCAACCAGTGATTGTTCTCTGCTCCAACGATTTTCATGCTTCAAATTGCATAGAGGTTCTCAAATTCGGGAACCACCCGGAAGGGGATAATCGGAGGTCGGACCAGGTCTCCAAGCTGGTCTATGTGGGTCGATTCAGCATTGCCAAGAAACCGCGCCCCCTCGCTGATGTGCATGATCCTCAGGGGGTCAAAGCCCATCAATCGAGCACACGTGCTGTCTGCCGCCACCGGATCATCAGCAAGCACAATCTTGCCGAGAGGTCGCGAGGCGCCGTTGAGCGGGCCGTTGCCCTCCATGGCGATGATGCCGTCAGCAATCACGAAATGAATGGGAACTGTTGCGCACAGATCGAGAATGCTTTCCTGAATGCCTTTCCAGTGCAGGATGTTCTTCGGCCATCCGTAGCGCGCACCGGGGACAATTCCAAACATGTTCTTCATGGCGAGTGTCACGCCAGACCAGTGATGTGTCTTGATTTTCGGCATTGAGACGAGAAAGTCTGCCTCCAGCACTGTGCGAGGCAGCCAAAGGTCTTTCATGCCGGTGTACCTGGCTCGAAGTGGCGTGCGGATCAGTTCGTCACGATTGAGGTCGACGAATCGGATTCTCTGGTTTCGCGAGAGTTGGCGATTCGAGCCGACCATGGCGCTGAGTGAGGCGATCGGAATTGCATCATCGACCAGCGCCAACAATCCCGCTACTTCAGCAAACTCAGACTGAGCACTGCGGGCTTCGGCGACTCCTCGTACTTTAATCGTATCTCGCCATGAGCGCGCACCCGGTTGCGGCGCACCAGCGTCCAGGTAACCAACAATAAAATCAGCATGATCGCGACCGATAATGCGGGACACATACCCGCCTTCTTTTCTGATCTACCTTCTTCATCACAGCCTGCATCGGTCGGGCAGCCAATCCAAGTCCACAGCTCGAGCACCGCCACTGTCTGTGCGTCCGCACTGGCAGACACAACATCGAAACCCATAAATCTAGCGTTTTCAGCAGCTTTCGTGAAATTAATCAAGTAATAATTAATCCTGTCACTTACAGATAATGCTGACCCCTAAGCGATCAAGAACAAGCGCAGGTTGCGGCATCCGCATACAAAAACGCACACACTAAACGCGCATCGCGTAGTTCCCTCCCCTGACTTATTCAAGTTGCGATACCCGCCACGGGTTCATGTTCCGTTAAGTCCGCTATCGCCGTGAAAGTACCCGGTCAACAGGTAACGGATTGAAAATACGCGACGCGGGTGGCTCCCTAAAGCGTGTTAAGTAGCGGTTGGTAACGATTCGTGGACCATGATTGGACCATGAAACTTTGAGAATTTGATCAGAATTCTCTCGAACTAGCAGCACACCTGGTCGCGCGATATTGTCTCGGCAAAAATGGTCCGACCCTCTTGATTGTCTCGGGCCAGGTCGACCCTTGCGGCAGGATCGGATCTCGAAGTATCCGATGCGGTCGCCATGCCGACAGCCGTGCTCTTAGCCACCTCGTTAAAGAGAAGGGCCCCTTCATACGCAGACGCGCAGGAGGGCCCTCGCGCCAGCAGATAAACAGGTGAATCGGAGCAGAGGAAATCATCCCACTGATTGAGGCCACCGATACTGCTGTCAACCAACTGAGAAAATGCGGGCAGCAATGTTGTTATGGCTTCTTTGGCTGCCTCACGTGTATCGGTTACAGTGCTGGCTAACAGGTGGAGCGTCAGTAATGTCCCGGTATAAGTCTGGATAGCCACCGTTTTATCTGCTAGACTCCTGATGTAGATACTGACGTCGGCATTCTGCGCCAACAGGCTTTGCGGTTCGTTGCTGATACCGATGATAGATTTCCGGCCCTTCAGAACCCCCAGCTTATGCAAAGAGCCAAGAACCAGCATGCCAACATTCGGAGGGCGTCCAGCATCACGAGGATCGTATATAGAGTGGAGTACGCCAAAACGTCCTCAGTCGATCGTACCAAGAGATTACGAATGTTCCGCGCAGGCGGCCGGCTAGGGCATCGGCCGGACGTTTTTCTCACTGTCCGTCCAGCCTGGCGGACAGCCATTATCTATCCTTCGCGCCCACACTATGCGGACTGACCCTTGATCTCTCGAATCGACTCTTCATTCAATTTGCCCTGAAACTAAATTTCAAATCGCCTGACGGGAGAAGGGTTAAGACCATATATTTTGTAAAGCCGACAGTAATCTTTAAGAGGGTCCAGTAAACCTGGCACGTGCTCTCGCGTTTTCCCAGCGATAATGTTGCGGCTTGGATTGCTGCTGCGAAGCTCTCATTTCATACGCAGGCATTGAAGGAGACAGACTTACTGTTCGATTAGGGATACTGCCTCACACACAAGCAATCGCGATTGTTTCGGCTTAGTCCGAAAGAGTTCAAGGTTTCCGCACTATGTGGTGAAATCCGGTGTTCGTATTGGTCCATTCTACAATATGAGTCGCGAACGCCTGTTCCCTGCCTTGCTATTTTGGCTTTGGGCCTCTTTGGTTTCAGCGCAGATGGTCGATCCCGCGATTGACCACCCGGGTGAGCCGTCTTCATATTTCAGTCAACCTACCGACGAGATCGGCGTTATGGATGGACGCGCCGGCACCACGGTCACGCCCGAAGGATATCTATTCACCGGTTATGGGGAACTGATGTTCTTCGTTGGTAATCCACCGCAACCCGCATCCCAGCGGATAAGGACTCTCTACCACGGATACCTACCGGAGATCGAATACACCTATCACGACGGCCCGATCGAGTATCGTATGGCAGCGTTTGCGGCGACATTGGACGGTGACCCGGAATCCCCGATGATGAACTTCGTCCGGGTCGTCGCCGTAAACACTGGGAGAACTCCCGCTGCGGGGCATTTCGGCGCCGCCATTCGCTACGTGAACGAAGACTACACGAGCCGAGGTCAGGGCTATCACCGTTTCCGACGGCTGATGCACCGAAAGCAGATTCTGATTCGCGCTTAATACGTAAGTCTCATGGCACTCGTTAACACGCTGCTGAAACTTGCGATTCGCCGACGTAGTCACAATTTATGTAACGAGGATAAAAACGTGCCATTGTCACTCTGTCTATTACGAAGCACTGCCGCTGTTCTTGCTCTTCTGTCGTTTGTTCTCGCTGGCGCCAAAGCAGCAGACCATAAGACTGCTCCTGTTCGCCGAGGGTCTGACGACCGCTTTAAGGCCGACCTTTTGCTAGTTATTGCTCACCCCGATGATGAAACCGGCGACATAGGCGGATACCTCGCACGCGCAATTTTTGACCAGCATCGCCGTGTTGCGGTCGTGTGTACTACACGGGGTGATGGCGGCGGAGATTCGGTCAGCAATAATCGTGGAGCTGCGCTCGGCGCAAAACGAGAAATCGAGGCCCGACAGGCTTTCACGTACCTAGGCATTAGTGACGTGTGGTTCGTCGGCGCACCCGACACCGGGGGGGGAGTGCTGAGTTCTCTTGAACGTTGGAACCACGGTTTAGTGCTCGGCGAAGTCGTTAGAATCATGCGACTGACAAGGCCTGAGGTGGTCCTCACCTGGTTGCCAGACTATGTCGCTGGGGAAAATCATGGAGATCATCAAGCCTCTTCTGTGATCGCGACTGAGGCCTTTGATCTGGCGGGAGATCCCACCGCTTTCCCCGAACAGATCACCGCTGAGGGTCTGGGCTCATGGCAGCCACAGAAAATCTACTACTTCTCCGACGCATTTGACGCAGGTGGATATTGGATTAATCATGCGCCGAAGCCGTCTCCATTTCGCAAGAATTTTCTGGAGGGTACAGGTCCCACCTACTTGCCTACGGAGATTTCTCCCTCCCGCCATGTTTCTTATGCGCGGCTCTGCGCAGAGGAAACTGCCTTCTACTTGACGCAGTCGGGCGGCTCAATTGCAAAAAAGGCATTGGAGCGAGACGATCTTAAGCTTTTCGAGTTTCCGGTGCACATCATTTTTGGGAAGTCGCTTGTGGGCGGCAGTACCACCGGCGATGTGTTTGAAGCGGTTAAAGCGGAAGCAATTCCGTTTCCGGGCCGGCAAGCATTTCAGCTAGTAGACACTGAAAAAGCATTGTTAAGCTTTGGGGGCTCGTGGCAGTTTTATCGTAACTTTTGGCAGGTCCACAATATCGAGCACCTTGCGCAGCTGCTACCGACTCCCGAGGTGGCGGTCGAATCTGGAGAGCAGTTGCATGTGCCTCTGATACTTTGCAATCGGGCAGAGGAGGCGGAGACACTGCACCTGCAATCAGTATTGCCCGACGGTTGGATCGATCACACTAGCTACGATCGCTATCCTGTGGAACCACGAACCTGCTACCCGATTTTTGCCGTGATAGATGTCCTAGCAACCGAGCCTTCGGGCTGGAAAGAACTCACTTGGAAGCTCGACGCGAATGGCCAGGAACTTGGGACTATCATGCTGCGCGTCGAGGTGGTTGCCGATAATTAACAGGCGGGAGCAATATCAAATTTAGATGCGAATAAAAATGCGCTTTCGGTATATCAGCCGTGCCACAGCTCCGAACAAACAAACATGTGAAGTTTAGGCGTAAACAAGCGAGTCCCTGTATGGCTCACAAACGGATGTGCATAAGAACTCTCATTATCGCTCTCCTGGCTTGCACGGCCACTGCGCAGGACAGTTCCAATCTGCCTTACATGAATCCGAGGCTTTCGCCCGAAGAGCGCGCAGCTGATCTTGTCCATCGCATGACGCTTGAAGAAAAGGCAACGCAACTGGTTAACCAGGCCCGCGCCATTCCACGGCTTGGGGTTCCGGCTTATGAGTGGTGGAGTGAGGCGCTGCATGGTGTTGCGGTCAATGGCACGACGGAATTTCCCGAACCCATCGGATTGGCAGCGACATTCGATATGCCTCGCATTCACGAGATGGCTACGGCGATCGCCGTCGAAGGACGGATCAAGCATGCGCAGGATGTGCGAGCCGGTCACTCGAATATTTTCGAGGGCCTGGATTTTTGGGCACCGAACGTGAACATCTTTCGCGATCCGCGCTGGGGACGCGGGCAGGAGACCTATGGCGAAGATCCTTTCCTCAGCGCGCGCATGGCGGTCGCATTCGTTACCGGAATGCAAGGCGAAGATCCTTATTACTATCGGGCCATCGCCACGCCCAAACATTTTGCGGTGCACAGCGGGCCTGAACCCACGCGCCACTTCGCCGACGTGGACGTAAACAAGCACGACGAGGAAGACACATATCTGCCAGCGTTTCGGGCCGCCGTGATGGAGGGCCACGCAGGCTCGGTGATGTGCGCGTACAATGCCGTAAACGGACAGCCGGCTTGTGCGAGCGAGTTCCTGCTGCAGCACACGCTCCGTGAAGCTTGGCAATTCAAAGGATATGTCGTCTCCGACTGCGGCGCCGTCCGCGAAATCTTCACCGGCCATCAGTACCGGCCCACCCAGCCACAGGCCTCGGCTATCTCGCTGGAGCGCGGCATGGATAACGAATGCATCGACTCCGGCGGTCCAGTAGATGACAACCACGACTACAAGCCTTACATCGAAGCTGTGCAACAGAGATATCTCCCGGAGAGCTCGATCGACACGGCGCTCATTCGCCTGTTTACTGCGCGCATCCGTCTCGGCATGTTTGATCCGCTATCGATGGTTCCGTACGCGAACATCGATGAGAAGCAGCTAGATAGTTCCGCTCATCGCGCCCTTGCTCGTCGCGTGGCAAACGAATCGATGGTGCTGCTGAAGAATGATGGCATACTGCCGCTAAAGTCCGTCAAGCGGATTGCAATTATCGGCCCCCTCGCCGATCAAACCGGCCTTTTACTGGGCAACTACAACGGTACTCCCACTCATACTGTGAGTGTATTGGAAGGAATGAAGGCAGAGTTTCCTAGCGCGAAGATCACTTATGTTCCAGGCACCGGGTTCTTGTCGAATCAAGGGGAACCCGTACCGGCATTGGTATTGACGACAACAGAGGGGAAGTCCGGCCTCAAGGCCGAATACAGCTCACAGCCAAGCCTCGGAGCTAAACGCACGCCGCTTGTCTCACGAGTCGAATCCTCTTTGAACTTGAATGAGAGCACCCTCCCGGAACAGGCAAAAGTAACTCAGACCCTTTCGGTACAGTGGGCAGGTATCCTCAACCCCAGGGCGACAGGTGATTATTTCTTGGGCATGAAATCCAACGGGTACGTGCGGGTGTCTTTAGATGAAAAGCCGCTGACACAGGGCTGGGGTGAACAAGTCCATCTCGGCCAAGTTCACTTGGAGAAAGGCCATCCGATGAAGCTCGATGTCATCTATGGCCACGTCGGGAGCAAAATTCAAGCGCAGCTCATTTGGGCGCCGGTCACCCCCCCCGATCCGGCAGCAGTTGCTGCTGCGAAGAATTCTGATGTCATCGTTGCCGTCGTCGGAATCACCAACGACCTCGAGGGCGAAGAGATGCCGATTGACATGCCGGGCTTTCTCGGCGGTGACCGCACCAGCCTCGATATGCCGAAACCGGAAGAGGATCTGGTTCAGGCAGTCGCCGCAACTGGCAAGCCGCTAGTGATTGTGCTGATGAATGGTAGCGCTCTCGGTGTGAACTGGGAGAAAGCGCACGCCAATGCGATCCTCGAAACCTGGTACTCCGGTGAAGAAGGCGGAGCGGCGATTGCCGAAACTCTGAGCGGGAAAAATAATCCCGCCGGACGCCTGCCGGTCACATTCTATAAAGACGTTCATCAGTTGCCCAACTTTGAAGACTATTCAATGAAGGGCCGCACTTACCGCTACTTTGAAGGCGAGCCGCTTTGGCCATTTGGATACGGCCTCAGCTATGCGTCGTTCAGCTACGGGAATCTCACTCTGCCGGATGCACCGATCAATGCTGGCGACCCGCTGGATGCCGCTGTGACGGTGACGAATACAGGGACAATGGCTGGTGACGAAGTGGTGCAGCTCTATCTAAGTTTTCCCGATGTTGCAGGCGCACCAATCCGTGCCTTGCGGGGATTTCAGCGTATTCATCTAGATCCGGGGGCAAGTCAGAGCGTTAAGTTCTACCTGAAACCACGCGATCTGAGCATGGTGACCGAGACTGGAGATATCATCGTCGCGCAGGGGAAGTACACAGTGTCAGTGGGCGGTGGACAGCCAGGCACTGGCGTTCAGTCAGTCAGCGGGACATTTCAGATCAAAGGCCGACTTATGCTGCCGGAGTGACCCCAGAGACACGAACAAGTTCTTATGACATTTGACATCTTTTGCTTTGTCGTGAGTGTGTCTCGAGGTCGAGGCAAGTGATTGAATTCACAACCAGATCGTCGGGATGCCGCAATAGCCCATTTGAAGTGAAAGGAACTTTTATGAGGACATGGACACACAGCTTAACGGCAGTACTGGTGATCGCGTTGTCGGCGGGCGGTATCCTGCAGAACGCCAGCGCAGAGGACAATGGTCTTGAGCGCACGCCCGTTCTGGGCTGGAGTAGCTGGAGTTTCCTCCGCGAACATCCCACGGCAGACCAAATGAAAGCGCAGGCGCTCGCCCTGCGTAATTCCGGATTGCAGAAAATCGGGTTCGAATACGTAAACCTCGACGACTTTTGGTATCAGTGTCCGGGACCGCAAGGTCCGAACGTCGACCCTTATGGCCGCTGGATCACGGACTCATCGAAATTCCCGGCGCAGGGCGATACGAATGGCATTAAGGTAGTCGCTGACTATATCCACAGTCTGGGGATGAAGTTCGGAACCTATGTTACGCCGGGTATTTCCAAGCAGGCACTCACCCGAAACACGCCGATTAAGGGCACGTCGTACACGGCTGCCCAGATTGCGGAGCCGTCGGTAGAGGAAGAAAACTACAACTGCAAGGGCATGGTCCGCATTGACTACAATAAGCCCGGAGCACAGGAGTATACGGACTCATGGGTAGATATGCTCGCGGCGTGGGGTATCGATTACATCAAACTTGACGGCATGACAGACAGAAACGTCGCTGACGTTAAGGCATGGTCGAATGCTATACGGCAAAGCGGGCGGCCCATGATCCTGGATGTGACGCAGGGGGACCTTACAACCGCTATCGTTCCGACACTGATGAAGTATGCGAATCAATGGGAGTTCGCGCCCGACGTCGAATGTTACCGCTGCGAGAAGGGCGGGAGTAGCTACCCGCTGACCAATTGGGCCCATGTTGCCAACCGCTTCAACTACGTGGCGGAGTGGCAGCCTTACGCTGGTGCAGGCGGTTTCAACGACTATGACTCCGTGGAGATAGGAAACGGCAGCGACAACGGGCTGACTTCGGTCGAGCGCCAGACTCAAATCAGCCTGTGGGCCCTTGGAGCGTCACCCCTCATCCTCGGCGTTGATCTTACTCACCTCGACCTAACGGATCTGCAGAAATACTTGAAGAACTCCGCAGTCCTTGCTGTCGACCAGGATTCGATTCCTGCGAAAAGGGTGCTCAACACCGGCAACCAGCAGGTGTTCGCCAAGATGGAACCGAACGGAGACGCGATCGTCGGTTTGTTCAACACCGGCGAGAAGGCAGAGGAAGTCTCCGTTCCAGCATCCACCGTAGGCTTCACAGAAAATGAAAGAGGCTATTCCGTAAACGACCTGTGGACCGGCGAGACGAAGAAAACAAGCGGTAGCATCAGCGCTGTTGTTCCATCGCATGGGGTCGTCCTGTACCGAATCAGGGACTGTAAGCTCCCCGATTGCTGACCACTCAACGGTGTTCGTTTTCGCTTACAACCAAAAGATTCAGTCGTGCCGGTCCCTTAGACGGGAATTTCGCGAATGTTCTGCACGTCGGCCATAGCGAAACTGGGAGTTCCGCATCAACACCAAACCCGTGGGTCCGATTACAACGGCGCAGTTAGTAACGCCAACTGGAAATGTCGGCCCCCGCTGGTGCGGATTTGAGCATCCACTCGACGGCTTCGGGCAGCAGGCGTTGTCGCTCAATTAAACCGCCGAGTTCCCCCGGCAGGTGTGGATCCTCGCTATAATGATGGGGCTGATGCGGCCCAAACTTCACGTAGCCCGCATAATAGGGATCGTTTGTGCTCTCCAGGAACTTTTGCAGTATTCGAACAGCAATATCGAGGTAAAACGTGTCCCGAGAGCCAACAACGATATGAATCTTACCTACCAGCTTTGGACCAAGCGTCTTCCTGTCGCGTTCAAGGATGTACCGGAGGTCGTAATGGTCGCGCCAATAAGTCGTCGATATGAACGGACGAGCGAAATGTCGGAAATTGGAATGTACCCCATCATCGTTCATGAGTCGTCTGCCTGTATTTTAAATTGCCCCAGGCAGGTGTCTCAGTTCATATTGGCACGGGGGGCAGACGACGGCAGAATCCGCAAAGTCAACCCAAGAACTACGCACAGTCCTGGCCTTGAAGTTCAACCCTCTCGGTGATCCTTTCGCGAGCAGATCGAGCTTTCCTGTCCCGCCCGAAGGATAAACTGCCGACGAGTTTGCGGCGCCTTCAGGCGCATTAACCAGCAATTCATACAACCCCCTCATTTCACCACTGCCTAGTCGATTCTCTGCTCAAACACTGCATACGTCTTGCGTTCTATCTGAGACGAGGTGGGCAACACATCGTCCTCCGGAGGACGAGGCTTTATTCCGCGTTGCAGGACCAGGCTTAACTTCCTTGTTTCCAGCAGCCGTCGTTCCTGAAGCCAGCCAGAGACTTGCGCGCTCGACGACAAACCGGAGGGAAAACGCAGCCTAAATTCCACAGTATGCTGGCCTGGTGTCAGCGCTGCGGTGGCCCAATACCACAATTTGCTCTTCTGGGCGGCAAGGGGCGCCGGCTTGCCATCTATAAATAGATTGCTTTCGACGTTATTAATCCCTTTGCCGCTTTCCAGCAGCACCGCCATCTCGGATTGCTGAAAATCGGAGGGTATTTGGCACGAGAGGGAGACGTCCAAAAACTGCGCTGAACCCTGTTTGACATCAGTTCGGATTGGGGCACTCTGACAGTTCGCCTGGCTTGCCCCTGTGGCCGCTCGTCCGAATTGTATGGGTATCAGACGCTGGCCTGTGTCCGGAGCCATCTGTATCTCGGTGCTGCGCCCGTCCACAACTGCTTGCCCGTGAAGCGACGCATTGGATAGATGAACAACTGCTTCGGAGTCCCTCGCCGCGTATAAGGTGTAGTTTATAGTGCCGTCCTCAGAAGGAAGTTGCGAGAACCGAATGCCTTCGATTCTGGGCGTGTCCCCCCGTACCGGCGTCAGTTCATAAATCCGTTGTTCGTATCCGTCCAAGCTAACCTTAAGTGTACTTCCGAAAGTAAGGACGCCCGGAAGCGACTCCCGAAAGGGATAGACCACGTCTGTCCAGAGGCTTGCTTGCGTTGCTGCAAAGCCATTATCCTCAGTCAGCGGCAGACTGATGCTGGCCGGCCGCACTGCGGGATTACGCAGCAAAATAATCGTTTTCTCGCCGGAATAGTGAACGAAACCATAAGGCTCACCTCGGGCGGGATCGCCCAGCACCCACGTGGTGTTATCGACCAATGGATGTTCATTGCGCACCAAATATTGGAGAGTTCGTCCCAAAGCTTCCCATTCTTCAGAGGTTAGTAGCTCGTCGGAATGAGCGGTCGGTGAAAGCAAGAGATCTATCAACATGTTGCCGGCGCCGACATAGTTGATGACTTCATCTTTCCAGTCGTCCAGAGATTCCTCTTTCCCTTCTAACAGAGCTCGCGCCTTTATGACGCCTGTGCTCGACAGAGATGCTATCGGGAGCTGCGCGCGTTTGACGTTGACGTCCTGATTCACGATGGAATCGCGGTAGCTGATAGCACTCTGACGCGGCGTCGGAGATGGGATCGCTTCAATATGACCGAAGTCATTACCTCCGTAGTCAACGACGTTTCCATAAAGCAGCCACCATGGGCTGAGCCACGGCCCTGTGGCGTAATCGATAAAGATGTGAGGATTGGCTGCGTGCATCGCTCGGGCCAGTGCAATGACGTTGCGGGTTATTGCTTCACGCGAGTAAATGTCAACCGCATCTCCATGACCCGGCTCATCGCAAGTGAAGCTAATCCCGTCGAACTTGAAATAGCTGACACCATACTTGGTGATCAGGTCCACAATGGTCTTTCGCAGGTACCGGTTGTAGGCCGCTCCAGCCAGGCAGAATTGTTTGGTGCTCGTGACCTCTACTCCCAGCCGTTCACCGGCGGCCGCTCGGACGCGGTGATCGCCGTAAAAGAGAACATGGCCTTGATCAATTTCCCCTCCTCCGTCAGGCCCTAGCCACAAGCCGAGATTGCTCCCAAGAGTGCTCAGCCCATTCACAACATCTTGAAATCCGTTTGGAAACCGGTTTTGGTCGGGGGCCCAGAGATTGTCGGGATCGTCCCAGCCATCATCGAGCGAAAAGGCGTCCAAGTGCAGCGAATAGGGTTTTAGAAGATGTGCATCGAGATCAGCCAGACGTTCCAATGTGTTCTGCGTGTTCATTCCCCTGAAGGCCACATCATAAAAGTTGTTGTACTCAATATAGGGCCGGGGAGGAACCATCCTAACGCGGTCAATGTATGTCATGAACGTGTTATGAACGCGGCCCGGTAAGCTGACACCGAGCACGGCAGGCGCGCTCGCGAAACCATCCTTAGGGAGCGAGAGACCTACATACGATCCGAGGTTCACTTCGCCCTGGTTCTCCTCATTGATACCAGAGGGGTATTCGAGTCCCATGAAAAGGTCCTGTGCAAACAGAGGCTGGCCCAGGCCGGCGCAAAACGACTTGGTTCGGACTGCGGACGAGTTGATCATCCCACCGCCCTCCAACGGACATCCGCGGCGAGTGGCGAGCCGAAGATTACTGGCCGCCGCGGGACCAAGAGATCCAGCTCCGCCCGGATCAAATGCGGCAACCGAATCCCATTTGTCCTTGAAGACTGAAACGTAGTGAATGACGAAGACCTTCTCGGGCGTCGACTTTATTTTGATAGATTGACGCGTGTAATAGTCCTCTGGTCGGAGCTCGTACGAGATGTCTACGAAGAAATTGGGTAAGTTGCTCCGATGGGTCTCCATATGAAATGTGATTTTCCGTCCACCCTGAGCTTCCTTCTCGACAACGTGATCAACGACCTGGAAGTCCTGGCTAGTCAATTGCAACGGTGCGGCGTTCGAACCATCGTCGATGAGCTCGATCTGAAATTCCCGTCCGCTAAGAGAGTATGTCTGGTGCGAAAGCTTGTTGATGAATTGGGAAGTTCTCAAGTGACTTCCGTCGACGGTAATCGTCCGTTCCAGATAGTCGTTGCCTATCATGATGCTGTTGCCGCTCTGCTCTACGGCTACAGGACCTGAAGCATGCCCATCGGCCGGCGACCTTAGTCCTCCAGCCATCGCAAGATGGGGCAACAGCAACACTGCGAATAATCGGCACAGGCGTGAGCGATCCAAGAACTGACAGTTATTATTGCTCGTCATGTAATACCTCGCATCACTGTCGTCCAAATTAGCGGAAGAAAGGCCAGACATCTTTTATGCCTGGTCAGTGCATGAATCGTTTGCAAATGATTCGGTCATTTCCCCTATAGTAGGATCGTCTTAACCTCTTTTTACGGGAGTCGTCCCCTGATCAAAAAGAGAATCGGCCACTAACTATTACCTCTCGATACATCGGATCCCACAGGTGCGGACTTGAGTATCCAGTTAACAGCTTCGGCGCGCAACCGATGTAGCGCTTAAAAAAAATGACATGCAGTTAGAGAGCCATTTGGCATGATTATCATTGGTGATCTCGAGCTATGGTTTCCTTCCATTCTTTCTCGCGAATCATTTTTCCGTCCTGCCACAGCTGACGCTTAAACAGATAATAAAAATTTGTGGTATCGCTGTGCACGTCCCATTCGCTATGCCATATCAACTCGCGGTTCTTCAGATTTACCCGAAAATCGGAACTGCCACGATATGCAGCTAATTCTGGGTGGTCATCCTGGACTTCAATACTTCGGTAACCTCGACCTTGGTACAGGCCCCACGGCCATTTCTGAGGTTTGGACCAGCCCTCTTTTCTGCCAGACTCGATAATTACAGGCGCTCCAAACTCGCTGCGATGCAGCGTCCAATCCGGAGTGGACGGCGGTGCTGATTGTGGAGATGAAGGCCGATCGGATTTAGCCACAGCGTTGAAATGGGGAGCAGGTAATGTGCCGGTAACAGGCACGGTGGGAAGCAGTAAGCGTGGCGCATCCTCTCCGCCCAGGTACACTGACGTGGTCATGGAATAAGGAGTTGGCCAGAACATCGGCCACTGCGCATTCGAAATTGATATTCGAATCTGGTGCCCCACCGGGAATACCCATGACGTAAACCTCATGGGGACGCGGAGCGAATAAACCTTCCCTGGTTCGAGATCCTGGGGATCGGTCATCGAGTCTCGCTGGGCGCCGTTCAGTCCTCCTCCGGTAATCTGAGTCACCCGACCATCGGGTGCTACATCATTCAAGCGGACAAACCAGTCGGCCTGCGGTGCCGTGGCCGACGCCCGCAACCGCACTTCGGGGAGTCCTAAGATCGCGATCTCATTTTCGAGGGGAGGGGAATCGTAGACCAGGCTGAATGCGTCAACCGGTCGTTGATCAGGGTTTAGATCGCCCCACCAAGAACCCGCATCAGCGCCGATGGAAGGAACATACTTCAGACTGTGGACTGTCTGAGCCGGTGCGGTCTCACCGAGCGAATGCCCAGGTTGTAGATATAAAGTTTGAATTTTTTGGTTTTGAGGCGGCCAGCCTTTTTCATTTCGCCACTCCCCGGGAATTTCTGCTAGTGTGGGATCGGGTGGATACCAGTGCCGCATGTAAACCGCCAGCTTCGGTTCTGACATAACTCCAGTTTCTTTTCCCTTGAGCCACTGGTCCCACCAACGCACGCCCAAGTCCCGCCACTCAATAGCGGGACCGGGATCAACGTCGTGAGGATAATTATGGCCCCACGGACCAACTATCGCCCGAACCGGGACCTTCAACTCAGATAGCAATCTTGGAACCGTGTCCCGGTATCCGTCCGCAAAAGCTCCGATTAGCAGGACCGGTATATGTATCGAATCTAGAGACTTTTCTGGTTCGTGCCAAAAGGAATCCTCGCGCTGCCGTCGCATCCACAGCAGGGTCCAGGGCGCATTATCAAAGCGTTCTTTAAGGGTCTGCTCGTCGATCGGAAAATCCGGCGATGGAGAGCGCGCGATAGTAGAGTCGATGCTGAAGTTGTATCCGTCAACCGGTGTCGCAATACCGTCTGTATAGTGGCTATCTTCGTTGTACAGCCGCTCTGTCGAAGCAACAGTAATAATGGCTTTAAGGGCCGGGGGATTGCGCATGGCCAGCTGAATAGCATTGAATCCACTCCATGACTTACCAAAAATCCCAACCGCCCCGCTCGACCAGGGTTGCCTGGCCAACCATGCAATGATTTCTTCACCGTCGCTCAACTCTTGTTCGGAGTACTCGCGAGGGGGCGCGTGCCCTTCACTTTGTCCTGTGCCGCGGATATCCACACAGGCCCCGACGTAACCGCGAGCCACAAAATAAATGTTGATATCACACTCCGAGAAAATGCCAGGGTTGTCATCCTTCCGGTAGGGATCGTACTTAAAAACAGCAGGAAACTTCTCGCCCGGCCTGCCTCCTACTGGAATGAAGAGATCAGCCGCGAGACGAACACCGTCCTTCATAGGAATCCAAATATGCTCTCTCTTGACCTGATACAAGCCAGGAGGGGCTGTCTGAGCCCGCATGGTACACGTGAGGAAAGCAAGCAACGAGACGGCAAATGCCCAAGCATGATTAGAATTGAATTGCCAATGAGATCCCTTAAAGGCAGGAAACACCAATGCGGTCCTCTTCTAGTTTTTAAAATGTGTCAACATCGCAACATTTTGCTTAAGGACAACATCAAGCCGAACTGAATGACTCGCGGATCTCGCGCCACTGTAATGTTTCCGAAATCCTGTTGCGGGAAACGTTACCGATTTTCCCGAGCGGTTCCACCGCAAATGAGGTCGGGTCGAAGTACAACAGCCGGTGAATACCAGCCCGCTCGCCCTGCCTTTTTGACTGAGCCTAAGTAGTGCATGAATCACCCGCAAGTGATTCGAGGATTTCCGAATGTTGTATAAAACCAATTCGGCACATTCCGAAAGAATTGAGCGTTTCCCTAAGTGTGCAGTGAAATTCGGGGTTCATGCTATTCACTTTGTCAATATGAGTCGGAAACTCTCGTCGTTTGCCCTGGTGTTGTGGTTTTGCGGCTCTTTGGTTTTCAGGGCGGATGGTCGATCCCGCGATCGACCGTCCAGGCGAGCCGTTTTCGTATTTCAGTCAGCCGACCGACGAGATCGGAGTAGTCGCCATAAGACATGCCGAAGAAACTTAGGGTGGGAATCCTCGGGTACGGGCGGATGGGGCGTGGATTTGTGGCCGCGATGCAGGAAAATGATCTTTGGGATGTAGCCGCAGTGTATGACATTCGCGGCGATACACGCGAACTGGCAAGACAGAAAGTACCGAATGCGGTGATCTACGAGGACGCCGGTGCCGTTTTCGCCGACCCTTCTCTTGATGCGGTGGGTTTGTTCACCCTGGCGGACGCGCGGCCGCAGCAGATTCGGCAGGCTCTGGCGAACCACAAACATGTGCTGGCGGAAAAGCCCCTCGGCAGGGACGTATCCACCGAATGGCAAGTGGTATGCGAGATCGAAGCCAGCGACCGTTTGGTAGCAGTTAATCTCTTCAATCGGAATGCCTGGTATCACAAGGACATCCAGCGATTCATTGACGAAGGTGAAATCGGCGACCTCGCAGTGATCCGAATTTGCCACATGACGCCGGGCCATATGCCTCTGGAGGGACATGATCCGGAAGGCCCTCCGTTCCACGACTGCGGAATGCACTATGTGGATGTAGCCCGTTGGTATGCCAAGAGCGAATACCAAAGGTGGCACGCCCAGGGAATTCGCATGTGGGGATACAAGGACCCATGGTGGGTGCAGGTGCACGGCACATTCACCAATGGCGTGGTCTTTGACATCACTCAGGGATTCACCTACGGCCACCTGTCAAAGCAGCAGCCACACAATTGCTACCTGGACGCGATAGGCACGAAGGGGGTCGTGCGCATGAGACACGACTTTGAGAAAGCGACCATAGAACTATATGGCGTCCGCAACACACTTCGGAAAACGGCGGCGTTCAACGACAAGAAACTCGATGTGATGGTCGAAGTCTTCGGGCGATCGATACTCGCAGGGAAAAACCTGGGCTTTCCGCAGGCCCGCGACAGTGTAATAGCCTCGGAAGTGAGCTGGGCGATGCTCAACGACGCGATCTCGCATGTTCCGCCGGTGCGCGGTACGCCGGAGGAGATGCAGCAAATTCTGGAGCACCGCCGTACTCTGGTGGACGGTTTCGGGCTGCCCGTAAAGACGGGGAAAGTAGCGGAGAAAACGGCGGGCGACACGCCAAGCCTTGGCGATGGCCTGCGCGTTCTTCGTGTTCTCCGAAACGTCGGACGAATCTTTGAGCCTGACTGAGAATGCCAACTGTGCAGCTGAGACGACGGCATCTTCCATGGCGCAACTGGCTCCTTATCGTGAACGATAACGTCCTTTATTATTCACGGTCGAGGGACTTCGCCGTGGTTGGCTCCGGTCCCTGAAGTCATGCACATAGTTGGCACACGTCTATGAGGTGGACCCCTCTCCTGAGACAAACTAGAATTGGCACACTTACAGTTCTTCTCTGGTTGAACCCCTCTGTTGAGACAGTCCGTCGTCAGTATGCTCAGCGTTCATGAGGCCGTCTCGACGGGAAGCACCAGAAATCAACGGCACCGACAGCCAAGTTCAGAGCCCGAAGACACGCTGCGGTTCTGCTAATGGACCCGGATTGGACCCTGATTTGGTCCTCGCGGTTGATTTCGGTGATTTTCCGCTTCACCGAATTTCGGGAGCAAGTGAGACACGCAGTGTATTCCCTGTCGCCGCCGTGGTTGATGATTTTTTGTACTTAGTTGACCAATTTACGTGGCTCACCGCGTCGCTGCGAGACAATGCATTCAGTGTGACGCCCCGGTTCCTCGAGTTCCGTTTTTCAAGATAGCCGGTGTAATCACTTAGGGACACTCTGAATAAGCGTTCGTCCTAAGTGGACTAACAACAGTGCTCAGGAAATTACGCTGCCGGTTCGGATCTCGAATGCTGGGGCTAGTCGGCAGCGCCGTTGCAACCGCGCGTGCAGAGCGGAGCCAGACGAGCCTACCCTACGGCGAGCAGTTTTCTGCGGCTCACAAACAGATTTACCAGTGCACAGGTAACAAACAGCCGGTGCGCGTTCTTCTTTAGTCCGCGATAGCGCACTTTCACGAATCCGAACTTCAGCTTCATTACTTGAAACACATGCTCCACTTTGGCCCGCACTTTCGATTTCGTCCGGTTCTTCGCCCACGCCTCGTAGTCCACGATCTCATTCTTGTAGCGACAGCGCCGCTGCGTGAAATCGCGCGCTCCTGGCGCGCACTCGCGGATCACCTCGGTCTGTCCCTGATAAGCGCCGTCGCCCCACACTCGCGTTTCTTCACCATGCAGCAGGTCCGGCAATATGGCTACATCGGAAACATGGGCTGCCGTCGCCACCGCCGTGTGGATGATCTTGGTCTTGCTGTCCACACCCACGTGTGCCTTCATCCCGAAGTACCAGTCTTGCCCTTCTTCGCCTGATGCATCTCCGGGTCCCGGCTCTGCTCGCGGTTTTTGGTGGAACTGGGGGCATGGATCAAAGTGGCGTCTACAATCGTGCCGGTGGTGATGCGTACGCCCTTCGCTTGCAGGTGCAGATTCACTGTGCCCAGAATCTGTTCTCCCAGATTGTGTTCTTCCAGCAAATGACGGAACTTGCACACCGTCGTTTCGTCCGGTACGGGCTCCGCTCCCAAGTCAATCCCCGCAAACTACCGCAACGTCGCCGAGTCGTATAACGCCTCTTCCACCGCCGGGTCCGCCAGATTGACCACTGCTGCAGAAAATAAATCCGCAGCATCTTTTCCAGTTCTTTCGGCCGTCGCCCGTTGCCCGGCTTGGGATAGTGCGGCTCGATCAGCGCACACATTTTCCCCCACGGTACGACTTGCTCCATCTCTTCCAAAAACATTGCCCGCCGAGTCTTCTTCGTGTACCGCTCGAATCCTGTCATCATCGCCAGTGTCCTCTGCCTGTGCAACAAGTTCATGCTGGCTCGACTTTATCTATAATCCCTGTGGAAAGGGAGGACCTAATCAGAGTCTCCCTAATGCTCCCTTGGGAAAGCAACCTTCCACCGAGCACAGAATGGAATAGCTGCGAGGGTCTATGGTGACAAACGAAACCGTCAATGCTCTATTGGGTGTTACGGCGAAAACTCTCGACGAAGGGTTCGATGAAAAGAAATTTTGGCTCGGGAAGAAGCCGCTGGAAAAACAGTGCAGCCTCGACAACTCCCACGTTTCTTTGCGCTCTTTTTTGTTCAGGCCTTTCTTCGTGAGAACGACCGAAAGCGGCATAGCCAGGTGCCCATCAACGCTAGCGACAGCCTGCCGCACGAAGAGCTCAGATTCAGTGTTATTTACAATGGTTGTCGTAAAAATCAGCAGTTCTCCGGCTTCCGCGGTGCCCAGTTTCTCGAATCCTACGCTAGAGCTAACGTCGATGCCCGTGTGACTCAATTTGAGGATTGCGTTGCCTGTTATTGGGTCTCGAATGCTAGAAGACACCGCACTAGAGGAAGTATCGTCGCCCCACACAAACGCGCTTGTCGCCTCCGCCTTGAAGGTGGGTAGGTCGTTTTGGGCAGAAGTGATGAATGTAAGCACAAGAACGGTCAGCGTGACTGCAAGAGTGCGTTGCATTCTGCTTGGCATTAAGTCTGACCCGCCGAGGCTCGACTAGACCACTGGCAGAAATAACAGCCTCTAAGGATGCAGACCTTTCCGGGTCATGAATGGCTATCTCAACAGCTCGGAAACATTTGATCGGAATTTTGGGATGGCAACGCCGAATCTCGGGAAGACTGAACGACGTGACCTCACCAAATGCCCTCGTCACTTTACACAAAGTTCATTCCGACGTTCACATGGCGGAGAGATCATTCAACAATTGGCGCGTCTGTTTCACGCGTAAACTGTAGAAGCGGCATACTCAAACAAGAACTCGCGAAGGTATGGATCAGAGTCAAGGGATCAGTGTGGAGCACTCGGAGGTTTCTTCCGGGTGAACGGGGGACCTCAGGCAGTCATTCGGCCTGACGGGGATTGTGTCGTAACTTTCTCAGAACGTCGGCAACCCCTCGCCGACACGACCGCCTCCTTAATATGAGAAGTTTGCGCGAGGATTCGCAACTCCGTTTCGGGTACGACGAAGTCGGTGAGGCCGCAACGGAAACAGACCACGAGCTTCGGAAAGACAAAGACCGTCGGCTTCTCCAGACCTTCGCGTCCGGGGGAATGAATCGCAACCTCGCCGTTGAACACGCTCTGCTTGTCGGAATGGCATCTTTTACAGATCATGACGAGCCACCAAGAATAGCCTCAGGCTCCGCGACCGTAACGGCTCGACTGGAACCTCAGCGTTTTTTGCACTTCAATACTACGGCTGCCAGTTATGGTTCGCTGTTCAAAATTGGACACCTTGGGTGAGATGGCCCATGGGGTGTTCGCCTCGAGATGGAGAACGACGACGGGGGTCGGGAATTCTGCTTTTTAAATCCTCTTTTCTGTCTTGCCTCCGTTTCTCGGCCAAATCAGCCCGCTACGCGGTTGGATAAAGGTACCCCTTTTTCAGCGCCTCATCCAGTTGCTTATCGTAGCCATAAACGTCATCGAAGAAGAACACATTGTTCTTTTCATCCACGGCGACGGTTCCATACAGAATCAGCACGGGAATAGGTTTTTCAAGGTTCACGGTCACGTTGTCCTGGGTGCCATTCATCATGGCTTGTACCCGCTCAAGATTCCAGCCCGGATTATTGCGCAGCGCCCACGCGGCCAGGTCGGCCGGTTTTTCCACGCGGATGCAACCATGGCTTAGATCACGCTGTTCGTTATCGAAAAGTTGCGGAGCTTCGGTGCCGTGCAAGTAGACGTTGTCCTCATTCGGAAAAATCAGCTTGACTAGGCCAAGGGAGTTTGTGGGACCGGGTTTTTGGCGCACGCGCAGATGGCCAGACTTTAACTGCGCCAACACCAGATCGCTGATCGGGCCGTCCGTCACCACTTTGCCATCCCCTGTCACGACTTCGAAATTTTTCGCCGCGATGTAGTTCCGGTCCCTTTCGACGTGCGGCACGATCTCTGCTCGCTGAATCGTTGGCGTTACCTGCCAGTATGGCCGGAACACTACATATTTGATTTCCTTCTGGAAGACCGGCGACTCGTGACCATATGCTTTGCCGCCGATCACTGTCTTGTAGAGAGTGACCTTACGGTTATCGTCAAAAGCCCGCAGCTTGAATTCAGGCAGGTTCACCACCACCGGGGGCTGCGAGAAGGAATGCGCCAGCCAGCGCCAGCGCTCCAGGGTTAGCTCGATCTGGCGAACCCGGTGGGCCATGGGAACATTCATCTCTCTGATTAGTTCGGCCTTCAAGTGTCCGTCGGGCAGTTGTCCACGACGGAGCTGGTAACTCTTCACGGCCGCCACCAGCGTGCCCTGGTATGCAGTTGAATTCGGGTCAACCTGGGAGTTGGCGGGCAGGTCACCCACCAGTTGCAGCAATTGACTCAGCCGCGGCAGGTCGGCATAGGTCCCTCCTGGCACGATCGATTTGGCGGGAACCTGCATCGGTTTGCCGGTATCCACCTTGGCGAATTCGCGATAACGGTGGAGGGCGTCGAGTGTCCGCAGGTATCCCGGGAAGGCTGGCTCCACTGTCTTCACGACTGACACCGGGTCATTCGCCGAGATTACTTTTTCGTATACGAACTCGCCGAGATCGTATTTTCGGCTGGAGACATCCAGTTGCCGGCCCAAGGTTTTTGGATTCACTCGCCCGATATGCAAGGCACGGAGATAGCGCATCGCCGAGACGGTCATCGCCGCACCGTAGTTGGCCAAGTCGGTGTCGTTCGCTGACCCCTGCAGTTTCTGCAGTCGTGCCGGCCAGCGCGACGCGTCATAGTCCTCTGGTACCAATCCCTTGTGGTCCGACTGCACGAACAAACCGATCATCGCTTGCGCCTGCGGCGTCGGCTTTCGGTTGCGGATCCATCCCAAGGCCGAACCGGTGTGAGCATAGAAATCCTTCACCTCTGCCTTATACGGTGGGAAGTCAGGCCAACGCAGGTCAGGATGGTGCCCGGAGTCAATGATCCGCTGCAGTTCGGCTTGGCCTTCTGCGTTCAGCTCTTGCCGAGATACCTGGGCCTGCATTAGCAGACATGTCACACCCAGGCAAAGAAGAAGAAAGGACGATGGCAGCGCTGCGGAAATACGCACACTTCTTCTCATAGACGGGACCTCTTGATCGTCAGGATCGTACCGTTGACTTCGCTGGGCTGTTAACTGTCAGTATTACCAGTGGAGACGCGGTAAATGTGATCGGATGGTTGCCACAAAACACCGCTGTTCGTACTATTAGTTGTTAATGAAGAAGATTTGTGCGTTGCTGGGGTTATTCGCTGCACTGGCATCGTCCGCAGGAACTTCCACTCTCTCCGCAGTTCCTGAATATCGCCTGCTCTTCTACCACACTCATACCAATGAGCGACTAGATATCGTCTATCGCCGCGGTAACGTTTACCTCCCGGAAGCCCTCGATCGCCTCGACTATCACCTTCGGGACTACCGTGCCGGTGACGTGCACCGATATGATCCGCGTGTTTTCGACTTACTGCACGACTTGACTAGTTCTCTTGGCCGTCCTTATACAGAGATTGACGTCGTCTGCGGTTACCGCACACCTGGCACCAACGAATTTCTTCGCTCGCGGAACGTGCACACCGGTGTCGCCCGGCACAGCCTGCACATGCAAGCGGAGGCAATAGATATCCGGGTTCCGGGAGTGACTACTGCCCGGTTGCGAGACGCCGCTATCGAACTGCATCGCGGTGGGGTCGGCTATTACCGTGCCTCCGACTTCGTCCACGTGGACGTGGGCCGCGTTAGGCGTTGGTAGGAGTTACTACGTGAGACCTCGCATTTTCTCCCTGTAATTTGCAATCGGCAGAAGGTTACGCCCAGCCACGACCTGCTCAAACTGACTTTCGCCAGTTATGTCCGTGGGCCTCGATCCTGGTCGAGGGCCGATGCTAATTCGTCGTGTGCTTGGATTGCGGTAAAGAACTTGCCTGCAGTTCGGACCAGATGAAAGTTGTTTCTTTATCCACCAGAAGTGAAGCCCGACGTTCTCCACTTCGGCCCGGCTGTGCACAAGAGACTGGAAAGGTGAGAAGCCCGCTGGACTGGTACTTTTACCAGTTGTTGTCTGACAGTTTTACCAGTTGTTGAAACCTCACTCGCGATAAATCCTGTTACAGAAAATCACGCCCCCAAAAAGATCTGACGAAAGGTGTTTTTAACTCAGAACTGGATCTTGAAGGGGGAAAAATAGAAGCGGGACTTGAAGAAGAACATGGTCATGGCATCTGTGGCCGGAGGCCTTCAAAGCCCGCTGGCACTCGCCTTGGCACTGGCAGTTGTTACCCAGTCGTCGAAACCTCAATGCCCTTCAATCTCTTGAAAGGAGAAACTCATGTTAGCAGATCCGAAAGAAGTGTTCGTACATCTACTTAGCGAGGCACGGCAGAATAATGAGAAAGCCGCCGAGACCTATAAGGAAATCAGCCAACTGGCGCAAGACCACCCGCAGATTAAGGAGTTGCTTGAAGCGCGAGCCTTCCTGGCCTTGAAAACGCGGGAGCACCTGGATCATTGCTTCAAATTGATCGGGGAGAGACCCGTGGCGGTCGCTGCCCGACATCATGAAGTCTTTTTGGAGGAATTGCGCAAGCATTTGGCTGAAATCAAATCTCCCATCGCCAGGCACCATTTCATTCTGGCAAAACTCGCCCATTTTAATCACATTCGCATCGGTGAGTACGAGGCTCTACTTGCGGCCGATGTGATAGGCCACCCCGGTGTTGGTGTGCTGCTGGAAGGCGCCAAGGCCGCTAGACTGGCCTTCGCAGAGCGCACTCGACACCTGGCTCGACGAATCGTCGAGGCCAAGGTCATCGAGCGCAAGCTTGCTGCAGAACGCGTGGCCTGAGCAAGTGACTTAGGTCGGCTCGTCTACACGCGCGCCGGTTCGGCAAAGAGTCGGAACCGGCGCGCGGCTAAAAAACAGGGCCGGCCGGGGCGGTCGACAGCGCTCCAAGTTAACCTGCCGCACTCTGCCGCTCAGCACCCCTCACGCTGGTGAGAGGATCGATAGGGCTCCTGAGTGTGAACTGAAATTAAGCTTCGTGCTGAGAGGCACGGCCGTGAACTGCACGTCCCAAGTTGGGCATTCGAGTCTCCTTGAACTGAGTTGTGGATTGTAGCAGGAGATCAGGCGTGATCGAAGGTACACACGGCTGAGTGGATAGCTTGCGGCATATCACACCACATGACGATGGTAACTGCGGCCACGCAGTCCAGCGTTGTAAATAAATGGGATACCTTTCTGGCCGTAGTAGATTCTATCGCATGAACTTCAGTGTATTGCAGATGAGAGATGAGCACTGCATAGTGCTTATGAGCGGCAAGGAGATGCTTCAGGCGAATGTTCACGCGGTCTACTACCTTCATGCTTGGAGCCATCCCAATCCTGAGTACAAACCCGAATTCGATGCAATTCAGAACAGGTTTCCTGGTGGAATTCATCAGGTGAAGATGGAAGATTCGGAAGCGGGTTGGGCCGTATCGAAGCGTCAGCCGCAACCAGTGCCGCCCAAGAGCGGCGCTGCGGCGAAAACAAGCGCAAGCTGACGCTTCGACTCTGGGAGCATCCCATCGTCAGCGCCCGAAAGACGCTCTACTGACGCTTGCTCCCATTCTCCCCAATGCCGCTGGGCCGAAAGCAGCGCCCGTTCGACGATCCAGCGTACTTATTCGAACTGAAGTACGACGACCCTGGCGAACAACCATCACGCTGTTCGCCAGAATACAACGGCACAAACCAGAACGGGCATTCCCAGTCTTTGTGCTGCACGCCGGGTGATGCCCGGTTGGAGTTTAGTAACCAAGGGCGGGAAGTGTAACGCTGTTTCGCTGTGGATAGCTGAAGAAAGTTCAACGTGTTCCACAATCAGAACAAGCCAGCTCGGGACAAGTCAGGCACGTTTTATGTGGCAGACTGCGACTATGCCGAAATGACTTCTCGCCACACATCGTCATCAAAACGTGACCGGGTTTGCGATCTGCGGAGTTACTTCATCTGATCCGCGACTTTGAGCAGGAAATCTGCACACGAGCAGATCGCATCATCGCCGCATTCATCGCCATGCCGCTGTTGCAGAGCTGCGCCCGTTCGACGATCCGGCGTACCTATTCGAATAAAAAACCCGATCAAGATAGATCGGGTTTCCGCTCTTCGGCAAAAGTTCGAAACTACGGCGCGATACGATCCGTGATCGTGTCGTTGTGGTAGCTAGAGTAATTTCGTACGGCTAGCCAACCGGCGTCCGGTTTCAGAGTTTCCGCCACATCACCCTTCTCCCCCTTCGCGAAATCATCCCAAGAGCTATAGCGGGCGACCGTTAGATATTGCCAAGGCCCACCTTCAAGATGCTGCATCAGCACGTTCCCAGCTGTACCACGAGCACTCTGGGAAAGACTTTGTTCCAAGTGATCGCGATGCCCAGGCGCAGCGCGAAAAACCGACACGACGTACACCGATCCCCCACTACTCGCCGGATTATCCAACCCCATCGCCTTGGAGAATTCCCCCCATGCGGGCCCGTTTACGAAGGTATCACCATGCCACGAGCTTAAATCGCGAGCACTTGCTGGTACTGGCGTACCCGCAGCTTTTACGGTGGCGCTCGTTCCAAGGTGCTCGATAACTGCATAATCCCAATCTTCGCCACTCTGATGACGAAGAACGATAAAGTGCCCCTTCATCGGAGCATCGGGAGATTGTTGCCTCAGATAATCCCCTTCTTCCGCACCTTTGCCAAGAGCGGCTTTAGCGAAGTGAACATGGTAAACGTCAGTTCGAGCCGTAGCCTGAGCTGACGCATATTGCGCAGTAGAGATCGAAACGAACAGCAACAGCAGGAGAAGCAGCGCGCAAGTGCTTTTCATAGTCTTTCTCCAATTTTCTTGAATTGAGCGGAGCCTAAGCGAAGCCAGGAGACGGCGCGGATTATAACAGGAAACGAAGTTTTGTTGATGAGTTTCCTAACAGGCTGCTGAAAAACCACTCCTAATCCACAGCTTTGTGTGGTACGAGAAAGCATGCGCGGAGACGATCAGCAGCAGAATCACATGTTCAGTTACTTGTCGCCGGAGGCGCGGGTGCGGAAGGATCATCCGCTGCGCGCCATTCGAACGATGGTGGACGAAGTACTGAGTCAGCTTTCGCGGCGCTTCGACACGATGTATGCCCGTGTCGGCCGGCCCTCGATCGCACCGGAGAAGTTGTTGCGGGCGCAGTTGCTGCAGATGCTGTATTCGATCCGCAGTGAGCGCCTGCTGATGGAAGAGATGGACTACAACCTGCTGTTTCGCTGGTTCGTGGGGCTGAATGCGGACGACGACGTGTGGGACCCAACCGTGTTCACCAAGAATCGCGATCGCTTGCTGGAGGCGGACGTGGCCCAGGAGTTTCTGGCACGGGTGGTCGAACAGGCGCGAGCGAAAGGCTTGACCTCGGACGAGCATTTCACGGTAGACGGCACGCTGCTGGAGGCTTGGGCTGGCGCGAAGAGCTTTCAGCCCAAGGACCAAAAGCCGTCTCCGCCGCCGGACGATCCCGGCAATCCCACGGTGAACTTTCGCGGCGAGCGGCGGTTGAATCAGACGCATGAATCGAAGACCGATCTGGACGCGCTGCTGGCGCGCAAAGGCGAGGGGAAAGAGTCGAAGTTGAGTTATTGCGGGAATCTTCTGGTGGAGAATCGCAACGGGCTGATCGTGGATGCCGAAGTGTTTCAAGCTAATGGGACGGCGGAACGAGACGCGGCGCTGGTGATGCTGGAGCAGATTCCGAGAACGAAGGCCGTCACCGTGGGCGGGGACAAAGGGTTCGATACGCGAGACTTCGTGAAGGAGTGTCGGCATATGGGAGTCGTGCCGCATGTGGCGCAGAACCACGCCCGTCCCGGCGGGAGCGCGATTGATGGCCGGACCACGCGGCATCCTAGCTATTCCGTCAGCCAAAGAAGGAGGAAGCGAATCGAAGAATGCTTCGGCTGGCTGAAGACGATCGCGCTGATGCGGAAGGTTCGGCATCGCGGGGTATGCAAGGTGCATTGGATCTTTACCTTCGCCTGCGCGGCTTATAACTTGGTGCGCATGCGCAATCTGGCTGCCGCAGTTTCGACGGGGTAAGTCCGGGCTGACGTGTGTCTCGTAGGGCATGAAGTAAACGCAAAGCACTTCAGAAATCCACTTCAACACCGACGAAAATGAGAAACAGAAAGACAAACTCGCTGCAGATCAGTTTTTCAGCAGCCTGCTAAGCAGCCTTAGAAGCACTT
>Ga0335070_10001088_pt1 | contig 31082 bp, 25 predicted proteins | sample Lox_Sample_13_FD_206722 | JGI IMG/M metagenome (GOLD analysis project Ga0335070, IMG submission 206722) | Soil microbial communities from Loxahatchee National Wildlife Refuge, Florida, United States - Lox_Sample_1.3 | ecosystem: Environmental > Terrestrial > Soil > Wetlands | place: USA...
TCTTCTCCAGAGGCAGAGAAAACGATACGCCGCTCACAGAGTGTAGTCAACGGTCCATTAAATCCCACAGAATGGTGGTGGAATAGGAGAGAAACGGAGGACGGAAGCTTCAGCCTGATCTGACCGAACCAAGCTGTGAGGAGAGACGACCGATCCTGGTTATCGACAGTTGGGAGGCGGACTGTTGCCGAAGACTTGCTTCAGATTCGTCCACCGTTCGTATTCTCCTGCTGAGAGATCGCGGGCTCCGATACTGCTGGACTTGGTGGACAGTCTGACCCACTCCTCGTACATCGCACACTCTTGCGCTGACGCTGCCGGAATACGGGATTGTGCGTCTCTTGCTGCATTCCCCGGATCGACGGCTGTGGGAGCAGGCATTTTCGAGTTGAATTCTGGAGCCTCTGGAATCTTGCTGAGCCCTTCTTTATTCGAATCTTCCAAGGGGCGACAGCCCTCGCCGGCCTGGTCTGAATAAACGTCTCCTGGACAGACGTACAGTGTTGCCGCTACCAGCATTGCTTCGAAAAGCATAAGAAACCTCCGTTATTCAAAATCTGAGTCACGCTAGCACAGCCCCCGCGAATCAGAAACAAAAATATGCCTTTCCACAGCCCCCAATCACACCAGAATCATCTCTCATGTGAGCGTCGCTGATAGACCGAACCCAGCGGTCTCTCGCCCTCTCTAAAGCTGAATCCGTCGGACCGACTCCCAGATTATGCAGGGAAATCGAAGAGTCCCACTTCCTGTTTCGAGAGGGGAACGACGGTCAAGCGGGCGGGGAGGCATCATCAGAAAGAAATCCGACTGCTATACTTGCGTGAGCATTGAAATGTGCCAGGCATCGCACGCCTGCGATGGTGTCTAGCCGACGAAAGGCGACCCGACCGATGACCCAGAAACGAGAACTGTTCCGTGTCGCAATTGATCGAATCTGCCAGATTCGCCGCAGTGCCGAACCGGCGCCGTGCAAGGTCCTCGATCTGACCGAGAAAGGATTTCAGCTCCAGGTCGAGGAACCGGTCGAAGTCGGCGATGAGCTACAGCTGGAGTTCAACTTGAGCGAGGGCTCCCCGGTTCTGTGCACCGTTCTGGTGACCCACGTCCATCCTCCGAATATTGGCGTTCGTATTATCCGAATCTCTCCTGAGCAACAGACACAACTCTCCCGCTTTATCGATCAGTTAAACCAGCTGAATATGATTGGATACTGATCGGTGACACCTCTTCCGGAGTCGCCCAGAGACCTGTCGACACCCAAAACTTCGATTGTGCCCATGGTCTGTCTAGTCGGCGTGGTCCTGTTTTTGAGCTCAGTGACCCTGGTCATCAAGTATGTCTTTCAACACAGTGCCATGCAGCCGATCGGATTAGCCTGGTTCAGAGTGATGATCGGCTTCGTATTTCTGTTTGCCATCACGTTATTTTGGGACCGAAGAGGGTTGCTGTCACTGGGCACGGCGGATGTGTTGCGACTGGGCCTGGTGGGGTTTCTGGGGGTCTTCTCTTATGCCATCTCGGCGTGGGGTCTCATGTACTCGAGCGTCATCCACTATGCGCTCATCTACGGTCTTCTTCCATCGTGTACGGCAATACTGAGCGTGCTCATGGGAAAAGAAGAGATAAGTCTCTTCAAGGTTGTGGGTATCGTACTCTCATTGATCGGCTGCGGCATTGCCGTCTGTCATGGCGCGTCGAGTGTGGAGGCGGATTTTCAGTTCGGCGATTTGTTCGTCCTTCTGTTCACAATGATGATGTCGGCGCACATCGTGCTCAGTTCCGGCATCGTCAAACGCTTTGGCGTGATGGTGTCCAACACGGTCATGTTCGGCAGTAGCTCCCTCCTGCTCTTTCTTGGTTCGTTGGGGTGGTCGGAACCGCTGCACGAGGAGGTTCCCCTGATCATCATGGCGTCGATAGTGTATATAGGATGTGCCACGGCTGCCGTTTTTGTCCTGCGCTATTGGTCTTTACGATTCCTGTCACCGGTTACGGTTGGAACCTATCACAATTTGATTCCCGTCTGTACGGTTCTGCTGGCGTATGCGTATCTGGGCGAACCGCTCGGCGTGCAAACAATCCTCGGCGCAGCCATGGTCGTCGCAGGGGCCGAATTGGTCCGAAGGGCGAACCAACCATACCTAGGTTTCGGCCTCCTCTGGGCTAAGCTCTGGTCTTGCAGCGCGGTAAGTCAAACACCTTCCGATTAGCGTCGGGCAATCCGGCAACCTCGCGCGGTGCGTTCGTTCAAACGTTTCATTTAGAATCAGAACGGGCACCAGCGGGAGATTGTGTGTGGGGGAAGCCGAGAACAACGACCGGTGATCACTTCATCGTGAGCACGACACGGAATCGCGCCTTTCCGCTCAGCATGCGATCGTAGGCGGTCGCTGCCTGTTCGAGCGGGAAGGTTTCGACCATCGGACGGATGCCGGTGAGGGCGCAGAAGTTGAGCGTCTCTTCCGAGTCGCGAGCGCTCCCCGACGGCCAACCTTGAATAGAGCGGCGAGCGCCGATGAGCTGAATCGGGGTGACGGTGATTGGATCGGCGGAAGCTCCCACGACGAGCAGCTTGCCTCCGACTCCAAGCCCATCGATGAGATCCGACATGGATTTGCTGTTCGGAGCGGTGGCCAAAATGACGGAGGCTCCGCCCATCTTGGCCAGTTCGCTTGCCGCATTGGTCGTTCCGGCATCGAGATAGCGGGCAGCTCCCAGTTTCAATGCCAAGGCTTCTTTATCGCGACCGCGACCGATCGCCACCGTGTGAAACCCCATCTTGCTGGCGAACTGGATGCCAAGATGGCCGAGCCCTCCCAACCCTTGCACCGCCACAAGCTCACCTGTTTGTGCCCCGCTGTGACGCAAACCATTGAACGTCGTGATCCCGGCACACAGGATCGGCGCTGCCTCTACCGGCGAGAGCGAATCCGGAATGGCTGCCACAGCCTCACTCCGGGCGATCATGTACTGGGCATAGCCCCCGTCGTCATTGAATCCGGTCACCTGGAAATACTGACAGCCCATGAAATCCCCGCGGCGACAAGGAATACATTGGCCGCAATGTCCGCCGTGCCAGCCTACCCCGACTCGCTGGCCTTTCTTCCAAATCGTGACGTCTGGTCCGACCGCATCGATCACGCCGGCGACCTCATGGCCTGTCACGCGAGGGTACTGCAGCCCGGGCCAAAGGCCTTCCTTGACGAAGGCGTCACTGTGGCAGACCCCGCAAGCCTGGATTTTGATGCGGACAGTATGAGGCCCGGGCTCAAGCACGGTTCGTTTCACCACCTCAAACGCGCCACCAGGACCACTCACTTGCACCGCCGTCATTTGAGACATGACCGACCTCGAATGCTCTTTCGACGTTATCGATTCCCGCCTGTCAGGGGAGGTGGCGGCGGTATCGGCTGGATGGGTTGAATCGCATGCACCGGGTCGAGCCGATTCAGATAATCACGGACGCCGTCGATGGGAGGCGTGATCGGCTCGGCGAACGAATCCATGGGAGCGTAGTGGGCACGGGGCTTGGCTAGGTCGGGCAAACCAGTGATGGTCCCTTCCCGTCTCGCAGGGTCAGTCGATCCCGAGAAGCCTGGAGTGGTTTCCAGGGACGAACTGCTACTGATGCCGGGCCTCTCACATCTGGCAGAATGTTGTTGCTGTTGTAGGAGGGTACACCGGCCGAGCTGAGCCTCTGCAGAGCTGACCCAAGAACCGAAGAAAAGCAGACCAGCACCTGCTGTCGATGCGATGAGCACTGCACGATGAATCATTGTCTGACGGAAAGAGGGCACCATCATGGCCATCCCTAAGACACTCCCTGAGTGACATTCTACTCCTCTTGTTTGGCAGGAAACCACTCGCACGACAAGCCGCCTCGTGCAGAGGGATCTGTGGATGCCTTCTCCAGCCCGCAGGATAGGTTGTTCAGAGAGATCTATGCGGCGATGGTGTGTTTCGTTTCGTCCAGATGCTTTTGGAGGTAGGTCATGAAGGGAGTTCCGCCGGTGCCTACGGCGGTCGGATTGCTCGCGTGAGATTGGTGCTGGCGGTGAATGTAGCTGTCGGCGTATCCGATGTGGATCTCACGAAACTGCGCGAGCAGCTCGACGCAGGCGCAATAGGCTTTCCAAAGTTCGGGATGACGAGTTTTCCGTGCTCGCACATACTCCAAGAGCACCGGTCGACCTTGGTCATCGGTGGCGTGCTCCAGCGCTTGCAGAAACGAGCGGTGACGCGGTGGCATGTAGTCCCGCATCTCTTGGAGGTAGACGGTTAAGGGATCCGGCGCATGGGCGATGCCGAGCCCTGCATCGAGGCAGGGCACAATGGAGCTTTGCGCGCCGGTTTCGCCACGGTATTGCTGCGGCTGTCCCGCGTAGGCTGCGGCACCTTGATACACCAGGCCGTTCGGGAGCGAGGGGCTGTTCTTCCAACCATGGATATAGGGGCGCACGCGGGTATAATAGACGTAGGGATCGCAGCGTTCTTTCATACGGAGCAACGTGTCGCACATCGCGGTTTGGGCCAAGGCCAGGGATTGGAGCCCGAGCAATACTTCGTCATCCTTGTCATCTGCTGCGCCGTTCATCGCCCGTAGAAGGCCCGCCAACCCACAGCCAGCTTGCCGTTCGATCTGAATGTGGATCACGACGAACCACTCTTCATCCTGGCCGCCGAGAAAGTTTTGCAGCAGCACGATATTGTCGAGCTGAATCGACTTGGTCAGGTCGAGCCTTCGCCAATTGTCGAGCGCATAGGACGCGTAGGATAGCACCGGTGGGCGGCCGAGTCGCTGCGCCACCTCGTGCCAGGGTTTCGCGAGCTGTTGAGGCAACGTCGCAGCTGGCTGATCGGGTATTTCCCACACGTACGCGTGGCCGACGAACGAAAGAATCCGCATCGCCGCCCGATAGTCCTGCTCGCGCCATGTAGAGGGAACGGACGGAAGCAGCGTGCGGTGCTCATCGACGAACCGGCGGACGGTTCGAGCGCTTAGCAACTTCGGAAGCTCGTGTCCCAGATGATTCAGTGTGGGGCAATCCGGTAGTTGTTCAAGCGGATCTTGCGGAAGGAATCCCTGTTCAGGAGAAATCTCGAACTCAGATAACGAGAGAGGATGAAATGCGGTCGATCTCATCGACGGCTCCGGCACTCACGATAGTAACGTCTGTGTTCACTTTACCACTCCTCTATGAGATTTCAATCGACAAACCACTTCTCACTAATAGAAAGAGGGTTAGCCAAAAAGAAGAAATGACTAGGCCGAATTTTTAATGGGGCAGTACACTGGTCTGGAGTGGGCATATGATGAGAGAGAGGCGTGTATGTCAGTACTTTCGATGCTCTCTGCTCCGACGGTCACCGTACGTACATTCCGCCCGGCGAACGTCCGGCGCATTCTGTGCGTCTTTCCCGCCTACACGAGGGCTTTCGGCACCTTCGATCACGCCTTTCCCCTGATGGGGCCCGTCAAGGCCTTCATGCCGCCCCAGGGGATCCTCCTCATTGCTGCGCTCGTGCCCCAGGATTGGCAAGTCCGATTCATTGACGAGAACATCCGCCCCGTGGCGGAGAGCGAGTTCGCCTGGGCCGACGCCGTTCTCGTCTCGGGCATGCACATCCAGCGCAGACAGATTCTCGACCTCGCGCGGCGCGCACACCGCGCAGGGAAGGTGATCGCCCTCGGCGGACCTTCAGTGTCCGCGGCGCCCGAGGACTACGCGGAGATCGACCTCCTCCACTGCGGCGAGGTAGGTGACGGGACGCTCGATCTGTTCCGCCGCCTCGACGAGACTCCGGCGCGTCCCGAGCGGCAAATCGTGTATCGCACCGTCGACCGCCTTCCGATGACCGAGTTCCCAACGCCTGCCTATTACCTGATCGACATCCGCCAGTACCTGCTGGGGTGCGTCCAGTATTCCAGCGGCTGCCCCTTCACCTGCGAGTTCTGCGACATCCCTGCGCTCTACGGAAGAAACCCACGGCTCAAAAGCCCGCAACAGATCCTGACCGAGCTCGACCAGCTCGCCGATGGCGGGACGCCGTCGATCTACTTCGTGGACGACAACTTTATCGCAAATCCCCGGGCCGCGCTGGACCTCCTGCCACACCTCGTCGAATGGCAACGGCGCCGCGACTATACAGTTCGTCTCTCCTGCGAGCTCACGCTGAATGTTACCGAGTACCCGGAGATCCTGAAGCTCATGCGAGAGGCGTTTATGACGAATGTCTTCTGTGGCATCGAAACGGTGGAGCCGGACGCCCTGCGCGCCATGAGCAAAAGGCAAAACCTCCGCACACCGATCCTTCAATCCGTGGACACGATCAATAACTATGGGATTGAGGTCGCCGCAGGGATCATCCTCGGGTTGGACACCGACACCCCGGAGACGCCGGACGCAATCCTAGAGTTCATCGAGGCATCCCAAATCCCGATCGTGACGCCGAACCTGCTCGTTGCCCTGCCGCATACGCCGCTCCATGAGCGGCTCCGGAAAGCGGGCCGCCTAAGCTCAGGCGAGGGGCGCGACTCGAACATTGAATACCTGCAGCCTTACGAGGACGTGGTAGCGAGCTGGAAGCGGGTGATCCGCGAGACATACGAGCCGCGAAAGCTCTATGCGCGCTACGCCACGCAAGCGAAGAAGACGTACCCGTACCGCAAGCGGCCGGTGCGTCCGTTGAAGCAGCTCACTTGGGCCAACGTCCGGCGCGCAGTTGAGGTCTTCTCGCGCACTGCCTGGCGAGTCGGGATCTGTAGCGATTACCGGAGAGAATTCTGGAAGATGGTCTGGCGGGAGCTGCGCCAGGGGAACGTCGAATCGGTCTTCCAGATCGCGATGGTCGGACACCATCTGATTACATTTGGCCGCGAGTGCCTTACTCGCGACGTGCAGGTCTCTGCTTATTCCGCCCGTCGGCGCGAGGAATACGCTCCGGTGGCTCTCCCTGCCTAATCTCCTTTGCCTATAATCAGATCAGCGGTCATCAAGCGGCGATGAAGGTCAAGTGAAGTAAAGGGGATTGACTGTCCTTTCGGTTATGCTTCTAAAATAGTTGTTTTTGACAGTCCCACACCCGGGACCAAAAAGTCATATGAATTAATAAGTTCTGCCAAGCCTCTACCTACACCTTTTTGAAGCTCTATTGGTTCTTTGCATAAAATCTCATGGTAAAGGTTCGTACCTCTTTTGAGGGGGTCATTCGTCTTATGAGGGATTGTTCGTAATTGCATTAGAAAGTAGCCTACCCAGCCTACTCACAGGATCTTTTCAGATTTTCAACTACGTGAAGGATAATTCGATGCACTCTTCTTGGACTTGTCTTAGTCTCCCGCTGTCTCAGCCACGTTTCAAGCCTGCCAACAATCCCCCTGCGATCTTCGCAAAGTGTCAGTCTATTCCAAAGATAAGCTAGAAGGAGGGCGTACGATGAAAACTCCAAATGGGGTAGCAGACCGGGTCTATTTTCCCAACTTACCGGACACGTGTGTTCAGAAAACCACGAGCCCCGGGATTCTCGTCTTTTCTCGCACGATGGAATTGCTCCATGTGAATCGACGGGCCATAGAATTGACCGGCCAAAGCGACAAGGGGAAGACCGCACCAATCCGCTACGTCCTCTCGAGACCAGTGCGAGAGGTGTGTGCTGAAGTTCAACAAGCTCTAGACAGCTACGTGGAGGCAGACAGTTGGGTGCCACTCGAAGTAAGGAAAATAGTGAGCGGCCCTGAGCGATGGATACTGCTGCGCGGATTCGGATTGCTCGATCGGGAAACAGTTGACCACTCACGAATTGTCATTGTTCTGGACGAGCTGGGTTTGGGGAAGAAACAGAGGCCTCGGCGGGCGCAAGCCCACGTTCAGCCATATCCGAGCCAGAGGACAGTTGCACAGGTCGTTGCGACTCGATAGTTGAGAGAAGAGAGCCTAGGCGTGTCTGGTGTCACGGCCAGGCAGATCGGGGCAAAACAAAAGGGGGGCCCCTAGTGTAACGAGCAGGGGAAGCATGGCTCCACTACAGAGGCCGCCAAGAGTTGACGAGCCGCCCCATCAGGAACGAAGAAGTAGTGAGCGGCTCCAAACGATCCTTTCGTGTCCATACGAACTGACGCGTGTATCGGGTAGTGATACAGTCGAATTGTCCGAGGGTGTGACGCTAGCGTTAAATATCAGCGCTGGGGGAATGCTGCTCTTGATGCCTCAGTCGCCGGGAGAGAGGAACGTGTTTGAAGTGCACGTCCCCTCGCCTGCAAAAGCAGAGAAGACAACCAAGTTGGTGGAAGTCTGTTGGACCCGTGAGTTTTCATTTGGCGTGGGCACCAAAGTTCACCTCGTCGGCGTCAAGTCGCTATTCGAACCCCCTGGTTCTAGTTAGACAGCGCATTTAACATTAACTCGATCCCGCCGTGCCTCAAGGAAGCTTTAGAATCGGACGTCTGAACTTCGCTGAGCATGAGTAATCAAGAGAGAATGAAGAACTAGCTGGTAACTGAAAAATTTCCGGTTGTGCATTTTGTGCTCAACGCCACCTCACTCCAGCCCATTCCAGCCTCCAGCCAACGTTCGGGTTTCAGCGAAACCTCGGGCTTCCCCTGATTTTGTGGACACCTTCCATGCATAATCAGCGAAGGGAGGTGCCTCGTGGGCAAACAGCGACGGAGTTTCACACCGGAGTTTAAGCAGGAAGCGGTGGACTTGTGCCGACGGCGTGGGAAGAGTGAATGCCAGGTCGCACGGGAGGTCGGGATTCCTCAATCCACCTTGAATCGCTGGATGCGGCAAGCCGCGGGCCAGCCCGCAGGCGCCAAGAGCTTCTTAGCAGCGGAGGAACTGAAGCTGCTGCGTCGGGAACTGGATCAAGTCCGCATGGAGCGCGACATTTTAAAAAAGCCGTGGCCTTCTTTGCCAAGGAATCGGCATGAGCTATCGCTTCATCCAGGCAGAGAAGGCCGTCTATCCCGTAGAGGTGCTCTGTCGGGTACTCGATGTGGCCCGCAGGGGGTTCTACGCGTGGGGCCGTCGTCCGCTCGGGATGCGCGCGCAGCAGAATCAGGGGCTGGCGACGCAGATTCGGACCTGCTATCAGGCGGCACGCGGCCGGGATGGGAGTCCGCGGCTCCAGCAGGATCTGCAGGCGCGTGGGATCCGGGTGGGTCGTCATCGCGGCGCACGATTGATGCGGCTTCAGGGACTGCGCAGTATCCGTCGGCGTCGGGCCTGGAGAGCACAAGGCATAACGGCCCCCGGCGGCGTCGCCGCAAACGTCTTACGACGGGAATTTGCCGCCACGCGGCCACATGAGAAGGGGGCGGGCGATATCACCTCTGTGTCCACCCGGCAGGGCTGGCTCTATCTGGCGGTGCTGATGGATTTGTACTCGCGTCGTATAGTCGGCTGGGCGATGGATGACCAGGGGGCCACGAGCGTGACGCTCAGCGCCTTGGAGATGGCGCTGCGGCGCCGCGCCGTAAGGGCTGGCCTGCTCCATCATTCGGATCGGGGGAGCCCGTACGGGGCTCTGGCGTATCAGCAACGGTTAGCGATTCGCGGGATTCGGTGCTCGATGAGCCGTCCCGGCAATTGTTGGGACAATGCCGTGGTGGAGAGTTTCTTTGCCACGCTGAAAACGGAGTTGTGCGCCAAGGGGCACCCGTTTTCGACTCGGCAGGAAGCCCGAACCGCGATCTGTGAGTACGTGGAGGGAGTTTACAATCGGACCCGCCGTCATTCCACGTTGGGCTATCTCAGTCCCGTGGAGTTTGAACAGCGGACTGCTTACTCAACCACCGGTGTCTACTGAATCGGGGGAAGTCCATTCGGGCAAACCTTGGCTGGAGTGGGCCTGAGTGAGCCTGAGAAGGCTGGAGGAGGGTCCGGGACACGGCTTCCTAAACCGCGGGTCGGAGGGCCAATTCTGTGCAAGAGAGAGTAGGTTGAGACAGAATTGAGTGTTGAATGTACAAAGGCCACCTACAAGCGGTCGCCTTTGTGTCTACTTCCTTCTAGCGGTGAAAGGGGCGGTTCTTGTTTCCGAAGCGACTTCTGGGTTCTTCTCTGGCAAGTGTGTGGTGCGGGTTGCTCTCACGTGCGCGCGTCCACCGAGCACCGCCCTCTATCTCTGAATCTAATTGGTCTTGTGTGCAGCGGTGTGCGAGCACAGAGAGCACCCGCACCGCGCCTCACTATTATGTCCCCATCTCCCACGACGCCAAATACTTCTTCTGTTCGTGCGTCAGCGTATCGATCGCCACTCCCATCCCTGCCAGCTTGAGCCGCGCAATTTCTTTATCGATCGCGGCCGGCACTGGATAGACTTTCTTTTCGAGCAGCTTGTAGTTCTTCACGATATATTCTGCTCCGAGCGCCTGATTGGCAAAGCTCATGTCCATGACGCTGGAGGGGTGGCCTTCCGCGGTCGCTAGATTAACCAGTCGGCCTTCTCCCAGCAGACTCACGCGATGTCCGTTTTTTCTCAGCGTAAATTCTTCGACACCAGTCCGCACGATGCGACGCTTCCTTGCCAGCTTCTCTAGGCCTGGAATATCGAGCTCAACGTTGAAGTGGCCGCTGTTGCAGACGATGGCGCCGTCCTTCATGACAGCGAAGTGCTCGCTGCGGATGACTTTCAGGTTGCCGGTCACGGTCACGAAGAAATCGCCGATTGGGGCGGCCTGTTCCATCGGCATGACGCGGAAGCCGTCCATGACGGCTTCGAGGCCTTTCAACGGATCGATTTCTGTGACGATCACATCGGCTCCCATGCCTTTCGCGCGCATGGCAATCCCGCGTCCGCACCAGCCATAACCGACGACGACGACGACGGAGCCGCAGATCAACCGGTTGGTTGCGCGGACGATGCCGTCCATCGTGGATTGGCCCGTGCCGTAGCGATTGTCGAACATGTGCTTGGTGTCGGCGTCGTTGACGGAGATGACGGGGAACTTGAGGACTTTTTTCTCCGCCATACTGCGGAGGCGAATGACGCCGGTGGTGGTTTCTTCTGTTCCGCCAATGACGTTGCGCAATAGATCTTTTCGCTTCGAGTGGAGGTGCGACACGACGTCCGCTCCGTCATCCATGGTGACATGGGGACGGTGGGCAATGGCCGACTCAATATGGCGATAGTACGTCGCGTTATCCTCACCCTTAATGGCAAACGTCGGAATGCCTTCGTGCTGCACGAGCGCGGCCGCGACATCATCCTGCGTGCTGAGCGGATTGGACGCGCAGAGCCTGACATCGGCGCCGCCCGCCTTGAGCGTGATCGCGAGGTTGGCGGTTTCCGTGGTGACGTGCAAACAGGCGGTGACTCGCACACCCTTGAGGGGCTGTTGCCGCTTGAACCGTTTCCGAATCAGGCGCAGCACCGGCATGGTGACTTCGGCCCATTCGATTTTGAGTTTGCCCTGGTCCGCCAGCTTGATATCTCTCACATCGTAATCCACGAAACCCTCCTCGTTGGTCTCTGATCAGTAAAAGGGGGGCGGATTCTGCAATCCGTCCCCCTTGCGTGTGTCTGTGGGAGCGCCTGGTCTAGAGGCCCGCGTCCTTGCGCAGGACCTTGGCCTTGTCGGTCTTTTCCCAGGTGAACTCCGGTTCGTTCCGACCGAAGTGTCCGTACGCGGCGGTTTTCTTGAAAATCGGCCGGCGGAGCTTCAAGTAATCGATAATCCCCCGCGGGGTCATCGGGAAGTGTTTGCGCACCAGCTTGTCGAGATTTTCGACGGAGACCTTCTCGGTGTTTTTCGTATCGACGAGCACCGAAACTGGATCCGCGACCCCGATGGCGTACGCCAGCTGCACTTCGCACTTGTCGGCGAGACCCGCTGCGACGATGTTCTTCGCGATATAGCGGGCCATGTACGATGCCGAGCGGTCCACCTTTGTGGGATCTTTGCCGGAGAAGGCTCCACCGCCGTGGCTGCCGTGTCCGCCGTAGGTATCAACGATAATCTTACGTCCGGTCAACCCCGTATCGCCCATCGGTCCCCCCACCACGAAACGCCCGGTCGGGTTGATGTGGTGCTTCACGCTGGTCGGATCGTAGAGGCCCTTCGGCATAACAGGCTTGATGACCTTTTCCATAATTTCACGTTCGATCTGCTTGCTGGTCACGTCGGGACTGTGTTGGGTGGACACGACGACCGTATCCACGCGGAGCGGCTTGCCGTTCTTATACTCGACCGTGACTTGCGATTTTCCGTCCGGGCGGACCCAGTCGAGGATCTTCTTTTTCCGCACCTCTGCAAGGCGGCGGGTCAACCGGTGGGCCAAGACGATCGGCATCGGCATCAGCTCGTCTGTCTCGTTCGACGCGTACCCGAACATCAGTCCCTGGTCGCCGGCGCCGCCGGAATCCACCCCCATGGCGATGTCGCTCGATTGCTGGTGAATGGCGGTTAGCACGGAGCAGGTATGGTAGTCGAACCCCCACGAGGCGTCAGTGTAGCCGACGTCCTTGATCACCTCACGGATAATATCGGGAATTTCTACATAGGCTTTGGTGGAAATTTCGCCGGCCACGAAGGCGATGCCAGTGGTGAGGATGGTCTCACAGGCTACTCGTGAATACTTGTCTTGCGCAATAATCGCATCGAGGATCCCATCGGAGATTTGGTCTGCAATCTTATCGGGGTGCCCTTCCGTCACAGATTCTGATGTAAACAGGTAGTTGTGTCTCATTACGCTCCTTCGAAGGTTCTGGTGAACGAAAACCTGCTGGAATTCGAGCGATAGTAGTATGACTGCCCCTCATTTGTCTATTCCTTCCTGCGAGGGGGATTAATCTGAGATGTCTCAGCCTGTTGCTTGACACCCCTTTTCCAGCGCTTGTAAGATGACTGGATTTCTGCGGACTTAACGAACCATCCTGCAACGCCGCCTGTGCTGCTGAATGTGGACAGGGTCTCGCCTTTCCGGCAGGGACAATCCCTAGAGCCAAAGCAAGGGGTTTCCACGAATGGTTGATGAGGGCCTGTGTCAGGCGACCAGGGGAGGGAGTAGTAAGCGATCATGAACGGCCAGCCGGATGCGCTTCCTCGCAAGGATGCCCCGCAGTCATCCAGCCCCGGCTTGGGATGGGATGAGTTTTCGCGGGAATTAGTCGAGTTCTTCGCCTCGATCAAACTGGCGATGTTTCTGTTCCTCTTTTTGGCTGCGACGGCCACGATCGGCACGGTCATCCAGCAAGGAGAACGGCCGGAAACCTACATTCAGGAGTATGGAGAGAACGCCTATCGCTGGTTTCTTCGGTTGGGGTTGATCGACGTCTACCACACCTGGTGGTTTACCAGCATCCTGGGGCTCCTCTGTGTCAATTCTTTAACCTGTTTCCACAAGCGCTTTCCCGCCGTCTGGCGATCTATGCGCCAGGACAAAGTCAGTGTTTCGCTCGCCTTCATCAAGGGGATGAAGCAACAGGCGGAGGTGTCGGTGGATGCCGGTAAAGAAGCGGTGGCGGAGAAGCTCGTTCAGCACTTTGCTGAGAAGGGCTATCGCGTGCTCGCGAAAAACGAACCAGGCGAGGTGACAGTCTACGCGACGAAGGGCGTCCTCGGCCGCGTAGGTGCGCACATGGCTCACCTGAGCGCGACGGTCATCGTGCTCGGCGGGTTACTTGGCAGCTATTACGGCTTTCAGGAATTCGGTGTCTGCCTGGAAGGGCAGACGTATCACATTCCACGCGGTAACTTTGATTTGAAGGTCGACAAGTTCTGGATCGATTATCACGAGAACGGCTCGGTGAAATCGTATAACAGCACGCTGACTGTCCTCGAAGGAGGGCAGTCCGTCCTCACGAAGACGATTACGGTCAACGATCCGCTCGTCTACAAGGGAATCTGGTTTTACCAATCCAGCTACGGGGATGCGTGGGACCAGATCGAGATTGCGCGCATCAATATCAAGGACAAACAAACCGACAAGGTGGTCAAGACAGTGGATTTGGAGTGGCAAAAGGAGCAGGCGCTCGCCGATCTCAAATTGAAGCTTTCGATCACGGACTTCGTGGCGGATTTCGCCTTCAATTCAACGGAAAAGAAGGTCTTCTCCAAGACGGTCGAACATGCGAACCCGGCGATCAGACTGACGGTCAACGAGCGGGAGACCGTACAGGCCACGCCGTGGATTTTTTACCAGTTCCCCGATCTCTTCGACGTCAAAGACTCGAAATACCAGTTCGAACTCGTGGGGTATAAGCCGAAGAAGTATACAGGCCTCCAGATTGCGAAGAATCCAGGGATTAATATCGTCTGGACCGGGTCGACCATGATCGTCGTCGGGATCACCCTCTCCTCCTTTATCTATCATCGGCGCCTCTGGGCGAAGATCGTGCCGGAGGGCCGGGGTGTCGTGGTCCATCTCGGTGGGACCACGCATAAGAGCCAGATCGACTTTCAGAAAGAATTCAGGAAGTTGACTGACAGGATTCGGACGTTTTCGGCTTGAAGACTTATGGTGGTCAAGCCACCCCTCTCTTGGGTATGATAGTGACTGGCCCGGTTGTGTGATTCCATCGACGGAGGAAGTTATGATGCGGTCTCTCTTCTTATTCGATATGACTTTCTGGCTCTATCTCGCCGCCTTGACTCTCTATATCGCCTATCTCTTCGCACGACGTCCGGTGTTGACACTGGCGCCGGCTGGCCATCCGACTGAGAATTTCGATGAGCGCGATGGGGCCTGGGCGACGCAACTGGGACAGGTCGCCACGCTCATTACGGTGTTTGGGTGGATTGTGAATACGGCGGCCTTACTCACCCGCGCCTTTGAACGCCTCGAACATTCAGGAACCTTTGCGCCCTGGTCCAATCAATTCGAAGCCATGGCCTACGTCTCCTGGGCCATCATTCTTGGTTACGTGCTGCTTGAGCTGCGGTACAAGATCAAGGCCATTGGGGCGTTCGTGGTGGGCATCGGGTTCATCGCGATGGGAGCCGCGTCGCTCTTGCCCTATCGATACCAGACGGCCGAGCCGCTTGTGCCGGCCCTTAACAGCTATTGGATTTATATTCATGTGTCCGTGACCCTGACCAGTTATGCGGCCTTTGCCATGGCCGGTGGTCTCGGCCTGATGTATCTGCTCAAAGAGCGGGCGGAACAGCGGGGGAACCGATCGCGGTTCTTTGCCGCGTTCCCGGATCTCGAGACGATCGATGAGTTGGGTTACAAAGCCATCATGATCGGTTTCCCGCTTCTTGCCTTCGGTATCATCCTTGGCGCGATGTGGGCGAATTATGCCTGGGGCGGCTATTGGAGTTGGGATCCGAAGGAGACCTGGTCGTTGATCGTGTGGCTGATTTACGGAGCCTACATCCATGCGCGCATGACGCGTGGGTGGGAAGGCCGCCGGGCGGCGATCTATGCGGTCTTCGGATTCTTAATGGTAATCTTCTGTTTCTGGGGTGTAAACTTTTTGCTGTCGGGTCTCCACGCCTACGCGTAAACGGGTAATAGGCGAGAGGTACGAGGCAAGTAACAGCGTACGATCCTCTCGCTTCTCGCCATGTGTTGCTAACCATCTTATATGTCTGACCACATCACATCGGCTTCTCTGCCTTCTGCAACAGGCGGCTCGCGCCTCCTCATCTTGCTGGCGGGGGTGATCATTCTCGGCGCCGTGTTTGGCATTGTATGGATGCAGAGCGCCAAGTATGAGCCATTAGCCATCGGCAAGCCGGCGCCGGACTTCGCGTTATCGGATCTCACCGACAAGCCCTACCGGCTCTCTGACTTTCGCGGCAAAGTGGTGTTTCTCAATTTCTGGGCAACCTGGTGCAAGCCCTGCCGCGAGGAAATGCCGTCGATGGAAGTGCTCTATAAAAACTTTGAAAAGGACGGCCTGGTAATCTTGGCCGTGAGCATCGACCGCGTCACGACGACGAAGGATATCCCTCCGTTCGTCAAAGGTATGAATCTGACCTTTCCGGTGTTGATCGATTCGTGGGGACAAACCGACAAGCCCTATAAACGGATGGGTGTGCCTGAGACGTTCATCATCGATCAACAGGGTGTCATCCAAGAGATTGTGATCGGGCCACGGGACTGGACACGACTTGATAGCCTGCCGGTGATCACGAAGTTGCTCAATGTGACGCCCAAGACGGTCGATGCCGGCCGGCCGTCGATGTAAGTGAGGAAGGGATGACCCGAGTCAGATTGATTTGGGCTGCCCTGACCCTGGTGGCGTTTCTACCGGGAGTATATGGGGCCGCACCGTTTGTCGACACGAGCGTCGGTTCTGTTGTCGCGTCGCGTGGTCTCGTCAAGCCAGGCGACGCCGCGCCGAATTTTCAATTGCGGGATCTCGACGGAAAAGCCGTGTCGTTGTCGGATTTTCTTGGGAAAGTGGTTCTTGTGAACTTTTGGGCGACATGGTGTGGACCCTGCCGCGTCGAGATGCCGGCAATGGAGCAACTCTACCGCACCTTTCCTCGAAAGGATTTTGAAATTCTCGCCGTGTCCACCGATCCTCAAGGAGCTGCCGTGACCCGTCCGTTTCAGCAAGAAATCGGCCTGACGTTTCCCATCTTGCATGATGCCGACTATCGGGTGGGGCTAACCTATGGTGCGCGTACCTTACCGATGACATTCATGGTGGACCGTAACGGAGTTGTCCGACAACAGATCTTTGGGGCACGCGACTGGAGTGCGCCGGAGGCGCACCAGTTGATTCAAGTGCTCATGAAGTCGTAAGAGCATGACGCAATCCCTCCCACAGATCTCCGTGATTGCCGCATTCTCCGCGGGCTTGCTTTCATTTGTTTCGCCCTGCGTGTTGCCGCTCGTCCCTTCGTATATTTCCTACATTACCGGGTTGTCTGTGGAACAACTGACGGATGCCACGGAGCGATCCAAGTTCAAGAAAGCCATCATCATCAATGCGCTCTTGTTCATCGCCGGATTCTCGACGGTCTTTATTATGTTCGGCGCCTCCGCGAGTTTCCTTGGGCAACTGTTAATTACCTATCAGGACCACATCAGACGGATCGGAGGGCTGTTGATCGTCGTGTTCGGTCTGTATCTCTTGGGCATCTTGAATTTGAATTTTCTGCAGATGGAACATCGGTACCAATTCAGAAATCGTCCGACCGGCTATCTCGGATCGTTTCTCATCGGTGTTGCATTTGCCGCCGGATGGACTCCTTGTGTCGGCCCCGTACTCGGGACCATTTTGCTCTACGCCAGCACGACCGATTCGCTGACGAGCGGCGTCACCTTGCTGACAGCGTACTCGCTCGGTTTGGGTTTGCCGCTCTTCATCACGGCGCTTGGTGTAGACCGCTTCCTGGTCCATTTCAAACAGGCACGCGCCTATCTGTGGGGCGTCTCGACGATGAGCGGGGTGTTGCTGGTTATGGTGGGCGTGATGATCTATGCCAACACGTTGACGATGATTACTAGTTTCTTGGAGCGGTATGGCATCGGCTGGTACCTCGGCCAGTAACGGGCGTTGCAAAAAGGTCCCCTCAAGCTTCTCTCCGCGAACTCCTCCTTCAATTGCTGCTCCTAAGCGGGATGGCCCCGTAGCAATCAGCTGTCAGCTAAGGAAGAAAGCTATTCTGATGACAGTGGAGATGCTTCACCGAGAGCTGACTGTTGACAGCTTCGTAGCTGCCTAGTGTTGCTGCTAGCACCAGGCGCCGAGGCGGCACGTCACGAACGACGACGGTATCAAGGCGTTCGCGGACGGGATTCCTACTGAACCGGTCACGGCTTGGGGAGTGAATGCGGAAGGGGGATTGATGCGAGACTCCGATTCGGTTGCGACGGGGGGTGGCCCTGACGGTCCGGTATCGGATTTTTTGGCGAGCAGCGTGGAGGAATTTCCGTTCCCGATCTTGGCCAACAACCGGCGAGCTTCGCCATCGTGTTTGCTGTTGGGATATTTTTCGGCCAACAGGGTCAACTGCTCGCTGGCCCAGTCGTCGGCTCCGAGATCGTGATAGCTCAAGGCCAGAAAGTAGAGGGCCTCCGGCGCAACCGACTTATCAGGGTAGAGTTTCATGATTTGTTCGAAGCGGTGGGCCGCAGCCAGATATGAGGCACGCCGATAATAAAATTGTCCGACGACGAGATGGCTCTGTGCCAGGAGGTCGTGGCATTCCTGAAGTTTCTCCAAGGCTTGAGCCTCGTAGCGGTTCCCCGGGTATTCCTTTCGCAGCCGCTCGAACGCCTCGATCGCCTTTTGAATGGGTTCGGGGTCCCGGTGGATTCCCTTGGCTCGCCTCATCTGGCTTTCGCCGATCCGGAAGGCAGCGTAGGGGGCGAGTATGTGGGTGCGGTGGAGATCGAGAAAATGGTTATACTCCACAATCGCTTCCCCATATTCTTCCTTATCGAAAAAGGCTTCGCCCCGTTTCATGATCACGTTGGGGTCATAGTTCTTTTCAATCGTGTCTCCCACAAAAATCTGCTCATCGGTCCCGTTCAAGGCTTTCTTGGAGGATTCTTGGTTCTTGGGCGTGCTTGAACAGGCCGCCAGCATGCAGCAGACCGCCAGATAGCCGATCGCTCGGATGCCAATTCTCGCTCGTTTTCGAGATCTTAGCGCAAAGAGTCTTCCCATAGCCTGGCTTCTTTTGTAGCAGGGAGGCGGGCGAAATGCAATGATTCCGACGGTTGGTTGACCCCTATCTCACTGAGACCTATAATCCCGCCGGCACCGGGGCTGGATGGTCTCCCGGCGGAGCGGACAAACCCAGGATGGTACGGACCAGAATAATCGGGACGGGCTCGTATCTCCCCGAACGGGTGATCTCCAATCGTGAGGTTGGCGAACCCGTGGGGGTTGATGCGGCCGTCGTACACCGACTCACCGGGATCATGGAGCGGCGCTGGGCATCTCCCACGCAAGCGCCCTCAGATCTGGCTGCGGAGGCAGGTCGACAGGCGTTGGCGACCGCAGGTCTTACAGCCGCAGATTTGGAAGGAATTGTGGTTTCGACGACCTCACCTGATATGGCATTTCCATCAACGGCCTGCCTCGTTCAGCGGTTGCTGGCTTGCCGGAGTGTGCCGGCCTTCGATATCTCGGCCTCATGCTCGGGATTCCTCTATGGACTGTCGATGGCAGATGCCATGATTCGAAGTGGGCAGTTCAAGACATGTCTGGTCGTGGCAGCCGAAGTGAAATCGCGGACGTTAGATCGTACGGATGTCGACACGGCGCTCTTGTTTGGTGATGGGGCCGGAGCCGTAGTGGTCCGGGCAGAGCCCGATAGCAGCCATCCGAGCCGGGGTCTCTTGGGTGTACGTCTCCATGCCGACGGATCAGGTCATGGTTTCATTCGCATTCCTGCAGGAGGGTCCCGAACTCCGACGACGCAGGAGACGGTGAAATCAAAGGGGCATACATTGCGGATGAAAGGGGCCCCGCTCTTTCGTCAGGCAGTCCGGCGACTGGAAGAAGCGGTGCGGGAGGTCGTGAAGGAGTTCGGGATCGACCTTCAAGAGGTGGCGCAGCTGATCCTCCATCAGGCCAATGGGCGTATTCTCGAGCAAGTTGCGAAGCGCCTGAGAATTCCGGCGGGGCGAATCTGTTCCGTGATTGAACATTATGGTAATACGTCTTCGGCATCGCTTCCCATTGCTCTTGACCATGCCGTCCGGACTGGGTCGATCAGGCCCAACGATCTTGTCGTGCTGGGCAGTTTTGGTGGCGGACTCACCTGGGCGACAGGCGTCGTCCGGTGGTGAACAATTTACAACCCGGTAGTCGTTTTGTAATCTCGATGTAAAAGGACTCGTGGAAGGTGACCACCGTACGATAGGAGGGGCGACTCGATGATGTTTGGGTTGATTCCCAAGGAAGAAGCGTTCTTCGAACTGTTTAAGAAGGCGGCACACAACATGATCGAGGGGAGCCGTCTTCTGAAAGAGATGATGGAACACTTCCAAGATCCGGTCCAACAAGCCAAACGAATCAAAGACGTGGAACATGTCGGGGACGGCATCACCCACGATATCGCGCTACGGCTGAACCAGACCTTTATCACGCCGATCGATCGCGAGGATATCCACGACCTCGCCAGTGCGTTGGACGATATTCTCGATGTGACCGAGGCGATCGCCGACCGCTTCGTGCTCTATAAGGTGACAAAACCGACCGAGATGGCGATCAAGCTGGCAAATATCCTGTATCAAGCCTCTGCCGCGGTCGGCCGGGGAGTGGATCGTTTGGGGATGGGCCATCCCCAAGTGAATGAATGCAGTGTTCAGGTGAACAGCTTAGAGAACGAAGCGGACCGAGTCTCTCGCGACGCGATTTCGGCGTTATTCGAAAAAGAAAACGATCCGATGGTGGTGCTCAAGTTGAAAGAGATTTACGAAGGCTTCGAAGCAGGGACCGATCGGTGTGAGGATGTGGCCAACATTCTTGAGCGTATCGCCTTAAAACACCACTAAATGAACTCAGCAAGAGGTGAGGCGTGAGAGGCCGGTGGCCCATCACAAGGGATCAGACTGTGGTGCTTGAACGATCGGCAAATTTATTGACCGTCTTTTCTCTCACAGGGGGTCCGCACGTGTGGCCGCTAGCCTCCCCGCCTCTTTCCCACAAGGTGTCGCATGCCTGATTTGAGCGGGATGCTTCTTCTTGTCGTCTTACTGGCGCTACTGTTCGATTTTTCGAACGGCTGGCATGACAGTGCGAACGCGATCGCGACCGTGGTCTCCACGCGAGTGGTCAGCCCGTTTGTGGCCGTCATGGCGGCGGGAGTCCTCAACATCGCCGGGGCGTTCATGTCAACGGCGGTGGCGAAGATGGTCGGATCGGGGATCGTCGATCCGACGTCAGTGACACAACAGATGGTTGCGGCAGCGCTAGCCGGGGCGATTCTCTGGAATCTGCTCACACTCCTGCTCGGTCTCCCGACCAGCTCCTCCCACGCTTTGATCGGTGGACTTGTCGGCGCGGCGGTGACTCACGGAGGGTGGGAGACCGTGAAATTGACCGGCCTTCGTTCGGTCTTGGAAGCGATGGTGTTGTCGCCGTTCTGCGGGTTCGCGATGGGACTGTTATTAATGGTGCTGATCAGCTGGACCTGCTTCCGTATCGCGCGGAGCGTGGCGACGCGATTCTTCAAACGGCTACAGCTCTTGTCGGCTTGCTTCATGGCGTTCAGCCACGGGGCGAATGATGCGCAGAAGGCCATGGGTATTATTACACTGGCTCTCCTCTCGGCAGGGCAGATTCAATCGGCGGAGGTGCCGGGTTGGGTGATCGGAGCCTGTGCCATCGCGATGGGCCTCGGGACGGCGGTGGGAGGCTGGCAGATTGTCCGGACTTTGGGGATGCGTATCGTCAAGCTCGAACCGGTTCATGGATTCGCCGCTGAAACCGGTGCTGCGGCGGTACTGATGGTCACGGCGCATATCGGTTTGCCGGTCAGCACAACGCACACGATTACCTCTTCAGTGATGGGTGTTGGCGCGATCAAGCGGCTGTCTGCCGTGCGTTGGGGGGTGACGAAGCGGATTCTCTACGCCTGGCTGTTTACATTGCCAGGTGCCGCACTGTTGTCGTGCGTGATTTATCTGCTCGGAACCAGACTGAGCTGAGTGTCCGACGAAACCACGTGGTAGACGGGCAATCGCACCACGAAACGGCTCCCGGTCGGGACGTTCGCCTCTACCCACACCTGCCCGCCGTGTCCTTCTACGATATGTTTCACGATTGCGAGTCCGAGGCCCGTGCCGCCCAGTTCGCGGGAGCGTGCCTTATCGACACGGTAGAATCGCTCGAAGACGCGGGGACGATCCCGCTCGGGGATGCCCATGCCGGTGTCGGTGACCGTCAAGTCAATCTGATCGCTGGTGGAGCTGGTGGAAGAGGGGCCTGACGTCGCACGGTGTGCCGCGACCGTGACGGTTCCATGTTCCGGTGTGTACTTGACCGCATTATCGATCAGGTTCATGAGCACCTGCACGAGACGTTCTTCATCGCCGGCGATCAGCGGAAGATCCGGAGCGACCCACGACGTCAAGCGATGCCCTTTTTTATCGGCAAGAGGTTTGAGCATGGCTAAGGTCCGCTCGATGACTGTGCTGAGGTGCAACGGGTCCCGCTTGAACAGGACTTGACCGGACTCGATCTTCGAGAGCTGGAGCAGGTCGTCGAGGATTAAGTTCAGTCGGTCGCTCTGTTTGAGAATGATGTCGAGGAAGCGCGTGCTCGTTTCAGGATCGTCCTTTCCTCCGTCGATGAGCGCCTCGACGTACCCTTTGATCGAGGTCAGCGGAGTCCGCAATTCATGGGAGACGTTCGCCACGAAATCTTTGCGGATGTTCTCGAGCCTCCGGAGCTCGGTAATGTCGTGGAGCACCAGCACGGCACAGGCCTCGTTATCCTGTTCACCGCCAGCGATGGAGGCTTCGACATGGAGGCACCGTCCGCTCGGGGAGAGGATGATCTCGGATTCTTGTCCATTGCGTGACGCCAACACGTTCGAAACCAACTGGTTCAAATCTTGATGCTGGAACACGTCGGCACAGCGGCGCCCACGCGCTTCCGATCGGCTGATATCGAACATGCGCTCGAGGGCAGGATTAACCTGAAGGACCCGACCGCGATAGTCGAGGACCATCACCCCTTCGACCATCGAGGTGAGCATCGCCAGCAACTGCGATCGGTCTTCCGACAACTCCTCGATTTTCACACGGAGCTCGGCGGTCATGTGATTGAGGGCGTCGCCTAAGAGCCCCACTTCGTCCTGTGCCGAGGTTTGGATATGAACGCCATGGTCACCGGCGGCTAGCTGACTGGCCGCTTTGGCCATATCCGATAACGGTTTTGTCAACCCGCGTGCGAGCCACACGCTCAGTGCGACGGCGATGAGGAACGCGCTTCCGAACGCGAGGGCCAGATTGTGCTGCAACTTGGATAGCTCCTGGTCCAACATCGTCATCGGAAGCCCGAGCCTCAGGAAGATCGAATAGGTCGAATCGCCATCCCGTTTCAATCCGACTGCTCGATACAGCGTTCGCTCGCCGGTGGTGTGGCTGGTGCGGAGATCCGTTCCGAATCCAGAGGCGATCGCGCTTTGAATTTCCGGTCTGGTCCGATGATTTTCCACGGCCGCGAGTTCTCGATCGGGGACGGCACTGTCGGCCAATACCGATCCATCCGTCGCCACGAGCGTGATGCGCACGAGGGCCAGCGAACTCAAATCACGGACGGTGGCTTGGAGGCGTGTTGTCGGCGGCAGAGGGCTGGGACCCAGGAGGAGAGGTCGCAATTGATGGGCCACGAGCTGGGTTCGGACTTCCAGTGTTTGACTTGACTGAGCGATCTCCTGTTGCTTGATCGACTGAGCGGCAAGGAGGCCGGCGATGATAAGTCCGCAGGCGAGCACCGCCAGCGTGGCGAGCGTCACCTTCCATCGGATGGGGAGCGTCATGCCGTGCGGTCCGCTTCTTTCAACTTATACCCGATCGATTTGACCGAGGTGATGGCTTCATTCAGGAACGGAATTTTCTGTTTCAGGCGGCGGATATGGACGTCGACGGTCCGAGTCGTACCGTAATAATCATATCCCCACACGGTATTGAGGAGCACCTCACGCGTGAGGACGCGGCCAGGATTTCGCAGCAGGTGCTCGAGAAGCCCGAATTCTTTCGCCGTCAAGGGGATGTCTGTGTTGTTCAGGGTGACCTCGTGACGGGCCAAGTCCATGACTAGGCGTCCGTATTGATATCGAGTGAGACGTTCGTCGGGTTTCCGATCAAGCCGACGGAAGAGCGCTTTGACGCGCGCCATCAGTGCTTTGGGACTGAAGGGCTTGGTGACATAATCGTCAGCGCCCAACTCAAGACCGATCACGGTATCCGACTCCTCGGCTTTGGCCGTCAACATGATGATGGGTATCATCGCCGTTTCTGGAGCCGAACGAAGTCGCTTGCAGACCTCGAGTCCATCGAGTTCGGGGAGCATGAGATCGAGGATGATCAGGTCTGGCTTCTCCTGCTTGACCTGCTTCAGACCTTCCGATCCGGTCGCTGCCGTGACGGTTCGGAATCCCTCTTTCTCGAGATACAATTTGACCAACTGGAGGATATCCTGTTCGTCCTCGACAATGAGAATCTTCTTGGACACGGCAGGCGACATGTGGATAGCTGTCCAGCCTACGGGGGCGTGAAAACCCTGTCAAGAGACGGGATCTGCCGGGGGACGGCCAAATCTGTTGACGGAACCTGTTGATCTGACGTAAGGTGAACAACATGAACATGCTGGTTCGGCGTAAGGTCGGCATGCAGGGTCGTGCCATGAGGGAGAGCGAATCACGATGAAGATCTATCTTGCCAACCCCCGGGGATTCTGCGCCGGAGTCGATCGGGCGATCGATATCGTCGATCTGTCGCTGAAGAAATATGGTGCGCCGATTTTTGTGCGACACGAAATCGTGCATAGCCGGCATGTCGTGAACTCACTCCGTCAGAAGGGGGCTGTGTTCGTTGAAGAATTGAGCGAAGTTCCAGAGGGCTCGGTGGTGATTTTCAGTGCGCATGGTGTGGCGAAGTCCGTTTGGGAAGAAGCCAATCATCGACGGTTGCACGTCATCGATGCGACATGCCCCCTTGTCATCAAAGTCCACAATGAGGTGAACCGCGATTATACCCAAGGATACGATCTCATTCTCATCGGCCATGCGGGCCATCCCGAGGTGATCGGGACACTCGGCCAGATCCCGGACAAGTTTCACCTCGTGTCCTCGGTCGAAGACGTGAGAAATTTGCAGGTCGAGAACACCACAAATCTGTCGTATGTCACGCAGACGACGCTCAGTGTGGATGAATGCCGGGACATCGTCGGCGCCCTCCACCAACGGTTCCCCCACATCAAGGGCCCCCATCAGGAAGACATCTGTTATGCCACACAGAACCGTCAAAATGCGGTCAAGGAACTGGCCAAGTTGGTCGATGTCATCCTGGTCATCGGGTCCCCCAATAGCTCCAATTCCAATCGTTTGCGGGAGTTGGGGGAGCACTGTGGAATTGCGGCGTACTTGATTGACTCCGCGTCCGATATCGATCCGGTCTGGCTCAAAAACGTGAAAGCAGTGGGAATTACCGCCGGCGCATCGGCTCCTGAAGTGCTGGTTGAAGAAGTCGTGGCCTACCTGAAAACCTACGGCACGGCTGAAGTGGAAGATCTCACGGTGATCGAAGAAGACGTCGAATTTCTCCTTCCGAAAGAACTCATCACGATCGAATCATCGAAGAAGTCAGTGGCTATCCAAGCAGGCTAGCCCGTTTCCCCTTCCTCATATTCATCCATCAAAATATAGTGGGCTTTTTAATGAGCCCCACTACAGGCGGTATTTTTCTTTGATTTTTTGTAAGACCTTGTGTTACAAGACCCCCGTTTGTCTGGTTTCGCTCAGGCTCTGGCCATACCACCCCCGCGAAGGAGTCGCCATGTACCTGAAATCGCTCGAAATGCTGGGCTTTAAATCGTTCCACGAGGCCCGCATTGAATTTCCGGACGGGGTCACGGCTATCGTCGGACCCAACGGAAGCGGGAAGAGCAATGTCGTCGATGCCATTCTCTGGGTGCTTGGGGAACAGAGCACGAAGACACTCCGCAGCGAGAAAATGGAAGATGTCATCTTCAACGGGACCGAAATGCGGAAACCGCTCGGGATGGCGGAGGTGTCATTGGTCATCAGTGAATTGGATCGGATCAACATCGATCCTCTATCCGGGCTTTCGAGTCAATTGGCTGAATTTCAGGAACTCATGATTACGCGCCGTCTTTACCGGAACGGTGACAGCGAATACCTCATCAACAAGACGCCGTGTCGCTTGAAAGATATCCGGAGCGTGTTGCTCGATACACGGGCGGGCACCAAAGGACACACCGTCATTGCGCAGGGACAAATTGACCAGATTCTGAACGCCTCTCCGCAAGACCGTCGCGAGTTAATCGAAGAGACGGCCGGCATCATTCGCTACAAAAAACAAAAGGCAGAGGCGCTGCGCAAGCTCGAAGCCACGCAGCAGAATCTGTTGCGCGTGCGCGATATCATTGGCGAGGTCAAGAAGCAGTTGAATGCGTTGGAACGGCAAGCGCGGCAAGCACGCTCGTATCAGACGCTCCAGGAGGAGGCGAAATCGCTCGAAATCCAATTGCTCACGCATGAATACCGAGCGCTCCGATCAACCATTCGGACAATCGAAGCCGAATTGCAGACATTCGCTCAGCAGGAATCGGGAGAAGCAGCCGAGCAGGCGCGGCTGGCGGCAACGCTCGAGCAAGTGCGACTCACGGTGTTCGAAGCGAATGACTGGATTGCCCATGTCCGCGAAGAGTTGACCGCGGTCGAGCAGCAACAGGCACAAGCTCTGACGGCGGCCGAAGTGGAGCGGAATCGGAGCGGTCTGTTCGAAGAGCAACTGTTTCACGGGCGACAGGAACTCGACCGACTCGCAGGAGAGCGGCGCCGTCTGCAGTCGGAGATGGAGGCGATAAGGGAAGCTCTCGTGACGTTGGAGCGTGAATCTTCCGAGCGAGAACAGGCCGTGACTGCACTCGACCGTGAGATGAAATCACTGCTCCATCAACGGTCCACAACGGTGGCGGAAGAAGAACGGGGCCGGGTCGACGTCCTGAATCTGGCCGTGCTGGTCGCGAATGCGGAACAGAGCTTGATCCAACTAGCGGCACGCCTGCAGGACATAGTCGAGCGCGACGGAAGGTTAACCAGAGAGCGTGGGGAAACCGAGACCCAACAGACGGTCGCAAGCGATCGGCATCAGCAGCTTCAAGCGTCCTATCGTGAAGCCGAGCAATTGGCAGAAACTCTTCGACAAAAGCATCAGCAGGTTGTGGAACAGGGCGATCGTGCGGCCGAAGATCTGGCGGTGATCGACCAACAACTGCTGCGCCAGTCGGAAGAGTTGGCTGCGGTGGACTCTCATCTCCGGGCGCTACGGGGTGTGTTGCAGGAAGACATGGGCTATGGCCGTTGTGGACAGGAAGAAGCCACCGCGCTCAAAACCTGCGCCGGTGTGCACGACGCAGTGGCGGAATGGTTGATCATCCCATCAGGCCTTGACCGCGCGGTCGACGCCATTCTCGGCGAGCGGGTGCGCGGATGGTTTGTCGACGGGCTTGCAGCAGCCACCCAGGCCATTGGATTTTTGAAAGACAAAGATCTTGGGCGAGGTACGTTCATCCCTCAACAGCCGCGCTGGATCGGCCGGACTTCTTCCTCGGAAATCTGGTGGGCGACGATCAAGGATCAACCCGGTGTTGTGGGGCGTGCGGTCGATCTGATTGGGGCGGAGCATCGCCGTGAGGAGGCACGAAACTACCTCTTCGATCGTGTCGTCTTTGTGGACTCACTAGAAACAGCGACGCGGCTTTGGGAACACCATTCCTGGTCCGCACCAGACGGCCCGGTGCTCGTGACGAGTGCGGGAGAAATTCTCGACGCCGCGGGTGTCATGACGGGCGGACAGGTCAGTGCAACAGGAGGGTTGCTCCAACGACGCCGGGAGGTACTCGATCTGGAGGTGCAGCGCGAAAGGTTGGTTGCTGCCGTTGAAGAAGGCAGGCAACGGCGGGAACACCTTCTCGCTCAGGGATTGAGTTTGAAGGAAGAGTTGCGGCAGCTGGCCGATGCACTGCGTGGTGCCGAGATGCGGGCGTTGTCTCTCCAGAAAGATGCGGTGGGGGTCGAGCAGGTACTCGGAGACCTGGCGCAGCGGATCGAGGCACTGACGAGTGACGCAACTGAGCGATCGCGCGAGGTCCGGCAGCTGGAGCAAGAGACGCGGTCCGGCGAAGCCCAGCTTGCGCAGTGGATGAGTGAAAAGCTCGGGCAAGAGACCGGACTTGGACAGGTGCGGGCACGACTCAGCCAAATCGATCACCGCGTACAGGCGCTGCAACAAGAGGTGACAGAGGCACAGTTGATCGCCCAAGGAGTCAGGACGACGTGTGAACATCGACAAGGTGATCTGGTTCGCCTTCAGCAAGCGCAAGTCGAGACTGGAACCCGTGTCGAAGCGCTCACCAGTCAACTCGAGAGTCTCGCCGCCTCGATTGAACAAAGTCGGGCGGATCAGCTAAAGGAGGAAACCTTGTGCCAAGAGCTTGGGCAGGCAGCGGTTCAGATCAAGGTGCGACTGGTCGAGGCCCAGGAGCAGCAAGCCCAAGATATGGCATCCGCTCGGCGGCTTGAGAGTGGACTTGATGAGGTACGTCAACGGATCGCCTCGATTCGGGAGGGCCGGATGCTGGTAGAAGTGCGGCGAGCTGAAGTCAAAACTCAACTCAGCACAGTGGAGTCCACTCTCCTCGGGACCTACCAGATTGATCTCAGTCTACTGCAAGAGGAACCGTCAGCGCCGTCAACGGTCGAGTCCGATGGCGGCGCCACGTCGACGAGCGAGGTCGAGCCGATGGCGAGCGAGCCGGCGCTACGAGAACAGCTCCAGAAGGTCCGAGACCGACTCGATCGGATGGGGCCGATCAATCTTGCTGCGATTAGCGAGCATCAAGAGTTGGAGGAGCGGTTTCGATTCCTCTCGACTCAGGAACAGGATCTTGCCGCCTCCATCAGCTCGCTCAAGGAAATTATTCAACGCATCAACCGAACGACCAAGGAAATGTTCGTCAATACCTTTGCCGAGTTGCAGCAGAAATTCGGCGAGGTCTTCGCGAAGTTCTTCCCCGGCGGTCGTGCGGAGCTCCAATTGGTGGAAGTTCCGCCGGATGAGACGGAGGAGAGTCGCGGTCCCCAAGAACCGGGGGTGGAAATCGTCGCCCAACCACCCGGCAAGCGTCTAAAGAGCATCGCGATGTTGTCGGGAGGTGAGAAAACTTTGACGGCCATGGCTCTCCTCTTCGCGAGCTTTCTCATCAGACCCACGCCGTTCTGCATCCTCGACGAAATCGATGCACCGCTCGATGAAGAGAACATTGGGCGCTTTACCGGCGTGTTGCGCGAGTTGGCGCAGGATGCACAGTTTATGGTCATTACCCACAACAAACGGACCATGGCCATTGCGGATTCATTGTTCGGGGTGACCATGGAAGAGCCGGGCATCTCAAAACTTGTCTCCGTCCGATTGATTGATTTGCAACCGGCCTAGTCGATGATCTAACAAAAATCTTCGTAGTTCAGAGGACTTCCACTCCTTCAATTCTTGACTTGAGGGAGGGCGTCTGTTATAAGCCCAACGACAGGCAGCTCCCCGAGTGTGTGGGCTTGTTCCGTCTCGTCTTCTCAGCGGAACCGGTCATTCTCGCGTTTCCGTCTGCCTTGTGAGTTTCCCAGATTAGAAGCACGATGAAATTGTTTCGAACCATATTCACCCGTCTGTCGGATGGCTTCTTCGCGTCCGTCCCGGAAAAATTCCGCCTCGTAACAGAATTCTCAAAGGCCCCGGCCTTACGCCTCATCTCGGAAAAATCTACGACTCCCGCAACTGTCGATGCGCCGGGTCGACGCGCTGGCGGTCATTCAGGTAGTCAGGTTGAGGCCATCGATGATGCGGTGCGTCGGAGTCAAGCGTGGTTCTTGGCACGGCAGCATGCGTCCGAAGGCTACTGGGTCGCTGAACTTGAGGCGGACACGACGCTGACCTCCGAATACCTCATGCTGCGAAGATTTCTCGATCGGGTTGATCTCGAACGAGAACGCAAGGCGGTGCGCTATCTCCGTTCAACGCAATTGCCGGACGGTGGATGGCCGATTTACTACGGAGGTCCCTCGGAGATCAGTGCGTCGGTCAAAGCCTACTTCGCCTTGAAGCTCAGCGGGGTATCAGCAGAAGAGCCCTTCATGGTGCGAGCGAAAGACTGCATCCTCGCGAAAGGCGGAGTCGTCCAAGCGAACGTGTTCACGAAGATCACGCTGGCGCTATTTGATCAGTACGATTGGCAAGGCATCCCGAGCATGCCCCCGGAAATCATGCTCTTACCGAAACGGTTTTATTTCAGCATCTATGCGATATCGTACTGGTCGCGCGCGGTCTTGATTCCATTGCTCATTGTGTTTGCGAACCAGCCCGTCTGCCGCATCCCTCAAGAAGAGGGTATCGACGAACTCTATGTCACCCCGCGCCTGCAGATTCGGTATCGCCAGTTTCCTCCGTTCAACAAGGATCAGGGGTGGTTTACCCCGCATAACCTTTTTGTGGTGCTGGACGCCGTGCTGAAAGTGTACGACCGGATACCGGTCAGTTGGTTACGTGAGAAGGCTCTCCACAGTGCGGCAACATGGACGTTGGAGCACATCAAGGGAAGCGGCGGGCTCGGGGCGATCTATCCCGCCATGGCGAATTCGATCGTGGCGCTCCGCTGTCTGGGCTATCAGGTTGACGATCCGCTCGTGCAGAAAGCGCTCCGCGAGATTGAGGATCTGGAAGTCTACGACAGTATCGGGAGCAGCGAGCAGCGGGTTGAGACGATGCATCTCCAGCCCTGCCATTCTCCGATATGGGATACGTCGCTCTTAGTGAATGCCTTGGTCGAGGCCGGGATGCCGCAGGACCATCCGTCGCTACAGAAGGCCTGTGCGTATCTCGTATCCAGGCAGACGAAGGCAGTCGGGGATTGGAAGTTCTCATCTCCCGAAGCGGAACCGGGCGGCTGGTATTTCCAGTTTGAAAACGAACTGTATCCCGATGTGGATGACTCCGCCGTGGTCCTGATGGCGTTATCCAAGGTCCGCATGGCTCAGACCGCTGAGCTGCAGGACTCCATCCGGCGAGGCACCAATTGGGTGCTCGCCATGCAAGGATCCGACGGCGGGTGGGGCGCCTATGACAAGGATAATAATCGCATCGTGTTCAACTACATTCCGTTTGCCGACCATCATGCGTTGCTCGACCCCAGTACGGCAGACTTAGCCGGACGTTGCCTCGAAATGCTGGCCGCGCTTGGCTATGACCAGACCCATCCCGCCGTGGCACCGGCCTTGGCATTCCTCAAGCGCGAGCAGGAAGAGGACGGCAGTTGGTATGGCCGTTGGGGGGTTAATTACATCTATGGTACTTGGTCCGTGCTGGCCGGTTTACGGGCGATCGGTGAAGATCTGTCACAGTCGTATATTCGCCGTGCGG